>LFIK01002702.1_pt1 | contig 14363 bp, 10 predicted proteins | sample 643401 | NCBI WGS metagenome assembly LFIK01 (sample SAMN03777447, study PRJNA286221) | soda lake metagenome | biome: soda lake; feature: Kulunda steppe; material: water; isolation source: sample T5-Br brine of Lake Tanatar-5 | place: Russia: Kulunda steppe | collected 2010-07 | reverse complement strand
TTCTTACAATGATTGTTCAAGTATTTGCGAGTTTTTATATTCCGTTTTTGATTATTGATATCATTGATGTCTATTTACCCACAAGAGATTTTACAAGCATTATTCAAACGGCCTTTTTAATGCTTGGCATTGCTTTTGCGGGGATTTTGAGTGGAATTATAAATACGTACACTTCGCAATACATCTCGCAATATGCTTCGGCTGAATTAAGACTCGATTTATTTAAAAAGATTCAAACCTTAAGTTTTAAAAACGTCGATAATTTTAAACAATCAAGACTTATCACCAACGCAACCAATGATGTTTTAAGGGTTCAAATGTTTTTTACCATGATGCTTAGAATTGTTATAAGAGCGCCTTTGATGATTGTGATGGGGATTATTTTAGCGCTTCAAACGTCACTTTTATTATCCCAAGTATTTTATGTGACGATGCCTTTATTAATCATCAGTATATTAATCATCATGTTTTTTGCCTATCCTAGGTTTAAAAAGGTTCAATATGCGCTTGATGATTTAAATAATGCTGTATTGGAAACCGCGAGTGCCCCCCAAGTCATTAAATCTTTTGTGTCTCAAGATTATGAACGCTCACGCTTTGAAAAAGAAAACGAAAAATATCGTAATGTTAATACTGGAGCGGAAACCGTTATGGCGTTTGCGGATCCTGTGATTCAATTTATTTTTAATATGGGAATTGCAGGAATTTTACTGGTTGCGGCCTATTACTTAAATATTGGCGAGCTGATGACCAATAACGCTGCCCAAATTGGAGTCATTATGGCGTTTCAAAATTATAGTATGCAAATATTGGTTGGGTTGATGATGTTTGCGATGATTATGATCTTTTTATCCCGCGCCAATGTATCCGCCGCAAGAATCAATGAAATTTTCAATGTGTCGATTGATTTAGTCAATCCAAAAAATGGTAAAACGCCACCATTGAACGGAGAAATCACCTTTGATAAAGTGTCTTTTGGATATGGTGATAATGGGAATTACGCCATTGAAGATTTAGATTTTACCATTAAATCTGGAGAAAAAATAGGCGTGATTGGCTCTACGGGAAGCGGTAAATCATCCCTTACTTATTTGATTCCTAGACTATATGATGTGAAAGAAGGTAGGGTTTCATTAGGGGGAATTGATGTTAGAGAAATGGATATCGAGCATCTCAGAGATCAAATTGGGTATGTCACGCAAAATGCGACCATTTTTAGCGGTTCTTTAGCGACCAATATGATGCAAGGGAAAGAAGATGCTGTTTTAAGCGACTTAGAAGAAAGTTCTAAACAAGCTTTACTATATGATTTTATTAATGACCAAGAAGATGGCTTCAATTATTTGGTTCGTACCAAAGGAAGCAATCTCTCAGGGGGTCAAAAACAAAGACTCTCTATCGCAAGGGCAATGATTAAAAAACCGTCAATTTTAATCTTTGACGATGCGACCAGTGCAGTGGATGCTGAGAGTGAACAAAAGATTTTATCGCATATTAACACTTTAGAGTTTAACCCCACGTTACTATTAATTTCACAAAAAGTATCAACGGTTAAAAAATTGGATAAAATTTTAGTGCTAAATAACGAGGGAAAACTCGATGGGTTTGCACGGCACGATGAATTAATGAAAACCTCTGCGACATATCGTGAAATTGCGGCCTCACAACTAGGCAATGGAGGGGATTACGGTGTCGAATAAAATATTAAATAAAAAAGCATTAAAAGAAAAACTGAAAAAAGAGATTGATCCTACCGATCCTAAAACCTTTAAAGGTGGCGGCGGAATGCGTCGTGGCGCGCCAAATGTAGGGGCTAAACCTAAAAAGATAAGAGAAACGGTTTTCCGTTTGCTTTCTTATATGGGCGTATATAAATATGCGTTTATTGTGATTGTGATTACCTTAATCGCCGCAACCTTTGCGACGCTTTATATTCCAATGCTTTTTGCCAATAGTATTGACCGCTATATCGATATCGAAAACTTTAGCACCAATTTTGATCCTAGTGGCATTTACCGTATTGTAGGCATTATGCTCGGGCTTGCCTTTTTTGGAAGTATTGTTCGATTTTTATCACGCTTTATTATGGTAAGAATTTCACAAAATGTTGTCAAACAACTCCGCAAAGAAGCGTTTGATAAGTTAATGAAAGCCCCCGTTGAATATTATGATGAAAAAGGCTCAGGCGATATCGTCAGTAGAATTTCTAACGATATGGAGTTAATTTCAAATTCACTTGGAAACACCATTTTAGAAGTTATTAATTCTTCGATTATTTTACTAGGCGCCTTTGTTTTAATGTTTTGGTTAAACTGGGCACTGGGATTGGTTGTTATTGCGTTTATTCCAATCATGATTCTTTTCACCATTAAAATCTCTAAAAAGACCCGTAAAGGCTTTAAAGAACAACAAATTCATTTAGCCAGTTTAAATGGAATTATTGAAGAAAGTGTTAGTGGGTTAAAAACGGTCAAACTTTATAATCAAGAAAAACCATTTACCGCTGAATTTAAAGATGAAAACGATCAATTAAAACGTGCAGGCTTCTTAGCGCAGTTTTATTCAGGCTTAATTTGGCCATTCATTCACTTTATGAATAATCTAATATTCCTAAGTGTGATTGCGGTGGGTGCGTTATTATATTTAAGCACCTCGCTTGTGAGCATTGGTCAAATTGCAGGGGTCTCACAATATTCGCGTCAGTTCATCATGCCAATTTCAAATTTAGCGCAGTTATTTAACGCCCTTATGCAAGGAATCGCAGGCGCTGAGCGTGTCTTTGAATTGATTGATGCAGACAGTGAATATGAAAAAGATGGTGACTTAGCGATTGATCATTTCAAAGGCAATATAGCGTTTGAAAATGTATCGTTTGCGTATCAAGATGATAATTATGTACTAAAAAATATTGATTTTACCGCTTCGAAAGGCGCAACCGTTGCGATTGTTGGGCCAACGGGTGGTGGAAAAACAACGACCATTAAACTCTTAAACCGTTTTTATGATATTCAAAAAGGATCCATTAAAGTTGATGGGGTTGACATTAGAGCGTATAAAATGGATGCGTTAAGAAAACGTATCGGCGTGGTGCTTCAAGATACGCATTTATTTAAAGGGACCGTGTTTGAAAACATCCATTATGGCGATTTAAGCGCCGAAAAAAGCAAAGTCATTGAAGCGTCTCAAATGGCCAATGCCCATGATTTTATTGAAAAGCTCCCCAAAGGCTATGAAACAGAAGTATATGAAGGGGGACAAAACTTCTCACAAGGAGAAAGACAGTTAATTTCGATTGCGCGTACGATTTTAAATAATCCTGATCTTTTAATTTTAGACGAAGCAACCTCAAATATTGACACGAGAACAGAATCAAAAATTCAAGAAAGCATGAAAGCATTAATGCAAGGAAGAACATCCATTGTGATTGCCCACCGTCTTCAAACCATTCGCGAAGCCGATAAAATATTGGTTATTGACCACGGGGAATTGATTGAACAAGGCGACCATGAATCGCTCCTTGAAAAACAAGGCTTTTACCATAATTTATATAAAGCACAGTTTGAAGTAACCTAAAATGAGCGATTTTCGCTCCTATTTCCTGTTTTTTCAAAAAAGCATTGTATTTATAAATTAGGTATGATAATGTTTTTATTGTAAAGGAAAAAATCTTGACAGAAAAGTGTGATAGTTATGACACAATATAATGGAAAAAATGTAGATTTAATGATGAATCAAATAACGGATAGAAGTGTATCTTTTTAGCGTGCTAAAAAATACCATATTTAATAATATAAACTATTAAATCCTTCTATCTATAATTAGAAGGATTTTTTTTATGGACTGAGTAGGTGACAAAATGAAACGATTGAAACAGTTTTTAAAATGGATGAAAGGCAATTTAAGATTTTATATAGTTGGGTTTGTCTTTTTAGTGATGGCGCAATATTTAATGACGTTAACGCCACTATTTACACAACATATCATTGATACCATTTTTGGCAATGAAGCCAGTGCACTTCCCTTTATCATTTCAAGATTTTTAGTGTCAGATACGTTAAGTGGCGCTTTAATACTGGTTGCGCTTATGAGTGTGTTGATTACGCTTATTCGTTTAATTTTTGCGTTTTTCCAACGATTTTTCATCGCGTATTTTGGAGAAAATGTAACTTATCAAATGCGCAATACGCTTTATGATAAAATTCAAAATTTATCATTTACTTACCATTCAAAGGTTGAAACTGGGGATTTAATTCAAAGAACATCCACCGATGTTGATACCTTTAGACGCTTTATCAGCGAACAATTAATTGACGTTTTAAGATTAATGTTTTTGATGGGATTTTCGATTTTTCAAATGGTACGAATGAATGTCTCAATGACCCTTATTTCTTTAATAATGACTCCAATTATTTTTGTGAGTGCGACGGTTTATTTTATAAAAGTGAGAAATGTGTTTGAAACGGTCGAAGAAGCCGAAGCAAAAATGACCAATACGGTCCAAGAAAACGTGCATGGGACGCGTGTGGTTAAAGCGTTTCAAAACGAATTGTATGAGATTGAAAAATTCGATCAAACGTCTAAAACCTTTAAAGACTTAAGCATTAAACTCTCTACCTTAATGGCTTTATTTTGGTCAAGTACGGACTTTATGATTTTCCTGCAGTATACGTTAACGGCCTCATTTGGCATTTATTTTACGGTAAATGGTGATATGGCTCCAGGCGAATTCATTGCGTTTTTAGCACTCCTTGGGATGATAGTATGGCCTTTAAGACAACTAGGACGGTTAATTGGTGACTTTGGAAAGACCTCCGTGGCGCTAGATCGCATTGATGAAGTCATGGAAAACGAAAGTGAACATTTAAATGATTCAACTCACACGCCAACGATTAAAGGGCATATACGTTTTGATAACGTAGGCTTTCAGTTTGATGACGATGATGCGAGGTTGTTAAAGGGCATTAACTTTGAAGTAAACCCTGGTGAAACGCTTGCGGTTATCGGAAAAACAGGCAGTGGAAAATCGACGTTGATGAACCTTTTGGTGCGATTGCTCGATAATACCGAAGGCAATATTTTTATCGATGGGGCACCGATTCAAACGATCAATAAAAAACACTTAAGAAAAAATATCGGAATCATTTTACAAGAGCCGTTTTTATATTCTAAATCGGTATATGAAAATATCGGAATTATGAAACGCGACGCAAAACAAAGTTCTATTGAAAACGCGGCAAATATTGCGCGTGTTCATGATGATATTAAAAACTTTGAAGCAGGCTACCAAACGGTCGTAGGTGAAAGAGGGGTAACCCTCTCAGGGGGCCAAAAACAACGCGTAGCGATTGCGAGAATGTTGCTTGAAAACAAACCGGTATTGGTCTTTGATGATTCCCTAAGCGCTGTGGATACTGAGACTGATATCCAAATCAGACGCGCTTTAATGCATCACTGGTCGGATACGACCGTATTCATTATTACCCACCGAATCACCACTGCGATGGAAGCTGATAAGATCATTGTCTTAGAAGACGGTGAAATTAAAGCCTTTGGAACCCATGAAAGTTTACTGAAAGAAGATGGGTTATATAAAACGCTTTATGATCACCAAAACAATTTAACAGAAGAAATCAAGAAAGGAGAATAACATGCATTCATTTGAAGAAGAAACATTTAAAGATATGTCTTTAAATACTGGCACATGGCGACAAATATTTGGCTACATGAAACCTCTAAAACGCTATGTATGGATCATTATTGTCCTAGCGACATTGCTTGCGATTGCGGATGTAAGTTATCCTCTGATTAATCGTTATGGGATTGACGTTATCATTGAAACAGGTGATTTAAGCTTATTGCCTCTTTTCATAGGCATTTATGTTTTTTATATGATCAGTGTTGCGGTATTGGTGTTCGGATTTATTTATTTTGCGGAAAAAATGCAACATACGCTTGCCTATATCATAAGAGATAAAGCCTTTAAAAAGCTTCAAGAATTGCCGTTTTCTTATTATGATAGAACACCTGCAGGATGGATCATGGCACGTATGACATCTGATTCACGCCAGTTAAGCGATATTTTATCGTGGGGACTTGTCGATATTACGTGGGGTGGCATGATGATGATCATGATCATTGTGGTGATGTTTGTTTTAAACATTCAACTTACTTTAATCACATTGAGTGTTCTTCCCATCTTAATTTATTTATCATGGTTTTTTAGAAAAAGAATTTTAAAAGCCTACCGTGATATTCGTAAGCAAAACTCAAAAATTACAGGAGCCTTCAGTGAAGGCATTAGCGGTGCTAAAACAACCAAGACGCTTGTGTTAGAATCCTCCAATGCGAATGATTTCGATGCGCTGACATCAAAGATGCGTAAGCACAGCATTAAAGCGGCCATCTTCGCCTCACTTTATTTCCCCTCCATTATGTTTGTTGCGTCGATTGCGGTTGCCTTAGTGTTTTACTTTGGAGGCATAAACATATCCAATGAAATCATTACCATAGGACTTCTTTACGTTTTTGTGAGTTATGTGGGTCAGTTTTTTGATCCGATCATGCAGCTTGCGAATTCACTCGCACAATTTCAACAAGCACAAGCCTCCGCAGAACGCGTGGTGTCATTAATCGAAGCCGAAAGTGATATTAAAGACAGCGAAGCGGTTATTAAAAAGTATGGGACCTTAGAAGCGCCTAAAAAAGAAAATTGGGAAATGATTCAAGGGGACGTCACATTTGAGGATGTAACCTTTAAATATAAAAAAGGTGAAACCGTATTGAGTGATTTTTCCCTCAACGTCAAAGCCGGTGAAAATATAGCCTTGATCGGCCATACTGGCGCAGGAAAAAGTACCATTGTGAACTTAATTTGTAGGTTTTATGAACCGACTGAAGGCCGTATTTTAATCGATGGACTCGATTATAAAGAAAGAAGCGTCCATTGGCTTCATTCACATCTTGGGTATGTTTTACAAAGTCCTGAACTCTTTAGTGGCACAATAGAAGATAATATTCGCTATGGAAAATTAGACGCGCGTTTTGAAGAGATTAAAGAAGCGGCGCAATTAGTTGGGGCCCATCCATTCATAGAAAGCTTTAAAGACGGCTATCAAACAGAAGTAAAAGAAGGCGGCTCACGTTTAAGTGTGGGTCAAAAACAATTGATCAGTTTCGCACGTGCGTTAATCAAAGACCCTGCGATCTTAATCTTAGATGAAGCAACCTCTTCGGTTGATACAGAAACAGAAAAAACCATCCAAACAGCCATTCAAACCATTATGAAAGGAAGAACTGCATTCATCATTGCCCACCGTCTATCTACCATTATTAATGCCGATAAAATATTGGTGCTTGAACATGGTAAAATCATAGAAAGTGGCACCCATGAAGCACTCATGAAAAGAAAAAATCATTACTATAAATTATTCACCAATCAATTCAAAGCATCGTAAGCACCCAAAGGGGTGCTTTTTTTGCGTCATCCCCCCTTTAAAAGCTTTAGACTGGTATACTATAAGTAGGTGATAATATGGATTCATTAATCAAAGGCGCACTCATTGCGAACGTCGCAAGCTTAGGCTTTCATTGGATTTATGATGCGTCTTATATAAAAACCATCGCCCAAAAAGAAGCCATCCTTTTTAAACCACAAAACCCTGTTCATTATCAAAACGCAAAAGAAGCGTATTTAGGATACGCTGATTTAGAAGTGGGCGCTTTAAGTATGCAAGGCAACGTTTTAAAATGGCTCTATGATGCCTTGAATGAAAATCCGAATTTTAATCAAGCTGATTATCGCGCATTACTATTTGAAAAACTAAAACCCGGTGGACAATACGTTGGTTATGTTGAAAGTTATGCGAATAAAATGATTTCAAAAACCATCTTAAATACTTTTAATATAGACGTTTCTTCTTACCCTAAAGATGATGATCACTTAATTGGGTTGATGCCTTATTTTGTGTTTAAAGCGTATGGTAAAAAAAAGGAAGAAGCGTTTGAACTGGTCAAGCTTTTTAGTGAAAACACCGATTATTTAAGGCTTTTTGAAATGTTTGACCACTTATTTGATGCCTTAAAGCATAATCACTCACTACAAGAAGCGCTTAAAAAGAGTATTGCTTATGCGCCATCAACCCTTTCACCCCTATTAAAATCAGGCATACAACTGAGCGATACCGCTGCGTTTGTGAAACAATATCACTTGGTAGCGTGTTCGATTTATGAAGCCATCCCAATTGTATATCATTTGGCATACCACGCCAAAAGTTATGAACAAGCAATTTATGACAACATGCTAATCGGTGGCAATCTAAGCGATCGAGGCGCAGTGTTAGGTGCCATTTTAAGCGCTTTATACCCAGTTAATGAGAGATGGATTAAAAAAGCGAATCTAAAACCATTATAATGCCCTTACACTATTTAAAACCCTCAATATATGATAAACTATACTTAAGAGATTTCACGAAGGGATTTGAGACTATGAAAGTCGTTGTGATAGGTGGCGTTGCGGCAGGTATGAGTGCTGCTTCTAAACTTAAAAGGCATCAACCAGATACTGAAATTATCGTGTATGAATACGGAGAAGACCTTTCATATGGGGCATGTGGGATGCCTTATTACATCAGCGATTTAATTCCAAACGAAAAGGCTTTAATCGCCAGAACGAAAAGTGAGTTTAAAAAAAGAGGCATCGATGTTAAAACATCGCACGAAGTCATCGGTGTTGATCCAGGTAAAAAACGGGTGAGCGTTAAAGATTTAAAAACCAATGAAACATTTAGTATTGAATTTGATAAGTTAATTATTGCGAGTGGCGCAAGCGCCATTAGACTTCCTGTTAAAGGGAAAGAATCAAAGCGTATAAAAGTCTTATCTTCTTTAGAGGACGCGCGTGAGTTAAAACAAGTTTTAACCCAAAACCCAGTGAAAAATGTTGCCGTTATTGGGGGTGGCTTTATTGGGGTTGAAATGGTTGAAAATTTAGTTGAAATGGGAATCAATGCCCATTTAATCGAAATGCAAGACCAAGTATTGCCGGGTTATGATAAAGATATGATGGACCATGTGCAAACGCACCTAGAAAAAAAAGGGGTAACGCTTCACTTAAGTCAAACCGTATCACAGTATGAAACTGACGGTGAAGCAATCACCGTGCATACCGATCAACACAAAATCAGTGTTGATTATGTGATTGAGGCCATCGGGGTAAAACCGAATACCGCATTTTTAGAAGGCTCAGGCATTAAGCGTATTAAAAATGGGGCAGTCTTAGTGAATGATAAAAATGAAACCTCTCATCAAGATATTTATTCAGCGGGCGATTGTGCGAGTGTTTATCACCGCTTAAAAGATTCTTATGAAGCCTATATTCCACTGGGAACCCACGCCAACAAAGCCGGTAGAATTATTGCGGAACAATTGAGTGGAAATGATGAACGTTTTAAAGGCGTCATTGGCTCATCAATTTTAAAAGCGTTTGATCTAACCGTCGCCAAAACGGGCTTAACCGAAAAAGAAGCGAAAAACTTAAGCTTTAATTATGGCACTATAACCGTCAAAGTCGCCAATCAAGCGGGGTATTACCCTGGGGCTAAACCGATTCATATCAAAGTTATTTATGATCAAGAAACGTGCGTGATTAAAGGGGCTCAAATGGTTGGGGAAAAAGGCATAGAAGGAAGAATTAATATCTTCGCTTCAATCATCTGGAATGAAAACACTGCAAAAGAAGTATCCAGCATGGATTTAGCTTACGCCCCACCGTTTTCCCCAGTATGGGACAGTATTCAAATTGCGACCAATCAAATAAAATGTAGGAGATGATAATATGGAAAACAATGTTGGGAAGGTTGACCAAGCAATTCGTTATATTTTAGCGATTATTTTAATTGTGGTAGCGGTGATTTTTGAAGGGTATTTTTATTGGCTCTTAATCCCGGCTGCTGTCTTAGGATTCACAGCCGCTGTGTCATGGTGTGGGATTTATAAGCTCTTTGGAATGAACACGTGCAAGTTTGATAAGAAACAATAAGCGGTTGAAAGGCCTTCATTTTGAAGGCTTTTTTTCTTGAAATAAATGCGAAATAGTTGTATTATAAATTTGAATTATGTATCATAGATATAAAACAAGTCTGAGGTGAAACCCATGCGAAAAAAAAGTAAGTCGCAAAAAGTCTACGATTATATAGAAGAGCTCGTCATTAGTGGTGAAATTAAGCCCGGCGAAAGATTGCCGAGTGAAGCCAAGTTAGGAGAAATACTAGATGTCTCTAGAGTCTCTGTACGTGCCGGAATTGAAAAATTATCAGCCATTGGTTTAGTGAGTAAGAAAAAAGGTGGCGGAACGTATGTCAATAAACCTAAAAACGAAAACTACCTTTCGGTGTTTACCCCAACTTTACTGCATAACACAGATTATTTAGAAATGATGGAAATAAGAAGAGCGCTTGATTCTTTGAGCGTTCAACTTTGTGCGAAAAATATTACCGATGCAGGCGTGCGAAAACTCGGTCAAATCGTCGATGATATGGCCGTTATTGATAATCAATACGATTTTTTCGATCTCGATAAGAAATTCCATTTGCTCATTAGTAAATATTCTAAAAACCGTTTCTTACATAATATTCATCTCATTATTTGGGATGTTTTACAAAAAACCCTAAGAAGCAATTATAACACCGTAACAAAGCACGATAACTCTAGTGATCGTGTTGATGAACATCGTGATATTTTTAAAGCGATTGTCAATAAAGATGAAGATTTGGCAAGAATTTATACGGTAAGACACTTAGAGCGAATTATTGATACGTTTAACTGTGAATATAACGAGGCTTACTATGAAGCAAAAAATCAACAAAAAAGGAAACAATTATAGTTTCCTTTTTTCTTGGAATTTGTTATAATTTAATCAATTGCCAGCGTGGCGGAATTGGTAGACGCGTCAGACTCAAAATCTGATGGGGCTTGCTCCGTGTCGGTTCGAGTCCGACCGCTGGTATTTTTTTATGCGCTTGTTTGAATATCTAAAAACGAATCCACAACACGCGCATCGAATAACGCCCCTTTATTATGGCGAATAAATTCTACCGCTTGCGCTTTACTCAACGCAGGTCGATATTGAGTATTAGCCGTCATGGTAACATAGGTATCTAAAACTCTAAAAATACGTGCGGTTAATGGAATATCATCGTTTTTTAAGCCTAAAGGATAGCCACTGCCATCGATGTTTTCGTGATGCGTTAAAATGGGGTAGGCAATATGTTTATATTTCGGAATGCTTGAAGCAATACGGTAACCAACTTCGCTATGTCTTTCCATATGTTTTTTTTCTTCTCTTGAAAGCCCCTCTTTTTTCTTGAAAATATAGCGGTCCATACTGAGTTTACCAATATCATGCAGTTCGATGAGTTTAGTGAGTTCTTTGCACTTATCTTGTGAAAGATTAAGTGCTTTTTTTAATGGCTCAGCCGCGTCATGAAGTCTCTTGATATGGTCCTTGGATTCATCAGTGGTTTCATAGACTAAAGTTTTAATTTTTTCGATGATTAAATCGCTATTTTTGTGATATTGATAGACTTTGTCTCGATAAAGCATGTTTTCAGCGCGTGATAACGCTTCTAAGAGACTTTCTTTTTTACGTTTGGCGGTAAACCCAACCGCAACGGATGAAAAGAAGTCTTTTGCTTCGTTTTTAAATGCTTGTTTGATTTTTATTTTTAATTGGTTGGTTTCATGGGGGTTAAATGTTTCAGATATAACGACATATTCATCGCCACCCAGTCTTATGATATGACTGTCTTTAGGAAAATGCCTTTTTAAAATATCACCAAATAGTATAATGATCTCATCGCCTTTTTCATGACCAAATATATCATTGACGAGTTTTAAGCCGTTAATATCCGCTAATATAACGCCAATGTCCTCAGCTTGGTCAAAGGTTTTTGTGAGGGCTTGGTAATATCTTCTATTATATAGTCCACTTAATTCATCGATATAAGAGATATGCTTCATTTCTTGTTCGCGTGTTTTTTGTTCGGTTTTATCAATGCCTGTAGAAATCATAATTTTAAGGCCTGATTCATTGTATCCAATGAGTGTCGTATGCCAATCAAGATAAACGGGTTTATCGTCTTTATTCATTAGTTTAACAATCCCTTCTCGCATGGATTCATCAATCGTATAAAGGGTTTTAATATGGTCATGAAGTTTAGTGGCATTGTCCCTATAAACCAAATGAACCCACCGCTCAATGTTAGGAACCTCTTTAAGCGAATAGCCAGTTAATGACTCTAAACTTTTAGACATCATTATGATGTGTTGGTCCTCACGGTGTAAGATTTGTGGGACGGGGGAATGTTCGACCATTTTAACCATCAAACGTTTTTGGTTTTGATAATACGCCGCATAGGTATCTTGGTTCTCTAAAATGGTATTGAGTTCCGTCATTTTTTCTTTATGGCGATTTAAAAATACGCTTAATGCCCCATAAAGCATAAACGTCGATACCATCACAAACAATAATCCCTTAATCACTGAAAAATAAACAAAGTCTTCTAACCCATCATATAGGGTATAAAAAAACCAATCAGAAACCAGTATCCACGCCACACCAAAAAGGCTATAGATAATGGTTAAACCGATTGCGGTTCGTTTTTGAAGTTGCATAAAAACACCCCCTCAGGCACCTTTATTTTACCATGAAATAAAAAATAAAAAAGTATGACTGTTCTATTTATAATAAAATGCCTTATTTGGACGTTTATTTAGAAGATTTAAATCGTCTTAAATGCGCTTGATTAACACAAGAAAATACGCTATAATTAGAAATTGTTAGGGCTTACAAATTTTTAAGTGAAAGGATGGTTGGATGAAAAAAACGGTACTGTATGAACACCATGTAAAACTGGGTGCTAAAATGGTAGAGTTTGCAGGGTTTCAAATGCCGATTCAATATCGTTCAATTAAAGAAGAACACGACGCGGTAAGAGAAGCGGCTGGGGTGTTTGATGTCTCTCATATGGGGGAGATTAAAGTGGTTGGAAATGAAGCATCTAAGTTTTTAGATTATGTCTTTTCGAATGCGATTCATGCGTTAACATCAAATCAAATTGTTTATGGATTTTTCTTACAAGACGATGGTTGCGTAGTGGATGATTTATTGGTCTATAAAATCAACGATGAACACTATTTATTGGTGGTCAACGCATCAAACATAGATAAAGATTTTGAATGGTTAACAAAATGGCGTCAAGATTTTGATGTTGAGGTGATTAATGAATCCCATAAATATAGTGAAATTGCGCTTCAAGGACCCTTTGCACAAAGCATGTTACAGCGTCACACAAGCTATGATTTAGACGCATTAACATTTTTCACCTTTGACGATGTCGTGATTGATGACGATACGTTTTTAGTCTCAAGAACAGGCTATACCGGGGAAGATGGGTTTGAGATTTATGGCGAACATGAACCCATTAAAAAACTTTTTAAAAAATTATTGATTGAGCATGATGCCTTAAAACCATGTGGCTTAGGGGCGAGAGACACCTTGCGGTTTGAAGTGGCGTTGCCGTTATATGGCCATGAAATAAGCGATCAAATCACCCCTTTAGAAGCAGGGTATAGATTCGCTGTTAAGTTTGATAAAGAAACCTTTATTGGCAAAGAAGCGTTGCTTAAACAAAAAGATAAGGGGCTAAAAAGACGGTTAGTTGGCTTAGAAATCGTAGATAAAGGCATTGTGCGTGAAGGCGCACAAGTGTATAAAGATGGTGAACATATCGGCTTTGTGACAACAGGGTATCAATCGCCTTCGCTTAATAAAGCGGTTGCGCTTGCTATGCTTGATAAACCGTATGATAAATTAGACACTTTAGTCGATGTGAAGGTACGTAAACGTATGTTACAATCAAAAGTAATTAAAAAGAAATTATATAAAAAATAAAATTGAGGAGTGAAGCGAATGAAAACACCAAAAGAATTATTGTATACAGAAAGCCATGAATGGGTAAAAATTGAAGACGGCCATGCGTATTTAGGCATCACAGACTTTGCACAAAGCGAACTTGGAGAAGTGGTGTTTGTTGAGTTGCCAGAAGAAAGCGATGAAGTAAACAAAGGCGAAGAATACGCGACCATCGAAAGTGTGAAAGCTGCAAGTGATATTAACGCACCAGTGAGTGGGGTTATTGTTGAAGTCAATGAAAACTTAGAAGACAACCCTGAACTGATTAATGAAGACCCTTATGAAAACTGGATTGTAAAAATTGAACTCAACGATGAAAGTGAAACCAGTGATTTATTAAGCGCTGAAGATTACGAGAAACTCACCAAATAACAAGGGGGACTTTTATGTTTAA
>LFIK01002701.1_pt1 | contig 14367 bp, 12 predicted proteins | sample 643401 | NCBI WGS metagenome assembly LFIK01 (sample SAMN03777447, study PRJNA286221) | soda lake metagenome | biome: soda lake; feature: Kulunda steppe; material: water; isolation source: sample T5-Br brine of Lake Tanatar-5 | place: Russia: Kulunda steppe | collected 2010-07 | reverse complement strand
GGGGGCGGGGCGGGGACGGGGCGGGGACGGGGCGGGGTCAGAGCCGGTAGAGCGCGCGGAACTTGGTTTCGAGATAGTCGAGCAGCGGCGCTTCGGTCGGCGCGAAGCCGCAGGCGGCCTGGATGGTGTCGCGCGGGTCGCGCAGCGCGCCGAAGCGTTGCAGGCGGTCGTGCAGCCAGCCGGTGGCCGCGCGCAGATCGCCCTGCGCAACGCGGGTGTCGAGGTTGGGAAGATCGGCGCGCATCGCGCGGTTGAGGCAGCCGGCATAGACGTTGCCGAGGCTGTAGGTGGGGAAATAGCCGAAGAGCCCCGCCGACCAATGCACGTCCTGCAGCACGCCATTGGCCGGGCGGTCGACAGCGACGCCGAAATCGGCCTGAAACCGCGTGTTCCAGGCCTCTTCGAGGTCGGTCACATCAAGCTTGCCCTGCAGCAGGTCGCGTTCGAGATCGAAGCGCATCATGATGTGCAGGTTGTAGTGGATCTCGTCGGCCTCGGTCCGGATATAGCCGGGGGTGACGCGGTTGACGGCGGCGTGGAAGGCGTCGGCATCGTCGAGGTTGAGGGGGCCGAACTCGGCGCGCATGGCGTCGAACAGCCAGCCGGTGAAGGCGCGCGAGCGGCCGAGCTGGTTTTCGTAGATCCGGCTCTGGCTTTCATGCACGCCCATCGACACCCCGCGCCCGATGGGGCTGAGCGCAAGCTCGGGGTCCACGCCCTGTTCATAGGCGGCGTGGCCGACCTCGTGGATGGTGGAATAGAGGCAGTTGAAGGGCTGGGTTTCCACCACGCGCGTGGTGATGCGCACATCCGCGCCGTGGCCAGCGCAGAACGGGTGCACGGTCAGGTCGATCCGGCCGGCGGTGAAGTCGTAGCCGAAGGCCTCGGCCAGTTTGCGCGCAAGCCGCAGCTGGCCGTCCTGCGCGAAGTCGCCGCGCAGCGGTTCGGGGGTGGGCGCGCCCAGGATCGCCTCGCGCAGCGCGACCAGCCGCGGGCGCATCCGGTCGAACATCGCCGCCGTGTCGGCCCCCGAGGCGCCGGGCTCGTAGTCCTGCATCAGCGCGTCATAGGGGTCGCCGCCATCGGCAATGGCGGCGGCTTCCTCGCGGCGCAGGGCGACGACCTGCTCCAGCGCCGGCAGGAAGGCCGCGACATTGTCGTGGCGGCGGGCATCGGCCCAGATGTCCTGCGCGGTGGAGGTGACGCGGGCGAGTTCTGCCGCCAGCGTGTCGGGGACGCGGGCGTGGCGGTCGCGGGTGCGCGCGATCTCGCGCAGCATGGCGGCGCCTTCGGGGGTGGGGGCCTTCGCCGCGTCCAGCCAGTCGGCGAGCCGCGGGTCGGTGCGGCGCGCGTGCAGCACCTTTTCCAGCGCCGCCAGTTCCTCGGCCCGCTGGGCGCTGCCGCGATGCGGCATCACGGTGCGCTGGTCCCAGCCCAGCCGGGTCATCACGGCTTCGAGCGCGGCGGTTTCGCGCGCATGGGCGATCACGGTGTCGAAGGCGGTGGTCATGGGCGCAGGCTCCTTGTGGTTGGGTCAGGCCGTCAGCCGCGCCGCGCGTGGGTAGAGCGCCAGATGCCGCGCGCGCAGGATCATCACCCACAGCAGGATCGCGGTGGCCTGATGCGCGATCGCCAGCTCCCACGGGGCGGCGAGCATCACCGTGGCGACGCCCAGCCCGATCTGCGCCAGCAGCACCACGGTCATCAGCGAGCACGCGATGCGGGTGGCGGGGTGCGGCGAGCGGCGGCCGAGCTGCCACACCACGAGGCCGACCAGCGCCAGCAGATACCCGGCCTTGCGATGCGCGAATTGCGCCGTGGCGGGGTTCTCGAACAGGTTTGTCCAGAGCGGATCGAGCGCCAGGATCCCCGCCGGGATCAGCGCGCCGTTCATCAACGGCCAGTCGGTGAAGCCTGCGCCGGCGCGCAATCCCGCCACCAGCGCGCCGAGGACGATCTGCACCAGCGCCAGCGCCACCAGCGCGCCGGCCCAGCCCGCAAGCCGGCCCTCGCGCGCGCGGCGGGCCTGCATCAAATCGGCCTCGGGGCGGCTGAAATGCAGGATATACCACGCCAGCAGCCCAAGGATCACGAAAGCCAGCCCCAGATGCACCGCAAGCCGGTAGCTGGCGACCGCGACCATCCCCCCGGTCAGCCCCGAGGCGACCATCCACCAGCCGATCGCGCCCTGCACGCCACCCAGCACCCCCAGCCCCAGCAGCCGCGGCGTCCAGCCCGCCGGGATCCGGCGCGCAAGCAGGAAGAACCCGAAGCCCAGCGCCCAGACCAGCCCGATCAACCGCCCCAGTTGCCGGTGGCCCCATTCCCACCAGTAGATGATCTTGAACTCGTCAAGGCTCATCCCGCGATTCATCAGCGCATACTGATCGATCTGGCGGTAAAGCTCGAACTCGCGGTCCCAGTCCTCGGCGCTCAGCGGCGGGATGGCGCCGGTCACGGGGCGCCATTCGGTGATCGACAGCCCGGAATCGGTCAGCCGGGTCATGCCGCCGACCGCCACCATCACCGTCACCAGCGCGAACAGCGCGATGAGCCAGCCGCGGATCTGCGCGCGCGCCCGCGACCGCGCTGCGCTGGCCGAGGCCGGGCGCGGCCCGACGGCGGGTTTGTCGGTCTGGACTTCCTCGAAGATCGAACGTTTCTGCGTCATGCGCACCCCTCGGGCCACGGTCGCGCGCACGCTAGACCGCGGCGTGACGGCCTTCAAGCCTGCGCAGGCGGCCCGAATGTCACAGGCGCGCGCCTCAGGCGATGCGGTGGAACACCGACACATCGCCGGCGTTGTCGAAGAACGGCACCGCATCGGGCTTGCCGCCGCGGGTCAGCAGCGCCTCGGCCTCGGCCAGCACGACCTCGGTGATGAAGGGCAGATCGGCGTTGCGGGCCTGCGCGAAGGGCACCCAGCGCAGGTGGCTGAGCTCGTCGCAGGCGGCGGCGAAATCGTCGGGGTCGGTGACGAGCGCGCCGGCATCGGCCAGAAAGAACCGCGCATCGAAGCGCCGCGGCCGGCCGGGGGGCGTGATCGCGCGGAAGATATAGGTCAGCGCGCCCGCGTCGGGCAGCATTCCGCGCGCGGCGACCGCGGTCCAGTCGGCGGGCACCGGCGCGGGCCAGATGCCGGGCGTTCCCAGCAACTGACCGGTCTCCTCCCACAGCTCGCGCAGGGCTGCGGCGGCGAGTGCGTTGGCGGGCACGGCGCTGGCGTGGGCCAGCCGCCCGGTGCACAGCGGCGACAGCGGCGCGCCCAGCGGCACCTGCGCGTCGCCCGGATCGACCGCGCCGCCGGGAAACACCACCTTCGAGGGCATGAACGCCGCCCCCGCGCCGCGCTGGCCCATCAGCACCTGCGGGCCCTCGGCGGCCTCGCGCACCAGCAGGATCGTGGCGGCATCGCGAATCGGCGCGGGCGCGCTCATCGGTCCGCCTCGCCGAAGCCGTGCATCCGGCGCGACCACTGGATCGCCACCATCATCCCCTTGAACCGCGGCAGCAGATAGAGCGACAGCGCGATCACCACCGCCGAGATGACCGCAAACAGCAGCAGCGGGTGCGGGTCGTATTCGAACAGCAGCCACACCATCAGCGAGATCGCGACCTTGCCGGTGACGGTCAGCGTCAGATAGGCCGGCCCGTCATCGGCGCGCTGGTGGTGCAGCGCCTCGCCGCATTGCGGGCACTGGTCGTGGACTTTCAGATAGTTGTGCAGCAGCGCGCCGGTTCCACAGGCCGGACAGACGCGCGCCCAGCCGCGCCGGATCGCCGGCCAGACGGGGCGGTCATCCTCGGGCGGGGGCGGGGTGTCGGCGTGGGTCATGGGCTCTCCTGCGGTGCTGCGCGGGACCTAGCACGCGCGGCGCGGCCTGTCATCGCCGCGATGCTGGGAAAAACTTTACCTTTGGCGGTCATCCTGCACCGCGACGGTTGACATCGCAGGAGGCTCAGGTGGGCGCGGACGCAGGCGGCGCAGCGGCGGCGATCGGTATCGGGGCAGGGCAGGCACGTGGGGACGGCACGATCAGCCCCGCCGCGGCCAGCGTGGCGCGGCGGCTGGCGCGCGACGCGATCGGACCCGGCGCCGTGGCGTGGGCGCTGCGCGTGATCGAAGCGCTCTGGGTGCCCGGTGCGCTGCTGCTGGCGCTTGTCTGGACGCCGCACACCGAAGCGTTCACGACCCTGGTGCTGGCCACGCTCGGGGCGCTGTGGACGTGGGGCGCGCTGGCGCGGCGTGCACGGGCGCATGACGTGCTCGTGCTGCGCGCGCCGGGCCGCTCGGCCGCACTGGGCGCGGGGACGCTGGGGGTGGTGATCCTGGGGGTCGGCGGGCTCGCCGCAGGGCTCGCACACTGGCCGGACACGCCCCCGGCGCCGGCATGGGTGGGTGCCTGGGCGGCAGTTGCCGCCAGCGGCGCGGTGGCGCTGCGGCTGATGCTGGCCGGGGGGCTGGCGCAGCTGGCCCGCCGCGGCCGGTTGGAACAGCGCATCGCCGTCGTCGGCGGCGGACCCGAGGCCGAGGCGCTGCTGCGCCAGCTCGCCGCGTTGCACCGCGACGGCGTGCATGTGGTGGGCCTGTTCGATGACCGCGAGGATGCGCGCTCGCCGCCGCTGGTTGCCGGCGTGCACAAGCTCGGGGACACCGATGATCTGCTGGAATTCGCGCGCATCGCGCGGATCGACATGCTGATCGTGTCGCTGCCGCTGCGGGCCGAGGCGCGGATCATGCATCTGTTGCGCAAGCTGTGGGTGCTGCCGGTCGATATCCGGCTGTCGGTGCATGACACGCGGCTGCGCTTCCAGCCGCGCACCTATGACTGGCTGGGTCCGGTGCCGCTGCTGGATCTGTTCAGCCGACCGCTGCGCTGGCAGGACCGGGTGCTGAAGCGCGGCTTCGATCTGGTGCTTGGCAGCGTGCTGATGGTGCTCGCGCTGCCCATGATGGCGGTGATCGCGCTCGCGGTGCGGCTCGACTCCCCCGGCCCGGTGCTGTTTCGCCAAGCGCGCCACGGGTTCAACAATCGCGCGATGGAGATCCTGAAGTTCCGCACGCTGCACTGGCGCGACGCCGACCCCGAGGCGCGGCGCCCCGTCACCCGCAACGATGGCCGCGTCACGCGCGTGGGCGGCTGGCTGCGGCGCACCTCGCTCGATGAATTGCCGCAACTCTTCAACGTGCTGCGCGGCGACATGTCGCTTGTGGGCCCGCGCCCGCACGCGCTGGCAGCGCGCAACCGCGAGTGGCTTTTCGCCGACGTGGCCGAAGGGTATTTCGCCCGTCACCGCGTCAAGCCGGGGATCACCGGATGGGCGCAGGTCAATGGCCTGCGCGGCGAGGTAACCTCGGACGCCGCGTTGCGCGCCCGCATCGCGCATGACCTCGACTATATCGACACCTGGTCGCTCTGGCGCGATCTGTGGATCGTGCTGCGCACACCGGGCGCGGTGCTGCGCGCGCGCAACGCGTATTGAGCGGGCAGTTCCGCCCCGTCCCCACGGGGCCGCAGGCGCAGTGCCCCCGCGCCGCGGTAGCCGTGTTCCGGCGCGTGCGATGCGCAGCGGGCGATCATGCCCGCCGCCGGCGCCGCACCCTGTGCCTGGCGGCGGTTGACACGCCGCGCGCACCCGTTAGAAGGCCGCAATGATTTCGCGGGCTCGGAAGCGCCCGCCACAGGAGACTGCGCCATGGCAAAGCCCACCACCATCAAGATCCGCCTGAACTCGACCGCGGGCACGGGGCATTTCTATGTCACCAAGAAAAACGCCCGCACGATGACCGAAAAGATGACCATCCGCAAATTCGACCCGGTCGCGCGCAAGCATGTCGAATACAAGGAAGGCAAGATCAAGTAAGCGCCGCAATGCGGTCTTGATCCTGTCCGCTGTGGGGTGGGTTGCCCGGACGCGCCCGGCGCGCCAGGTGCCCGCTGCGTTCGGCTGGCTTGGATGCGGTCCGCGCCGATTCAGGCGGCTTGGTTCCACGCGCCCCTGATTAAGCCACCTTGTCTGCAAGCGGCGGCAGCACGCCCCGGTCCTCCAGCCTTTTTTCGCGAATCGACTGGCGGATCAGGGGGGTGGGCGTGGTCGGGACGCCGCGCGCTGGCACCGGCTGGGTCCGCGCGATCGGCGGTCAGGCGTCGTGCTCCAGGATCGATGCCAACCCGCTGCGATAATCGGGGTGGCGAAGCGCGATCCCCAGCTCCCGCCGCATCCGGTGGTTACGGACGCGCTTGTTCTCGGCGTAGAAGCTGCGGCCCATGGGGCTGAGATCGGCGTCCTCGAACGCCACGGCCTCGGGTGGGGCGATCCCCAGCAGCTGCGCCGCATGGGCCAGCACATCCTGCGGCGGCGCGGGCAGGTCGTCGCACAGGTTGTAGACGCGCCCGCCCGGCACCGGCGCGCGCATCGAGGCGGCGAGCGCCTGCGCGATGTCGTCGACATGGATGCGCGAGAACACCTGCCCGGGCTTGATGATCAGCTGCGCCCTGCCGGCGCGAAGCTTGGCGAAGGGGCCGCGCCCGGGCCCGTAGATCCCGCCCAGCCGAAAGATGTGCAGCGGCACGCCGGCGGCCTCGGCCACGCGGGCCCAGGCGCGTTCCGCATCCAGCCGCGCGCGGCCGCGGTCGGTGGCCGGGTCGGGGGGCGTGTCCTCGTCCACCCAGGCGCCGCCGTGATCGCCATAGACGCTGGTGGTGGACAGATAGCCGATCCAGCGCAGGTGCCGCGCCTGCGCGATCTGCGCGCCCGCGGCCCTGAGCACCGGGTCGCCGTCCGGGCCGGGGCCGACCGAGCTGAGCAGATGCGTTGCCGCGCCGAGCGGCAGGTCGCGGCCGGGCCAGATCAGCGGGGTCACGCCGTCCTCGGCCAGCGCCGCGGTCTTGTCGGCGCTGCGCGTGGTGCCGATGACGCGCCAGCCGGCGGGCACCAGCCGCCCCGCCAGCGCCCGCGCCGAATAGCCATGTCCGATGGACAGCAGAACGTCACTCATATCTGACACATACCACCGCCGCGCGCGAAGGAAAGGCCCTGCCGCCTATCCCTGCGGGCTGCCGGCCTTGCTGGGCTGGCGCCGCTCCAGCCCCAGCCGGCTTTCGCGCCAGATGATCAGCACGCCCGCGGCGATCACCAGCCCCGCGCCCGCCAGCATCTGCGGGGTCGGCACTTCGGCGAACACCCAGTAGCCGATCGCCAGCGAAAACAGGATCTGCACATAACCGAAGGGCGCGACCACGGACACGTCGGCCTCGCGGTAGCTGGCGGTCAGGAACACCTGCCCCAGCCCGCCCAGCAACCCCGCCGCCACCAGCATCGCCGCGACCGACGGCCCCGGCAGCACCCAGCCGAAGGGCAGTGTCAGCAGCGACAGCGCGCTGGCGGTGATCGAGAACCAGAACACGATCGCCGGCGTGGTCTCGGTGTTGACCAGTCGGCGCAGGAACACCTGCGCCAGCGCCACGAACACCGCGCCCATCAGCACCAGCATCGCGCCCAGCGCCTCGGCGCTGCCCATGTCCGAATCGACGCTGAGCCGCGGCCAGATCACGATCATCACACCCACCATGCCCAGCGCCACCGCGCTGAGCCGGAAGGCGCGCACCGGCTCGCCCAGGAACATCGCGGCGAAGACCACGGTCAGGATCGGCGCGGCGAAGCCGATGGCCGTGACCTCGGGCAGCGGCAGAAAGGCGAGGCCCGCGAAGCCCAGCCCCATCGCCGTGGTTCCGATCAGCCCGCGCCAGAAATGGCCCAGCGGGTTGGCGGTGCGCAGCCCCGTGCCCAGATCGCCGCGCCATGCCAGCCATGCCAGGATCACCGGCAGCGCAAAGAACGACCGGAAGAACACCGCCTGCCCGGGCGGCACCGTGTCCGACGCCGCCTTGACCAGCGCGGCCATGACGATGAAGAACATCATCGACGCGATCTTGAGCGCGATACCGCGCAGCGGGCGCATGGCGGCCTCCGGGGACGTTACGGCGTGAGTGCTTAACCTGTTCACTACCCCCGGCGCGGGCGGCGGCACAAGCCCCCTCCGCGCAGACCTTGCCCCTTGCGCGCCGGCGTGCCCCGTCCTAGCCATGCCCCAGACCCCGCAGGAGCCCCGATGACCGACGCGCCCACTCCGCTTGATGCCGCCTGGACCGCCACGCTCGACGCGCCCGACGACGACCACGCGCGGCTGCAGTTCTACGCCCGGCTCGCCGAGGCCGAGCTGTGCCTGCTGCTGGAGCGCGAGGCCGATGGCGACCGGATCACGCCGCGGGTGTTCGAGTTGGAGGACGGCCCGATGGTGGTGGCGTTCGACACCGAGGACCGGCTGACCGCTTTCACCGGCATGGCCGCGCCCTATGCCGCGCTGCCCGGTCGTGCGCTGGTCGAGATGCTGGCCGCATCCGACCCGCCGCCGGCGCTGGGGCTGAACCTGGGCGTGGCGCCGTCCTCGCGCCACCTGCCGCCCGAGGTGCTGGCGTGGCTCGCCGAAACGCTCGCCGCGCGCCCGCAGGAGGTCGAGGCCGGGATCACCGAGATCGCCCCCCCGCGCGCGGTCTCCGAGGCGTTGCTGAGCGCGCTCGATGCCCGGCTGGCGCGCGCCGAAGGACTGGCCGTTGCGGCATGGCTGGTGACGGCCACGCGCGCCGATGGCGGGCAGGGGCCGCTGCTGGCCTTCATCGACCCCGCGCCGGGGGCCGAGCCGACGCTCGCCCGCGCGCTGGGCGAGGCACTGACGTTTTCCGGGCTCGATGCCGCGGCGCTGGATGTGGCCTTCTTCGGGGCCGATGACATCATGGCGGCGCGGCTGGCGCGGGTGGGGCTGCGCTTCGATCTGCCGCAGCGAGAGGCCCCCGCGCCGCAGGCCCCGCCGGGCATGGACCCCGCGCGCCCGCCGCGGCTGCGCTGAGCAGCACAGCCGCTGCGCGTCAGCGCGGAAGCTCCAAAAACATTTGAAATCAACCGCATGACGCCCGAAGCTCGCGCACTCTCCAAAACGCGAGTTGCGACCGCGCGTCGCGGCCCCATGTCAGGAGCATCACAACGAACGGAGGATCACAGATGCGTCTGCACACACCTGCCGCCATGTTGCTCGGGGCCACGGCGCTCGCCGCTCCTGCGCTTGCCGACGCGCCCTACGAGGTCGAAACGCTGGTCGAGGGGCTGGACCGTCCCTGGGGGATGGCCTTCCTGCCGGGCACGCAGGATCTGATCATCACCAAGCGCGGCGGATCGGTCGCGCTGTGGGAGCACGGCAGCGACTCCGTGACCGACATCTCGGGCGCGCCGTCGGTGATCGCCGACGGGCAGGGCGGGCTGCTGGACGTGGCCCCCGCGCCGGATTTCGAAGCCAGCGGCATGGTCTACATGACCTGGGTCGCGTCGCACGAGGATGGCGAGGGCACCACCACCCATGTCGGCCGCGCGATGCTGGACCGCGAGGCGCGCGCGTTGACCGACCTCGAGGTGCTGCACGTCGTCTCGCCCGGCTTCGGGAACGCGGCGCATTTCGGCTCGCGCATCGCGTTTGTGGACGACCACCTGTTCGTGGGCTTCGGCGACCGCAACTTCAAGGATTTCGGCCCCGATCACGTGGCACAGGACCTGTCGACCGAAAACGGCGCGGTCATCCGCCTGACGATGGACGGCGAGATCCCCGACGACAACCCGTTCGTGGATGTCGACGGCGCGGCCGGCGCGATCTGGTCCTACGGGCACCGCAACATCCAGGCGATGGCCGTGCACCCCGACACCGGGCAGTTGTGGCTTGCCGAGCACGGCGAATCGGGCGGGGATCAGATCAACCTGGTGTCCCGCGGCGGCAATTACGGCTGGCCGCTGGTGTCGTTCGGCGTGGACTACCGCACCGGCGAGCCCTTCACCGATGTCCCGCAGCACGGGGACGGCTTCGTTTTCCCTGCCTTCCACTGGGGGCCGGGGCGCGAGGATCACTTCCCGCCGTCGGGGATGACCTTCTATGACGGCGACGCCTTCGCCGACTGGCAGGGCCGCATGCTGGTGGGCAACCTGTTCCACCGCTACATCGGGCTCTTCGCGGTCAACGGTGACGAAGTCTCGGCCCCCGAGCGGCTGGTCGAGGATCTGGACCTGCGCATCCGCGAGATCGAGGTCGGCCCCGAGGACGGCTTCATCTACGTGATCGCCGATGGCGACGACGTGCCGCTGTTCCGGCTGGTCCCGGCCGACGAGTCGTGACGCATCCGTTCAGGCCGCGCGGATCACAGCGCGGCCTGATCGCCGGTTTCCTTGATCGCCTCCATCGCCACATGGGTGGAGGTGGACATGACATGCGGCAGGCTCGAGATATGCTCGGCCAGCACGCGGCGATAGGCCGAGATGTTCCGCGCGCGCACCTTCAGCAGATAGTCGAACGCGCCTGCGATCAGGTGGCATTCCTCGATCTCGGGGACCTTGCGCACGGCATTGGCGAACACATCGAGCGCGGCCTCGCGCGTGTCCGACAATTTCACCTCGACAAAGGCGACATGCGCGGCGTCGATCCGGCGCGGGTCGATCACCGCGCGGTATCCGGTGATCACGCCGCTGGCTTCAAGCCGCTTGAGCCGCGCCTGCGTGGGTGATTTCGACAGCCCGATCCGGCGGGCAAGCTCGGTCACTGACAGCCGCCCGTCCACCGACAGCACGCGCAGGATCGCCGCATCGAAACTGTCGAGCCGAAAATCGCTGCTTTCCCGGAACAATGGCATCTGTCTTTCCCGAATTGCGATGCAGATGGCCCGTGAATGACAGGAATACGGGAAGAAGGGAACCGCGATCTGCGTTAGACTGGCGCGAAATGCCTGTCTGATGGGAGAACGCCGCCATGCTGTCCGCCGAGCTGCCTCCGCTTCCCGAAGCGATCACCCATGACGATCTGGCCGCCGAAGATTCGGTGCTGGCGCAGGCCATCGCGCAGGCGGGGCTCGATGCGCCGGCGCGCGCCGCGATCTCGGAGGCGGCCGCGGGCTATGTGGCGCGGATCCGCGGCACCGCACGGCCCGGGTTGATGGAGGTGTTCCTGGCGGAATACGGCCTGTCCACCGACGAAGGCATCGCGCTGATGTGCCTGGCCGAGGCGTTGCTGCGCGTTCCCGATGCCGCCACCGTGGACGACCTGATCGAGGACAAGATCGCGCCGTCGGACTGGGGGCGGCATCTGGGGCATTCGTCGTCGTCGCTGGTCAATGCCTCGACCTGGGCGCTGATGCTGACGGGGCGGGTGCTCGATGACGACCACCCGGGCATGGCGCGCCACCTGCGCGGCGCCGTCAAGCGGCTGGGCGAGCCGGTGATCCGCACCGCTGTCGGCCGCGCCATGCGCGAGATGGGCCGGCAATTCGTGCTGGGCGAGGATATCCGCGCCGCCATGAAGCGCGCGCGCACGCTGGAGGCGCGCGGCTACAGCTATTCCTACGACATGCTGGGCGAGGCCGCGCGCACCGACGCCGACGCGCAGGGCTATTTCGACGCCTACGCGCAGGCGATCAAGGCCATCGGCACCGCCGCCACCAACCGCGACATTCGCGACAATCCCGGCATCTCGGTCAAGCTGTCGGCGCTGCATCCGCGCTACGAGGTCGCCCAGCGCGCCCGCGTCATGGACGAACTCGTCCCACGCCTGCGCGAGCTCGCGCGCATGGCCGCGCGGCGCAACATGGGTCTGAACATCGACGCGGAAGAGGCTGATCGCCTTGCACTTTCGCTCGAGGTGATCGGCGCGGTGCTGGCCGATCCCAAGCTTGCCGACTGGGGCGGCTTCGGCGTGGTGGTGCAGGGCTACGGCCAGCGCGCGGGGCCGGTGCTCGACTGGTTGTTCGAGGCCGCGCGCGTGCTCGACCGCCAGCTGATGGTGCGGCTGGTCAAGGGCGCCTACTGGGACACCGAGGTCAAGCGCGCGCAGGTGCTGGGGCTGGACGGGTTCCCGGTGCTGACCCACAAGCCCGCCGCCGACGTCAATTACATCGCCAATGCGCGCAAGCTTCTGTATATGGCCGAGCGGATCTATCCGCAGTTCGCCACGCACAACGCCCACACCGTGGCGGCGATCCTGCACATGGCGGGCGAGCGGCGCGATTTCGAGTTCCAGCGCCTGCACGGCATGGGCGAGGTGCTGCACGATCTGGTCATGGCCGATCATGCCACGCGCTGCCGCATCTACGCCCCCGTCGGCGCGCACAAGGACCTGCTGGCCTATCTGGTCCGCCGGCTGCTGGAGAACGGGGCGAATTCATCCTTCGTCAACCAGATCGTGGACGACGCGGTGCCGCCCGAAACCGTGGCCGCCTGTCCCTTCGACGCGCTCGACGGCGTGCGCGATTTTCCCAACCCGGTGGTGCGCACCGGGCCTGCGCTGTTCGCGCCCGAACGCGGCAACGCGCGCGGCTGGGATCTGACCTCGGCCCGCGATCTGGACGCGATCGCGGCGGCGCGCGCGCCTTACCGCGCGGCCGCGTTCACCGCCGCGCCGATCCTCGCCGAGCCCGCGCAGGGCGGCGAGACGCGCGCCATCGTCAACCCCGCGCGCCCCGACGACACCGTGGGGCAGGTGACGCTGGCCAGCGACGCCGATGTGGAGGCCGCGCTTGCCGCCGCGCGGCCCTGGCAGGCCAGCCCCGAGGAACGCGCGCGGGTGCTCGAACGCGCCGCCGAGCTTTATGAGCGCGACTTCGGCAAGATCTTCGCCACCCTTGCCCGCGAGGCCGGCAAGACCCAGCTCGACGCCGTGGGCGAGCTGCGCGAGGCGGTGGATTTCCTGCATTACTACGCCGTGCAGGCGCGCAGGCTCGATGCCCCGCCGCGCGGCACCTTCGCCTGCATCTCGCCCTGGAACTTTCCGCTGGCGATCTTCACGGGCCAGATCGCGGGCGCGCTGGCGGCCGGGAACGCGGTGCTCGCCAAACCCGCCGAGGCAACGCCGCTGATCGCGCATCTGGCGGTGGAACTGCTGCACGAGGCCGGCGTGCCGCGCTCGGCGCTGCAATTCCTGCCGGGCGACGGCGCGGTGGTGGGCCGCGCGCTGACCTCGGACCCGCGCGTGGCGGGCGTGGCCTTCACCGGCTCCACCGCCACCGCACAGGCCATCCGCCGCGCCATGGCCGACCATCTCGACCCCGCCGCGCCGCTCATTGCCGAGACCGGCGGGCTGAACGCGATGATCGTCGATTCGACCGCGCTGCCCGAACAGGCGGTGCGCGACGTGCTGGCCTCGGCGTTCCAGTCGGCGGGGCAGCGCTGTTCGGCGCTGCGGTGCCTTTACGTGCAGCAGGACGTGGCCGAGGAGTTCACCGCCATGCTGCTGGGCGCGATGGAGGAGCTCAGCCTCGGCGATCCGTGGGAGCTGTCCACCGATGTCGGCCCCGTGATCGACGCGCGCGCGCAGCAGGCATTTGCCGACCACATCGACGCCGCCCGCGCCGAGGGGCGGTTGATCAGGACGCTGCGCGCGCCGAAAGCGGGGCATTTCATCGCGCCTGCGCTGATCCGCGTGCCGGGGATCGAGGCGCTGGAGCGCGAGATCTTCGGCCCCGTGCTGCATCTGGCCACCTACCGGGCCGAGGATCTCGACAAGGTGATCGACGCGGTGAACGCCTCGGGCTACGGGCTGACCTTCGGGCTGCACACCCGGATCGACAGCCGCGTGCAGCACATCGCCGACCGCGTGCGGGTGGGCAACACCTATGTCAACCGCAACCAGATCGGCGCCGTGGTGGGCAGCCAGCCCTTTGGTGGCGAGGGGCTGTCGGGCACCGGGCCGAAGGCGGGCGGGCCGAACTACGTGCCGCGCTTCGCCGGCCAGCCCCGCCGCGCGCAGGGCGCGTGGGAGCGCGCGACCACCGAAGCCGCGGTGCAGGCCGCGCTCGATGCAGCACCGGTCCCGGACACGCGGGTCGACATGACGCTGCCGGGGCCCACCGGCGAATCGAACCGGCTGTCGCTGAGCCCGCGCGCACCGGTCCTGTGCCTTGGTCCCGGCGCGGCGCTGGCGGCCGAGCAGGCGGAGGCGGTGCGCGCGCTTGGCGGTGCGGCGGTCGAGGTTGCGGGGCGGCTGGCGCCTGACGCGCTGGAGCGGCTCGGCGGGTTCTCGGGCGCGATGTGGTGGGGCGAGATCGCCGAGGGCCGCGCCTATGCGCAGGCGCTCGCCGCGCGCGGGGGGCCGATCCTGCCGCTGATCGGGGGCGCACCGGACCGCGCGCATGCGCTGCTGGAGCGGCATCTGTGCATCGACACCACCGCCTCGGGCGGAAACGCGCAGCTTCTGGCCGAGGTCGGCGCGCCCGGCGGCGCCCGCGACAACGCCGCCTGACGCCGCCTGACGCCGCCCCCGCGCGCCGCCCGGGCGGAGCGGGG
>LFIK01002700.1_pt1 | contig 14369 bp, 15 predicted proteins | sample 643401 | NCBI WGS metagenome assembly LFIK01 (sample SAMN03777447, study PRJNA286221) | soda lake metagenome | biome: soda lake; feature: Kulunda steppe; material: water; isolation source: sample T5-Br brine of Lake Tanatar-5 | place: Russia: Kulunda steppe | collected 2010-07 | reverse complement strand
CGTGAACCCCGATCACGCGCGTCAGGTTCAGGTCTGGGATGTGATCCATTCATCCTGGAACAAGGAGCCATTCCAGATCCGGCGCATGCTGACCGAGACCTCGGTCCGGGCGTCCGACCGGCGTGCGGTCTTTGTGGGTGTTGATGCCTATGAAGCGGCGGGTGGCACGATGCTGCATGACCTCTTCCAAGGCGATGACGGAGGTTGGCTCGAAGACCCTGCCCTGCTCGATCGGCTGGTGACGGAAAAACTTCAGGCCGAGGCTGAGACGGTTGCCGTTGAGGGCTGGAAGTGGATCGAGGTCGCACTTGAGCTGCCCTACGGCTACAGCCACGGCCTGCGGTCCCTGGCAGGTGATCCGGCACCGATGACGGATGACGAAGGCGCGGCCCATGCCAAGCTGCTCGCCGAGTACCGGGCGCTCGAGGAGGAATACGCGGGTCAGGATGATATCCCCGACGGGATCGACGCGCGGCTTGGCGTGTTGGAAACGGAGATGGAAAAGCTCGAGACCCGGCCATTGATCTTCGATCCCTTGGAAATCGGGCGGGCAGGGGCGTTCGTCACGCTCGACCGCTACGGTGCGCTGGCAGTCTATCGCGGCTATGTGCGTCCAGAGGATGAGCCCGTTGAGGAGACCGCGGTCCAAGATGGTACTGATCCTGCGGTGGCGGGGCAGGGGGCTGATCCTGATCTCACCGATGGCCATGGCAGTGCCGCTCATGGCGGAACTGTCATCATGTTGGGTGGCCAGCCGATCGGAGCTGACTTGCCGGAGGATGAGGATGACGGAGCGCTGAAGCCACTGCCCGAGCGGTTGGTCATGGAGTTGACGGCCCACCGGACGCTGGCGCTGCGTGAAGCGATTGGACGCTCGCCGGATGTCGCGCTGACGCTGCTTCTACTGAAGCTGGTGACGGACACCTTCCGCACCTCCTCAGCTTCGGGCAGCTGTCTCGAGGCATCCGTGCGTCACGTCTATATGTCGGCCCAGGCGAGCGATCTGAAGGACAGCGTGGTCGCAAAGCTGGTCGACGAGCGTCACGCGGAATGGGAAGCCGATCTGCCGCTTGGCGATGACGTAGCGCTCTGGGACTATCTGACGGTCCTCGACCAGGGCAGCCGTCTGGCCCTGCTGGCGCATTGCCTCAGCTTCGGCGTCAACGCGCTGCATGAAAAGGTGAACCCTTACGGGGCAGGCATCTCTGCCGGCGGTTTGACCCGGCGTATGGCGCATTCCGATCTCGTGGCGCGTGCCACAGGTCTCGACATGGTCGAGGCGGGATGGGAGCCGACGGTCGACACCTATCTCAACCGTGTGCCCAAGGCCCGCATCCTCGAGGCCGTGCGCGAGGCGAAGGGCGAGGGGACTGCCCAGCTTCTCGATCACCTGAAGAAGGGCGAGATGGCCAGCGAGGCCGAGCGCTTGTTGAAGGGCAGCGGCTGGTTGCCCGAGGTCCTGCGCCGGAACGATCTCGTGGCGCTGGACGATGAGGACCATGCCGAAGGGCAGGGGGCGGATGTCGATGCCGAAGTGGCTGAGAGCGTCAGTGAAGCTGACCTTCCTGCATTCCTGACGGATGACCTGCCTGCTGAAGGCGCGTCGATGCTGGCCGCGGAATAGCGTGATCCAGCGGGGGGCGGAGATTCCGCCCCCAATCACCCTATAGTGTAACAACATCAATAAGATGAGTGCGATTATTCGCATTCGGAATGAGGAATCATGTCTGCAACAACCATCATCGACACCGCGCCCCTTGGGGCGCTCATTCGCTACACTGACGGCAGTCCCAAGCCGCCAGCACGCTTCACGAAGAAGCTCGCAGCCTGGGAGCGCTCGAACGGTGTCGGGCGCCTCGTGAAAAAGGAACCACCCCGGCCTTACGCGACCTGGACGGCTCCCGCGTCGTTTACGCTGCATGAGGGCAACTTCTCTTCGGACGGGGTGATCCTCGTCACCATCATGCGCAGCCATTCCGCTGACAGCGCCCTCGTTTTCGAGGTGGCCGAAGAACCGAAGCCTGGGCAGGTGCGCGTGCTTCTCGACTTCGGCGGCAACACGGAGCTGCTGCATCTGGCGGAATCCATCACCGCGGCAGAGCTTTGGATCGCCAAGGAAGGATACAGCAATGCGCGGCTCGAAATCGTCGGCGATGAAAATAGCGAAAGGGCAGGGGGCGCAGACCTGGCCGCCTGAGCCCAACTGAAACCGAGAGGCCCGCCCAAGCGCGGGCCTCTCATCCATCACAACCTTGTCCTTTGAGTTCGCGGGGCACCAAAGGATCCATCCCCAAGGAAGGACGTCTTCAACCAAGAGCCTGCCCGGGAGGCTGGCGGCGTTAGAAGCATCAGCGGGACAATCGGCTCCTGACGTTGGGGGGACCATCCCCCGCTCGCCACTCCCTTCCTTGCCCCGAATTCTGTCTTCGAGATCAACCCGCGAGGGGTCGGACTACGGGCGAGCCCGTACCGCCGGGCGGATTCGGAGCAAGTCCGAACGCACCCGGTGATGTCAGCCAGTATTCGGGCCTTCGAGGTCCTGTCGCGCGGGGGATCCAGCCCGTCCGTGGCCCGGCAAGTGGTCATGCGCTCGATCCACAGAACACGAAAAAGGAGCCCGCCGAATGACCTCCAGCGACTTCACGCGCGGCATCCGCGAGAACAAGACCCAAGTCGCGCATCAATTGATCCAGGTGATGCTGGTGGGCTTCGCCATCGGCATGACGCGCACGGTTGTCCCGGCACTGGCCGAGAGCGAATTCGGGCTGGAGCGCGGTTCGTTCCTGCTGCTCGCCTCTTTCGTCGTGGCCTTTGGTGCAGTGAAGGCGGTGATGAACTTCGTCGCCGGGCGCTGGTCCGAACGGGTGGGCCGCAAGCGCGTGCTGTTCTGGGGTTGGGTCGTGGCACTGCCGATCCCGGTGATGATCTGGTATGCGCCCGACTGGAACTGGATCGTCGCCGCCACAGTGCTTCTGGGCGTCAACCAAGGCCTCTGCTGGTCGATGACGCAGACCGCGAAGCTCGACATTACACGCGCCGAGGAACGCGGCCTCACCATGGGGCTGAACGAATTCTCGGGCTATGTCGGTGTGGCGATCGCGGGCATCCTGACCGCCTATGCCGCCGAATGGCTGGGGGCACGAGTTGGTTTGCTGGTCTTCGGGATGGCGGTGGTCCTCCTGGCGCTGGTCCTGACCGTTGTCTGGGTCAAGGACACGCTGCCATGGGCCAAGGCCGAGACAGCCGCGCACAAGGCCGCACCTCCGAAGAACCCGCCGCGTTATCCGCAAGGCGTGTCCGAGCACCCCAGCACGGGCGAGGTTTTCGCGCTGATGAGCTGGCGCGACCGCCGTCTCTTCGCGATCTCCCAGGCGGGGCTTGTCGAGAAGTTCGTCGATGCGCTGGTCTGGGCGCTGTTCCCGGTCTTCCTCGTGGGCAAAGGCGCGAGCCTGACAGAGGTCGGCTGGATCGTCGGGGTCTACGGCTTCGTCTGGGGCGGCTCCCAGCTCTTCACCGGGCGGCTGTCGGACTATGTCGGTCGGTTCTGGCCAAACGTGCTGGGCATGTGGATCTGCGGCGCGGGCGCGGCGATGGTGGTCATGGGCACAGGCGCGCTCTGGTGGTCGGTCTCGGCGGGCGTGGCGGGCTTCGGCATGGCGCTCCTCTACCCGAACCTCTCCGCGGCGGTGGCGGACATCACGCCACCCGCATGGCGCGGCTCGGCCATCGGCATCTATCGCTTCTGGCGCGATTTGGGCTACGCCATCGGCGCGCTCGGCCTCGGCCTGGCGGCCAGCCTGACCGGCGCTGCGGAAGCCGCCTTCTGGTTCGTCGCGATCTCCATGTTCACCTCCGGCGCCGTGCTCTTCTGGCTCGGTGAGGAAACCCACCCGCGGCTCAACCCCGCCGGCCCACGGGAGGTCGCAGATGCCTGACACTCTTGCCCGGCGCCTGGGCCTCCTTTCGAGCCTCCTCGGAGCCGCGTCCCTCGCGCTTCTGGCAGTCTCGGTCTGGGGCTTTCGGGCCGACGGCTGGCCTTGGCCACAGGCCTATGACCTTGCCGGCTGGGGAGCCTGGGCGGCGGGTGTCGGTGTCGTCGTTGCACTGGCCGGGCTGGTGGTCTGGATTCGTCGCAGGCAGGGTGGCGCTAGCGCGGTCCTGCTGGGACTAATCCTGTCACTGCCCGTCCTGGGCCTCGGTGCAGCCTTCGAGATTGCCGCCCGGTCCATGCCGCCGATCAACGACATCTCGACCGACACCGAAGATCCGCCGGTTTTCTGGTTCACGGCGACGCCGAGCGATTACCCCGCGCAGAACGCCGGGCCGCAGCGAGCCGCCTATCCCGATGTGCGCCCGCTGGAACTGCCGGTCTCCGCCGACGAGGCATTCGCAGCGGCGCTCGCCCTCGTGAAAGACCGCGGCTGGGAGGTGCTTTCGGCCGACCCGGCGGAAAGCCAGATCGAGGCCATCGCCCGAAGCCGCCTGTTCGGCTTCGAGGACGAGGTGGCGATCCGTGTGACCGAAACCGACACCGGCGCCCGCATCGATATGCGCTCGCGCTCGCGCCTCGGCCAGATCGACCGCGGCGCCAATGCCCGGCGTATCGAAGCCTTCCTTTCAGATCTCGAAACGCGCGCCCGGACCTGAGGACCCAAGATGAAACACCTGATCCTGTTGAACGACCCGCCCTATGGAACCGAGCGCAGCTTCAATGGCCTGCGCATGGCGCACGCACTGGCCAAGAATGATCCTGACGCGGAGATCATCGTCTTCCTGATGGCCGACGCGGTGCTCTGCGCCAAGGCGGGGCAGAAGACGCCCGATGGCTACAACCTCGAGCGCATGCTCCTCCGGGTCCTGTCCGCCAAGGGGCGCGTCCTGATGTGCGGCACCTGCATGGACGCGCGCGGCCTCGCAGAGGGCGACATGACGGAGGGGGCGACCCGATCTACCATGGACGAACTCGCCCAGGCGACGCTCGCCGCCAACAAGGTTCTGGTGTTCTAATGGCTGAGATGCTCACGCTCGCCGCCCTAGCGGCCGACCCGGCTCGCTTCCACCTGATCGACGTCCGCGACGCGGAAGACTACGCCGCTGCCCACGTGGGTGGCGCCGTGCATATCCCGCTGGCCGAACTCGAGGACCGAGCGGGTGAACTCCCTACCGGCAGAACACCAGTGACCATCTGCGGCAAGGGCGGCGGGCGGTCGGCAGAGGGCGCGGAGATCCTGAACAGACTCGGCCACCCGGACGCTTTCTGGCTCGAGGGCGGCACGACCGGCTGGATTGCGCAGAACACCTGAACACCAAGAAACCGGAATAGAGGAGACCCCCGGATGACCCTGAAACACCTACTTTTGGCGACGACCGTCGCGCTCGGGCTGCATGCAGCGCCTGCCTTAGCGCAGGATGCGGCCATCGACGCCATGTCGGAATACATGATGTTCTCGGACTACGAGGCCGGCATCATCTTGCCCCAGCAACTCGACCAGACCGTCTTCGAGACCGCGCTCTTCGTTGACACTCGCGACGCGGGCCAGTTCGAGGAAGGCACGATTCCCGGTGCCGTCAACATAGAGTGGCGCGAAGTCCTAGACCGGATCGACGAGATCCCCGAGGGCCGCATGACCATCCTCTTCTGCAACACCGGCAGCCTCTCGGCGCAGGCGGCCTTCGCGCTGCGCGTGGCGGGGCGGTCAAACGTGCTCGTCATGCAGAGCGGATATACCGGCTGGCAACAAGACGCGGCATACAAGCCCTGAGTTGACACGCCCTCGGCTGGGCGGTTTCCCGTCCGGCCGACCAATACAGGAAGCCCCATGTCCGACGCCACACCTCCCGTCCCGCCGATCCTGTCGGACAAGCATCACGAATCCCCGTCCGCCTTCACGCCTGAAAGCCTGCTGCGCGAGGCGCGCCGACAGAAGGGGGCAGGGGCCGTCGCAGTGCCAAAACTCTGCCTGCTCGATCCTGACGGCGACATCGTCCGCCAGCTCCGCGCAGAAGATCGCGCCCGGCGACATCAAGGCTGGGTCTGCTATCACACTGAAATGTGGCTGTTCGACCTGAACGGCCAGGAGATCGGCGTGGTGGGCTGCGCCGTCGGCGCGTCCTTCGCCGTGCTGGTGGCCGAGGAAATCTTCGCCTCCGGCTGCGAGTTGTTGATCAGCGTCACCTCGTCGGGACAGATCACGCCGCAGGGCGCGCCGCCCTATTTCATCCTGATCGACCGGGCGTGGCGCGACGAGGGCACGAGCTACCACTACCTCCCACCGTCGGACTGGAGCGCCGCACCTGGGCATCTGCTGTCACGGCTGGGCGGTGCTTTCACCGATGGCCCCAGCGTGATGAGCGGTGCGACCTGGACCACCGACGCGCCTTTTCGCGAGACTGAGACGGCCATCGCGGCCGCGCGGGCCCGCGGTATCCTCGCCGTCGAGATGGAGGCAGCCGGGCTTTATGCCTTCGCACAGGCGCGCCAACGCGCCGTGATCTGCCTCGCGCATGTCACCAACCAGATGGGCACCATCGAGGGCGACTTCGAAAAGGGAGAGGCGAACGGGACAGCCGATGCCCTCGCCGTTGTCTCGCGCATCATCGCGCGCCTGAGCTGAGCCGCGGCTTTTGCAAGACGGCTCACAGCGCCGTGCCGCTCTGGCCGAGCGTGACCTGGTCTGCATCACATGAAATGGTGCCGGCCCGTCCGCCACAGGTCTGACGGGCTCAACTGCGTGCCTTGATCCGACGACGGGCAAGCTCGCGGTAAAGCGCCTCGCGTGACACGCCTAGTTCGCTGGCCACATCCTGCCACCGACCTTTGTCAGGCAGTGCATGCCCTTCGCAGAGCCAGGCGTCCAGCCGATCCGCCACCTTGGGCAGTGACCGGATTTCCGCGCGCACCCGGGCCGCTTGGACCGACCGCGCAAGCGTCTGCATCCAGCGCTCCGTAAGGTCGGGGTCCGCCTTCAACCGCGCTCGGAAGATCTGACGCGGCAAGACCGCCGCGACGCAGGCAGCCGATGCCACCGCGTCACAGTGATAGACCTCGGACCAGGCAGAGGCTTCGGCAAGGATCTGCCCGGCTCCCGCGCGATGCAGGATCAGCCGAAGCCCATGGCCTGTATGACGGACGAGATCGGCGCGCCCGTCCCGGAGCAGCATCATCGACACCACCTTGTCACCCGCACGGAAAAGGGTCTCCCTGGCGGCGAAATCCCGCTCCATTGCATCGGCAAAAAGGTCTTCGAATACCTCTGACATGATCATGATCATATGAGGCGCGGCTGCCAGATGCGAGAGAAGAAGAAACACCTCAGGAGTCTCTTGATGTTCCGCTTTGCTTTCGCCCTTTGCGCCATGGCCTTTCCCATGGACCTTTTCGCTCAGACCCACGGCCATTCCCCCTATGCCGGGCTGGAAAGCCGCGAGATCAAGAGCCTGTCTGAGGTTGATCTGGAAGATCTGCGCCTTGGGCGCGGATGGGGACTGGCCCTTGCCGCCGAACTGAACGGCGTGCCCGGGCCGGCGCATCTACTCGAGTTGGAAGCCGAGCTGGATCTGGACGCCGGTCAGGTCGCGGCCATCGAGGACATTTTTGCCGCCATGCAGGCCGAGGCGCAGGAGGCGGGCGAGCGCTTCATTGCGGCCGAAGCGGCAATTGAGTCTGCCTTCCGGGATGGCGGCATGACGCGGTACGCCTTGCGCGCCCTGATCGACACATCTGCCGCCGCCCGGGCCGAATTGCGGTTCATCCACCTCTCGCGCCACGTCGAGACGCCGCCCTTGCTGACGGCCGACCAGATCGCGCGTTACAACGATCTGCGGGGCTATGGTGCCGCCGATCCCTGCGACGCCGTGCCTGAGGGCCATGACGCCGCGATGTGGCGCCGTCACAATGGTTGCGATGGGTGAAAAATCGCGTCCAGAGGATTTCCCGAGAGCCGTCGGTCCCGCAATCGGGGGCGAGTTGACCTTGAGGCTCGGCCCCGCCGCTCCATCCGTCAGTTGATTGCTAAGTCCTCAGCCATACTGCCTGCCTCCAGCGCCTCCACGAACCACTGCGGTTTGCGCCCCCGGCCGGACCAGGTGAGCGACGGATTCTCAGGGTGCCGGTATTTCGCCGCTGCTGGCGCTCGCGTGGTTTTCATCTCAGTGCCGACAAGTTCGGACAGGGAGTAGCCCAGATCTCGGGCGAGAGCTTCCACCTTGGTGCGGGCTTCCGCCTTCTGTCGATCCTCAAAGGTGGAGATCGCCTTGGCGATGTCCTTCTGCATTTTCTTCAGCTCGCTGAGCGACAACGCCTCGAGATCGTAATCAGCCATTGGTCCCTCGTGTTCTGAATGTTCCGGTATTGATAGCCCGTCGCGGCATGGGCCCGCAACTCCCACCAGGTAAGGCGAGGGCTGGCGGGAGCCGGTGATCGTCATTATCGCCGCCAGTGGGGTGCTGGGCTTGGTTTCCGTCAGTCCCGATTGGCAAGATGACAGGGTCTGGCATAGGCTCCCCGCGCCTCTCTGGCTTCTGGTCCATCCCTTCGACTGACAATCCCCTAATCCCGTTCGGCCTCCTGCGCGCAACCCCGCGTCAGCCCGGGCCGTGTTGGCCGCCTGTGGCGTCCTGCCCGCTCCACCCCGGTCCTTTGGGGGTTTCCGGCGTCCGTTCCGTCCACCGTGCACGCGTCACCCGACGGGCTTTTTCCGGGTCTTGTCGAAGGGACGGTCCCGAAGACAGGAAACACAGGAGCTAATCATGCAAAACATCGTCATCCTCGCCGGCAACATCGGTCAAAAACCCGAAACCCGCACCACCCAGGGCGGCACTAACATCACCAACTTCAGCCTCGCCACCTCCCGCCCCCGCCTCTCGGAAGGTCGCGTCCTGCGCGACGAGAACGGCTACCGGGTCATGGACACCGAATGGCACCGCATCACCTGCTTCAACGGTCTCGGCAAGACGGTCGCCGAGCATTGCGAAAAGGGCATGAAAGTCCTCGTCCACGGTCGCCTCCACTACAGCAAGTGGATCGACAGCATGGGCAACGACCGCTACGGCTGCGAGATCATCGCCGAGAAGGTCGACTTCCTAAGCCGCCCGAAGTCGGCCGAGAACGAAAACCCCGAGCTGGTCGACCGCGACGACGAGATCCCGTTCTGAGGAACGGGGTCTCCCCACGGGTCCGGCGGGGAAACCCGCCGGGTTCGAGGCAATTCCGCAAGGTAGATAAGAGTCCATCTTCCTGATTCAGCACAAAACGCAAATACCCTTTGAGCCGCAGTAAACGGACAGTAAACATTGTAGGTAAAGATCATTCGATCCTCCTGCGTTCTTGTTGTTAATGACAGCACATTCTGTTGCATTGCTTTGCTGCAGCACAACCAGTAGTATTGGACCTGATTAGGAGTGCTCGCATATGAAGTTGACCAGGTTCAGAGTTTCCAATTTCCGGTCCGTGTCCGACAGCGGTTGGCTTGAGGCCGACGACGTGACAGCGCTGATTGGGGTCAACGAGTCTGGCAAGACGAACTTGCTGCTGCCACTTTGGAAGCTCAAGCCTGCCCAAGACGGTGAGATTCAACCGACGTCCGACTATCCCAAAACGATGTTCGGAGAAATCCGCAACGCGCCGGGCGACTACCACTTCATTGAAGCCGAGTTTGATACCGGTGCTTCAGGAGCTGCCATCGCGCAAGCGGCTGGCATCTCGGCTGAGATCGCTGAGACGGTCCGTGTCACCCGCTTCTTCGACGGTCACTACGACATCGAATTCCCAAAGCACCAACGGATAACCACCGTTGCGCAGGAGTGGCTCGCGGGCAAGCTAACCGGGGCCGCAGGCGCAGTTGAAGCGGCGCAGGCGCTCAAGAAAGAAGCCGAGTTGCAGCCTCAGTTAGTTCAGGGCCTCAGAGCCACCTCCGACGCGCTGCCTGACACGGAGAACCTTGGAGCAGTTCAGTTGCGCGCGGCCATCAAGGCAGTCGATGCGCTAATACCCGAAGAGCCCGCAGAGACCAGTGTTATTGTCCCGTTGGTTAGGCAGCTATCGTCAGAGCTAGACGACCAGCTCCGCGTGCTAATGACACCGCCACCAGGCCGTGTCGAAGGCGTTGAGGCAGTAGTTGTGAACGCAATCCCGCCATTTGTCTATTACTCCAACTACGGCAACCTCGATTCAGAAATCTACCTGCCGCATGTCGTTGAGAACCTCGCGCGACAGGATTTGGGGGCGAAAGAAGCCGCAAAGGCGAGAACGCTGCGTGTGCTATTCAGCTTCGTGCAGTTGGAGGCAAAGGAAATCCTAGAACTCGGACGTGACTTCAAAGAGGTGAATGGCCAGAACCGAGAGCCAACCGCAGATGAAATTGCCGCAATCGCGGAGCAGAAACGGACGCGCTCAATCCTGCTGCAATCCGCTGGCGCAACTCTGACCACTCGTTTTCGGGATTGGTGGAAGCAAGGCGATTACCGCTTCCGTTTTGAGGCGGACGGAAATCACTTTCGTATTTGGGTTGCTGACGACCGGCGTCCGACTGAGGTAGAGCTTGAGAACCGAAGCACGGGTTTGCAGTGGTTCCTGAGTTTCTATCTCGTCTTCCTTGTCGAAAGCCGAGGCGACCACAAAAAGGCGGTGCTGCTCCTCGACGAACCGGGCGTGTCGCTGCACCCGCTTGCCCAACGTGACCTCTCTGCGTTCTTTGAAAGTCTGTCCCAGACCAACCAGATCATCTATACATCGCACTCGCCCTTCCTGGTCGATGCGGATCGACTTGAGAGGGCTCGGAAAGTCTATGTAGCGGCGGACGGCACCACCAAGGCAACACCAAACCTGCGGCATAGCGAAGGCCGGGATGAGCAGGCGGGCGCGGCGTATGCCGTCCATTCTGCACTGAACCTGAGCGTCGCTGAGAGCCTACTTGTTGGTTGTCGGCCCGTGCTGGTCGAAGGCCCGTCGGATCAGCATTACCTGACTGCAATCAAGGCTCTCTTGGTCTCCGGCGCGAAAATTACTCCCAAACGAGAATTGGTCTTCCCACCCTCTGGCGGAACGAAGACAGCGCGGGTAGTGGCCAGCATCCTCACTGGTCGCGACGAAGTGCTGCCGATGATGCTGCTCGACGACGATGGACCTGGCCGACAGATGCGCGCCAACTTGGCTCAGGGTTTGTATGCGGAAAGCCCGGATAAGGTGCTTAGCGTCGCAGCCCATGTTGGCTACGAGCGTGCCGAGATCGAAGACCTGATACCATTCGACATCATCGCCGACGAACTGGACCGAATGGAACGCGAACCTGACGTGAGGTTCGCGGACGTTGTGCAGGCAGGCCTGCCAATTGTTGGCCAGATCGAAGCCTGGGCACAGGCGCAGGGCGTGCAACTTGACGAACATTGGAAAGTGCCGCTGTCGATCAAGGTCAAACAAAGGATGCTGACACGGGGATTGAACGCGATCCCGCCGCACGTGGTAGAGCGGTGGGTCGGGTTGTTCGAGGCATTCTCGCCGCAAGACGCACCGTAGTGGCACCTGAAGGCACGCGAGGAAAGCGCAAATAAGCTACGTTCGGTTTGAAACAACATGAACACCAGCTTGGTCCCGCATTGCTCGACTTTTGAAGAGTGAGAGACGTGCCGGTTTCCCGGTGACGGGTTGAGGGCTGGGAGAGTGGCTCCCGGCGCCCGTTGCGGGAGATAGCCGATGGGCGTTGTAGAAGTTCTGGATCCGGTCGCACCGGCGAGGGCTGGTGGCTGGAAGGTGGACGTGAGCCGGGGTGAGCGGAACGGGCGGGTGTCGTCCGAATGGTTCAACCGGCCGGATGACGAGCGGTATCTGTCGCTCGACGATCTCTGGGCCAATGTGAAGGGTCGGTCCGAGCGCAGCCGCAGCCGCGTGGTGCAGACGGCGGACATCCGCGTCGAGGCCGCGCGCGACAGTGCCGAACGGCTACACCTGATCCTGCCGAAATCGCATGAACCGGTCGCGCCCACGCATTGGGCGTTCGGCCAGCTTGCCAGCATCGTCGGCGCACCGCCCTCCTACCTGCGGCAGCTGCCCGCGCCGCTGGCGGGCATCAACCTGCAATACGGCCTGACCAACCACCGCGCAGAGCAGGTGAAGACCTTCGAGACCGAGGATGGCCGCACGGAACTGCGCGCCGTGACCGGCCCGGAATACGGCCGCATCCATGACCACGAACTGGTCGAGGCGGTGCAGCGGATCGCAGGCAATGGCACGGGCGACACACGATGGAAGGTACCGGGCGTGCTCGACTGGTCTACCGGGGTCTACAACCCCGATGTCGAAATCAGCCGCGACACGACCACGCTCTATGCCTCGGACCGCGACGTCTTCCTGTTCCTCGTCGACGATCACAACCCGATCGAGGCGGGCCGCCTGCCGGACGGCTCCCCCGATCTCTACTTCCGGGGATTTTACTGCTGGAACTCGGAGGTGGGCGCGAAAACCCTCGGCATGGCGAGCTTCTACCTGCGGGCCGTGTGCCAGAACCGCAACCTCTGGGGCGTCGAGGATTTTCAGGAAATCCGGATCCGGCATTCGAAATACGCGGCCTCCCGCTTTGCCCACGAGGCGGCCCCGGCGCTGACGCGGTTCGCCAATTCCTCGCCGCAGGGCTTCGTGAACGGCATCAAGGCTGCGCGACAGCAGATCGTGGCGCGCAGCGATGAGGATCGCGCGGATTTCTTGCGCAAGCGCGGCTTCTCAAAAGCCGAATCCGGCAAGATCATTGAGAAGGTGCTGATGGAAGAGGGCCGTCCGCCCGAGAGCATCTTCGACTTCGTGCAGGGCATCACGCGGCTTGCGCGCGACAAGACCCAGCAGGATGCGCGCCTCGACATGGAAGGGCGCGCCAAGAAGCTGCTCGACCGGGTCGGCTAACCAAGCGCCCATGCAGCGATCGCCCGACCCTGGGGCGGTTGCTGCAGCTATTTCTCAACATGCACGCCGCTGGCCATGCCCCGAAAGGGCAGGGGGCTTCGGTGTGCGGATTTCAGCGAGACACCCATGACTCCCCAGGAAGAAACCGTCATTCTCGAGGCCCGCGATATCCTCGGCCGCTACCTCAGCCAGAACCCGGTCATCGGCAGCTGGCAGGCGCTGATGGACTATTGCGCTTTGACCGTCCGAGGTCCCATCGAGCGATTCCATGTCCTCTATCTCGACCGCAAGAACCGCATCATCGCCGATGAGCTTTTGTCGACCGGCACAGTCGATCATGTCCCTGTCTATCCGCGCGAGGTGATCAAGCGCGCCCTGATGCTGAACGCCAGCGCCCTGATCCTGATCCACAACCACCCGTCGGGTGATCCCACGCCGTCCGAGGCTGATCTCAGCATGACCAAGGAGATCCAGAAGGGCTGTAAGTATCTCGGCCTGACGCTGCATGACCACATCATCGTGGGTGCCGGAACGGAGCTGAGCCTGCGGGCGCTCGGCAAGCTCTGATGGTGCCAGCAGACCTGCCGCCGCCCCTTCGAGGAAGAGGGCGGCGGTTTGGTCTTTGACGGATGAAGCGGGGAGAGTGGCTTCCCGGGCCGTCGGAGACATTTCCATGTTTGACCTTCCCCTGCCGAACCAGTCGGGCCCGCGTCCGATGGGCCCCGTTCCAAATGGCGCGACTGTCGCTCCTGATCCCAGCCTGCCTTTCGCGTTGACGCGGATGCACCGGACGCCGGCAGCCCTGATGTCGGGCACTGCTGCCCCCGTGGTCGTTGAGCGTTTTGCGACCTTGGCTGATGCCATGCAGGGGGCGTTTGAGCTTGCCGAGGACAACGGCCCCGATGCAGCGTCGCAGCTGCTGGCCATCCTTGATTGCGACCAGCGCCTGGTTCTTGCCGGAGCCGCCAGTCATGGCGCTGTGGCTTGGTGCCACCCTGTCGCCAATGCTCTTGAGGCGCGGGCCGTTGTGACCGAGGCGGTTCAACTTCGCGCCCAGGCTGGCCGCGCCATTGATTGGCACGAGCCTGAACTGGCGCAGCGACTGCGTCACCGTGCCGATCTGCTGGACGCCCGCCTTGTCGACCCGCTCTGGCGCGCCTTTGCCGCCCGGGCGCTGCAGATCGCGGCGTGATGCCCGAGAGACAGAGGAGGGCTGGGAAGGGTTTGAGCCTTCGGGGGCCAGAAGAGTGCGCTACCCGGGGGGTCTGACCTGTCCTCACCGAACGGAGATATCCATGACCCAGACTGAACCCACTCTGGCCGCCCCGCTGCGACCATCCACCGTCGATTTCGGGGCGATCCTTGCCGCGCATGCCGAACGCACCGCCCGGATCCTCGCCCTTCGCTCAGGCAACAAAGACCGTCTCTTCGATGGTCTTTTAGCCGCCGACATCACCCATGTCACCGTGACCTTCGACGG
>LFIK01002697.1_pt1 | contig 14380 bp, 13 predicted proteins | sample 643401 | NCBI WGS metagenome assembly LFIK01 (sample SAMN03777447, study PRJNA286221) | soda lake metagenome | biome: soda lake; feature: Kulunda steppe; material: water; isolation source: sample T5-Br brine of Lake Tanatar-5 | place: Russia: Kulunda steppe | collected 2010-07 | reverse complement strand
GGGGCCGTGCAACTGGGGGGGGGCGCAGGCGCGCACTAGCCAAGGGACAGCAGACAGAGGTTTACCTCGTGCAAGCACATGTCGGAACACCACGCCTGCCCCCTCTTGCGCCCGCCTATGTCAACAAAACACATGCATGCTGGGTTGCAGGTCTACTCATCAGAAAAAGTGGAATCAAAACATACTCAGCATACGCTCAGCACACGCACTGGCACGCATGCGTTGCACGCGCGCACACACACACACACACACACACACACACACTGGCTGAGTATCAAGCAAACACATGGGCAAAGCATACACAAGCATGCGCTGCGCAATGTGGGTGTGCACTTGAGAGAAAGTTGCGAGTGGCAGGTCCGTGCTTGCATGCCTGCTTGCAAAGAGCTCCTGGGTGCTCTGCTTATCCATTGCTGCCCATCCTTATCCATTGCTGCTTAGCCATTGCCGCCCCTGCTTATCCATTGCTGCCCATCCTTATCCATTGCTGCCCCTGCTTATCCATTGCTGCTTATCCATTGCTGCCCCTCGCCGCTGCTGAGGGTTGCTGAAAGGCCGGGCAAGATGTCACAAATGGCACCGCATGCCAAAAGGCACCGCATGCCAAAAGCATGCTCCTTGGTTTTGCCTCTGGTGCCGGGCTCACTGTTGCACAGAAGCTCTCAGGCACACTGTAGGCACACTGCAGGCCGCCACCGCCCTGCGCCAGGTCCCTGCCTGCGCTTGTGCTGGGCAGCTCTGACTGGCTCAAGCCTATCTCAGAATCATCACGATGTGTTACTAAGTAACATCCAACTGACTGCAACAGCAATTTGAAACAACGCCTGCACGCACAGGCCCCTGCAGCCCAACGAGTTCGTTGTGCTCAAGCCCGCAGCTCAGCCACCCTGCGACTATGAGCTGCAGATCGTCACTTCAGACAGGCCCAATGCAGGCACCTCGGCCAAGGTGTTCTTTAACCTGTTTGGTTACAAAGGGGCCACAGGTGGGAGCCCGTGCAGGAATTTGTGCGCGCATGTGCTTGCTCGTGCGCACGCATGTGAGTGCCCAGTGCGATTGACAGTGCCTGTGATCAGCATGATCAAGGCAGAGAGCCCACTTGAGCAAAGGCAGGCAAAGGCAGAACTTAAGATGACCAAGGCCCCATTGGATGCATCAAGTATAGCGGACACCTAGTTGGGTGCGCCTGCCAGCCTGTAGCTGGGTCCCAGGGACAGGAACATGGTGCTCCATGATTGGTAATGTCTTGATGCTGGATTCAGAGTCGCGTTTTTGCTGGGGATTTGCGGCAATGCTGCAGCCTATAATGTGTGTACTGATGGGAGATGTACTGTGTTTTCTGTGCGCTGCTCTATACTGCCTGCGGGCCTGCTGTCAACAATGATGCATGCACTTGCTCATATTCAGGGGGCCATGATGCCTGCCTGCCACCCCAGGCCACACACCGTTCTGGCAGCATGCATAAGCTGCAACAACAATGATGCATGCACACACTCATGTTCAAAGGGACCTAGTTGCCTGCCTGCCGCCCTTCAGGCCGCACGGATCTGCCTGCAAGCACCGGCAGCGACGATGCATCTGCTTCGGCCCAAGGCTCGCTGCCCATACTGTGTGGGTCCATGGGCACCTGTGGGGCTGGAGCTGCTGGGGATGGCCTGGCTAGGTGCGGCTCCAAGCGGGCGGTTGCGCACTTTTCCCCAACGGTGACCTGCATCACCAGTATGAGCAGCCCTGCCAGGCAAACTAGGTGTCCAATAAGGCATGGTATCATTAGAGTGTGCACATGTTCATGGTCTGACTTGATCTTTACCGTGGTTATTATGTCTTTCATGTTCCGATGCGCTGTGTCAAAAGGGTGTGCATCATGTGACAGGCTGGCCATCCTTGGATGGAGCATGAGCATGGTGTGCTTCATGCACCAGGCTGGCCATCCTTGGATGGAGCATGAGCATGGTGTGCTTCATGCACCAGGCTGGCCAACCTTGGATGGAGCTTGAGCATGGTGTGCTTCATGCACCAGGCTGGCCAACCTTGGATGGAGCTTGAGCATGGTGCGCGTGAGCACATGCCTGCCCAGGAGACTCACTCGACTGGAGACAGTGTGTTGGCGGCACCCTGTGGTCCCCCTTTCACCCCTCGTTTCCCCACCTTTCTTTAACCTCCTCCCTGCCCCCTCCCCGAATCTTCCCCACATTGGCCGCCTTCTGTCCAGGGGCGGGCGAGGCGTGTACATCGTGAAGGACCTCCCTGACGTGGGCATCATGCAGCAGCTCAAAATCGGGCACGACAATTCCGGACCCTCCCCAGGTGCGTGTGTGGGGCCTGCGTCCACAGGGCCTGTGGTCTCGGCTTAGCTGTGCTGCTGCTGCGTCCACAGTGCTGCCTGCGGTCCCGGCTTAGCTCTGCTCCTGCTGCCTGCAGTGCTGCCTGCGGTCCCAGCTTGGCTCTGCTGCTGCTCCCTGCAGTGCTGCCTGTGGTCCTAGCTTGGCTCTGCTGCTGCTCCCTGCAGTGCTGCCTACGGTCCTGGCTTGGCTGTGCTACTGCTGCCTGCAGTGCTGCCCCTGGGTTGGATTCAGCTCAGAGCTTGCGTGCCCTCACTTCCATCATTGAGCCTGCACCGCCTGCATGCCCTCTGTGCCGGCTCTTGAGCTGCGACACTTCCCTCCTCACCGCAGCCTCAAGCTTCCACTCATACTTGTGGCTTGGGCCTCTCCTGCAGCCAGTAGTGCTGTCCGCACATGGATGCCCTCAGCATGTGGTGCGGCTTGTTAGGCTGCTTGAGCATGCGCGCGCCAAGCGCGTCTGCTCGTCAGCATGTGCACGCTTACGCGTGGATGCCCCAAGAGACGCTGCAATCTGCTGGGCAGGCATACTTTGGTAGAGCCAGCACACTTTGGTGGAGCTTTGGTTGAGTGCTGGCGTACATTGGATGAGGCGCATTTGGTTGACACAACCTCTCTGAGAGCGCCTGAAGCGTGGGCATGCCAAAAGCACTTGGCACTGCAGTATGCTCCCATATGTGCTACGGTGCGGCCCCTGATTGAGTGCGGGCATGCTCTCAAAATCTAGTGCTGATCACTATTTATGGGAAGTCTCCTCTTCTAATGCTGATCCTGTGGTCTCCATACACAGGTGCATGCTCATGGTTGAGCAAGTAGGCTTGAGCGTGCCCTAAGACAGATAAGCAGACCGGTGGGCAGGCAGGCAGGCAGACAAACAGACACAGGTAGACAGACAGATAGAGAAATCAGACAAGGAGTGCGACCTTTATACAGATCCTGTACAAGTTTGTGTCGTAGACAGACAGATAGACAGGCAGACAGATATAAACAAACGGATGGATGGACATATAGAGACTGACAGACATACAGACCAACGTACACAACGCATGCATGCGTACACGCTCGTGTGGCTACAGGCTGGCACCTGGCAGAGGTGCGGGTGCGCAACCTGCGCACCCAGGCATCCGCGCTGTTCCCCTGCGACCAGTGGCTCGCCAAAGGCGAGGCCGACAACCAAATTGAGCGGGTGCTGGATGCAGTGCACACAAGCGCCGGCAACCAGGGTATGCCCAAAGCAGCCGCGTCTGCGCCTGCCGCAAGCGCCCCGAGCCCCGCCGTTGTGCCGCCGCCCCAGCAGTGGCAGCATCCAGCGCCGCTTGCAGGGACGCAGCTGCAGGGGCAGCAGCTTGAGGCCAGCCCACCCTTGGTGAGTTGTGTGCTCACTCACACTTTGTTTTGTGTGCGTGTTTGGTGTGCCTGCCCGCCGATTCTTGATGCGCTTGATGATGCCTGCACATGGCGCGCATTGCACCCCGCCTCCGCCCACACCAAAAGCGACTAGGCCTTATGTACAGACACCTGGCCGCTCACCCTGCAGAGCTGTGCGGGGCACACTGCGTCTCACAAACCCCTCCTACGTTGCACTACGCAGCTCATTACAGCCAGCTCAGGTGTCTAACACACACACACACACGCGCACACACACACACAGACGGCCAGACAGGCGCACGCCCCCACGTAAACGCTCCGGCCTCCACCAATCATTGTCTGTTGCAGTGTGCACTCCTGCTCACATATAGGTGGGAGCATGCAAGACGCCTTGACATTTAGAGGCAAGCGGCAACACATGCGCGTACCAGCCGACCTGATGCACACACAGATAGGCTTGCTCGCACGCGCAAGCACACGCTGCCAAGGCGTATTCCTGAGCCCTCGATCCGCCTCCACCTCCCCCAGCTTGATGAGCTCACTTCCCACCTTAATGAGCTCACTCGCTGTGTCCTCCATCAACCCACCACCTGCCCTCACTCGCTGCGTCCTCACTTCGCTGCGTCCATCAACCCACCTGCCCTCACATCAACCCACCTGCCCTCACTCGCTGCGTCCTCCATCAACCCACCACCTGCCCTCCCAGGCCCTCAAGCCGGGCACCACAGGGCCGCCAGGCTATCGCGTCACCTTCAACACATCTGGTGTCTGCCTGTCTGGCACCAGTGCGCCCGTCTTCTTTGAGCTGGTGGGCCTGAATGGCTCCTCAGGTGGGTGGTGGCCCACCCTCTGCAGTCTTGCACCTGCACAGGCGTGAATTCGGGTGAGGGTGCTATGTTGTGTGCACAATAACATTTGGGGGGACCAAGCAGTGTGTGTGTGTGTGTGTGCCTGTGTGTTTGTATGTTATTGCACTAGGTTTCTTGCTTGTTCTTGAACAAGCGTGTGGGTGATTGGCTGGATTTGGGGTCACGGGTGCACCCAGATCTGCTTACAGAGTGTCATCATTCCACTGCTATGATTTACACTTGCGCTGAGCAACACTGCTCACTTGTGCACTATGCAATGCTGTTGCTCATCATATGCCACAACTGGCAGCTATATCTCAAATTGTGTGCCTGCTTAATGAAGACCCAATGAAGAACTGCGGTGATATTGAACACCCAAGACTCTTACAAGCATGTGAGAATGCACATGCAGGCACGGTCCTCGTCCGCTCTCTCCAGGGGCAGTTCACTCGGGGCAGCAGCGACTCGTTTGTGTGAGTGGCTAAGTGTGTGGGCCTGCATATCCTCCTGGTGCATACCCTGGTGCATAATCTGGTCCACCTGGTACATACCCGACAGTATGAATGGGCTTGCACACTCTGGTCCACCTGGACTTCTGCCCTAACAGCAGAGAACATGCTGTTGGCTACCTGCTGTCCTAGAGTCCTATGGCTACCTCCTGAGCAGATGGGCAGGTTTCCCCACAGAGGCACGCAGTGGGACAGATCCGTTGTCAGGGACAGAAGGGTGAACAGGGAATGCCCAAAGGAAGCGCACTAATTGTTTCCCTCCTGCCATATTGGCAGGACACACGAAACAGCGCACTTTTGAGAGCAAGGAACAGGGGGGCTGTCGTGCAAGTGATTGACGCTTGCTCGATTCCTCTCACTTTCATCCTCTGCAGCGGCTGTACTGCATACATATGTGACAACGTATTGCTCATCTTGGGTGGCCATGCACTTTGCCTGCATTCCGTTCAAATGTCCCATTTTTCACTCAAAAGATGCACACATTCCAGGTGTGGGCGCTTCATTGGTGCGCAGCGCTGTTGCTTGACGTTTAAATCCAGTGCATCCTTCTGGCCTGGATGATCTGGTGCAAGAGAAGCAGTTTGCGTCCAAGCTTCCACGCAGGTGTACTGAGGGCACATGCAGGTGCTCACGCATGACACGCCTTGTTGCAGGAACACGCCTTTTGTCATGTTGTTCTGCCCCTGAAACATGTGTGCATGCAGGTATCCTCGACTGCCCTTCCTGGGGCCGCTGCAGCAGTTGCGTGTGGGTACCACTGGGGAGGGTATGTCCTCAAGCTGGCATCTGCGCAAGTAAGTCTGGGGGCTGCTGCCAGACTCATGACCCTGCCTCTGGGACCTGAAGGGACTTGGCTCTACCCCTGGAACTCTTATCCCTGTGGGAAATCTGGGACCCTGCCCCTGGGACCTCATGTCTTCCTTAGTCCATGCCAAGCACCTTCTGGTGTGGCGGTTGCGTGGTTTAGGTTGACCACCCAAGATGTGGTGTAGGTTGACCACTCAAGGTGTGGTTTAGGTTGACCACTCGAGATGTGGTTTAGGTTGACCACCCAAGATGTGGTCAACGCAAGGGCGGAGTTGCTGAGCCGTGGTGTGCATGCAAGATCGAGGAAGCTGAAGGGCCCGAGCACGGAGTTCAGATGAGCCTGTAGCGCCCGTTCTGCAGTTCGTTTATGCATGATTTGCTCTGATAGCTCAAGCCCTCTACCTGCGGCTTTTGGTAAGCATGTGATGAAGTGGTTAGTGAGCACTTGAGCCTCCCATGCTCTCTGCAAGTAGCAGGCCGAGTGTCTTGTAAAGTAAGTTTTGCCACACATTGCCATAGCTGTAAGTCGCACACATAGATCATGCTGGCTCACGACATGTACACAAAAATCACACAATACACAGTCATGGCGCACTTTTCTGGAAATAATTTCTATGTGCATGCATCTTAATCTTCAGAATTTTTGTGCGCCACTTTTGCAGCGTGCTTGTTAATGCGTTGGGTAATGGAGAGGCTTGGCTCTTTGAATGCAATGACTGGATTGACAAAAAGAGCAACTGGCAGAAGGTGAGAGGTTGGTCTAGGGCTCTTCATGTTAATGATGGGAGGTGCTCCACTCTGCCTCATCAAGGCGTCAGAGCATGTGGAGAGGACTTCTTTGTTTGAATTTTTGAAGTGAATGAAGAATGTTGGTGGTGTTAGGCCAAGCATGTGTAGCCACAGTCCCTGTCCCCAGCTGTCAGAAGCTGACTGGCCTCCTAATTGTGCCATCCATAGAATGTTTGTGTTGGCTTTTAAGCCTGGGCTTGTACCGATGGTGCTTGCAGCCCCGGATTGCGATGCAAGCTGTAGGCTTGGTACATCCCCATGGTGGGATAGCAGCATGATTGGTGCTCATTGCATAGCTCCTCGTTTTCCCTTGTCAAGGCGCCGTGGGTGCACAGTTGACCCAGATAAGATTTGTTGCTGCCTTCCTTGCAGGTCTTAAATGCAAGGCGACAAGCTTGATTCCAGGTTTGCCCGCAGTGGGAAAAACGGTAGAGGTTGGGTGCCTGGAGCTGCGCTGTGTTGCAGTGCAAGTTGCGGCTCTACAGCTGCATGGATGCACTTGTCACCGGCTTTTAAGTGTGCCTAGTGGGAGGTCAAGCCAGCGAATGCCTGCAATGCATCAGAGACGCCAGCTGCCTTGTTTTGGCAATGTGCTGCCAAAGAGCCCATTCATGTGCCTGTCTGGGATTCAGATTTGGACGATTATCAGATACTGGCTCATGCTTACCTAGTTTACCCTTCTGGGGCTTGCTTATGCTCTTGGGATTTGTGTCATGTGCCTGCTTGGAGGTGCCGAAGAGTGTGCAATATGCTTATATCATTGATCTGTTCTGGGCCGACTGTGCCGTGAAGTATTATGATTAGAGTGGCTTCCATTTCTGAGAACTTGCTGGTGTCAGCATTCAGGCGCTTCACAGAAACATGAGGGGCCTCATCAAAACAACCAGAGGTAAGAAAAGAGGAGGCGGGTATATGAGGCACAGGCCTCTTATACAGTTTTAAAGCAAACGCAATCCCCACGCAATGTCATGCCGAGAGGCTGCTGCAACCAAATCAGACTCATGGCATGGCCATGACAACCCCTCTTGTCCTTGAGCAGAACATGGCTAAGCAAAAAGACCAAACCAAATGGCCATGCTACTAGCATGAAGTCACACTAGAAATATGAGACTGCCGAGTCTCTAGTACCCTTATCCTCACGTTTCCCTAAGCGTTCCTCTTCTGGTATGCCTGCAGACAGGCAAGGCCAGCGCTGCATGCCGTTGCTGTTGGACGTACTCACACTGGACCGGATAGAGGCGGACTGATTGGCTGGCGCCGCCATGCCTATTGGCCCCCGATTGCTAAAAGGGTTTACTCCATGTTGTACATCTCACGATCCCTACAGATGAACAAGTACTTACTCTGGATGGCTGATGCGTCATAGGTAAGGTAAGGTAAGGTTTCAAGGCTGTATCCGCCGAACGAGGGTAGCTTAGCCGGTTGTGGCCTCCAGTGAGGTTCGAACCCCGAACCCACAGGTTGCGAGGGTGGATAATCGACTTCCCATCTCAGGTGCCTTGCCGCCTGCTCGACTATCCGGAGCTGTCGACTATCCGGAGCTGTCGACAGCTATCCGGAGCTGTCGACTATCCGGAGCGGTCGACTATCCGGAGCTGTCGACTATCCGGATGCGTCATAGGGTGGTACTAGGAGTCCGACTCATGACATGAGTCATGTCTTCGAATCCATGAGTCCCTTACAGGCCTAGCACTCTGAAGGATCTCAAATATGCATACCCAGGTGTTGCGTAATGTTTTTTGCACCAATGCTTACCAGAGGCTAGCATCTGGCAGGAGCATTAAACTTCATGTGCAACAAATGTGTTCAGAATGGATAAAACCCATACATTGTTTACATGCCAGTGTCCACAAGTGCTAATTTTATGAAAGAAGAAAATCATAAAACTACATCGGCGGTGAAACCACTCCCTACACCAAATAAGGAAAAGGAGACACATTCAATGTCAAGTTGGCCCAAAGGGTCTCCTCCATCAGGGGAAAAGGAGAACTTGCAAAGATTTGTAGGGTGACAAGCCGGCCCCTGCTTCAGACCAAGACCTTCAAAGCGATTGGACATTTTAAGCACGTCTAATTGTAGTTTGTGTGCAAGAAGCACAGCGTGAGCATGTAATCAATAAAGAGTGATCTTAGTTATATCTTTATACCAGCGCTTATGTGCATTTTTACATTTGTTGGCATGGCATTTTTGATTTGAAAATCTGTTTGAAACAGACAGGGAGTAAGGGAACAGCAGCAGGGATACCCCAGTTGGCCTGGCATCTGTTCTTAGTTAGGTAAAATTATACTCATCAAGCCCAGCAGTCATCATGACTGACGGTATGAAACCATAGATGTGAGAGTACCTTCAACACTTGCGTCACGTATAAGAGCTCGGCCTTAATTAAGAGTCCATACAATCAGTCTTGGTAACATACTTGAAGACTGCCCTGGACTTGTGCGGTCACTTCATGCATTGTGCGCACAAATTGGCTACAACGAGACCCTCTCGTGACACGCTCCAAACGTTCCAAAGAGTCTTTGGAAAAAGGCTCCACAAAAGGCCTCGGTTTGAAGCAGGAGCCCTGGGATTGCCCGCAACCCGCCAAATCCCCACAAGTATTTTTTCATTTGCATGTTGGGCCAATGTGCCCCCTTTCCTTGACTTGATGCAGGGTGTACCTTGCTGCTTGCGTAGCTTTTTCTTTTCTAGTTTCCGATGGACTCCACTCTTTCCGATGGACTCGGAGTCCATATCACCCCAGGGACAGGCCCTTCTAGTCCTTTTGGGGCAGCACTTGGCAGCGCCCCCTATCCGTCCCAAATCTCAGGCTGACCAGTCCAGTGTGAGGGCGTCCAACAGCAGCTCCATGCCGTATCGACTCAGGAACTGCTCGGAGCTTGCCTGCTAGGCATAGTATGCGCAGGCTGACGAGAGGGAGAACAAGGGGGGGAGGAAATGGGCATTATAGACTTCACAGTCTCAAAAAGATTGATCCAGGCTTGCTAGCACTCACACTTGTTCACTGAAAGACTGACTTTGAAATCTTTGGTTCAGGTTGTATGCCAGTTAGGCTACAGCAGAATTGCCCCCCTCGTTCAGTATTTTTAGCAATGTAATTCCCACCCTTACTCCTACCATTATTATTCTTCATGGATTCATGGACTTATCATTCTTGGTTTGCCTGTCCCCTCTTACTAAGATCTAGTAGATCTTCAAGCTGATTCACGCACACGGGTGCGGAGTGGAGGTGCCCCCCCTGATACCTCCTCGCTATCTGCACCTTGATCTCCCTAAGCATGTTAAGCATGCTGTGCCTAGACCTTAGAACACTACCTATCTTGCTTTTATTGGTCTCGGTTGCAGGCCTGTTTGGCTTCAGCTAAGCTGCCCTCGTTTGGCAGATACAGCTATGTAACCTAACCTAACCTAGGAATGAGAACAGGTTTTGCTTGCGAGCTCATACTTTCGCGGTGGAATCCACCATCTGGCGCGGTGGAAATGGCCATTATGACCAGTGTTTCTGTGCTGCTTTTCAAAATGAGGTGTCACGCCAGATTAGTGCAGTGCCAGATTTATGCTGCATTGTGACTAGGGGTCGGCGTTGGCCTATAGCGCTAAATAGCGTATAGCCTATAGCGCTATATAGCGCTGAACATGCATTCAGCTGGATGCTTGATGTGAGGAAGACCTACTACAGAAATTTCATAGCCAATCAGAGAATGCAACAGGCTGCTTGCATGACCACTCTGGCTCAGCACAGGTACTGGCAACCATCAACGAGTGCAACCACAAAAATGCTCCGGAAACACCCAATCCAAAAAAATGTGCAGTATGGCGGCACGAACCTGAAAATGCAACATGGGGGTAGCGAGAAATTCCCCAACTATCCAGACTCCTAATACACTCGCACATCATCACAAAGTTTAAGCCCTGCCAGAAAAGAGCACAACTTAATCAGGATTTGAGATTGTGTTAAACTTAAAGAATATAGTCTGCAATATGCTTCATCACACCAGAACCTGGCCTGAGACTCAAAACACGTCTGCAAGCGCAACCAGCAGGAGACCTGCGAGCCCAGCGCCCCTTAATTGAATAATTTATACCTCGAGGAAAAATGACACGAATAGGTGCATGCATTATGGATCCTTACTCACAGGCCTAAAATGAACTGTCACCCATTATTGCTTGCTCCTTGTACAAAACAGCACAAATGGCTCAGCATCAAGAAGCTAGAGCCTGCTGACTGCAATCAGAATTACTGTAGGGGTCTACTCAGACCACCTCCAAGCAAAGATATGTAGACAGGCTGCAAAAGTAAAAAATGAGCCTGGGTTTTTTTAATTTGGTACGAGGAACACACAAACAGAAGCACATGTAGTCAGCTTGCGCGGGACACGTGTGCACGCGTACCCACACATACCCACTCCAACTAGATACACACAGAGATTCACACCAGCACACAGACACACGCAGCTACACACATGGCCTTAGGTGCAATAAGGATTGTAGATTTCTTGTGGGCTCCACTCTGAGTGCTGTTGGGTACTGTCCGTCACGGAAACAAGCAGGGGACATCTCTACTCGGGATCAGCCACAATTTGAGCGATGAGTGACAGAGGTAGCCTGCCTGCCTGGGGCACAATGAGCTACTCCAGCTAAGTTTCTACTGATGCACGTGCAGTGCACACTAGATGAATGATGGGCTGTCAAGTCATCGAGCTTCACAGTTAGCCGACCAATGAATGATTAAGCATACCAAGAACCTGCTCAGGATTGGCCGGGTAATAATAAACCTTGCACATTTGCTCAAAAGAAGCACACAGGCAGGTGCTTCATCCAAGCTCGGGCGTGTCTTTAGCAACTTAACAAGGTAGATCAAGCCATGGAAACTGTGTCATGGCGTAATCAGAGGCCGCGCGAGCGAGCCCAATAGGTGGGTCCAGTCCACGCAAGCCACCAAGCACCAAGCACCGTGTGTGCGGCACCAAGCACCAAGCACCGTGTGTGCGGCACCAAGCACCAAGCACCAAGCACCGTGTGTGCAGCCGGCAAGCGGAGTCCGCACAGTGCCCTGTACAAGGTGCCCCCAAAGTTGGGCCCTTGCGAGAGCCACATGCCAGACAGGGCCAGCACAGGCCTGCCAACCCCCCAAATGCCAAGCTGCAAGGACACTCTGTGGCCGGGATCAATGATAAGGTTGGACTTCTCAAAAAGTGCAGGCAGTGCACTAGAACAAAGCCCCCAGTTGGTGTTGTTGTTCTTGTTGTTGCTGCTGCTGCTGCTGCTGCTGTTGTTGCTGTCATTGTGTGTGCGCTTCTGTGTTCCAAAATGGTTGGTGTGTGTGCGCTTCTGTGTTCCAAAATGGTTGGTGTGTGTGCGCTTCTGTGTTCCAAAATCCCAGCGAAAAAAAATATTCCATGCACAGGCCGTTTTTGTGTAGGTGAAGAGAGTGCCTTGAACAACCAAGATGCCAGTTTCTGAAAGCTTGGACAGATGTGCTCACCAAGCACACAGCATGCTAGGCTTGCTGGCAAGCATGCACACACACACACACACACACACAAACATTTGCCCTTCTTCTGAAACAGGCTGTTCACGCGGACATTTATAACTTCCAACTCTTGACGGCTGCTCTCCTTGCCAATTGAGGCAAATACAAGGGGGCTAATGGGCAGGCCTCACAGCTTGCCAGCACAGAGACAGGCTCAGAGCCTCTGCCTCTACAACGTTGGCCCCCGAGCCTACCGCTTTGGTGTTGGTCTCAAAGCCTACCGCTCTAGTGTTGGCCTCACAGCTTGCCTGTGGTGTTAGACCGGCCAAGCGAGTCAGCCACAGCGGGCTTCTGCTTGAACAGCTGCTTGAGCTTCCTCATGGTAGTGTCAGCTGTGGTACAGTCGGGAGCCTCCTGCGATGCATATATGAAATATCATGGAAAAATATTAAAGATATGGGCGCGGCGTCGCCAGCAGCATCGCAATGTCATACAGCAGTGCTGGTGGCGCTGGCTGCAGTGTGATGGTGCTGGCAAGGGCGCTGCAGTTTGATGGCCTGCCGTTCGATGCGGCCGGCGCTGCCAATGTGCTGGCATCCTCAGGCAGCGAGTGCGAGGGAGGGTACAAGATGGGGGCAAATCTTCACAGAGAGCGTACGCATGTCCTCTTGCACGAAGCACTAGAAAGCACTTAGACGTACGCACACATGTCTGCACTCACGCGCACACCCACACCCACACCCACGAACGAGCCCATCGTTTTCGCGTGTCCTTTTACTGCTGCTGCTGCTGCTGCTGCTGCTGCTTGTGACGGCAGTGGTGGCTGTGACCGATGCTGCGGCACGTTCCCATGACTGCATGGCGTGCATTCAACATCGCTTGCATTTTATGTGGCTTGCCCTCTTTGATGACCTGCACCTTCCCATTCCCCTTTTGTTCACGCCTCAGCAGCCAGTGAGATCACACCCTTAAGTTCCTGGCAGTGGTCAGCTGATCAGTGGCATCATGGCAGAGACTGTGGTACGGGGCCTCATAGTACCAGCACCAGCTAGGCCACGGCCCTGCAGAGCCTGGGCTGCCTCACCGTGTTGGGACATGCACTGTGGGTGATGCTCGACAGGGTCTTGGCAGGGAGGCCGCGCCTACGGGTGGCAGGAGCAGGGCACACGTGTCGCGCTCAGGGCCGTCAATATGACAAAATTACATGATCCGGTGCAAAAAAAAGCCATTGACCTGGTGCAGCCCATTGACCCCCGTGCAATGCTCCACCAAAGCCCTCTCACTTCCCTCTGTGGCTGACTTGCTGCACCAGTCCCTGCAGCATTGGCATGCCCAATCATTGCCCATTCACACACACGCACACACACACACATTGCAGCTCATGCACCACAAGCATGCATAAAAAGAAGCACACACACACACACCACCGTGTGCGTGCACACCAAGCACGCACCCGGACAGGGGCGACCCTGCGCGGTCATGCCTGGGGCTGCCACCCCCCACAAACCGCTCAGACCGCCCGCCCAGCGCCACCACTGCGTCCCTTGCCCCCGCACCCTCACCGCCCTCCGCTGAATAGCCAAGCGCACTCCCGCCGCCCGCGCCCCCCCCTGCAGCACCCCTGGCTGCCGCCCCAGCTGCGCCGGCAGTGCGCTGCAGGCCTTGGCTGCCAAACCCGCCCCTGCTGCCGCTGCTGCACCCGCCGCTGCTGTGCGCGCTAGGGTTCTCCCCTGGCACAGGCAGCGAGGTGCCCAGGGAGACCGCGGGGAGTGCATCGGTGCCGGGCGCCTGCAGCCTGAGCACACACCCCGCCTCGCCCACTGTGCCCAGCACCGGCCCGCCCCTGCTATGCGTGGACCCAGCGCCGCTGGCTTGGCTCATCGACGGGGTTGGGGTACGTGTGCCCACAGTGCCAAGGGCACCCAGCGGGGCCGAGCAGCTCACCCCCCGGGGGAGCAACCCCTCCTGCTGCAGCGGCTGTTTTGTAGTATGGCCTCTATGTTCCTGCACATGCGGGACACTTAAAATGGGTGTGTGCTTGCATGTATGCGCGCACGCACACTGCCTCCCCTTGACCACGCCCCCATCCGCCAGTGGACACCGACGAGGAGCCCTGACACCCACGAGGAGCCCTGACACCCACGACGAGCCCTGACTGCACTGAGCTGCTGAGTCATTGAGCGCCTGAGTGCTGAGCTGGCGCCGTGTGCTGGCGTGTGCTGGCGTGTGCTGGCGTGTGCTGGC
>LFIK01002696.1_pt1 | contig 14381 bp, 12 predicted proteins | sample 643401 | NCBI WGS metagenome assembly LFIK01 (sample SAMN03777447, study PRJNA286221) | soda lake metagenome | biome: soda lake; feature: Kulunda steppe; material: water; isolation source: sample T5-Br brine of Lake Tanatar-5 | place: Russia: Kulunda steppe | collected 2010-07 | reverse complement strand
GCGGATTTTCACGACAAGGTCGCGAAGATGCGCGCCGACTTCCCCGGCGAGGTGCTCCAGCATCTCGAGGCGATCCGCGAGCACGGCAAGGTGATCTTCGCCGGGCTCAGCCTCGTGAAATTCACCACCGAGGAGCGGCTCGACGAGATCGTGCGCGCCCATGAGGCGGCGGGCTGCATGATCTTCAACCCGCATCGCTACACGCTCGAGGAGGGCGGCCGGCAGTCCGTCGATGACCGCCAGCTCGCCTTCAAGCGCGAGGCCGATCCCAAGGGGCTGCTCAATCCCGGCAAGATGATCGCCTGGGACGATCCCGATTTCGACTTCTCGCGCATGTATGCCTATCCAAGGATGCAAGCGGCGGAATGACCCGCGCGCTCGTCCTCCATGCCCATCCCTGCGCCGAGAGCTTCAGCGCCGCCCTGCACGGCGCGGTGACCGAGACGCTCGCGGCGCGCGGCTGGGAGGTGGATGACTGCGATCTCTATGCCGAGGGGTTCGACCCGGTGCTCACGGCGGCGGAGCGGCGCGGCTATCACGACACGGCCACCAACACCGCGCCGGTGGCCGAGTATGTCGCCCGGCTGCGCGCGGCGCGCGCGCTCGTGCTGGTCTTTCCGGTTTGGAATTTCGGCTATCCGGCGATCCTGAAGGGGTTTTTCGACAGGGTGTTCCTGCCCGGCGTGTCCTTCGTGATGCAGGAGGGGCAGGTCGCGCCGGGGCTGACGCATATCGACCGGATCGCGGCGGTGGCGACGTATGGCGGGACGCGGCTGCGCGCGATGCTCGCGGGCGATCCGCCGCGGCGGATCGTGACCCGGCCGTTGCGCTTCGTCACAAGGCCGGCGAAGCTGCGTTACCTCGCGCTCTACGACATGAACCGCGCGGATGCCGCCCGGCGGGGGCGCTTCCTGGCGACGGTGCGCCGCGAGATGGAGGGGCTGTGATGCGTGCACTGGTGATCCATTGCCATCCGAGCCCGGAGAGCTTCACCGCGGCGGTGCGCGACACGGTGATCGCGCGGCTCGCCGACGCGGGCGCTGAGATCCGGCTGCACGATCTCTACGCCGACGGCTTCATGCCCGAGCTGACCCGCGCCGAATGGGAGGGCTATCTCGACGCGCCGGCCAACCATGCCGCCGTCGCGCGCGAGGTGGCCGATCTCGCCTGGTGCGACACGCTGATCTTCGTCTACCCGACCTGGTGGTACGGGCTGCCTGCGGTGCTCAAGGGCTGGCTCGACCGGGTTCTGGTGCCCGAGGTCGCTTTCCTGATGCCCGACGGCGAGAACCGCGACATCCGCCCCGGACTGACGCATATCACCCGGCTCGGCGTGTTCACGACCTGCGGGGCGAGCCGCTGGCTCACGATGCTGATCGGCGCGCCGGGCAAGCGCACGATCCTGCGCGGGCTGCGCATCCTGTGCGCGCGCCGCTGCCGGACGGCCTATGCCGCGCATTACCTGATGGACAGCTCGACCCCCGAAAGCCGCGCGCGCCATCTCGCCCGCGTCGCCCGCGCCACCGATCGGCTCGCGCGCGGCGGCGGGCTGCCCGATCCTCTCGCCGTCCTGATGAAGGAGCAACGCGCATGACCCGCCGAGACTGGGCCGAGTACCGCGCCCATGAATACGACGCCATCGACCCGGAGCGCACGCTAGCCATCCTGCCCACCGCCGCCATCGAGCAGCACGGGCCGCACCTGCCCGTGGGGGTGGACATGATGATCATGGAAGGGATGTTGGCGCGGCTGCGCGCGGCCTGCCCGGCGGATCTCGATATCCGCATCCTGCCGGTGCAGGCGGTGGGCAAGTCCAACGAGCATCTGCACGCGGCTGGCACGCTGACGCTGAGCGCGGAGACGGCGCTGCGCGCCTGGGTGGAGATCGGGCTGTCGATCGCACGGGCGGGCGTGCGCAAGGTCGCGCTCGTCAACAGCCATGGCGGCAATCTCGATCTCGTCTCGATCCTGTCGCGCGAGTTGCGGGTGCAGGCGGGGATGCGGGCCGTCAAATGCCAGTGGGGCGCCTTCGGTGTGCCCGAGGGGCTGGTGAGCGATCATGAGCGCGCTTACGGCATTCATGGCGGCGACGTGGAGACGTCGCTGATGCTCGCCTTTCGCCCCGAGCTCGTCGACATGGCCGCCGCGAAGGATTTTCGCTCCAGCGCCGAGGAGGCGGCGATCCCGCCCATCGGGCCGGTGGCGATGGGCTGGGTCGCGCCCGATCTCAACCCCGACGGGGTGGTGGGCAATGCCGCCATCGCGACCACCGAGAAGGGCGCGGCGATCGCCGATCATCAGGTCGCGGGCTTTGTCGAGATGCTGCGCGCGCTGCGCGACACGCCGCTGCCGTAAGGCTCAGGCGCGCGGCGGCGGCACCTCGATGGCGGTGCCGTCCGGGGCGATCTCGGCCGCCCAGGCGCGCCCGCCATGGCGCGCCGTCAGCCGCACCTTGCCCGCATCCGCGCCCTCACCGCGCTCCTCGCGTGACAGGACGCGCCCGGCACGGATCTCGGCGCGCAGGGTGTCGCTGTCGAGCCCGAGCCGCGCGGCGAGAAAATCGGGCGAGACCATGTATTGCCCGTCCTCATGCGTGATGGCGTCGGGGGGCAGGGGTCGTGCAAGCGGGCTCGCCCCCTGCGGTGCGCGGCTGAAATAGGGATTGGTCCCCGAGGCGTGGTCGGTGACATCGACGATCTCGCGGATCTCGGGCAGGGTGCGGCGCAGGATGCGCTCGACCCCGTCGCGCAGCGTCGCCGCCGAGGCCGCGCAGCCCTGGCAGCCGCCCGACATCTCGATCCGGACCACGCCGCCCTCCACGTCCCGCACGCCGACATGGCCGCCATGGCGCGCGATGGCCGGGTTTGCCTCGGCGTCGAGCACCTTTTGCACCGCGCGTCGAAGCGCTGCGTCACCGTCCGCATCCGGCACGCCATGTCCGAGCGGCGCGGTCTCGGTCTGGAGCACGCTGCGGATCGCGGCGCCGATCGGGCGCTTGAGCTCGGCCCATTGCGCAGCGCCGTCCTTGATGACCGTGACGACATTGCCGGCGACATGCACCGCACGCACCCCGCTGATCCCGAACAGCGCGGCGGCGAGCGGGGCGTCCCCGGCCTCTTCGGCGCTCTCGAATGCGACCGGGGCTGCGTCCTGCACCGCCGCGTCGAGGCGAAAGCGCATGCTGTCGGGATCCGCGGCGCTGGACTCGGCGCGGATGCGCAGCGGTTCAGACATCCTCGGATTCCGCCTGCGCGAGCGCGCGCAGCTTGGCATAGGGGTAGATCCCGGTGCCGTGCCCGTCGCTGAATGCGACGCCGATGCCGTAATTGCCGACGCTCCAGATCGTCACCGGCGCCACGTCGAGCGGCACCCGCGCCGGATCGAGAAGCGGCGCGCCGGTGTCCTCGTCGCGGCAGCCCGCGCAGGCGCAGGCAAGGCGCAGATCGCGCACATCGATGTCCTGCGCATGCCCGTCGCCCCAATCGATGCGCAGCGTGCGCGCATCACCCTGCGCGAGCCGCACGGGGGTGTCGGCGCCGCTGCCGGCGCCGGGCCCCGGCGCGCCGGAACCGCTCTGCCAATCCCACTCGAACGGCACAGGCAGTCCGGCGCCGCCCTTGGCCACCCCGTCGAGCGCATCGGCCAGCGCGCCGTAAGCGCGCGCCGTCGCCGAGGCCGGATGCGACCGGATCAGCGGCGCGCCCGAATCGCCCGACTCCACCACCGCCGGATCGAGCGGGATCGCCCCGAGCCAGGGCAGCCCCATATCTTCGGCGAGCCGCTTGCCGCCGCCCTTGCTGAAGACCTCGGTGACGGTGCCGCAGCTCGGGCAGGCGAAGCTCGACATGTTCTCGATCACGCCGAGGATCGGGATCTTGACCTCCTCGAACATGCGGATGCCGCGCCGCGTGATCTTGAGGCTGACATTCTGCGGCGTCGTCACCACCACGGCGCCCGACATCGGAAAACTCTGCGCCAGGGTGAGCTGCGTGTCGCCGGTGCCCGGCGGCAGGTCGAGGATGAGGTAATCGAGCGTGCCCCACTCCACCGCGGTGAGAAACATCTGCAGGTATTTCGTCACCATCGGGCCGCGCAGCACGGCGGGCTTGTCGTCGCCGGTCAGCATCCCCATCGAGATCACCGATACGCCATGCGCGCTGGCGGGTATCACCTTCTTGTCGGGGGTCATCGCCGGCGGGCGCGAGGTGTCGATGCCCAGCATGCCCGGAACGCTCGGCCCGTACAGATCGGCGTCGACGATCCCGACGCGGTGACCGCGATCGGCCAGCGCAATGGCGAGATTGACGCTTACCGTGCTCTTGCCCACGCCGCCCTTGCCGCTCGCGACGGGGATGATGCGCCCCAGATGTTCCAGAGGGTGGCCCTGCTCGCTGCTCATGTCGATGCCTCGATCTGCCCTGTCACGGTGCGCCGGTTCGCGACGCCCGGGTCAACACGTAGCGAGCCGGACCGCGCCCGGCAAGCGGCGCGGCGGCGGACGCTGTCATGGTTTCGGGACGCAAAGTTGCGCCATCACGGGAGTCTTGATAACGACCGGCAAATGATGTTACCCCGGCTGGACCGCCGATACGATCGGGCGGCTCGAGACCGTGACCGGACCGCAGGGGCCGGTTCCGGTCCGGGGGGGCGGCGACACGTGGGAGGAGAATACGTGTCGCCGCCTGGCTCCGGAAAACCCCGGGAGGAGGATGAGGTTTCCCGAGCGTGGGCCGTCGACCCACTGCTTGCAATATAGCACTATGCTGCGGGTGCGAAAGGGGGGGGCGGCAAAAAAGCTGCGCTGCAGCAAAGCGACGTTACGTCGCGCCGGGCGGCCGCTGCGTCCGCGTCGAACGCAACGGCGCCGTGGGCCTCAGGCGTTGGCTTCGCGGATCTTTTCGGCGGCAGCCTTGTCGAAGGTCACGCCCTTGGTCTCGAGAAGCTGATCGAGCTCGCCCGACAGGGTCATCTCGGTGATGATGTCGCAGCCGCCTACGAACTCGCCCTTCACGTAGAGTTGCGGGATCGTCGGCCACTCGGCATAGTCCTTGATTCCCTGCCGGATGCTCTCGTCGTCGAGGACGTTGACGTCGCTGTATTCGACGCCCATGAAATTGAGCACCCCCGCGACGCGGCTCGAGAAGCCGCATTGCGGCATCGTCTTGGTGCCTTTCATGTAGAGCACGACGTCGTTGTTCTCGACGGTTTGACGGATCTGGTCCTGCGGGTCGGCCATGTGATCACTCCGGTGCCTTCGTGGTGAGGGCGAGCGCGTGCAGCTCGCCGTGACTGCCTTCCATCTTGCCCTTGAGCGCGGCGTAGACGTCGCGCTGCTGCTGGACGCGGTTCTTGCCGCGAAAGCTCTCGTCGATGACTTCGGCGGCGTAGTGATTGCCGTCGCCGGCGAGGTCCGTGATGGTGATCTGCGCCTGCGGGAAGGACTCGCGCAGCAGATCCTCGATTTCCTGGGCCGCAATGGGCATTCGGCACGCTCCTCCAGATATCGTTTGACAGTTAATCGCGCAGCGTTTCGCTGGCAAGGCCATGCGCGCCCGAAGGCGTCGCGAGCTCGGACGCGAGGGCGCCGCGATAGGTTTGCGACAGGTCGGCGAGCGCCGCGCGCGAGTCGCCGAGGCGCACGTCGTCGCCGCCGAAGCGCCCCGCACGCGTCACCGGCACCCCGGCCTGTGCGCCCGCCGCCAGGAGCGCCTCGGCGCCTGCCGCATCGCAGGCCACGAGGTAGCGCGCCTGATCCTCGCCGAACAGCGCCGCCACCCCGTCCGCGTCGAGCGTGACCCCGATGCCCGCCGCGTCGGCCATCTCGAACGCCGCGAGCGCCAGCCCGCCATCGGACAGATCCGTCGCCGCGCGGATATGGGCGCGATTGTCGCGCAGGAATTGCCCGTGCCGGCGCTCGGCGGCGAGATCGACGGGCGGCGGCGGGCCCTCCGCGCGGCCCCACAGTTCGGCCAGTAGCGCCGATTGCCCGAGATGCCCCGCCGTGGTCCCGATCACGAGCGCCGCGTCGCCCGGCTGCGCAAGCGCGCCAATCATCTCCTCGGCCCGTTCCAGCAGTCCCACAGCGCCGATCGTCGGGGTGGGCAGGATCGCGCGCCCGTCGGTTTCGTTGTAAAGACTCACATTGCCCGACACGATCGGCATGTCGAGCGCCGCGCAGGCCTCGCCGATGCCCTCCACCGCGCCCACGAGCTGGCCCATGATGCGCGGCTTCTCGGGATTGCCGAAATTGAGGTTGTCGGTGGCCGCGAGCGGGCGTGCACCCACCGCCGAGAGATTGCGGTAAGCCTCGGCGACGGCCTGCCGTCCGCCCGCGACCGGGTCGGCCAGCACATAGCGCGGGGTGACATCGGCGGTAAAGGCGAGGGCCTTGTCCGTGCCGTGAACCCGCACGACCCCGGCGCCGTGACCCGGCGGACGGATCGTGTCGGCGAGCACCGTGTGGTCATACTGCTCCCAGATCCAGCCCTTGTGCCCGTGATTCGGGCTCGAGATCAGCGCGCGCAGCGCCGCGATCGGGTCGATATCGGGCAGCGACGCGAGCGGTGCGGGCGCCGGCGTCGGGGCCCAGGGGCGGTCGTATTCGGGTGCGTTGCCCGCCAGCGCGCGCAGCGGAATATCGGCGCGCGTCTCGTTGCCGTGCATGACGAGAAACCGGTCCTCGGCGATCGTCTCGCCGATGAGGGCGAAATCGAGATCCCATTTCTCGAAGATCGCGCGCGCGGTGTCCTCCTTTTCGGGGTGCAGCACCATGAGCATGCGCTCCTGGCTCTCCGAGAGCATCATCTCGTAAGCCGTCATGCCCGGCTCGCGGCACGGCACCCGGTCGAGATCGAGCCGGATTCCGAGCCCGCCCTTGTCGCCCATCTCCACCGCCGAGCAGGTAAGCCCCGCCGCGCCCATGTCCTGGATCGAGATCACCGCGCCCGAGGCCATCAGTTCGAGACAGGCCTCGAGCAGGCGCTTCTCGGTGAACGGGTCGCCGACCTGAACGGTGGGGCGCTTCTCGTCGATATCGGCGTCGAACTCCGCCGAGGCCATGGTCGCGCCGCCGACACCGTCGCGCCCGGTCTTGGCCCCGAGATAGACCACCGGCATCCCCACCCCGGAGGCCGCCGAGTAGAACACCCCGTCGGCGGCGACGATGCCCGCGGCGAAGGCGTTGACAAGGCAGTTGCCGTCATAGGCCGCATCGAAGCGCAGCTCGCCGCCGATCGTGGGCACGCCAAAGGCGTTGCCATAGCGGCCGATCCCCTCGACGACGCCGTGCACGAGCTGGCGCGTGCGCGGATGATCGAGCGATCCGAAGCTCAGGCTGTCGAGCGCGGCCACCGGGCGCGCGCCCATCGTGAAGACATCGCGCAGGATGCCGCCCATGCCTGTCGCCGCGCCCTGGTAGGGCTCGATGTAGCTGGGGTGGTTGTGGCTCTCCATCTTGAACACCACGGCGAGCCCGTCGCCGATATCGACCACGCCGGCGTTCTCGCCCGGCCCGCAGATCACCTGCGGCCCCTCGGTGGGCAGGGTGCGCAGCCACTTCTTCGAGGACTTGTACGAACAATGTTCGTTCCACATCGCCGAGAATATCCCGAGCTCGGTGAAGCTCGGTGCGCGGCCGATGATGCTCTCGAGGCGGGCATACTCCGCGTCGGTGAGCCCGTGCGCGGCTATGAGCTCGGGGCTGATGACGGGGTCGGGCATGCGGGGCTCCCTGGGCGGCGGCTGGCGGGGTGATACGCAATGCGCGCAGCGGGGGGAAGGGGTGCGGCGCGGGTATGTGGCCGGTGCTGCCCGGTGCAGCATCGCTTTGCTTTGCTGCGCAAATTCCCGGCAGCGGGGCGGTTTGAAAAAAAAGAGGCCGAGCACAAGGCTCGGCCAAAGTCCAACAGGGAGGTAAAAGACAATCGCATTTCTGCATTTGCCTTCGCGACGTCATTTAGTGTGCCGGCGCGCGTCGGGCAAGAAAAACTAGTGTGCAGCGCACACAACCCCGCCATGCAGGGGCGGCATGGCTCAGGGGCGCGGGTTTTCCGTGCGGCGACGGCGGTAGGCGAAGATTTCCTCGAGCACGAAATCGCGGAAGGCCGCGATGCGCCGCGAGTGCCGCAACTCTTCGGGGTAGGCCAGATAGACGGGGACCTCGGCGCTCTCGACATCGGGCAGGACGCGCACGAGGTCGGGAAAATCCTCGGTCAGGTAGTTGGGAAGAACCCCGATGCCGAGATCGCTAAGCACCGCCTGAAGAACGCCGAAATAGTTGTTCACCGTCAGCGTCGAGCGGATCTCCTGCATCATCAGCTGCTGCACCAGCGCGACCCCGGCCGTGACCTGTGCCGAATCGGTATTCTGGCAGATGAGCCGATGCCCCGCGAGATCCGCGAGCGCTTCGGGCGTGCCCTGCGAGCGCAGGTAGTTGGGCGACGCATATAGGCACATGCGCACGGTCATCAGCTTCTTGCGGATCAGGTCCGCCTGGCTGGGCTCCTTCATTCGGATCGCGACATCGGCCTCGCGCATCGGCAGATCGAGGACCCGCTCCTCGAGCATCAGGTCGATGCGCAGATCGGGATACTTGGCGTAGAGCGCCGACAGCCGCGGCGCGAGCCACAGTGTGCCAAAGCCCGTGGTCGTCGTCACGCGCAGATCACCGAAGGCCTCCTCGTCGCTGTCGCGGATGCGTGCGGCGGCGGCGTCGAGCCGCTTGGCCATCGCGCGCGTTGCATCGAAAAGAAGCTCGCCCTGCTCGGTCAGGATCAGCCCGCGCGCGTGCCGGTGAAACAGCGTCGCGTTCAGGCTCTCCTCGAGCGCGCGCACCTGGCGGCTGACGGCCGATTGCGACAGGTGCAGGGTCTCGCCGGCATGGGTCAGGCTGCCCGCATCCGCGACGGCGTGAAATATTCGAAGCTTGTCCCAGTCCATCACGGGCCCTTCCTTGCGTCTGCGCCGCGGCGCGCGACGTCATCCTTCTAGCGCGCACCGGCCGTTCACAAAAGCGAAGCCCCGCGAGAATCCGTTTTGTAGGTCAGCGCATGTGACCTAAGCTTCGCACAGCGGCATTCTTGCGGGGAGGTAAGCGATGACGCGGCAGGATGTAAGCCTTTCCGACCGGTTCGATCTCGAAAAGTCGCCCGTTCTGCTCAACGGGACGCAGGCGCTGGTGCGGCTGGTGCTGATGCAGGCGGCGCGCGACCGCGCAGCGGGGCTCGACACGGCGGGCTTCGTCACCGGCTATCGCGGCTCGCCGCTCGGCAGCGTGGACATGCAGATGAATCGCGCGCGCAAGCAGCTCGAGGCCGCCGGGGTGCGCTTTCAGGAGGGGCTCAACGAGGATCTCGCCGCCACGGCGCTTTGGGGCACGCAACAGGCGGGACTGCGCGGCGAGGGGCGCCATGACGGGGTGTTCGGGCTGTGGTACGGCAAGGGGCCGGGCGTGGACCGCTCTTCCGACGTGATGCGCCACGCCAACATGGCCGGCACCGCGCCGCATGGCGGCGTCCTGATGGCGATGGGCGACGATCACACCGGCGAGTCCTCAACGGTGCTGCATCAGTCCGACTGGGCGATGGTGGACAACTACATCCCCGTCGTCTCCCCCGCCGGGGTGCAGGAGCTGCTCGATTTCGGGCTCTACGGCTATGCGCTGTCGCGCTTTGCCGGGGTCTGGGTAGGGCTCAAGACGATGAAGGACACCGTCGAGGCGACCGCCGTCGTCGATGGTGATCCGCACCGGATGGCGTTCACCCGCCCCGATTTCGCGATGCCCGAGGGCGGGCTCAACATCCGGCTCGGCGACACGCCCTTTGCGCAGGAAGCGCGCATGATAGACCACAAACGCTTCGCCGCAGAGGCGTTCTCGCGCGCCAACGGCATGGACCGGCGCGTCTGGGGCAGGCCGGGGGCGAAGATCGGCTTCGTGGCGGCGGGCAAGAACTGGCTCGATCTGACCCATGCGCTCGGGCTGCTGGGCATCGACGCCGCCGAGGCCGAGCGGCTCGGCATCACCACCTACAAGATCGGCCAGACCTGGCCGCTCGACATGCAGGGCTTCCATGACTGGGCAGAAGGGCTCGAGCTGATCGTCGTCGTCGAGGAAAAGCGCAAGCTCATCGAGGTGCAGGTCAAGGAGGCGATCTTCGACGACCGGCGCGGCCGGCGGGTCTATGGCTGGAAGAAGGGCGGCTTCGGCGAGGAGCTGTTTCCCACCCGCTACGCGCTCGACCCGGTGATGATCGCCGAGAAGCTCGGCGCGATCCTGGTCGAGGAGGGCCGCGGCACCGAGGCGGTCAAGGCCGGGCTGGCGACCCTCGCCGAGGCCCGGCGCGCCGACAACGCCGAGGATCTCGCCACGCGGCTGCCCTATTTCTGCTCGGGCTGTCCGCACAACACCTCCACCAAGCTGCCCGAGGGCGCGCGCGGCTATGCCGGCATCGGCTGTCACTACATGGTGCAGTGGATGGACCGCGAGACCACGGGCTTCACGCACATGGGCGGCGAGGGCGCGAACTGGATCGGCGAGGCGCCCTTCTCGACGCGCCCGCACATCTTTCAGAACATGGGCGACGGCACCTACAATCACTCGGGTGTGCAGGCGATCCGCGCCTGCCTCGCCGCGGGCGTCAACATCACCTTCAAGATCCTCTACAACGACGCCGTCGCCATGACCGGCGGGCAGAAGAACGAGGGCGGGCTCACGCCCCAGCAGATCGCCGCCGAGCTGCGCGCGATGGGGGTGGCGCATGTCGCGCATGTTTACGACGAAAAGGAAGAGATCGACCTCAAGAGCTTCCCGCGCGATGTCGAGCAGCACGAGCGCGACGATCTGATGGCGGTGCAGGAGCGCTTCGCCGCGACGCCCGGCGTCACCGCGATCATCTACTCGCAGACCTGCGCCGCCGAGAAACGCCGCCGGCGCAAGCGCGGCACCTTCCCCGACCCGGATCGCCGCGTCTTCATCAACGACGCGGTCTGCGAGGGCTGCGGCGATTGCGGCGTGCAGTCGAACTGCGTGGCCATCGTGCCGCGCGAGACCGAGCTCGGGCGCAAGCGCGCCATCGACCAGTCGAGCTGCAACAAGGATTTCTCCTGCCTCAAGGGCTTCTGCCCGTCCTTCGTCACGCTCGAAGGGGCGACGCCAAAGACCTCCGCGACCACCGAGCTGACGCTGCCGGACCTGCCCGCTCCGGAGCTGCCGACCATCGAGGGCACCCACAACATCGTCATAACCGGCGTCGGCGGCACCGGCGTCGTCACCGTGGGCGCGATCCTCGCCCAGGCCGCGCATATCGACGAGAAGGGCGCGGGCATGATGGAGATGGCCGGCCTCGCCCAGAAGGGCGGCGCGGTGCACATCCATTGCCGGCTTGCCGAAAATCCCGGCGACATCAGCGCGATCCGCGTGGCCACCGGCGAGGCCGACTGCGTCATCGGCGGTGACATCGTGACCACGGCGGGCTCCAGGACGCTCGGGCTGATGACCACGGGGCGCACCGGCGCGGTGGTCAACACCCACGAGACGATCACCGGCGATTTCACCCGCGACACCGATTTCCGACTGCCCACCGCGCGGCTGCGCATGGCGCTCGAGGCGCGGCTGGGCGACGGGCTCGCGGCGTTCGACGCCTCCGAGCTCGCCCGCGTGGTGATGGGCGACTCGATCTACTCCAACATGATGATCTTCGGCGCCGCCTGGCAGCGCGGGTTGGTGCCGCTGTCGCACGAGGCGATCCTGCGCGCCGTCGAGCTCAACGGCGCCGCCGTCGAGCGCAACAAGCGTGCCTTCGAGATCGGCCGCTGGGCGGTGCTCCATCCCGAGGCGGCCGCGCGGATGCTGGAGCCGACCGTGATCGACAAGCCGATGTCGCTCGACGAGCGGATCGCCTACCGCGAACGTCACCTGACAGCCTATCACTCCGCCCGGCTCGCGCGGCGCTACCGCAAGCTGGTGGACCGCGCCGGCGACGACCGGCTGCGCGCGGCGATCGCGCTGGGGTATCACAAGCTGCTCACCTACAAGGACGAATACGAGGTCGCGCGGCTGCATCTCGAGACCGCCGAGAAGGCGCGCGCCGAGTTCGACGGCGATTTTCGCATGACCTTCCATCTCGCGCCGCCGCTCCTGTCGCGTCCGGGTCCCGACGGCCGCCCCGCCAAGCGCGCCTTCGGCCCCTGGATCCTGCGCGCCTTCCGCGCGCTCGCGGCGATGAAACGGCTGCGCGGCACGCCGCTCGACCCGTTCGGCTACAGCGCCGAGCGCCGCCGCGAGCGCGCGCTCATAAAGCAGTATGAGGGCGACATGGCCGAGATCCTCGACGCCGTCACGCCCGAGACGCTCGACAGCGCCGTCGCGCTGGCCGAATTGCCGTTCGACATCAAGGGCTTCGGCCCGGTCAAGGCCGCCAATGACGCGGCCGTCGCCGAGCGGCGCGAGGCGCTTCTCGCGCGGTTCCGCACCGGCGCGGGGGCGAACGCCATCGCCGCCGAGTGAGCCGTCGCGGCCTTGTGGCGAAAGCTGCATGTGGTTAACTGACGGCGACACGGCAAGGGGCGGATCATGAGCGGAAATGTCGCCATTCTGGGCGCGAGCGGCTACACCGGCGCCGAGCTCGTGCGGCTCGTCGCGACGCATCCGGGGCTGCGGATCGCCGCGCTTTCGGGCGAGCGCAAGGCCGGCATGGAGATGGCCGCGGTGTTCGCGCATCTGCGCCATCTGGCGCTGCCGACGCTGGCGCGCATCGAGGACATCGATCTGTCGGGCATCGATCTTGCCTTCTGCGCGCTGCCGCATGCGACCTCGCAGGCGGTGATCCGCGAACTCCCGCGGGGCCTGCCGGTGGTGGACCTGTCGGCCGATTTCCGGCTGCGCGATCCGGCCGATTACGAGACATGGTACGGCCAGCCCCATGCGGCGCCGGAGTTGCAGCGCGAGGCCGTCTATGGCCTCACCGAATTCTACCGCGATCAGATCCGCGACGCGCGCCTCGTCGCGGGTACGGGCTGCAACGCCGCGGCGGGGCAGTACGGCATCCGCCCGCTGCTCGAGGCCGGCGTGATCGACCCGGATCGAATCATCATCGACCTGAAGGCCGGGGTGTCGGGGGCGGGGCGCGCGCTCAAGGAAAACCTGCTGCATGCCGAGCTTTCGGAGGGCACGCACCCCTACGCCGCCGGCGGCGCGCACCGCCATCTCGGCGAGTTCGACCAGGAATTCTCGGCCGTCGCGGGCCGGCCCGTGCGGGTGCAGTTCACCCCGCATCTGAGCCCGATGAATCGCGGCATCCTGGCCACGGTCTATGTCGATGGCGATGCGCGGGCGGTGCACGAGGTGCTCGCTTCACGCTACCGCGAGGAGCCTTTCCTGCAGGTGCTTCCTTTTGGCACACTGCCGTCGACGCGGGATGCAAGAGGATCGAATTTCGTGCATATTGGCGTCATCGGGGATCGTGTGCCGGGCCGGGCCGTGGTGGTGGCCGCGCTCGACAACCTGACCAAGGGCTCGTCGGGTCAGGCGGTGCAGAACGCGAACCTGATGATGGGATACGAGGAAACGGCCGGGCTCATGCTCGCGCCGGTGTTTCCGTAGGGGATCGGACGATGAAACGGCTGCACAAGAAACGGCGCATACAGGTCCTGCTCGTGGCGGGGGTCGCGATCGCGGTATCGACGGCGATGATCGGCTACGCGATGCGCGACGGCATCAATTTCTTCCTTTCGCCTACCCAGGTCGTCGCCGAAACCCCGTCCGAGACCGAACGCTTCCGCCTCGGTGGGCTTGTCGAGGAGGGCAGCATCATTCGCGGGCAGGGCGACACGGTGCGCTTTCGCGTCACCGATGGCGGTGCGACGATCCCGGTGAGCTACCGCGGCGTGCTGCCCGATCTGTTCTCGGAGAATGAGGGCATGGTCGGTACGGGCTATTTCAGGGACGGCGTGTTCGAGGCCACGGAGATTCTCGCCAAGCACGACGAGACCTACATGCCCACCGAAGTTGCGCGCGCGCTCGAGGAGCAGGGCCACTGGGAGGGCATGCCCGAGATCCGCGCCGACGACGATTACGAGAGCTGACACCCCGCAAAAGGGAACACCGCGCATGTTCGTCGAACTCGGGCATTTCGCCCTGATCCTCGCCTTCGCGATCTCGATCGTGCAGTCCGTCGTCCCGCTGGTGGGGGCGCACAAGGGCTGGCGCGGCTGGATGCATGCCGCGCATCCGATGGCGACGACGCAGCTCCTGCTCGTCGCGTTCAGCTACGCGGCGCTGACCTGGGCCTTCGTGACCTCGGATTTCTCGCTCGAGCTGGTGATCAACAACTCCCACACCGCCAAGCCGCTGATCTACAAGATCTCCGGCGTGTGGGGCAATCACG
>LFIK01002695.1_pt1 | contig 14382 bp, 13 predicted proteins | sample 643401 | NCBI WGS metagenome assembly LFIK01 (sample SAMN03777447, study PRJNA286221) | soda lake metagenome | biome: soda lake; feature: Kulunda steppe; material: water; isolation source: sample T5-Br brine of Lake Tanatar-5 | place: Russia: Kulunda steppe | collected 2010-07 | reverse complement strand
CCCGAGCCGGGCGGGACCGGCCTGCAGAACCCTGTCACCAGCGTGGCGCGCGATACGGTCTGGCTCGACGACATGCTGCTGGTGGTGATCACGCTGATCTGCGTTTTCGTCCTCGGGCTGCTCGCATACGCCATGCTGCGCTTCAATCGCCGGGCGAACCCGACCCCCGCAGGCTTTACCCATCACACCCCGATCGAGGTGACATGGACGGTCATTCCCGTCCTGATCCTCGTCTTCATCGGGATCTTCTCGGTGCCGGTCCTGTTCAAGCAGCAGGTGATCCCCGATGCCGATGTGACCATCAAGACGACCGGGTATCAGTGGTACTGGGGCTATGAATATCCCGACGAGGGCATCAGCTTTCAGAGCTTCATGCTCGAGCGCGACGAGCTCGCCGAGCACGGCTATGACGACAGCACCTACCTGCTGGCCACGGACACCGCGATGGTCGTGCCCACCAACCGGGTGGTGCAGCTCCAGGTCACCGCCGCGGACGTGATTCATTCTTGGACCATCCCGGCCTTCGGCGTGAAGCAGGACGGCGTACCCGGACGGCTCGGCGAAGCCTGGTTCGAGGTCGAGGAGGAGGGGATCTATTTCGGCCAGTGTTCCGAGATCTGCGGCATCAACCATGCCTACATGCCGATCACCGTGAAGGCCGTGAGCCCCGAGGAATACGACGCCTGGGTCGAGCGGCAGGGCGGCGGCGCGACCGCCGCGCTCGAAAGCGACATGTCGGTGGCGGCGGCCGATTGAGCCGCCGTATCTGGAGGGCACCATGAGCGACATCCGCGCAGACGCGCACGCCACGCCCGAGCCGGGATTCGGCGATTTCGTCGCGTTGCTCAAGCCGCGCGTGATGTCGCTCGTCGTGTTCACCGCGCTCGTGGGCATCGCGGTCGCGCCGTCGGCCGTGCACCCGATGGTGGCCTTCGCCGCGCTTTTGTTCATCGCGCTCGGGGCGGGGGCGTCCGGGGCGCTCAACATGTGGTGGGACAGCGATATCGACACGGTGATGAAGCGCACGCAGCGCCGCCCGGTGCCGCAGGGCCGCGTCGCACCCGGCGAGGCGCTGGGGCTCGGGCTCGGGCTGTCGGGGCTTTCGGTCGTGATGCTGGGGCTCGCCGCGAACTGGGCGGCGGCGGCGCTTCTGGCCTTCACCATCTTCTTTTACATCGTGATCTACAGCATGTGGCTCAAGCGCACGACACCGCAGAACATCGTCATCGGCGGCGCGGCGGGGGCGTTTCCGCCGGTGGTGGGCTGGGTCGCGGTGACCGGGGGGCTGGCGCTCGAGCCGGTGCTGATGTTCGCGCTGATCTTCATGTGGACGCCGCCGCATTTCTGGGCGCTGGCGCTGTTCATGCGCGATGCGCAGGGCCGCGATGACTACGGCAGGGCCGGCGTGCCGATGCTGACCGTCACGCATGGCCGGCGCGTCACCCGCGCCCATATCCTCGCCTACACGCTCGCGCTGGTGCCGGTGGCGCTCGGCGCCGGGCTGACCGGGATCGGCGGGCCGCTCTACATGGCCGTCGCGGTGGTGGTGAACGCGCTCTTCGTGCTCGGCGCCGTGCGGATCTGGCGGCGCGACGAGGACACCGCGATCGCCGACGGGTTCGCCGTCGAGAAGCGCTTCTTCCGGCTGTCGCTGCTCTATCTGTTCGTCCATTTCGGCGCCTTCCTCGCCGAGGCCATGCTGGCGCCCTTCGGGCTGGGGGGGTGGTGATGGCGCTGGGACGCGATCACGAACTGCATCGTCGGCGCGCCGGGCGCAATGCGGGCGTCGCACTGGCGCTCGGGGCGCTCATCTTCGTGGTGTTCGGGCTCACCGTGGCCAAGGTCGAGCGCGGCGAGCCGATCGAGGCTTATGACCACACCTTTCGACCTTCGCTGACGGAGTATGCCGAATGAGAAAGCTCGATCCGCGTCAGATCACCGCCGCGCAGGGCGTGGGCGTCGTGTTGATCATGGGGGCGCTCGGCTGGGCGTCGGTGCCGCTTTACGACTGGTTCTGCCGGGTGACGGGCTATGGCGGCACCACGGGGGTCGCGCAGGGCGCGCCCGACTCGGTGCTCGACCGCGAGATCACGGTGCGCTTCGATGCCTCGCGCGCCGCGGACATGCCTTGGGAGTTCAAGCCCGTCGAGACGACGATGGATGTGCGCATCGGCGAGGTCGGTCTCGCCTTCTACGAGGCGCACAATCCCACCGACGAGCCGATCGCCGGCGTCGCGAGCTACAACGTCGCCCCCTATGACGCGGGGCGGCACTTCGTGAAGATGGATTGCTTCTGCTTCGACAAGCAGGTGCTGATGCCGGGCGAGAGCGTGCAGATGCCGGTGACCTTCTATGTCGATCCCGACATCGTTGATGACCCCGACATGCCCGACAGCAACCAGATCACGCTGTCCTACACCTTCCACCTGTCCGATCTGCCGGACGATCCGCAAGAGCACGCCGCCTTGACGCAGGACGCGGGCGCGGCGCAGTAAATCACGATCCGGAGCAACCGGACCAGCCGAGTGAGGGGACCGAAAATGGCGCATGAGAAGAACCACGACTACCACGTATTGCCGCCGTCGATCTGGCCGTTTCTCGGCGCCCTGAGCGGTTTCGTCATGCTGCTCGGCGCCGTGTTCTGGATGAACGACATGGGGCCGTGGCTGTTCCTGATCGGTTTCGCCGGTGTTCTTTACGTCATGTTCGCTTGGTGGGCCGATGTCATCGCCGAGGCGGAGGGCGGCGAGCACACGCCGGTGGTGCGGCTCGGCCTGCGCTACGGGTTCCTGCTCTTCGTGATCTCCGAGGTGATGTTCTTCGCGGCATGGTTCTGGAGCTTCTTCAAGCACACCATGTATCCGATGTATGAATACGCCGGCACCGAGTATGTGCAGCCGGAATTCTATCAGGTCAGCGCCTTCGATCTGCCGCTGATCAACACGTTGGTGCTCTTGTGCTCGGGCGCGGCGGTGACCTGGGCGCACCATGCGCTTGCCCATGGCGGTACGCGCAAGGATGTCGAGCACGGGCTGCTCATCGGCGTTCTGCTCGGCATCGCCTTCCTCGGGCTGCAGAGCTACGAATACTACTACCTCATCGCGGTGCAGGACTGGAGCTTCTCGGGCGAGATCTTCTTTGCCAACTTCTTCATGGCGACGGGGTTTCACGGCGTGCATGTCTTCATCGGGGTGGTGTTCCTGACCGTGTGCTACTTCCGCACCCGCGCCGGGCACTTTACCGCCGACAAGCATGTCGGATTCGAGGCCGCCGCCTGGTACTGGCACTTCGTCGACGTGGTGTGGTTGTTCCTCTTCTTCGCGGTTTATATCTGGGGCATCTGAGGGCGCGAAGGCCGGATGTCCCGGCGGGGGCGCGGGCCGGTGACGGCGCGCGCCCCGCGCATTCGAGGAGCCTGTCCACGCCATGACCCGGCGCGTCATCTTTCCGATCCTGCTCGGGCTCGTCGGCGCCGGCATCCTGATCGCGCTCGGCACCTGGCAGGTGCAGCGCATGCACTGGAAGGCCGGGGTGATCGCCGAGATCGAGTCGCGCATCCATGACGATCCTGTCGCGCTGCCCGCCGAGCCGGAGCCCGGAGTCGATCGTTATCGCCCCGTCGCGATCGCGGGCGCCTTTACCGGTGAGCGGCTGCGCGTGCAGGCGGCCGAGAGCCGGGTCGGGGCGGGCTACCGCATCGTCGAGGTCTTCGAGACGGGCGACGCCCGGCGCATCCTCGTCGATCGCGGTTTCGTCGCGCAGGCGCAATACGATGCGGTGCCGCAGGGCGGCGCGGCGCGGGTGACCGGCAACCTGCACTGGCCCGAGGAGACCGACATCTTCACCCCGGCGCCCGATCGCGAGGCCGGTCTGTGGTTCGCGCGCGAGGTGCCCGAGCTGGCCGCGCATCTCGGCACCGAGCCCGTCCTCGTCACCACCCGCGCGACTGAGCCGCCGACCGAGCCGCCGTTGCGGCCGATTCCCGTCGGCACGCAGGGCATCCCCGACAATCATCTCGAATACGCGATCACGTGGTATTCGCTCGCCGTGGTCTGGCTGGGGATGACAGGCTACTGGCTGTGGCGTATCAGGCGGCGCGAATGAGGAAGAGTTGACCATGCGATACGTCTCGACGCGCGGTAGCGCGCCCACGCTCGATTTCGAGGAGGCCATGCTGACGGGGCTCGCGCGCGACGGCGGGCTCTATGTCCCCGAAACGGTGCCGCGGATCGATGCGGGCGAGCTCGCCGCGCTCGCTGGGCGGCCCTATGAGGAGGTCGCGCTCAGGGTGATCGCGCCCTTCGTGGGCGATGCGTTCTCGCACGCCGAGCTTTCGGGCGCGATCGCGCGGGCCTGCGGGGCGATCAACCATCCCGCGCGCGCCCCGCTCGCGCAGATCGGGGCCAATCACTTCGTGCTGGAGCTGTTTCACGGGCCGACGCTGGCGTTCAAGGATTTCGCGATGCAGCTCATCGCGCAGCTTTTCGAGATCTCGCTCAAGCGGCGCGGCCGGCGCGCCACCATCATCGGCGCGACCTCGGGCGATACCGGCTCGGCCGCGATCGAGGCCTTTGCCGGGCTCGACGCGGTCGATGTGGTGATCCTGTTCCCCGATGGCCGGGTGAGCGCCGTGCAGCGCCGGCAGATGACGACGCCGGCGGCCGCCAATGTCCACGCCCTCGCCATCGCGGGCGATTTCGATGCCGCGCAGGCGCGCGTCAAGGACATGTTCAACGATTTCGCCTTTCGCGACGCCGTCGGGCTCGCGGCGGTGAACTCGATCAACTGGGCGCGGGTGCTCGCGCAGGTGGTCTATTACGTCACCGCCGCGCTCAGCCTTGGCGCGCCGCATCGCGGCGTCGATTTCACCGTTCCCACGGGAAATTTCGGCGATATCTACGCGGGGTCCATCGCGCGGCGCATGGGTGTGCCGATCGGCCGGCTCGTCATCGCGACGAACCGCAACGACATCCTGCACAGGACGCTCGAGACGGGAGACTACACGACGCAGGGTGTCGCTGCGACGATCTCCCCTTCGATGGACATCCAGGTGTCGTCGAATTTCGAGCGCGCGCTGTTCGATGCCTATGGGCGCGAAGGCCGCGCCGTGGCGCAGCTCATGGACGAGCTGCGCGGCGCGGGCGGGTTCGCGATCAGCCAGGGCGCGCTCGGGGCGCTGCGCGAGGGCTATGCGTCCGGGCGCGCCGATGAGGCCGACACCGCCGACGCCATCACCCGCACCCATCGCGACGCCGGGATGCTCCTGTGCCCGCACAGCGCCGTGGGCGTGAAGGTCGCCGAGGAGCACATCGGCGCGGCGCCGATGGTCACGCTGGCGACGGCGCATCCGGCGAAGTTCCCCGACGCCGTCGCCGCCGCGACGGGCCAGCGCCCCGAATTGCCGCCGCGCATGGCCGATCTGTTCGATCTGCCCGAGCGTTTCACCCGCGTGCCCGACGATCTGGGCGCGATTCAGTCCCTGATCCGCGAGAGGATTTCCGCTTGAACACCCGCATCACCACTCTCGACAACGGCTTTCGCATCGTCACCGAGGCGATGCCGGGGCTGGCCTCGGCGGCGGTCGGCGTGTGGATCAACGCCGGCGCGCGCAACGAGACCGCCGAGGAAAACGGCATCGCGCATTTCCTCGAACACATGGCCTTCAAGGGGACCGCGCGGCGCAGCGCGCTGCGCATCGCCGAGGAGATCGAGGATGTGGGCGGCTACATCAATGCCTATACCTCGCGCGAGGCGACGGCCTATTACGCGCGGGTGCTCGCCGCCGATGTGCCGCTCGCGCTCGATGTGGTGGCCGATATCGTGCGCAACCAGCTTCTGGAGCCGCGCGAGATCGAGACCGAGCGCGGCGTGATCCTGCAGGAGATCGGCCAGGCGCTCGACACCCCGGACGACATCATCTTCGACTGGCTGCAGGAGACCGCCTATCCCGATCAGCCGCTGGGCCGGCCCATCCTCGGCCCGGCCGATTGCGTGCGTCGCTTCTCGCGCGCCGATCTCGCGCGCTTCGTGGCGTCGCAATACGGCCCCGGCCAGATGATCCTCGCCGCCGCCGGCGCCGTCGATCACGACAACATCGTCGCGCTCGCCACCGAGCAGTTCGGCGACATGCCCGCCTTTGAACCTGCGCCAGTGGCCGGGGCGCGGTTCTGCGCCGGGGAGCGGCGCGTGGAGCGCGAGCTCGAGCAGGCGCATGTCGCGCTCGCTTTCGAGGCGCCCGACTGCCGCAGCGACCGGCTCTACACCGCACAGGTCATGGCCACGGCGCTCGGCGGCAGCATGTCGTCGCGGCTGTTCCAGAAGCTGCGCGAGGAGCGTGGGCTGTGCTACACGATCTTCGCGCAGGCGGGGGCCTACGCCGATACCGGCATGACCACGATCTATGCAGGCACCGGCGGCGCCGACGTCGCCCAGCTCACGCAGACCATCATCGACGAGATCCGCCGCGCCGGCGACGACATGAGCGAGGCCGAGGTGGCGCGCGCGCGCGCGCAGATGCGCGCCGGGCTGTTGATGGGGCTCGAAAGCCCGTCGGCGCGGGCCGAGCGGCTCGCCCGGCTCACCGCGGTCTGGGGCCGGGTGCCCGATGTCGCGGAGGCCGTCGCGAAGATCGACGCCGTGACCACGGCCGACGTGCGGCACGCCGCGGGCACGATGGGCGGCGACGGGCGCGCGGCGCTCGCGCTCTACGGGCCGGTGGCCGGGGCGCCGGACCTCGCCGCGCTGACCCGGCGTCTGGTGGCCTGATGCTTCTGGGCCGGCGCGGACCGATCATCGAGACCGAGCGCCTCACCCTGCGTCTGCCGGTGCATTCCGATCAGAATGCGTGGATCGCGCTGCGCCGCGACAGCGCCGATTTCCTGATCCCCTGGGAGCCGAGCTGGGCGGGCGATCATCTCACGCGCCGCGCCTTCATTCATCGCGTGCAGTGGGCGCGGCGGATGCAGGCGCAGGGCGCGGCGCTGGCGCTGTTCATGATCCGGCGCGAGGATGATACGCTCGTCGGCGCGGTCACCCTCGACCACATCCGCCGCGGACCGGCGCAATCGGGCACGCTGGGCTACTGGACCGGCGCGCCCTTCGCGCGGCAGGGCTACATGCGCGAGGCGATCGGCGGCATCGTCCATCATGCCTTCGCGGAGATGGGGCTGAGCCGCATCGAGGCCGCCTGCCTGCCGGAGAATGCCGCCTCGCGCGGGGTGCTGGAGAAATCCGGTTTCAAGTACGAGGGTGTCGCGCAAAGCTACCTTCAGATCAACGGGCGCTGGCGCAATCATGTGCTTTACGCCAATCTGCGCCATGACCGGCGCGGGCGCACGGATGCCGGCTAGGGAGGCCGCGATGCTCAACCCCGCCGATGCCGATTTCCGCGACCGCCTCGCCGCGGCGCTGCCCGCAGACACCCTGCGCGAGCCCGAGCCGCGCCATCTCGAGGAGCCGCGCGGGCGCTGGCACGGAGCCGGAGGTGTGCTCGCCCTGCCGCGCGACACTGGCGAGGTCGCGGCCATCGTCGCCGCCTGTGGCGCGGCGCGTGTGCCGGTGTTGCCTTACGGCGGCGGCACGGGGCTCGTCGGCGGGCAGGTGATGCCGGAGGGGCCGGCGCCCGTGATCCTGTCGATGGAGCGGATGCGCGCGATCCGCGCCGTGCATCCGCGCGAGAACGTGCTCGTCGCCGAGGCGGGCGCGGTGCTCGCCGATGTGCAGGCCGCTGCGCGCGAGGCCGGTCGGCTGTTTCCGCTGTCGCTCGCGGCGGAGGGGACGGCGCGCCTCGGCGGGGTGCTCGCGACGAATGCGGGCGGCGTGAACGTGCTGCGCTACGGCAATGCGCGCGATCTGTGCCTCGGGCTCGAGGCTGTGATGCCGGATGGGCGCGTCTGGCACGGGCTGCGCCGGCTGCGCAAGGACAACACCGGCTACGACCTGCGCAATCTCCTGATCGGGGCGGAGGGCACGCTCGGGGTGATCACGGCGGCGAGCTTGCGGCTCTTCGCGCCGCCGGCGCGCGAGGGGGCGGCGATGATGGTCGTCGCGGGGCCGGAGGCCGCGCTCGATCTGCTGGCGATGGCACAGGCGCGCATCGGCGAGGGCATATCCGCTTTCGAGTTGATCGCGGGGGCCGGGCTCGACTTTCTCGAAGCGACGATGCCGCAGGTGCGCCGGCCCTTCGATCCCGCGCCGGGCTGGATGGTGCTGATCGATGTGGGGCTGCCCGCGGGGCTCGATCCGGCCGAAGCGCTCGAGACGCTGTTTGCGGAGGGCTTCGAGGCCGGGCTCGTCAGCGACGGCGTGATCGCCCAATCGCAGGCGCAACGCGGCGAATTCTGGGCGCTGCGCGAATCCATCCCCGAGGCCAACCGCCATATCGGCGCCATCGCGAGCCATGACATCGCGCTGCCCCTCTCCGAGGTGCCGGAGTTCATCGCCCGCGCGGGGCCCGCGCTGGGGCGGATCGCTGATCTGCGCATCAACTGTTTCGGACATCTCGGCGACGGCAACCTGCATTACAACGTCTTTCCCCCCGAGGGCGGGCGCGCCGCCGATCATGCCGATCAGCGCGGCGCGATCACCGCGACGGTGCACGCGCTCACCGATGAGCTCGGCGGCTCGATCAGCGCCGAGCACGGCATCGGCCGGCTCAAGACCGCCGATCTCGAACGCTTCCAGGACCCCGTCAAGCTCGCCGCGATGCGCGCGATCAAGGCGGCGCTCGATCCGGCCGGGATCATGAATCCGGGTGCCGTGATCGGCCCGGCGCGGGGCGGCGGCGCGGCCTGATGCCCGCTTGACCGGGCGCGCCATCCGGCGCATACGCGCGGGCATGACCGAGCTTTCGCGCATCCGCAACTTCTCCATCGTGGCGCATATCGACCACGGCAAATCCACGCTCGCCGACCGGCTGATCCAGCTCACCGGCACGGTGGCCGAGCGCGACATGAAGGAGCAGCTGCTCGACGCGATGGATATCGAGCGCGAGCGCGGCATCACCATCAAGGCCAACACGGTGCGCATCGATTACCCGGCAAAGGACGGGCACAGCTATGTGCTCAACCTCATCGACACGCCGGGGCATGTCGATTTCTCCTACGAGGTGTCGCGCTCGATGCAGGCCTTGGAGGGCTCGCTTCTCGTGGTGGATGCCGCGCAGGGCGTGGAGGCGCAGACGCTCGCCAATGTCTACACCGCCATCGACGCCGATCACGAGATCGTGCCGGTGCTCAACAAGGTGGACCTGCCCGCCGCCGAACCCGACAAGGTCCGCGAGCAGATCGAGGAGGTGATCGGGATCGACGCTTCCGGCGCGATCGAGATTTCGGCGAAATCGGGGCTCGGCATTCCCGACGTGCTCGAGGCGATCGTCCAGCGACTGCCCCCGCCGAAGGGCACACGCGACGCCCCGCTCAAGGCGATGCTCGTCGATAGCTGGTATGACGCCTATCTCGGCGTCGTCGTGCTGATCCGGGTGATGGACGGGGTGATCCGCAAGGGGGACCGCATCCGCATGATGCAGACCGGTGCGATCCACAACATCGACCGCCTCGCCGTGCTCAAGCCCGCCATGGTGGACACCCCCGAGCTCGGCCCCGGCGAGATCGGGGTGTTCACCGGCTCCATCAAGCAGGTCCGCGATACCCGCGTCGGCGACACGATCACGCACGAGAAACACGGCGCCAAGGAGGCCCTGCCGGGCTTCAAGCCCTCGGTGCCGGTGGTGTTCTGCGGGCTGTTTCCCGTGGACACGGCCGATTTCGACGCGCTGCGCAAGGCGATGGACAAGCTCGCGCTCAACGACGCAAGCTTCACCTACGAGATGGAGAGCTCCGCCGCGCTGGGCTTCGGCTTTCGCTGCGGGTTTCTGGGGCTGTTGCACCTCGAGGTGGTGCGCGACCGGCTCGAGCGCGAATACGACATCGACCTGATCACCACCGCGCCCTCGGTGGTCTACAACATCCACATGAAGGACGGCACCGTGCATCAGCTGCACAACCCCGCCGACATGCCCGATCTCGCCAATGTCGATCACATCGAGGAGCCGCGCATCAAGGCGACGATCCTCGTGCCCGACGATTATCTCGGCGACGTGCTCAAGCTGTGCCAGGAGCGCCGCGGCATCCAGCGCGACCTGACCGTGGCGGGAGCGCGCGCGATGGTGGAATACGACCTGCCGCTCAACGAGGTGGTGTTCGATTTCTATGACCGACTCAAATCGGTCACCAAGGGCTATGCGAGCTTCGACTACGAGATAACCGACTACCGCGAGGACAACCTCGTGAAGATGCATATCCTCGTCAATGACGAGCCGGTCGATGCGCTCGCCATGATGGTGCATCGCGACCGCGCCGAGATGCGCGGGCGGATCATGTGCGAAAAGCTCAAGGAGCTGATCCCGCGGCACATGTTCAAGATCCCGATCCAGGCGGCGATTGGCGCCAAGGTCATCGCCCGCGAAACCCTGCCCGCACTGCGCAAGGACGTCACCGCGAAATGCTATGGCGGCGACGTGACCCGCAAGAAGAAGCTTCTGGAAAAGCAGAAGGCCGGCAAGAAGAAGATGCGCCAGTTCGGCAAGGTCGAGATCCCGCAGGCGGCCTTCATCAATGCGCTCAAGATGGATGACTGATCCGGGGCCTTGTCGCGCGGCTCAAGCCTCGGTCGCATGCCGGGCGGCCCGCAACGGGACATGCGTCCCCTGGCGACGGGGCACCGCTTGCCGGGTGCGTCGATCCGGGCCGGATGCGCGCTCGCACGCAGCGCGGAGCCCCCACGGCGCGCGACGAGGCGCGAGATTGCGGTGATCGGCGCGCCGTCGTCGCGGGCAGGGGCCCCGTGACCCGGGCCTGGATTCGGGCGTTCGGGTCCGCGTGCGCTTGCGGTGACTTGAAGGGCTGGCCGCACCCCTCTCTTGCGCAGTAAGACTGGCGCACGCGACAGGAGGGAAGCAGATGGGACAATCCCCCGCGAGCGGGGCGCGAACATGGCGCGTCGGGGTTCTGTTCTCGCGCAGCGGGCCGCTGAGCGTGACCCAGACCGAGCATTTCCTCGGCACGATTCTCGCCATCGACCAGATCAACGGCGCCGGCGGCGTGCACGGCCGCGAGATCGAGGTGGTCGCCTACGATCCCGCATCGAGCCCCGACACCTACCGCGCCCTCGCCGAGCGCCTGCTCACCGATGACGGCATCTCGGTGATCTTCGGCTGCTCGTCCTCGGCCGAGCGCAAGGCGATCCTTCCGGCGATCGAGCGGCGCAACGGGCTGCTTTGGTACCCGTCCCCGTATGAGGGCTTCGAATACTCGCCGAACGTGATCTATACCGGCCCGTCCCCGAACCAGAACAGTTTTCCGCTCGCGGAGTATCTCGTGCGCCATGTCGGGCGGCGGCTCTTCTTCGTAGGCTCGGACTATGTCTATCCGCGCGAGAGCAACCGGATCATGCGCGATCTCGTCGAGTCGTATGACGGCGCGGTCGTCGACGAGCTCTATGTGCCGCTCGAGGCGAGCGACGCGCAGCTGCGCGCGGTTCTGCGGCGGATCGACAAGCAGCGCCCGGACGCCGTCTTCTCGACCGTGGTGGGGCGCACGGCACGGCGCTTCTACCGCGCATATCATGCCGCCGGCTTCGATCCCGCCACCACACCGATCGCCAGCCTGACCATGGCCGAGGGCGAGATCCGCGAGATCGGCCCACAGCTATGCGCAGGGCACATCACGGCCGCGAACTATTTCGGCTCCCTCAACACCGAGGCCAACCGCCGTTTCGTCGCCGATTTCCAAGCTGCCTTCGGGGACGAACATCCCGTCAGCCTGTGGAGCGCGAGTGCCTATGCCCAGGTGCAACTCTTCGCCCACGCGCTCAAGGCGGCGGGGACGCTGGACACCCAGCGGCTCGTGGAGGCGGCGCATGATCAACGCGTCGAAGTGCCCGAGGGTACGATCAGCGTCGATGGCGACAACAACCACACCCGTCTGACGCCGCGCATCGGGCGGGTGCGCGCCGATGGCGGCTTCGAGATCCTGTGGGAGGCGCCCGGATCGGTGAAGCCGGATCCTTATATCGCGATCTCACCGTTCGGGGCGCGCTGGATCGACCTGCCGGAGCCGGCGCAGTGAGGCCGGGCACGCGCAAACTCGTCGAGGATCTGCGCGACATGCAGGTGCTGGTGGCCCATCCGCCGGACGGCGAGAGTACCGCGCTGATCAATCAGCTGCGCCGATTCGGTTGCCGGGTGCGCGATGCCTGGCCGCCGCCGCCGGAGCCGCCACAGGATGTCGATGCCATCTTTCAGCTCGTCGAGGCGCAGGAGAAAGCCGGATCCGCGCCGGCCTTCACCACCGGCGGGCCGACCTTCCTTGCGATCGTCGATTACGAGAACCCCACCGTGCTGCGCCGCCTGATAGACTGCAACGCGCATGGCGTGATCACCAAGCCGATCCGGCCCTTCGGGATCCTGTCGGCGCTGGTGCTGGCGCGCTCGCTCAACGGCTACACGAATCGGCTCGAAACCAAGGTCGCCAAGCTCGAGGAGACGCTCAAGGGGCGTCGCGACGTCGAGAAGGCGGTCAAGATGCTGGTGCAGATCAAGCGGGTGAGCGAGGCCGAGGCCTACGAGATGCTGCGCCGCCAGGCGACGCAGAAGCGCCTGTCGATGGCCCGCGTCGCCGCCACGATCATCGGCGCGCGCGACGTCCTCGACGGGCTCGGGCTTATCGGCAACGAGTAGCGCGCATTCGCAGCGCGCCCGCGCGGCGGGCATCGCCGATCGCGCGTGCACAGTGAGCGGGCAACGCACCGCACGCTGCGCCGCGGCGCGATTGGCGGGTTGACAGACGTCGCGCGCTTTGCATGCTTGATATCACGAGGTGCCCCGACTGGGCAGTCCGGCGCCTCCCGTTGGCCATGACGGCCATTCGAACATATCAGGCTGTGCAGCCCCCGTTTGCGGCGCCCTTCCGGCGTCGAGCGGGGGTTTTTTCGTTTGCAATGGAGAGACCACGCGATGCCATCGCCCGCCGAAGACCTCCGGACCACATCAGCGCCGAGCCGCCGGCTCACCATCGCCTGCATCCAGATGGAGCCGCATGTCGGCGACATCGACGGCAACATCGCCCGCTCGGTCGCCCAGATCGAGCGCGCCGCGAGCGAGGGGGCGGGGCTCGTCGTGCTGCCCGAGCTGACCAACAGCGGCTACGTCTTCGCCGACCGCGCCGAGGCCTTCGCGCTCGCCGAGGAAATCCCGGGCGGGCCCGCGATGCGCGCCTGGAGCGAGTGCGCGGCGCGCCACGGCATCCACATCTGCGCCGGCATCGCGGAGCGCGACGGGCCGCGGCTGTTCAACAGCGCGGTTCTGATCGGCCCCGAAGGCCATATCGGCACCTTCCGCAAGATGCATCTGTGGAACGAGGAGAATCTCTGGTTCGAGCCGGGCGATCTCGGCTTTCCGGTGTTTCACACGCCGATCGGGCGCATCGCGATGGCGATCTGCTACGATATCTGGTTTCCCGAATCCTTCCGCCTTGCGGCGTTACAAGGCGCCGACATCGTCTGCGTGCCGACCAACTGGGTGCCGATCCCCGGCCAGGCCGAGGGCGAAAAGGCGATGGCGACGGTCCTCGCCATGGCCGCCGCGCACAGCAACTCGATCTGCATCGCCTGCGCCAACCGCATCGGCACGGAACGCGGCCAGCCCTTCGAGGGGCAGAGCCTGATCGTCAGTCATACCGGCTGGCCGGTCGCCGGCCCCGCCAGCCGGGACGGTGACGAAATCGTCACCGCCGAGATCGAACCCGGCGCCGCGCGCCGCGCGCGCAACTGGAACGCCTTCAACCAGGTCCTCCGCGACCGGCGCACCGACGTCTATGGCGAGATGCTGGGCAGCGGGGTCAATCGCGGCTGGTACTGACCCGGCCATAACGACAACCAACCGATCCAACAGGAGAAGACCCATGAAACACGCACTTCCCACCACGCTGCTCGCGGCCGGCGCCGCGCTCCTTGCCGGCGCGGCCCAGGCCGAGGATCCGGTCAAGATCGGCGTGCCGGTCGGACTTTCGGGCGCGAATTCGGTCGTCGCGCCCTCGGTGGTGCAATCCGCCGAACTCGCGGTCGCGCAGATCAACGCGGCGGGCGGATTGCTCGGACGGCCCGTCGAGCTCGTCGTGGCCGATGACGGCTCCGGCGCCGCCGGGGCGCAGCGCGCCTTCGACTCGCTGATCTTCTCGGATCAGGTCGATGCGCTGATCTCGATGCAGACGAGCGCGGCGCGCAACGCCGGGCTGCCGATCCTGTCGCGCGGCAACGTGCCCTATATCTACACGTCGTTCTACGAGGGCGGCTCCTGTCATCCCAACATGTTCGTCAATGCCTGGG
>LFIK01002680.1_pt1 | contig 14389 bp, 14 predicted proteins | sample 643401 | NCBI WGS metagenome assembly LFIK01 (sample SAMN03777447, study PRJNA286221) | soda lake metagenome | biome: soda lake; feature: Kulunda steppe; material: water; isolation source: sample T5-Br brine of Lake Tanatar-5 | place: Russia: Kulunda steppe | collected 2010-07 | reverse complement strand
CGCCGCGGTCACCGCATGCACGAAATCCGTCGGGTGGTAGTAGGAGATGTACTGCAGCGCGTCCGCAATACTCTGGATGAAGTCATCCTGCCGGATGGTGGTCATGACACACCTCGCTTGCGTGGGTCTCCGGCCACCCCGATGGGCGACCGTCGATTGCAGAAACGGGGCGAGTTATACCACAAATCCGGCTGCGGACGCGCCCGAATCAGCCGGCAGCGGCCTGCAGGCGGTGTTCGCCGGTGACCACCGGACAGACCCGCACCTGGTTGGTGGCATGCACGCAGATCAGTCGCTCGATCGGCATGTCCAGCGCAGTCGCCAGGCGGAACAGGATCTCCAGCGACGGATTGGCGTGCCCCAGTTCCAGCGAAGCCAGATAACGCTCGGACACATGGGAACGGTCAGCCAGTTCCTTGCGCGTTAGACCTGCGATATTGCGGATGACCCGGACCCGCTGCCCGAGCCGCCGGCTGTAGTCCATGGCCTGACGCTGCACGGTTGACAGTCTGCTCACGATGATACCCTCCATAGATGCCCTGACCTCGCCCTACCCGACTCCGGACGCCGACCTGCGGCAAGGTGCATTTCCCGGAGCGCACTTTGGGCTAACGTTAGTAGCGGGCCTTGCATTTCAGTTCATGTGGGGACAGATTGCGCCAGCCGGTGTAGAGGAACCTTGACTCAGATCAAAGGACGGGCTCGCCGGCACGCCAAAATCGAATTCAGGCGGCCGCCAATCGCAGGGCGATCCTGGCCACGCCACCGGGGGGAATAACCATTCAGCGTGTTTCATAGTTACCGCAGGCGTCTCATTGACCCACGTCAAGAAAGCGATGCGGCACCGCAACGATAATCTGCGCAAGCGTGAGCACCGCCTAATTCTGAGTTGGAAACGGACCGGAGCCGATGGATAAGAAAACCACATACAACGAAACTGTCGTACGTCAGTTCGCGATCATGACCGTCGTCTGGGGGGTCGTGGGCATGGGCGTCGGCGTCCTGATCGCGGCACAGCTGATCTGGCCGGCGCTGAACTTCGAGGTGCCCTGGTTGAGCTATGGTCGCCTGCGACCGCTGCACACCAACGCCGTCATCTTTGCCTTTGGGGGCTCCGCACTGTTCGCCACCTCTTACTGGGTGGTGCAACGCACCTGCCAGACCACGCTTTTCCTGCCGAAGCTCGCCTCGTTCACCTTCTGGGGCTGGCAGACAGTGATCGTGCTTGCGGCCATCACGCTGCCCCTCGGCATCACCCAGGGCAAGGAATACGCAGAGCTGGAATGGCCGATCGCGGTACTCATCGCGGTCGTGTGGGTGGCCTACGCGGTGGTGTTCTTCGGCACCATCGCCAAGCGGAAGGTCAAGCATATCTACGTGGCCAACTGGTTCTACGGCGCCTTCATCCTGACCGTCGCCGTGCTCCATATCGTCAACAACCTGGCGATCCCGGTCGGCCTGACCCAGTCCTACCCCATCTACTCCGGCGCCGTGGATGCCATGGTGCAATGGTGGTACGGCCATAACGCGGTGGGCTTCTTCCTGACCGCCGGCTTCCTGGGGATGATGTACTACTTCGTGCCCAAGCAGGCCAACCGGCCCATCTACTCCTACCGCTTGTCCATCGTGCACTTCTGGGCCCTGATCTCCATCTACATGTGGGCCGGCCCCCACCATCTGCACTACACCGCGCTGCCGGAATGGGCGCAGTCCCTGGGCATGGTGTTCTCCCTGGTGCTGCTGGCCCCAAGCTGGGGCGGCATGATCAACGGCATCATGACCTTGTCCGGCGCCTGGCATAAGCTGCGCACCGATCCGATCCTCAAGTTCCTGATCGTGAGCCTGTCCTTCTATGGCATGGCCACCTTCGAGGGGCCGATGATGTCCATCAAGACCGTGAACGCCCTGTCCCACTACACCGACTGGACCATCGGTCACGTACACGCCGGCGCTCTGGGCTGGGTGGCCTTCATCACCTTCGGCGCCATTTACGCACTTATTCCGAAGCTTTACGGCAAGGAGGAGATGCACAGCATCAAGGCCATTGAGCTGCATTTCTGGATCTCCACCATTGGCGTGGTGCTCTACATCGCCTCCATGTGGATTGCCGGCGTCATGCAGGGGCTGATGTGGCGCGCGGTGAACGAGGACGGCACCCTGACCTACACCTTCATTGAGTCGCTGGTTGCCACCTACCCCTACTACATGGTGCGGCTGCTCGGTGGGCTGCTGTTCTTCGCCGGCATGCTCCTGATGGCCTGGAACGTCTGGATGACCACACGCCCGGCCCGGGAAACCGTGACCGCGCGCGCCGCTGCACAGGAGGCCTGAGAAAATGAGTCATGAAGTTGTCGAGAAAAACGTTGGCCTGATGGCGGTACTGATCATCGCGGTGATCAGCGTAGCGGGCCTGGTGCAGATCGTCCCGCTGCTGTTCGCCACTGAAACCACCCAACCGCTGGAGGGTGTCGAGCCCTATGCGCCGCTTGAGTTTGCCGGGCGTGACATCTACGTGCGCGAGGGCTGCTACAACTGCCACTCGCAGATGATCCGCCCGTTCCGCGCGGAGACGGAACGCTACGGGCACTACTCGCTGGCGGGTGAGTTCGTTTACGACCGCCCGTTCCAGTGGGGTTCGAAGCGCACCGGCCCCGACCTGGCCCGGGTTGGCGGTCGCTACAGCGACCTGTGGCACTACGTACACATGATGAACCCGCGTGATGTGGTGCCCGAGTCCAACATGCCCGCCTACCCCTGGCTGGCCGACCGCATGGTCAACGGCGAGCGCGTGGCCCGCGCCATGCGTGCGCAGCAGCGCTGGCTGGGAGTGCCCTACACCGATGAGCAGATCGAGAATGCGCCGTCGGAACTGGAGGGCAAGACGGAGATGGACGCCATCATCGCCTATCTGCAGGGGCTGGGCACTGCCGTCCAGCACAACCGCTAGAACGCCGGGAGGCTATGCATGGACATCAATACGGTTCGCGGCCTTCTCACACTGGTGATGTTGATCCTGTTCCTTGGCATCGTCGCCTGGGCGTTCAGCGGCAGGCGCAAGAAGGATTTCGACGAAGCTGCGCAGCTGCCGCTTGAAGAAAACAAGGACGGCAATGAAGAAGAGAACAAGCACGAGGGCAGGTCATGAGTAGCGCATGGAACTGGTACATCGGCATCATTGCAGTGGCCAACATCCTGGCCTGCGTCTGGCTCATCCGCTGGACGGCCAAGAAGCGTCCCGGCGAGGGTGCGGCCCATGAAACCACAGGCCATGAGTGGGACGGCCTGACGGAGTTGAACAACCCCATGCCGCGCTGGTGGCTGTGGCTGTTCTACATCACCATCGTGTTCGGCCTGATCTACCTGGTGCTGTATCCCAGCTTCGGCAGCTACCCGGGGTTGCTGGGCTGGTCCCAGTACACGGCCTGGGAAGAGGAAGTCGAGGCCACTGAAGAGCGCGTTGCGCCGCTCTTTGCCGAGTATGCCCAGATCCCGGTGGCAGAGCTGGCTCAGAACGACGAGGCGATGCAAACCGGCCGGCGGTTGTTCGGCAACAACTGCGCCGTCTGTCACGGGGCAGATGGCGGCGGGCGCCCCGGCTTCCCCGACCTGACCAACAACAAGTGGAATTGGGGCGGGGACCCGGAGCAGATCCATGTTTCCATCCTCCAGGGTCGCAACGGGGTGATGCCGGCTCTTGGAAGATCGTTGGGCGAACAAGGCGTAACCGAGGTCTCTGCCTACGTGTTCAGCCTCACCGGCCGCAGCGCCCCTGATGACCTCGTTCGCCGTGGACGGGAGCGGTTCGAACAGCAGTGCGTGGCCTGCCACGGAGCGGATGCCAGCGGCAATACCGCGTTGGGCGCACCCAACCTCAACACGCCCGAGAACTGGTTCTACGGCACCAGCCTGGAGGCAATCCGCACCACCATCCGGGAGGGCCGCAACGGTGTCATGCCCGGTCAGAAGGAGTTTCTGGGCGAGGACCGCGTGCATCTGCTGACGGCTTACGTCTACAGCCTGTCGGAAGACGCACGGGCACGCGAGGAAAACGGGGACAGCGATGACTAAGGTCTGGTGCCTGCGTTGTCTCGGCAGCACGCTGTGGCCGTCATTTCTGGCGGCGGCCGTGGAGTCGATGGTGTTCTTCGCCAGCATCGACCCGGAAACGCTGCGCATGCAGACGCTGCCGCACTGGGATATGAGTCGCATGGCCGGCTATACCATCGGTTTTTTCATGTTCTGGGGCGTGGGGCTGCTTTCCAGCAGCCTCACCTACCTGCTAAGCGGAGGCTTTGATAACCGGAATGAGTAAGCAGGAGAAAGAGGTCACGGTGGATGCGGGCATGTACGTTGCCCGTGAGAAGATCCATCCGCGGGAAGTCAAAGGGCCCTTCCAGACCCTGCGAAACCTCGCGGTTATCGTGCTGCTTGGCATCTACTACGGCCTGGCCTGGCTTCAATGGGAGGGCCGGCAGGCGGTCCTGTTCGATCTCCCGGCGCGCCAGTTCCACATCTTCGGCCTGACGTTCTGGCCGCAGGATTTCCTGTACCTCGCCCTGCTCCTGATCATTGCCGCGCTCTCCCTGTTCTTTTTCACCGCGTTGGCCGGACGGCTTTGGTGCGGCTACGCCTGCCCGCAGACGGTCTGGACCGAAGCCTTCATCTGGATGGAGCGGCTGACCGAAGGTAACCGGCAGCAGCGTCTGAAGCTGGACAAGTCCCCCTGGAACAGCACCAAGCTGCTTCGGCGCGGCAGCAAACATGTCCTGTGGCTGCTGTTCGCGCTCTACACCGGGTTCACCTTTGTCGGCTACTTCACCCCCATTCGTGAACTCTCGGTCAGCGTGGCCACCTTCAGCCTGGGGGGTTGGGAAACCTTCTGGCTGCTCTTCTACGGCTTTGCCACCTGGGGTAATGCGGGCTTTCTGCGCGAGCAGGTCTGCATCTACATGTGCCCCTATGCGCGCTTTCAGAGCGCCATGTTCGACCGCAACTCGCTGATCATCTCCTACGACGAGAGCCGGGGTGAGCCCCGCGGCGGCCGCGGGCGCAACGTGGACCACAAGGCCAAGGGCCTTGGCGACTGCATCGACTGCAACCTGTGTGTGCAGGCCTGCCCCACCGGAATCGACATCCGCGACGGCCTGCAATACGAGTGCATTGCCTGCGCGGCCTGCATCGACGCCTGCAACGGCGTCATGGACAAAATGGACTACCCCCGCGGCCTGATCCGCTACACCACAGAGAATGCCATGGAGGGCAAGCCCTCACGCATCTTCCGGCCGCGCATCGTGATCTATGGCGTGCTCCTGCTGGCCATCATGGCCGGGGTGGTCTACAGCCTGACGCAGCGCACGCCGTTGGCCATGGAAGTCATGGCGGACCGTAACGTCTTGTACCGCGACGTCGACTTCGAGACCATCGAGAACGTCTACACCGTGCGCATCCTGAACAAGGACAATCAGCCGCATGAATACGTGCTCACCGTGGACGGTCTGCCGGACGCCCGCGTGTTAACTCGCCCGGAGCGGATCCGCGTGGGCGCCGGAAGCACCGATACCGTCATTGCCCGCGTGCAGGTGCCCCGTGGTGCCGCAACCGGACCTGGCCACCCGATCGAGCTACAACTGACCTCGCAGTCCGATCCAGCCATTCAGTCGACCAATTCCGCCCGTTTTCACGGGCCTGACGAGTAATCCGCCATGACCGACGAAGCTGTTGCACCCTGGTATCGCCAATTCTGGTTCTGGTTCGTCATTGCGCCGCCAATGGCGGCGATCGCCCTCGGCCTCAGCCTGCTCTACACGGCCGTGACCAAGGGCGACAGCCTGGTGGTGGACAACTACTCCACCGTGGGCCGCGCGATCCACAAGACCTACCAGCTGGAACACCAGGCGGTGGCGCTGGGTGTGGACGGCCAATTGGTACTGGACCGCGAGGAGGGCCTGGTCACCATTCGCCTGGACGGGCTGGACGAACCACCCGAGCGCCTGCACCTGTTCCTGTCACACCCCACCCATGCGGAACGGGATGTGGAGCTGGAACTGGATCGCGACAGCACAGGCCTGTACCGCGGTGACGCACGCCGCCAGGTTACCGGACGCCATTACGTGCGCCTGCAGCCAGCCGACAGCTCGTGGCTGCTCGCAACGGAGATCCAGGAGCAGCAGGACGAGCTGGAGCTGACACCGGTGCCACGGGGAGGCTAAGCGGGTGGCTGACCAACAGGCCTGCTTTCACTGCGGTGAGCCGGTGCCACCTGACCTGGACCTCGCCGTTGAGGTGGACGGTCGTGATGAACCCGTGTGCTGCACCGGCTGCCATGCTGTTGCCAGCACCATCCTTGGTTCCGGTCTGGACGCCTTTTACCGTTTCCGACCATCCCCCACAGGGCAGTCGGAGGATCTCGCCGCCGCCAATGCGAAGCGCTACGCGAGCTTCGACCAGGAGCGCGTGCAAAAAGACTTCGTCTACCAGGCGGCAGACGGAACCCGAGAGGCCGCCATCCTGGTGGAAGGGCTGTATTGCGCAGCTTGCGGCTGGCTGATCGAAAAGAGCCTCAGCGAGGCCCACGGCGTGGAGGAGATCCGTGTCAACCCGGCCACCGGCCGCGCCATCCTGCGCTGGAACCCCGAGCAGGTGGCGCTCAGCAGCCTGATGGCCCACATGGGTCGCCTGGGCTACAAGCCCCATCCGGTGCTTCCAGAAGCCTCCGATTCCCAGGCGGTAAAAGAGCGTCGCGCGGCGTTGCGCCGGCTGATCGTGGCCGGGCTCGGGATGATGCAGGCCATGATGTTTGCCGTCGCCCTTTATTCCGGGCAGTTCCACGGCATGGACGACATCTACGAGGATTTCCTGCGCGGCGTCAGCCTGCTGGTGGCAACGCCGGTGGTGCTCTACGCGGGGCTACCGATTTTCCTGGGCGCCTTCCGTGACCTGAGAAACGGGCGTCCGGGCATGGATGTGCCGGTGGCCATCGCCATCGGCGGCGCCTACTCCGCCAGCGTCTGGATCACCTTTGCCGGCGGGCCGGAAGTCTATTTCGACTCGGTGGCCATGTTCACCTTCTTCCTGCTGACGGCACGCTATGTGGAAATGGCCGCGCGGCATCGAGCCAACGCCACCACGGATGCACTGGGTCGCCTGGTGCCGAGCACGGCGGTGCGACTGGGGCCTGACGGCGAGGAAGAAATCCCGCTGCGCGATGTGGATGTGGGGGACGAACTGCTGGTCCGTCCCGGCGCCACCATCCCCGCCGACGGCTGCGTTCTAGAGGGCGCCACCAGCGTGGACGAATCCATGCTGACCGGTGAGTCCGAACCCCAGAGCCGGGGTGTCGGCCACCAGGTCGTTGGTGGCAGTCTGAATCTCGGCAGCAGTATTCGCATGCGGGTGGAGCGGGTTGGCCAGGATACCACGGTGTCCCATATCGGTCGCCTGCTGCGCCGAGCCCAGTCCGAACGCCCGTCGCTGGCGAAAATGGCCGATGTGGTGGCACGCTGGTTCGTCACCATCGTCCTGCTGGCGGCGGCCACCGTGTTTGCCATCTGGTGGCAGATCGATCCGTCCCGCGCCTTTCACATCACGCTGGCGATGCTGGTCGCCACCTGCCCCTGTGCCTTGTCCCTGGCCATGCCCACGGCGCTGGCTGCCGGCACCAACCGGCTTGCCAGTGAAGGGCTGCTGGTAACCCGGGCGGACGCACTGGAGACGTTGGCCAAGGTCACCCATGTGGTCATGGACAAGACCGGCACCCTGACCGAAGGACGCCTCAACGTGGTGGACATCCGCCCCGCCAACGGGCTGGACGAAGCGGCGGCCATGGCCCTGGCTGCTGCACTGGAACACCACTCCGAACATCCCATCGCCAGTGCCTTTCCGGCACCCTCCCGATTTGCGGCGGAACACACCGAGGTGACCCGCGGCGGCGGTGTGCAGGGCATGGTTGACGGAAGGACTCTCCGCGTCGGCCGGCCGGATTGGGTTGCCGAACTCTCCGGCACGACAGTAACCAACGACCTGCAGCAGGGGGCATGGATCGCCCTGGGGGATGAGCGCGGCCTTCTGGCCAGCTTCCGCCTCGCGGATCGTCTGCGTCCTGAAGCCGAGCAGGCCGTGGCCGCGCTGCAAAGCCGCGGCGTGACCGTGGAGATCGCCAGTGGCGACGCGGAGGAGCCCGTCGCGACCGCCGCCCGCATACTGGGGATCACCACATGGCATGCCCGTATGACGCCCGAAGACAAACTGGCACGGCTGCGACAGTTGCAGTCCGAAGGCGCCATCGTGCTGATGGTGGGTGACGGCATCAACGACGCGCCAGTGCTGGGTGGAGCGAACGTGTCCGCGGCACTCAATGAAGGCACAGCCCTTGCCCAGACCACCGCCGGTATGATTCTGCTCGGCGGCAAGCTGAATCAGCTGAGCGATGGCCTGGAGGCAGCCCGGCGCACGCTGCGCACCATTCGCCAGAACCTCGCCCTATCCGCCTGTTACAATGCATCCATGCTTCCCCTTGCCGCCATGGGTTTCATACCACCCTGGCTTGCGGCCACCGGGATGACGCTGAGTTCGCTGGTGGTGGTGTTGAATTCCCGGCGCCTGGCCGGCAAACGGCCGCAGCAGCTCAGTTGCCCCGCCCCCACCACGACCGTTCGGGAGGGTCAGCCGGCATGAACATCATCTTCATCTCCATCCCGATCAGCCTGATTCTGGTCGGCATCGGCGTCGCCGTCTTCTTCTGGGCCGTACGCAGCGGCCAGTTCGATGACCTGGACACGCCTGCCTACTCCATTTTGATGGACGACGAGGACGAGCCCGGCCGGCGCAAGAAATCGGCCAAAAAGGCGGAACAGCAGGACACGGAAAGCAGCACTGTCACCAACGAGGACCAAGGGGACGAGCCGGATGGGCACTGAAATTACCCTGATCGCAGCACTGCTGATCGGGCTGGCCGGCAGTCCCCATTGCCTGGGCATGTGCGGCGGCATTGCGGGCACGCTGGGCGCCGGCATGCAGGGGTCCGGAACCGGCTCACGCCTGGGCCTGGCACTGAGCTATAACCTCGGGCGCCTAGCCAGTTATACCTTCATGGGCGCCGTGGCCGCGGCCGTGGTGGCGGCCATCGGTGCCACCTTTGCCATTTCCACCTGGGCGGCGGTGCTGCGCCTGCTGACCGCCGTCATCCTGATCGCCGTGGCCGCGCACCTGCTTTTCAACTGGACGGGCCTGCGCCGCATTGAGGCCATCGGCGGCAAGCTCTGGCGCCACATCGGCCCCGTTGCGCAGCGTCTGCTTCCGGTTCGCACCCCCACCCAGGCCCTGGGGCTGGGCGCACTCTGGGGCTGGTTGCCCTGCGGGCTTGTCTACACGGTGCTGGTGGCTGCAGCCGTGTCCGGCTCCGCTCTGTCCGGCGCCGCCGTGATGTTCGCCTTTGGTCTGGGCACACTGCCCGCAATGACCGGGGTAACCGTGTTTGGACAAGCACTGCGCCGCTGGCAGGGTAACCGCCACGCCCGCACGATCACCGGCAGCGTCCTGCTGGTATTCGGTCTGTGGACGGCGGCCTCCCCCGCCATGCACCTGCTATCCGGGGGCCACCACCACGGGGAAGCCATGGAAGAGACGGAACACCACGACGCCCAGCACCGGCACCACTGAATCCGTAGATATGCCAACTCACCGCCCTTCCCGTCGTCACCCACGGACCTCCGCAGGCATTTTCCTGCATTTTCTGGGATCAATGAATCTGGCCATCACCCTGCTGGTGGCCATTAGTATCGCGTCCGTCATCGGTACCATCATCCCGCAGGCGCAGCCCTATCCCGACTACGAAACGCAGTTCGGCGCCTGGTGGTTCGAGATATTCCGGCGCCTGGGTCTCTATCATGTCTACTCCGCGGGCTGGTATCTGGCGCTGCTGGCGTTTCTGGTGGGTTCGGTGCTGATCTGCCTTTGGCGGCACACGCCGGCCGTGCTGCGGGAGATGCGGCATTACCGGACACATCAGCAAGCACGATCACTGCGCGCCCTGAGCAACCACAGTGAATGGATTCACACCGACGGCCCTCCCGAGGCCTGCGCAACGATTGCCCAACGCATCCTTGCCAGGCATGGCTACCGGCTGCGGCAGAAAGCGTCCGGGCAGGACCTCATGCTTGCGGGAATGCGTGGCCGCAGCAACCGTCTCGGCTATGTGTTCACGCACCTGGCCATCGTGGTGATCTGCGCGGGTGCGCTGATCGACGGCAATCTGCTGCTGAAGGTCCGGGAATGGACCGGACAGCTGCAGCCGGAAACGCGCATGCTGCCCCTGCAGGACATGAACCCGGCAAGCCGCCTTTCAACCGACAGCGGCCCGTTTCGCGGCATCGTCACCATTCCTGAAGGAGAACGGGCCAGCGTGGTGTTCATGGCGCGGGGCGATGGCTACCTGGTGCGCCAGCTGCCATTCATGCTGGAGGTGGACGCGTTTCGGGTGGAGCACTATGCCAGCGGCGAACCGCGCGCCTTCGAGAGCGACGTGCGCCTGCATGCCCCGGGCCTGGACGAACCGGTAGAGGCCACAATCGCGGTCAATCAACCGCTGCACTTCCGCGGCCACACCATCTACCAGTCAAGCTTTGGTGATGGCGGCTCGCGTCTCGACCTGCGGGTCTGGCCCCTGGTCGGTGACAGTGACAGCCAGCAACTGGAGGCCCGCGTTGCCGGCCAGGCTGAGGTCCGGATCAACGGTCGCCTGTACCGGCTGGAGCCGGAGGACTTCTCGCTGCATAACATCCAAGCCGTGCCCGGCGGTGCCAGTGAAAACCGCAATCTGGGCCCGAGTTTCCACTACCGCCTCCGCAGCCCCACCGGGGAGACGCGGGAATTCGAGAATTTCATGCAACCGGCCCGAATTGACGGTGATCACTTTTTCATCAGTGGCGTCCGGTCAGCACCGTCCGAGCCGTTTCGCTACCTGCACATTCCCGCTGATGCGCGCGGCAAACCGGATACCTTCCTCACGCTCTACCGCCTGGTGAGCGACGCGGATGCCCTGCAGCGGTTCGCGGAGGCGGCAACCGACCAGGTCCTGGATGACGCAGGCCTGGACGGAGCCGATGCCGGCCTGCGTGACCGCCTGGCGCGCACCGGGGTCCTGCTGATGAGCGATGTGCTGAAACGGGGCGCCACGGCCGCGCTGCAGACGCTGGAGGAACGGCTGGAGGCGGCTGAGATGAGTGACGCCCGGCGCTCACTCTGGCTGAATCTCAGCGAGGACATACTCCGCGCGACGCTGGAGCAGGCACATGGCGAGGCCTTGCGCCGCGGCGGAGACGACGTTGCAGCGGACGATGAGGCGCAACAGCGCTTCCTGCGTCACGCTCTGGAGACGCTCCCCGCTGTCCAGCGCTATGGAGCGCCCGCCTTCGTCCAGCTTGAAGCATTTGACCAGCTTCAGTCCACCGGCCTGGAAGTTGCGCGCAGCCCGGGCAAACCGCTGGTCTACCTGGGCTTCGCGCTACTGGTGTTGGGTATCGTGCTGATGTTCTACGTGGCGCATCGCCGGACCTGGTGCCTGCTGCAGTCGACACCGGGTGGAGGATGCCGGATCATCCTGGCGTGCAACAGCCAGCGCGACCCTATTGGCGGCCGCACGGCGTTTCAGCGGCTGGACGCGGAGTTCCGGAAGGCATTCCCGCCAGCCGATCCGGCTCACCAGCAACGCGATTGAGGCTCAGCCGAGTTCCTCGTCGCTTTCATCCAGATCATCGTCGTCCTCATCCAGGATGTCGTCGATCCAGGTCAGCCCGGCCACGGATCGCGGGAAGCCGATCGAGGGAATGGCCAGCATGGCCACCTGGCGGAGTTCGTCCGGCAGTATCCCTTCACCCAGCGCCCGACGGGCATGGGAATGGGTGGCCCCTTCACTGCCCACTGCCAGCGCCAGCGCCAGTTTCACCAGCCGCCGCTCACGCTCATCCAGCGGGCCTGCCTCGGCACAGGCAGCCCCGAGGCGGGAGTACGCATCCCAGATATCCGGATAATCCTCGGCCACGATACCGGCGCCGGAAGGAAGTTCGGTTTCCATTACACACTCCTCGACATCACGCTGACTGTTGCCGGGCGGATCAGGCCGCATGTCGCGCGCCATGGCCGTCCCGCCAGAGAATCCAATGATAACAGTAGCAGATACCGCGGTCCGACGACATGCGTACTATACTGCGCACAATTGTCCACGAGGGGGCTGATAAAAATCCCCATTCCGGTAGACTAGGTGACACGTTAGCTCGGGTGGCGGACGTGACGTCCACGCACCTCGGCGCCAATTTGTCACCGATCAGGAACACGCGTGACTGTAGCATGAGCCAGCACTCCGATAAGCCCGGTCGCCCGCGTCTGCACCAGCTCAGCAAAGCCTGTGGTAGCTGTAGCCTGGCCGATCTCTGTCTACCGGTCGCGCTCGCCCCGGACGACGTTGATCGCCTGGACAGCATTGTCCAGCGCCGCCGCCCCCTGACCAAGGGCACCAGCCTGTTTCAGGCCGGTAAACCCTTCGGGGCGATCTACGCCGTGCGCACCGGCTCCCTGAAAAGCACGACGCTGGCCCAGGACGGCGAGGAGCAGATCACCGCCTTCCACCTGCCCGGCGAACTGCTGGGGCTTGATGCGATCAGCTTCGGAGAGCACCCATCCACGTCGGTAGCGCTGGAGACCACTTCGGTCTGCGAGATCCCCTTCTCCGAGCTGGAGGCCCTGTCGGAAAAGGTTCCGGGATTGCAGCGCCAGCTGCTCCGAATCATGAGCAAGGAAATTTTCAACGAACACGAGATGCTGCAGGCGCTGGCACGGCGGACGGCCGACCAGCGCCTGGCCATCATGCTGCTCAGCCTGGGTGACCGTTTCGGCCGCAGGGGGCTATCGCCCACCCGATTCCGGCTACCCATGTCGCGCCATGACCTGAGCAATTACCTGGGCCTGGCGCCGGAAACCACGAGTCGCCTGTTCAAGCGCTTCGTCGACCAGGGGTTGATCACTGCATCCGGCCGCGAAATCGAGCTGACCGACCTGGATTCGCTGCGTGAACTGAGCGGTACCACCGAAAGCCTGATCAGCGGCCCCGCCAGCGGCAACTCCCGTAACTAGCCCGCCTGTCTCACCGGTCGGCGAGTATGGAGCTAACGCTACTGCTCACAGGTTCAGACGGTGCGTGAATAGCGCACAGTCTGCTCGCCGGCCCACAGGTAGCGGTCGAATACCATGGCGATGTTCCGCAGCAGCAGCCGGCCGGCAGGCAGAATCTCCAGCCCATCCTCGCGACGTTTCAGCAGGCCGTCGTTTTCCATGTCCTGCAGGGCATCCAGTTCGCTGCGGAAATACTCGGAAAAGCGTATATCGTAGGCGTGCTCGATGGCCGCGAAATCCAGCCAGGCCCGGCACATGATCTGTTCGATCACCTCCCGCCGCAGACGATCATCCGCATTCAACAGATAACCGCGCGCGACGGGCAGGCGCCCGGCATCCAGTGCCTGATAATAGGCCTTCAGGTCACGCAGGTTCTGGCTGTAGCTGTCGCCGATCTTGCCGATCGCGGTCATGCCGATACCGACAAGGTCGCAATCGGCATGGGTGGAATAGCCCTGGAAGTTACGCTGCAGCGTGCCGTTGTCCAGCGACCGCGCCAGGTCACTGTCCGGCAGCGCAAAATGATCCATGCCGATGTAACGGTAGCCGGCCCGGGTCAGGTGATCCACCGTGTAAGCCAGGATCTCCATCTTCTCCTCGGGGGAGGGCAGATCCTCTGTGACGATCATGCGCTGCGCCTTCACCCGCTCGGGAAGATGCGCGTAGTTGTAGATGCTGAGTCGCTCGGGCTTGAGCTCGATGACCTGATCCAGGGTGGCGGCAAAGCGACCCAGGGTCTGTTTCGGCAAGCCGTAGATCAGGTCCAGGCTCACTGATTGATAGCCCGTGCGGCGGGCATCCTCGATCACCTGAACTGTTTGTTCCAGGCTCTGTAGCCGGTTCACGGCCTTCTGCACTTCCGGGTCGAAATCCTGAACGCCGATGCTGATGCGATTGAAGCCCAGTTCCGCCAGCACCGCGATGGTTTCATCCCCCACGGCGCGCGGATCCACCTCCACGGAGAATTCCCGGTCCTCCGGTTCAGCGAGCGTGAACCGTCGGCCAACCGCCTGCATCAAGCGCCATAGCTGCCGGTCATCCAAGTAGGTGGGCGTGCCACCGCCCAGGTGCAGTTGCCGCAGCGGGCGGTCGCGGTCAAAAAGCGGCCCCTGCAGGGCCAGTTCCCGCTCCAGGTAATGCAGGTAGATCTCGGCTTTAGCCGTGTGCCGGGACACGATCTTGCTGCACGCGCAGTAGTAACACAGGCTGTGACAGAAGGGGATGT
>LFIK01002692.1_pt1 | contig 14394 bp, 23 predicted proteins | sample 643401 | NCBI WGS metagenome assembly LFIK01 (sample SAMN03777447, study PRJNA286221) | soda lake metagenome | biome: soda lake; feature: Kulunda steppe; material: water; isolation source: sample T5-Br brine of Lake Tanatar-5 | place: Russia: Kulunda steppe | collected 2010-07 | reverse complement strand
GTGTGTGTGTGTGTGTGTGTGTGTGTGTGTGTGTGTGTGTGTGTGTGTGTGTGTGTGTGTGTGTGTGCATATTTTTGGGCATACATGAGTGCACCTGCTCGTGCATGCGTAGAGCCTGTGAGCATTCTGGCACGTGCTGGCCGCAGCCCAGCTCCAAATCCCAGGTGCGACCACATGAACTCTGCGGCAAGTCCAAAGTCAAAGTTTGAACCTGCACATCCTTGCAGTCGCCACACATGACGATGAGGCGCATGCGCACACGCGCACAATAGAAACACACACATGGATGCCTTGTTGCGGCCCACCTGCGTAGCCATCAATCCCTTCCAGGAACTCCAGGTGCGCCTGCAGCTCTGGCGATGCGACCCGTGCGTGCGCGTGCAGCCTGTGCAGCTCTTGCTGGGTGCTGCTGCGCTCCAAGCCCTCTGGCGTCACAGTGAACAGGTCGCGCAGCTGCTGCTGTGTGAAGTACCTGCGCGCAAGTTGGGTGCACGCACACACGCACGCGTTTCAAGTTATGCACCAAGGTCACCAAAAAGGAGCTTGTGTTTTAGAGGGGGTTGAACGGAAGAGCTACAAAGAAGCAGAAGCTGCTGAATGCATGTGCACAGTATCAGAGCAATGGCAATGTGTAGGTTGACAATTCAATATGGCCTTCACCAGCTGTCCCATGGGCAAAGAACCAGTGATAGGTCCTTCAACAGCATACAGCCAAATCTGCAAAGCTCAAGCACTTTCAGAGGGCATGCACAGGAGTCATACTGGGGCTGAATCCGACCGAGCCTACATAGAAGTCAGGGGGCGTGCATGAGAAGACAGATAGTTTGGGAATGGAACACCCAGGCTTTCCCAGGCCCCACCTCATTCATGCCAGCTCACCTGAATTGCACACCCTCTTCAGTCCCAGCACGACTCAAGCCACCCTTGAACACCTGAATACAAGCAAGGGAGGATGCAAGCAGGGACTCAAGCAACCCTTTATCCTTTGAATACAAGCAAGGGAGGATGCAAGTAAGGACCCAGGCCACCTTGGAATACTTCATGTAAGCAAGGAGCTGCCCGTGTGACAGGTTGACGAGCTGGATGGCTTCAATGAAATGGCAGGTACCTTGAGATCAACTCTTCTTTTGCATCCCGAACTTGTGCCCACCTGTCGTGAGTATATCTTCTCCTCAACAGTGCCACAGGTGATGAGGCGGTACACCACAACGTCTCTGGATTGCCCAATGCGGTAGGCACGGTCCACGGCCTGATTGTCAACTGCGGTGCAGCACGCCATATGGGAAAAACTCCTGATCAGCACGCCATATGGGAAAAACTCCTGATAAGCACGCCATATGGGAAAAACTCCTGATCAGCATCCAGCTTGAAGCCAGCACAGGACGAAATCAAGTCCTTGGAAACAAAAACAGAAATTAGGTGATGCTGTAAAGCTGGACAGGCAAATAAATGTGGTTAGCCTTTACAATGGACTAAGCGTGCTAAAATTGTATCCGGTGACCAACAAAGACAAACACATGGCCTGTTCACATTCCATCCACGAAGGCTTCTGATCTCAGGCCCCCTTCAATCTTCCAATATTTAGGTGTTTGCTTATCACAATAGTTTACCTTTGTCTTTCCCAGAACCCCTGGTCCAGCCAAACCCACATGTAGCCAGTTGGAAAGGTCAATGGGTGCTAATTATCAAAAAGGAAGCAAGCTAGCTCAATGAAGCCTGTTTTTGTTCAAAGTGCCAGAAGTCCAGCGAGCTTTGAGGCCCAAAGCATTTGCACCTTATCAGGCACGTCTAAAAATAAGGGTTGAGAAGCAAATTTTCTTACAAGCACACAGGGGTCGCTGAGAGTGAGCAAAGTTAAGCCGGGTTTTCAGCCAGGTCTGATGCGCTTGCTCGGGGCAAGGCCCGCAGGAGAATTGCTGCTTTGTAAATAAACAAGGAATATGCTCAGCGAGCTGTAGGGCTTGCAAACCCACACAGCATGCACACCTGCAGGGTTCCAGGAGGGGTCGACGATGACGACGCGGTCGGCAGCCGTCAGGGTCAGGCCCAAGCCACCAACCTGCACAGTGCAGGCCAGGCAGCATCGAGCGCCCTCAAATTCCAAGGTTTCTTTGGGGGCACCCCAAACATGCAGGCAAGGGCGCAGAATTGGGCCACCAAACTGCACAACGCAGGCCAGGGAGCGCCTGCTTCTACCGAGGTTGGGGGGGCAAGCTCGAATGTGGCTTAGACCAAGTTATGGGGCATTTGCAGCTTTAAAGGTCAGGCTCTTGCAGCATATTATTGAGGGGGGGGGGCGCTTCAGAGATGCAGGCAAGGTACAAGCGGTGCATGCCTTTCAGGCAATGCTCAAGCTCTGAAGTCTCATGAAAGAGGAGCACGCAGGTAAGGTATGACCGCGTCGATCATATTGCTGTATCACAGCTGTTTACGGGCAGGGTACTAGGAATGTTGAAATGACCAGGATGCCAGAGATGTTGCAAGCGGCACAATTTTGCAGTGCGGGAGTAGAAGCCAGCTGAGGAAGGCCTGATGCTCCGTGTTCAGCCTCCAGCAGACCACTAGGTAGTAAGTCTGCTTATTTGAATGCGGAAAGTACGTGCCTCTAGCCGCCTACACCCCCAACCGAAATTGTATGCAATGACTGTGTGCCTTGAGGAGCAAAGAGACGCTATGCCTTGGCGCAGGCGCTCACTCCTTGCCTGTGACGTGAGGAGAAAGACGGGAATGGTGCTCCTAGGGTGCTGGAAGCGCCGGACTTGGGCTTGGCGGTCCTCTGCACTAACTGCGGCAAAGGGTTAAAGAACGAGTGTCGAAAATGAGCATAAGCACACGCACATGTCTCGTGAGCACCACTGCAGCCAAAAGCAAGGGGCCAGGGCCAGCAAGTGCCAACAAAATGAGCACACCGACACGCACACACACACGTCAGGTGAGCACAACTGCAGCCCAGGGTTAGGGATTCAGGGTCATCAAGCGCCAATAACACAAGCGTACAAGCACACACGTGTGTGAGCACCATGTGTACATGAGCCCGGTTAGAGGAGGAGCCAGGGGCAGTGTAGGAGGGACGGTTGGACAATTCAATGCTTGTCGGACGGTCTTAAAACATGGCTGCAGGAATGCAGTACAGGATGCTGTGCTTGCATTGCACAGGTGCAGCTAGCTGCAGGATTCCAGGGCTGAGGGTGCTCTGCTCACAACAGCAGCATACTTGGAGGCAAGTCCTGCTCCTAGATCCCCCAGCAGCATCTTCACTTTTCCAGCAAAGACCTGAGCACCTCCCTTTCAGGAGGGGCATGTACAGGCTCAAGCTGCCACAAGTCTTTGCAGCCTCAAGTTTTATAGGTTCAATCCGCCCCAAATATTTGCAGCCATGCCACACAGGCCACTTGCCCAGTACAGCGTACCAATGCTGCCATCAATCCGGCAGTGCTCCATGCCCCGTGCCTTCACACCAGCCTGCAAGACAGAGCCACAATGGGGGTGGCGTGCGCGTGCATAAGATGCGAGTTTGTGTGTGTGCATGTGTATCTGTGTGTGTGTGTGCACCAGCCTGCGAGGCAGAGCCACAGTGGGGATGGCATGCGCGCGTGTTAGGTGTGTGTTTGTGTGCATGTGTGGGCATGCAAGGTCAAGGCCCGACACCCAAAGCCTGAAAGGACCCGGCCTGAGTTAAACTCCAGGTTTAAGCGCGGCTGCAGCTTGCACACATTAGCACGTTATGCTGGATTTAAACTAGCCACATCGTGTGTCGGCTTCTATCACACGCTTCCTGCTGTTTCACACAGTGCACAGACCATCACACTTTTTCTCCTCTCCACTTGAAGTCAAGACCAGCGCTGCTCACGCAGCGGCCATCCGCCCACCCACGGTGCCGCCGCGTATCAGATGGATAGCCCAACACAACTTCGCAGGGGGATGGCAAACCCTGATTCTGTGGCAGACCCTAATTCTGTGGTACACCCTGATTCTGTGTAAGCCTTGAATATGCGGGGATATGCACCTGCAGGATGTCCAGCATGACCCTGCTCTGACTGAAGACCAGCGTGCGGTGGCCCTTGCCCGCCAGTTCATCCAGCAGCACCAGCACAAACTGGCTCTTGCATGACGCCTCTGCCGCCTTGGACTCCATCTCAGCCAGCAGCTGCTTCTGCAGCCGCGCGAGCACGTCCAACACATGATGGGGTAGCCCGTGACACGCACGCCCCAGGGGGTACATCAGCTAGGGCGCGCAGTGCGCACGCAGCAGGAGGGGGGTGCTTTAGGCCAGAGGCACTGCAGGCAGTGCTGCTCTAAAGCAGGCACCTGACCAGAGGGAGAGCAAGGGGACGCAGGGGAGGGAAAACCTCTCATCACGCATGCATACCGGCAGGCTGGGTCACAACAAAGGCAGGCACCCAGGGGGAATCCCCGCAGCAGCTCCGCACACCTAGCCTAAGGCGCAAATGGGAGAAGAGCTCATGCAGCATCGGCATGTGCTCGACCCCTGCATGCAGTACACAACGCTTGAGGCCAGCTAACCTGCTGACCTGGTAGCTGCCGAAGCCCACCCACACCAACCAAGGCCTGCGCGCACCTCGATGCTGCCATCAAACTGGGACAGCAGCGCCTCTGGCAGCGTGCCAAGTCCCTGCGCTGCTGCGCCAGCTTTGGTGCGGCCCTTGTTGCCTCCAGCCCAGCGCCGAGCGCCGCCCACCCTCCGGCCCTTGCCTGTGTAACCCCCGCCCCCCTCGCTATCGTCCCCACTTGAACTGCTGCTGCCGCAGTCGTCCTCATCACTGTCATCGCTGCTGTCCTCGTCGCCCTGGCCCTTGCCTTGGGCCCACCTGATCAAGCAGCATCCGAGCAGCGAACGTGGGGCGCGTTCTTCTACGCACCGCGCCGGTGGGGCGTGCGCCCCGTACAGCATGCAAGCTGCGGGGGTGTCCACCGCATACAAGTGACATGCACCAAGCGCTTATCAGGCAAATGCTGCAAAAGCTGAGAAGTGACGAGATCTGACGCGGTCCTGCGCTTTGCACGCGCAACACTTTTGAGAGTGTGCTGTCCTTTACAGCGCACCCTACATGCTGCCAAACAGCAAGCACGCCCTTTCAAGCCCACTGAGACCGATGGGCAGGCACATGTGGCACTCAAATACCTGCGTGATCAGAGGAAATGATAGAAAGAGGGATTGCCAAAAAGGAGCACTGATCCATGCGGCACACATCTGGGCACTGCCCAGGCGTTCATCCACCACTGTTCCATACGCTGCATATATCTGTGCGTATGGCGCAGGTGTACGTTCACCACTGTTCCATATGGGGCACACATCTATGCATTGCCCAGGCATTTGTCCACTGTTCCATGTGCTGCACATATCTGTGCGTGTGGCGCAGGTGTACGTTCACCACTGTTCCATATGGGGCACACATCTGTGCGTGGGGCAGGCGCTTCTTCAGTCAATGCGGGATTCCAATCAAGTCAGGTTCTTAACAAGCACCCCTGACTATAGTGCAGGCTTCACAGCAGCAGGGCCGCTGTGCCACAGGCGCCTGTGCCTGGCGGCCCTTATTTTTCGCAAGCAGCGCTGATGCCTCCATCCGTTTTTGGCCCTTCATTCCCCCCCCCGGTGCACCTCGCAGTGCGCTGGCCCAGGGCCCAGACTTAGCTCGGTGTGTCATGGAAGCCCCGCTGCATGGCTCAAGCACACATAAGCGCTCTTGCACAGACCAGTGCATGCATGCCCTGCCGCATGGCTCAAGCACACACCAGAGCTGCCTGCTTTGCAGCTCTGCTCACTCACTGCCTGTTGCGCTACCCTACTCACCCACTGCCTGTTGTGCGGCTTTGCTCACCTGCTGCCTGCTGCACAGCCCTGCTCACCTGCTGCCTGTTGCGCGGCTTTGCTCACCTGCTGCCTGCTGCACAGCCCTGCTCACCTGCTACCTGCTGCGCAGCTTTGCTCACCTGCTGCCTGTTGCGCAGCCCTGCTCACCTGCTTCCCCCCATCAGCACAGACTCGGCGGCGCCCTCGCTGAGCAGCGCGGGGTGATCACATGTCTTCTTCAGCACAGTCAGCGCAGCCAGAGGCGAGTCAGTCTCGTTAAGGGCTCGACGCACCTGCGCAAGGCGCGCCCACAAGCCTAGATTTGCAGATAGCTCGGGCTGGCTGGGCAGGGTCGAGCCTGTTTAGAATTGCTGCTGCCTTCTTGTGACCTGAGCATGAGGGGCTGTGCTCTGACACAAAAACCCATCTTACCTTGAGCTTGGTAGGGCTGTGCTCTGACACAAAAACCCATCTTACCTTGAGCTTGGTGGGGCTGTGCTCTGACACAAAACCCATCTAACCCTGAGCATGGTGGGGCTGTGCTCTGACACAAAACCTATCTAACACTGAGCGTGGTGAGGCAGTGCTGTGACACAAAACCATCAAACCCTGAGCATGAGCGGTTGTGACACAAAATCCCATCTAACCCTGAGCATGAGGGGCTGTGCTTTGACACAAAACCTATCTAACCCTGAGCGTGGTGAGGCAGTGCTGTGACACAAAATCCCATCTAACCCTCAGCATGGTGGGGCTGTGTCCGGCACAACACCTTGCACAGTGTGGCTGCGCTTGGCAACCATGTTGTGCGCGGGAGCAACCGAACATCAGCCAGGCTATGCTGGTTGTGTGCAGGGTGCATGCTCTGAGGATGCCCGTGGCTTCTTTTTGGGCACTCACTGCCTCTGTATTGGCCGGCAGAGGCTGTAGCATGCCACTGGGGGGCTCAGGATGCCAGAGGGGATGGGGCCCAGCGGCTCAGCCCCAAACATCAGATCAGGCGCACGTTGGTTTGAAAGACCAGGCAGCACCCTGTGACAGTGTGACTTGCAAGGCAAGGCCATTGACTGCATTGCACACCCGTCACTAGCAAACACACACAACAGCCTCACTAACTTTGCGAGGCACCAGCAGCAAGCCAGGCCTATACACATGCCTACCACCATGTGGCATCGCTTCAGGGTGCCCCAAAGCTTGTCAAGTATAACAAGCTGTTTTGAATGAGGCTCTCGCTTAAGTGCAGTGAGGCGCCGCCAAACAAGACGCACCGCTTCAGAGTGGAGAAATGCCTGGTACACGGCACGCTGCAGGGGCTTCAGCCGCAGCCACACCACCAGGTCGTTCTTCCTGCTGAGTCCCTTAGGTACCGCCTGCTGCTGCACTCCTGCTGGCGCGCACAACACACGCGTGCATGCACAGCATTTTGACTCCATAGTTGGACACCCCCTTCTGCGGTGCTGGGTCTTGTTCACAACAACCTCTCTTGAAATGTTTACGACCACCTGGGCTTCAACAGATGTCCCTGTCGATGTGCCCAAAAACACCTTGAAGGCCATCCTGGTGAGTGGTTCCCTTGATGTAAGTTCTTTCAAAGTTGGCGCGTACAGCCCTTGCTTGCAAGCACACCTTCTGGCCCAGTTGATCATGTCTCAGGCATGCTGACTTGTGTCAAGAGACCTTTTTTGCCTTCATCTTTCAGCCAAAGGCAAGCGACACGTGCGCAAATCACTGGATCATGTGCAGCAAAGTAGAGTAACCTGCAGCGTAACTAAGCGCTGAGGACTCTGTGTGTGCACCAAGTCTGAGCGCGTGGTATGCTGTACAGCATCATGCGCAGGAGATGCATGCAAACCCTTTGCACTGACAAGTCCTTGCGCAGGTGGTTGCAAGGCAGTGTTAACAAGCCAGTGGATACACAGCGGCTCCAAGCACAGGTGCCCACAACACCTTGCTGGCGGCCTCGCCCAAATCTTTTGTGGCGCTGCAACACCACCACTTGCAAGCCTTACCTTCCTGCTCAGGGCTCGTGCCTGTGCTTGTAGGCTCCGGAGCCTGCCCCGCCTCAGCACCCTCACTGGCGCCCCTGAGCACATCCTTCTTCTCTCGCCGCAGAAAGAAAGGAGCGATCTTGCGGCGCAACTCATGTGCTGCAGCAGCGCAAGGTAAGACAAAGGTTTGAGATATTTTGAAGAGGCATCCAACCTGGGTTACAGTGTTGCAAGCGCGGCAGCAGGGTTGGAGGGTTGAAAGGTGCTGGGGTGATGCAGAAGATGAAGTATGTCAGGAGGAGGGACGGATCATCCTTTGTACGTAAGCATTGCAACTTGCAAGCCTGCCACCACAGCTGCGACCTCTGGTCCACTTAACCTTCTCACCCTGGCCAGATGTGCTGAAGGAGCCACGTTCAGTAGCCTGCCAGCTGCAGTTGCAGACTCAATAGGAAGATGCGCCGCAGTTTGGCGCATTGCTACAGCACCCTGGCCACAGCGCGGACTCCTCGAACACAAGCAGCTCTTCCTCTAGCCTCCGGTAAGCGGCTAGCCACATCACACTGCTATCCCTGCATAGCTCCAGGATAGCCACAGCTTTGGCGGCGCACAGGTGCGCACAGCCAATTGACTCACCAATCGCTGCCCCCACTTCCCGCTCCCTGGCCGTGGCATTCCTGTCCTGACCATCAGTGATGGGCTTGCCATACATCCTGCAGGCGATGCGGCGCTTTGCCAACCTCGGCAGCTGCACATCATGCTGGATGTTGAGATACTAAATGGACAGGGCAAGATCCAAGCATGCCAGCCTGAAACCATCAAGGCCCACGCAGTAGGTCACAGCGCACATGCGTACTTGCACACTCTTGCAAACATGTTTGATGGGGGGTGCACAGTGAGCAACTCATGCCTCAATGCCCAGTGACTTCTAAGGTACCGGACTGCCCAGGCCTGGATGTGAGCCAGCAAGGAGAAGCGCGGGTGGCAGTAGGTCTCACAAACCTGGCAAAGGTGCGCGCGCTGCCTAGCAAACCTTCGCAGCAGAAGTCCATCAGGTTGCGCAGCTCGGCAAGGTTGTTCTGCAGGGGTTGGGCAACGTGCATGTTCTGTGCTGTCAACATTGCCAGGAGCCAGGAGTTGCCTCTGGGAGAAACATAAGGACCCCACTGCCCACTCACCTCCTCACACCTGACAAACCCAATGGTACTGCCCTGCAAGACAAGTTTACACTTATGCACGGGCAAATGCAAGCAAATGCAACCATACCAACATATAAGGTGAAGACGCAGGCTAGCCACACACAATTTTGACACTTTCTCATGCGCACCTGGATGGGTGTGCCAGAGATGATGACCTTAATGTGGCATGGTATCTTCAAAAGTTGCTGGACCAGCTTCATTTTGGGGTTCTTGACCTGTGCAGGCCAAAAGTTGAGAGCTTTTGACGGGGGGCACGATAATCATGAAGAAGCAGACATTCAAAATGTTCACCAATAATGTGCAGGTGTCTTAGACAACTTGACTTCACCGCTTATGCCTCTTAGCTCCATCCCAAAATCGCCAGCAACTGCACACTTTGCTCTTGCTCAGGCAATGTGGAAGACCTGGCGCTGAAGGGCACTGCAGCCCATCAGAGTCTGGCATGCGACACGCTGTTTGTCTAGTGGGCGTCCACACCCTGCACCCTTCAATTGTGGATCCTCAAAACATGCCGGACCACAGCACCCGCCGCTTCCAGCCCTTTGTACAGGTCTTCCATCACGCCCCACGTCCCTTTGGCACACACACCTCATACCCCTCATCCAAGACCACCGCAACTAGCACCCCTTGTCTGAACTCCCTAGTCACTGGCAGGCACACCTTGAACCCATCATCCAAGATCACAACAACATGCGCCTCTTGCCCTCAATTTCCCCAAACAACGCACTGGCACACGCACGCATACACACCTTGTGCCCCTCATCCAAGATCACCATGTCCCACTTAAAATCGCCAGGCTCCTCCACCCCGCCAGCAGCGCGGAAAAGGGAGCTTGTGGGCGTAGCTGGCTTCGCCAGCATGTCAGCATTGTGGAGGCACATGCCGTACGTGGTGAGCAGCACGCCCCCCGCTTTGCCTGCGAGCACATGCCGCTCAAATTGAGCTACGCATCCCCTGCTGTGTATGCATATCTCCTGCAGATGCAGCTGTGAGGGAGGGAGGAGCTGTAAAGTTGTGAGATGGCCAGCGCAAGAGGTATGCGTGCCTTTGTAATAACCGATAAGGTGGACCATAAAGACCAGCATATATGAAAGAGGGTCCACATTTCTGTGAGGTTTCTGCCTTGCAACCGGCTCAAGCTGTTTACCACCCAGTATCAAACATTATTCACAGCACCTGAGAAGGACGGTCAAAGGGGCCCAGCCCAAGATGGACACACGCACACAGGCCATACTCAAATCTACAAGCTCCCCCTCAAGCATGTAACCCCTTTTCCTGTGCTGTGCAGATCAAGCAAACAAGGCTGGCATGCAGACACAAGCCTTGAAGCAGGCCCAACCCCTTCCAGCAGGCAGCCTGCCAATGCAGCATGAACACGACACAGTCAACCCAGCACCTGTGGTTGACCTGCCATTGCAGCACGAACATGACATGGCCAACACTGCACCTGTGGCTGCGTTAAGGCTGGCAGCCCGCTCGGAAGTGGAGTCGCCATAAAAAGCATGAACGCAGCGGCCCATGCCGCACACCTCCAGCTCCTTGTGCCAATGCATGAGGAGGGTCTGCAAGGAGGCCATGCAGGCACAGAAGATAAACGTTTGAGTGACAGATGCGATAAATATAGACCGAGCACGCGGACAAAGAGGGCCTCAGGGGGAAAGCCTTTGGGGGAAGGCCACAAAATGCCAAAATGCCAAAATGCGGTGGCGAAGGCATTGACATAAACGCGCCTCAACCCTCCCTTAGCTCTGGGAGAAGGCCTTGACTCAGCAATGCCTTGCGCACCATGATCCCATTGATACAATAGCGCAAGGCGCTGAGCAGCAAGAGCAGCAATCCCAACTTATCAGCGGCTCAACATGTTGATGTGCAAGCAGCGCACCTTTGGGGCAATCACTAGAGCGCGCTTGCCGACACGGCTGCTTAACAGGCCCGCCAGAAATGCCGCGCACTGCATGGCTGCGGACACATGGGGCGGGCAGGCAGAGCATGTGGGGGCTGCAGGTTGCGTTTGAAAGACACATTCAAGAGGGCTTTCACTTGGTAGTTGGAGGACAACATTAAGGTGGTCAGCTAGAAAATTGTTCAAGGCCTACGGCTAGGATTCCTAGTTGAAAAGGGCATGGCTTATGCAATTGCAGACCGTCTGAGGAGCATTAAGCGCAGGCAGGTACCAAGGGCTTAGCAGAGGGATCACTTTGTGTTGGCCTTTTGGGTACAAAAAAGGCAGCGTTTGCTTGCAGATTGCAATGATTCCAGGAGCCAATGCACTCATTTGCTTGGGGCACCCGCACCGCAAAATCAGTCCTGAATGAAAGTTTTGCTTATGGTATAAATGTACCCTTTGCAAAAAGCTCCCGGCTCCTGCCGTGTGCACCTTCACCTACGTCACAATTCCTTTAACAGGCCACTAGACATAATTGGGAGCATGTCCTCTCGTATTTGCAAAACCAAGCAGCGCTACCAAAACCAGCATCAACAACCTCAGATTATGGTCTCTGCTCAAGCCTGAAGCACACTGAAACACTGGGGTCTAACCAATCCAGGATTCCAGGATCTCGCTGAGGATCACAGCACTTACTCTTTCCGAGGCCCATGTCATCCCCTGCAAGCATGCCAGCCAAGCACGTGCAGCATCCCATGAGCGGGCATCACCAAGCTAGCAAGACAGATGGCAGGAGTCGTGCTTGCAGGAAGCGTCACATGAACTCCACGAGTTGCGGCAGCAACCCTCCAGCTGACAGATTCCTGGGACAGAGCATCGGGCTCTGATGCACAGAAAACCACAGAAAACCAATTGCGGCAGCCATCCTGTTGAATGATTTGTAAGGACATTGCGCTGTAGACAGCAATCTGGACACTAACCTGACAACAGCACATTGCACAGGTCTATAGCAACATGTGCAGGGCCTATGCTCAGGGACATGAGCTGCTATATACAGTTTCCTGTGCCACTCACGCAGACATAGGCAGACATGTACATGTCAATGTCCAGCTGGCAGGGCCATGCACATCCACCCACCAAGAATGCCGCCTCGCCCCATAACAAAGAGGCTCCATAGCCACTTGACACCTTCCACCTGCCCAGGCACAACAAAGTTTTTTCCATGCATGCATGGGAAAATGAGCAGCAGAAGGGGCAAACGGCTTGTCCCGGCAACTAACAAGCGTAAGAGGCAGGCAGGCAGGCTGGTAGGCAGGTGTGCTCAAGCAACACAACAAGAGACACTTGACACATCTTCATCGAGTGGCGGCTCTCCTCGCACCCGGACGCGCACATGGCAGTCATGGCACCCACACCACCGATGCATGGGCTCCCACGGCTGCTGGCCATGCACAGGACTCCATGACAAGGTACCACCATGCGGGTGCCATAAGCTACCATGTGCGTGACCAGGTGTGAGGGTCTACTGCCTGCTTGACGCTTGCTTTGTCAGTATCAAGGGGCAGGCCTCCCAACCTGGAGCTCAACCCTAACTCCCTGTTATATGCCTGCTTTGTCTGCATAAGGACCTAACTGCCTGTCAGATGCCTGCTTTGACTGCATGAGAACCTAACTGCCTATCAGACGCTTGCTTTGTCAGCATCAAGAGACAGACCTCTCAACCTCAGGCCCAGCCCCTCCAAAAGGCATCCACTGCAGCCTTGGGCAGAGGCTGACTGTGCGCGCGGCCCCGGGCTACTGGCGCGAATTGTGTTGCTTGCCACATCCACACTGGATGAGCTTGCGGGCTCATGCGGGAAGGTGGCGCGGCACCCGCGTGCAAGCATACCCACTCTAATACACTCAACCGCACCTGTGCGTGCATGCATAGGTTGATCTGCACCTGGTGGCACGGCACCCGCGCGCAAGCCCACCTTCACCCATACCCTCAACCTCACCCACACCAGTGCGTGCCAGCGTGGGATGGTTCGCACCTGGTGGGCGTACAGGCTCCTGTGCAGGGGCGCCCGCAGCCGGAACTGCTGCTGCTCGCCCAGCACCAGATCATCTGGGTCAGGTGGACAGGCCGGACCCAGCGGGGCTGGCACCAGTGGACTTGGCCGCCCTGCCCTCTGAGCGGCTTGGACCAACGGCGCCTTGGCCAAGGCGCGGGGCTGGAGCGCAGCTGCGGCAGGCCCTGCGTCTTCCGTCTCGATCTCCTCGTCCCCCTTGTCCTCCTCCGCCCCATCATCATCGTCACCACCATCATCGACATCACTCCCGTCTGATGCCTCACTGCTGCCTCTGCTGCTGCTGGAGCTTGATCCATGAACAAAGGGTTGCCTTGGTGCCGCACTTGTGCCAACGGCCTGTATTCCTGCTGGCCCCTGCGGCTTGATTCCTGGGCGGGTGCGGCCATACGGTCACAGGCATCAGAGAACGAGTTTGAAAGGGAGAGCGTTCAGGCAGGGCTTGCTAAGTGCATCACCCACAGCTTCTGATAATGTGCATGTGAGAGCGGCAGGCCATTGCAGCTGCGTTTCAGAGGCCTCCGGGAACCACCAGCACCCAAATAAACATGTCAGTCCATGGCGTGAGGGCACACAGGACACAGCGCGCTATGAGCGGCAATGCAGTGAGATACATGTACAAAGGGTCGGTTTGTGAAAACACCTGTGTTGTGAAGGGTCAGCTTCTCATCAAGCGTGAAGACTGTTATCAGGTAAAATGCAGAGCATGTACCTGATAGCTGCATCCGGTTAAGACTCGTAGCCAGACTGTCTACTGAAGCAAGAGCACCAGCAGGTTTCAGCCTGCTCAGAGCCTTTGGTGGAGCGTCTGCCCCAGCAGGCTTTTGCGTCGTGAGATGCCCTGTCTGTTTTTCCGGGCTGGAGAAGTCATCAAGCAGCTCCTCATCCTCAGCAGCGGCATTGGAACCTGTGATGTAAGGGTGAATGGTGGGCAAGAGAAAATTCATCAATACTGTTTTCATCAAGCATGCTTCTCTACCTTGAATGTGCAAAATTGTGCGCATGTCCGAGCTGTGCATCCAAGTGCATGTGTGTTCTTGTTTGTCAGTGTGCGCGCTTGAATACGTGCACTGTGTAAGTTTGTGAGTGTGTGTGCGTGCGCGCATACGTACCTGTGTGCATTTGCGTGTTCAAGTGTGTGGGCGAGTTTTGTGTATATGTGTGCGTATGTGTGAGTGCGGGCGTGAGTCACCTGTGCGACTCCACGTATGTGCGCACACGATACAAGGCTTCAAAAAGGGGCACACCACAAGCACGAAAGGGCAATGCTTCGCGCTTAATGGAAACAAATTACCAAGCGGGCATTCTGCGCAACTGCAGCATTGCAAGAATGCGGTCAACCCATCGCAACGTGGTACCCATGCAAATGCACCACTTTCTCGTACCCAAATGATTTAGTCCCTGCTGCAGCTTCTTCTCCCTTTTGGTTTGCAGCTGCAAAAGC
>LFIK01002690.1_pt1 | contig 14394 bp, 12 predicted proteins | sample 643401 | NCBI WGS metagenome assembly LFIK01 (sample SAMN03777447, study PRJNA286221) | soda lake metagenome | biome: soda lake; feature: Kulunda steppe; material: water; isolation source: sample T5-Br brine of Lake Tanatar-5 | place: Russia: Kulunda steppe | collected 2010-07 | reverse complement strand
GAATTCGCGCTCGGCGAGGATGGCGAGCATTTCGCGGCCCACATTGCCCGTGGCCCCGACGACGGCGATCTTGTAGCCCATCAGGCGTCTCCTTCATGTGCGTTGGCCCGGTCTTAGCCTATCGCTGCGCGCCGCGAAAGCCCGCTCAGTCGGTGCGGTCGCGCGAGAAGGCATAGACGGCGCAGCCCGCGAGCACGGCGAGGCCGAAGAACGCGAAAAGCGCCTGAAACGGCGCCTCCGGCGGCGCGGCGGCGGCGCCCGAATGTACCCGCGCGCTCAGGAGCTGGAGCACGCCGACCCCGCCGATGCCGAACAGGTTCAGAAGCGTCACCCCGCGCCCGACGAGATGGGGCGGAAAGAAGCTGCGCCCATGCGCCATGATCATCGGAAACGACATCCCGAACAGCCCCACCGCGGCCAGAAGCCCCACCGCCGTCCAGTAGCCCGGCACCGGCGCCGCCCAGAGCACCAGCAGACAGAGCGCACCGGCGAGATTGCCGCCGAGCACCACCCATTTGCGCGTGCCGAAGATCCGGTCGAGCGGACCGTAAGCGAAGCTGCCCACCACCATCGCGATCCCCATGACGAGCCCCGCGAGCCCGACACCGCCGCCATGCAGCTGCGAGAAATACGGGCCCAGCCACAGCCCGCGCAGCCCCGCCGCGGGCGCGTAGTTGACCGCCAGCATCGGCAGGATCACCAGGATCGCCGGATTGCGCAGCAGATCGAGGAGCGAGCCCTCCCCCGGCGTTGCATCCGGCGCGCGCGGCGGGTCCTCCACGAGAAGCAGCAGCGCCGCCGCCGCTGCGACAGTCAGCACCGCCAGCACCACCATCGCGCCCCGCCAGCCGATCGCCTGCGCCGCGAGCTCGAGCGGCAGCGCGCTGGCGAGATTGCCGAGCGTGCCGAAGCCGATCATCGCGGCCGCCAGCGTCGCGAAGACCGCCGGCGGATAGACCCGCGCGAAGATGTAGTAGGACGCCATCAGCACCGGCGCGCAGCCCGCCCCGATCAGGATCATCGCCAGATGCACGCCAAAGGGCCCCTGCGCCGCGGCAAAGGCCAGCGCACCGCCGCCGCCCGCTGCGCCAAGCAGCCACGCCGCCGTGCGCCGCGGCCCGAAACGGTCGAGCGCCCAGCCCACCGGAAGCTGCATCAGCGCGAAGGACAGAAACCACAGCCCCGAGGACAGCGCCAGCGCCTGCGCCCCCGCGCCGATGTCCTCGGCCAGGTCCGGCGCGAGCACCGCCAGGAACGCACGGTAGAACTGGCTCAGCACATAGCCGAGCACGAGAACCATCAGGCCGGTCTTCATTCACTCCCCCCTCGCTGGCGCGGAGCCTGCATCCGATCGCGGCGCGCGGCAAGCCGATGCGCCGGGGCTGGCGCCCGCCGCCGCGGCATGCAACCTTGGCGCGTCGAGGTAAAGGGAGAGGACGGCATGACAGGCAACACGCTGCACCAGGCCCTGTTCGCACCGCTCGCCGCGCGCGACGATGCGCTCATCACGCTGCCCGATGGCGGCGTCGTCACCGGGCGCGCCTTTGCGGCGATGCTGGCGCGGTATGCGCATGCGCTCGTCGAAAGCGGGGTGGAGCCGGGGGACCGCATCGTCGTCCAGGTCGAGAAATCGGCGCATGCGCTCGCCCTCTATGGTGCGGCGATCACCGCGGGGGCGGTCTTCGTGCCGCTCAATTCGGCCTATACGCCCGAGGAGCTCGACTACTTCATCGAAAATGCCGAGCCGCGGATCGTCGTCGTCGATCCGGCGCTCGAGCCGGTGCTCGGCCCGCTCGCGGCGAAACACGGCGCGTGGCCGCTGTCGCTCGGTGCCGATGGCGGCGGCAGTCTCGCCGAGGCCGCGCGGGGGCAGCCCGAGTCCTTCGACCCCGTCGAGCGCGCGCCCGACGACCTCGCCGCGCTGCTTTATACCTCGGGGACGACGGGCCGCTCCAAGGGCGCGATGCTCAGCCATTCCAACCTTCTGTCGAACGCGCAGGTGCTGGTCGAGGAGTGGCGTTTCTCGTCCGGCGATGTCCTGCTGCACATCCTGCCGATCTTTCACACTCACGGTCTTTTCGTCGCGACGAACGTGACGCTGGCGGCGGGGGCGCGGATGATCCTGTTGCCGAAGTTCGACATCGAGGCCGTGCTCGCGCATCTGCCGCAGGCGAGCGTGATGATGGGGGTGCCCACGCACTACACGCGCCTGCTCGCCGATGAGCGACTCGACCGCGAGCGCGTGGCGGGCATGCGGCTCTTCGTGTCGGGATCGGCGCCGCTGCTGGCCGAGACCCATGAGGCCTTCGAGGCGCGCACCGGGCACCGGATCCTCGAGCGCTACGGCATGACCGAGACCAACATGAACACCTCCAACCCCTATGACGGCGAGCGCCGGGCGGGCACCGTGGGCTTTCCGCTGCCCGGCGTGGAGATCCGCATCACCGATCCGGAGAGCGGCGAGGTGCTCGCGGCGGGGGCGACGGGCATGGTCGAGGTGCGCGGGCTCAACGTCTTCCAGGGATACTGGCGCATGCCCGACAAGACCGCCGAGGAGCTGCGCGACAACGGGTACTTCATCACCGGCGATCTGGGGCGCGTCGACGCGGACGGGTATCTGCACATCGTCGGGCGCTCCAAGGACATGATCATCTCGGGCGGGCTCAATGTCTATCCCAAGGAGATCGAGCTCGCCCTCGACGCCCAGCCCGGGATCGCCGAATCCGCCGTCATCGGCGTGCCGCATCCCGATTTCGGAGAGGCGGTGCTCGGGGTGCTGGTCCCGCGGCCGGGCGAGAGGCCCGATCTCGACGCTATCCGCGCCGCGCTGGGCGATTCGCTGGCGGCCTTCAAGCGTCCGAAGGCGCTGGTGACGGTGCCGGAATTGCCGCGTAACACGATGGGCAAGGTGCAGAAGACCGAGCTGCGCGCGCGCTTCGGTGACCATTTCGCGAGATCGCGGAGCTGACCGCAAGGCTGACCGCGCAGCCGCGTCGCCGCGGCTGTGCATTCGAGGCGTCATGCGCTATGCGTCGCTGAGGGCACGCCGCCCGGCCGGCGCGGCGGAATCATGGATGGCGCGATGGCGTGGACGATGGCGGGCGATGTGGCGATCTCGGTTCGCGATGAGGGCGCGGCGCGGCGCGTCGCGCTCGACGGCGCGCTCGACATCGCCACCGTCACCTCCGCGGCCCGCCGGCTCGGCGAGGTGCCGGTCGATCAGCCGCTCGAGCTTGATCTGAGCCATCTCGACAGGATCGACACCGCTGGCGCCTGGGCGCTGTGCCGGCTGCGCGCGCGCGCGATCGCGGCGGGGCAGGCGGTCACGATCACCGGGGCCGACGCCAATGCGCAAAGCGTCATCCGCACCGTCGAGGCGGCGATGCCCGCCCCGGATGACCGCCCCGCCCCCCCGGCGAGCCTTGCCGACCGGCTCGAGGCGGTGGGGCGCGGGACGGCGCGCGCGGGGGCGTTCTTCGTGGAGCTGTGCGCCTATCTGGGGCTTTTCCTCGTGCGGTTCTTGCGCTCGCTCGTGGTGCCGCGCGACTTCCGGCTGACCGCGCTCGTGCATCACTGCCACGAGGTGGGGATCAAGGCGGTGCCGATCGTGGCGCTGATGGCGTTCCTCATCGGCATCGTGCTCGCCTTCCAGGGCGCGGTGCAGCTGCGCCAGTTCGGCGCGGAGATCTTCGTCGTCGAGCTGATCTCGGTATCGATCCTGCGCGAGCTCGGCATTCTGCTCACCGCGATCATCGTCGCGGGGCGCACCGCCTCGGCGTTTACCGCGGCGATCGGCTCGATGAAGATGCGCGAGGAGATCGACGCGATGCGCACGCTCGGCATCGATCCGGCCCTGGCGCTGTTCGTGCCGCGCATCCTCGCGCTCGTCATCATGCTGCCGATCCTCGGGATGATCGCCAATATCGTGGGCATCCTGGGCGGCGCGCTGATGGCCTGGGTGGAGCTCGGGGTTTCGCCGGCGATGTTTCGCACCCGGCTGCTCGACGGGGTGATGTTCTCGAACCTCGTCGTCGGCATGATCAAGGCGCCGGTCTTCGCGATCGTCATCGGCGTGGTGGGCTGTCATGCCGGCATGCAGGTCGGCGGCGATGCCGAATCGCTGGGCCGGATGACCTCGGCATCGGTGGTCACGGCGATCTTTTCCGTGATCGTGATCGACGCGATGTTCTCGATCTTCTTTGCGCAGGTGGGGATGTGATGGCCCGCGAGACGGTGATCGAGTTGCGCGGCCTGCGCACCCAGTTCGGCCGGCATGTCGTGCATGACGATCTCGATCTCGACGTCTATCGCGGCGAGGTGCTCGGCGTGGTGGGGGGCTCGGGGACCGGCAAGTCGGTGCTGCTGCGGGCCATAAGCGGACTGTTGCGCCCGGCCGCGGGGCAGATCCGGGTGCTCGGCGTCGATGTGCTCGCAGCCGGCGAGCAGGAGCGCCGCGATCTCGAGCGGCGCTGGGGCGTGATGTTTCAGGACGGGGCGCTGTTCTCGGCGCTGACGGTACGCGAGAATGTCGAGGTGCCGATGCGCGCCGTGCCGGGGCTCGACGGGCCGACGCGGCGCGCGCTCGCGGATCTGAAGGTGTCGATGTCGGGGCTGCCCTACAAGGCCGGTGACAACTACCCGTCGGAACTGTCGGGCGGCATGCGCAAGCGCGCGGGGCTGGCGCGCGCGCTCGCGCTCGATCCCGAGATCGTGTTTCTCGACGAGCCGACCGCCGGGCTCGACCCGATCGGGGCCGCCGCCTTCGACCGGCTGATCAGCGATCTGAGCCACAGCATGGGGCTGACGGTATTCCTCGTCACGCACGACCTTGATACCCTCCACGCGACCTGCGACCGTATCGCCGTGCTCGCCGAGAGGCGCGTGCTCGTGACGGGCACGATGCGCGAAATGCTGGATGTGGATCATCCCTGGGTCAAAGAGTATTTCCACGGCCCCCGCGCACGCGCCGCACAGGCGGACGTGCAGGCGGCCGCGGCTGAGAGCTAGGACCGGAATGGAAACGCGCGCCAACTACATCCTTGTCGGAGCATTCACCCTGGCCGGTTTCGTCGGGTCGCTGTTCTTCTTCATCTGGTTCGCGCAGGTGCAGTTCGATCAGCAATACGACTACTACGACGTGCGATTCACGAATGTCTCTGGGCTGAGCGCGGCCTCGGACGTGCGTTTCGCCGGGGTTCCGGTCGGCCAGGTTGTGGATATCTCGCTTTCGCAGGAGAGCGACGGCGCCGTCGTGGTGCGGCTCGAGGTCGAGGCCGACACGCCGATCCGCGAGGACAGCCTCGCCACGATCGAGGCGCTGGGCGTGACCGGCGTGTCCTTCGTGGCGATCAGCGCCGGCAGCGCCGATCGCCCGCGGCTCGCAGAAGTTGCCGACGAGGACATTCCCCGCATCGAGGCCGGGCGCTCGGCGCTGCAATCGCTCACCGAGGATGCGCCGGAGATCCTCGACGAGGTGCTCACCGCGATGCGCCGCGTCAACGAGGCGCTCGATCAGGACACGATCGATCGCGTCGATCGCATCCTCGCCAATGTCGAGCGTTCCTCGGAAAGCTTTGCCCAGGCGCTGGAGGATTTCGAGTCCGTTACCGCCGGTGTCGGCGCGGCCGGCGAGGGCATCGCGGAGTTCGCCGAGAACCTCGACGAGATCACCGAGGTCGCCACCCAGACCATGCGCAGCGCCGACACGGCCCTTCTCAACATCTCCGGGCTCGCCCGGCGCGCCGAGGGAACGCTGGAGGCGGGCGAGACCGCGATGGCCACCGCGGACGACACGATGCAGCGCGTCACCGAGGTCGTCGAGGGCGATTTCCGCGCGCTGCTCACCACCCTTGACGCCACCAGCACGACGCTGCGCGAGGATTTCGCGGGGCTGTCGCGCGATGCGCGGCTGATGATCCGCGAATACACCGCGACCGGCGCCGCCGCCACGCGCCGGCTCAGCGAGGCGCGCGAAACCCTCGCCGCCACCGACGAGATGATCGCGCAGGCCAACCGCACCCTGATCACCGTCGATCGCACCGCCGCCGATTTCGACACGCTGATGCAGAACGAGGGCGCGGCCCTGATCGGCGAGACCCGCACCGCCATCGCCGACACCAACACCGCCATCGCCGCGATCACCACCGTCGCCGAGGAGGATCTGCCCGCCATCATGGCCGATATCCGCTCGGCCACGGAGCAGGCCAATGCCACCGTCGCGTCGGTCGGTGCCGACATCTCCGGGGCGACCGGCCGCTTCGAGGGGCTGACCGACGATTCCGAGGCCGCGCTCAAGGCCGTCACCGAAACCTTCACCAACGCCAACGAGACCCTTGCGGCCATCAACGCCGCGCTCGAGACCGGCGAGCGCACCCTCGCCGCCGCCGAGGGGACCTTCACGGCCGCCGAAGGCACCTTCACCGGCGCCGAGCGCGTGATCAACGAGGATATCGGCGCGATCACCTCCGATCTGCGCCAGACCATGGCCCGGCTCGATGCCGCGCTCGAACAGGTCTCCGACGATGTGCCGCTGGTCACCGCCGATCTGCGCGCCGCCGCCGAGAGCGCGCGCGAGACCCTCGCCGAGATCGGCGGCCTCGTGGGCGACGCCCGCGGCCCGATCTTCGATTTTGCCCGCACCGGGCTGCCGCAATACACTATCCTCGCGCGCGAGGCGCGCAGCCTCGTCTCGAGCCTCGAGCGCATTTCACGCCAGATCGAGCGCGAGCCCGCGCGCTTCCTGCTCGATCGCCAGTCCCCCGAATTCAGACGATGAGATTGCCCATGTCCCGCCTGCTTGCCGTGCTTTCGCTGTTGCTCCTGTCAGGCTGCGGGGCGCTCGGCGCGCTCGGCGAAGCCACCACGCCGCTCGACACCTACGAGCTGCGCGCCCCCGTCGACGGCCCCTCCGCGACGGGTCAGCCGCGCGCGATCGATCTCGTGGTGGAGGTCCCCGAGGCCAGCGGCGCGCTCGATACCGACCGCATCATGATCCGCCCCAACCCCTTTCAGGCGCAATACCTGCCGCGCGCGCGCTGGGCCGACAGCGCACCCGAGATGATGCAGACCCTGATGCTGCGCAGCGTCGAGAACACCAACGCGGTGCGCTATGTCGGCCGGCGGCCGCTCGCCGGGTCGGGCGACTATGCGCTCATCTCCGAGATCACCGACTTTCAGGCCGAGCGCCGCGACGGCGAGGACGCCGCCGAAATCCGGCTGCGCATGACCGCCCGTCTGGTGCGCGAGGACGATGCCAGCATTGTCGCCACGCGCGTCTTCACCGCCACGGCCGAGGTCGAGAGCCTCGACACCCTGCCCGTGGTGGAGAGCTTCGACAGCGCCGCGAACCCGCTGTTGCGCGAGGTCGCCGCGTGGGTCATGCAGACGCTCGGCATCCCCGCCGCGGCGAGCTGACGCGCCCGCCCTGCGCCGCGGCGCGGGGTGCCGATCACGGGACAGGGACAAATGGCCACCAGACTCAAGCGTATCGCGCATAACGAGAAGGGCGTCTTCGACGCCGCCTGGGCGCTCCGGTGCGAACCGGCGCGCGCGCCGGTAGCCGCGATCGATACCGCGCCGCTGCCGCCGCGCGCGCCGGCGCCGGCAGCGGGGCTCAGGATCTTCCATTTCAACGATCTGCACAATCACATCGCCAGCTTCGACGCCGATGGCCGCCTGCAGCCGCGCTTTGCGGCGATGTCCCAGCGCGTGCACGCGGCCCGCGACGCGGGGACGCCGGCGGTGTTCGTCTCGGTGGGGGACGATCACACCGGCGGTATTCTCGATGAGATCGCGTGCGACCGCACCGGCCGGTTCCGACTCGATCCGGCCTACCGCGTCTACTCCGCCGCCGGGCTCGACGTCGCGGCGATCGGCAATCACGAGTTTGACCGGGGCACCGCGCACCTCGCGCGCGCGATCCGTCAGGATGCCGCTTTCCCGGTGCTCAGCGCCAATGTCCACTCCTCCGAGCATATCGAGCCGGGGCGCGATTTTCATCCTGCGATCATCGCCCTGATCTGCGGCCTGCGGGTGGGATTCATCGGGCTGACGACCCGGATCGAGAGCCGCGCGCCGCAGAACGGCGATCCGACGATCCGTGTCGGCAATCCCGTTACCGCGCTGGAGCGGGTGCTGCCGCCGCTTTCGGCGGTCTGCGACACGGTGGTGATCCTGTCGCATTGCGGCTACGGAGACAGCGGCACGGCCACCGGCAAGGCCGCCGTGGCCCGCGATCTGGGCGAAGCGGATTTCGCCCTCGCCGCCTGCGCCGATGCGCACAGTGCGGCGCCCGCCGTGCTGCTCGGCGCGCACACGCATACGCGGCTCAACGAGCACGGTTTCGAGCCCGGGAACCGCATCGGGTCGGTTCCGATCACCCAGGCCGAGGCCAACGGGCGGTTCCTCGGCGAAGTCACGCTCGAGGGAACGCCGCCGGCCTTCGCCGATGCGCGGCTGCACCCGATCGCGCCCGGGGACGCGCATGACACGGCGCTCTTCGAGGAGCATATCCGCCCGCTCTTTGGCGAGGTCGATGCCCTCCTGTCGCGCACGGTGTTCGACAACAGGGTGCCGGGGCTCGGCTGGGAGGTGACGCAGCGCACCCGCTACGGCGGCGATTGCGGGGTGGCCAATCTCTTCAACGACGCGGTGGTGGCGCGGGTCGCGGCGCTGACGGGGCGCGCGCCCGATCTCGCCATGCTGACCGGGGGCAGCCTGCTGTCCGGGCTGCCGGTGGGGCCGGTGAGCTATCGGCACTTCTTCGAGGTGATGCCCTATCCCGACGAGATCTACATCCTCGACGTGGCGCCCGAGGAGCTGGCCGATATCCTTCTGTCCAATGCGCGCCGGGTCCTGCGCCCCGCGGAGGATCTCGCGACGGACCGCTTCATCGGCCGCGGCTTCGTGCATTTCTCGGCAGGGCTGCGCTACGGGATCGAGCTTGGCACGGAGGCGGCGGCGTCGCGGCCGCGGGATGTGCGCATCCATGGCCAGCTCCTGTGCGCCCGGCGCGAGCCGATCCGCATCGCGACGGTGTCGTATCTCGCGCTCGGCGGCTTCGGGGAGCGCTGGGCCGGGCAGGAGATCGGCGGCGGCGTGCAGCGCGGGCTCGCGGGCTTCGACATGCGCGCCATGCCGCAATCCCCGACGGGGCTTTTCTATCGCAAGGAGGTCGAGGCCTTCCTGCGCGGCCTCGGCCGGGTCGAGGCGGACCCGCATGACGGCCGCCTCGTGCTGCACGATCAGCCGGCGAAGAGGTCGTCGAGTTCGGAGTAGTCGGGAAGGGTGCGATCGATGGCGCGCCCGCCGCGCAGCACGATGCGGTCCGATTGCGGGCGCGCGAAGAGCTCGTTGAAGCTGCGCGCGCGAAAGGCGATCAGATCCGCCGGCGCGCCCGGCGCAAGCGACGGCGCCGCGAAGCCGCAGGCGCGCGCCGGGTTGGCCAGCACGGACTGCACCCAGTCCGGCGCGGAATGGTCGAGATGGCCGATCCGCGTGGCCTCGCGCAGCACTTCGAGCATGTCGAGATCGCCGTAGGCATAGAACGGATCGCGCGTGTTGTCGGAGGCGAAGCTGACATTGATGCCGCGCGCGCGCATCTCGTGGATCGTTGTGATGCCGCGCATCCGCGGGGTGCGGCCCGGATGCCGGTCCTGCAGGTAGAGGTTGCACATTGGCAGGCTGACGACGTTGAGCCCGGCCCGTGCGACGAGGTCGAGCGTGTCGTTCGCGCGCGCGGGATCCTGCGCAGCGAGCGAGCAGCAATGGCCCACCGTCACCGGCGCGTCGAAGCGCTCCGCGAGCACCGTCTCGGCGATCAGCCGCAGCGTCTCCGCCGCCGGGTCCAGCGTCTCGTCGACATGGAAATCGACCTCGAGCCCGCGCTCGGCGGCGAGGCGCAGGAAGGCGCGCAGCCGCTCGGCGAGATCGGGCAGAGGATAGCTCACCATGCCGAGCACGCCGCCCGATTCGGCCACCAGATCGGCCGTGCCCCGAAACGCGCCATCGAGCTCGATGCGGTCGGCGCCGGCCAGGCACGCCCCTTGCAGCGCGATGCGCCCGGCCCATTCGCCGCGCAGCTCGCGAAACACCGGCCAGGTGATGACGTCCTGCGGCGGCAGGCTGTCGAGATGGGTGCGGATCGCGCGGGTGCCGTGGGCATGGGCGCAGCGCAGCGCGAAATCCATCCGCTTGCGCACATCCGCGGCCGACCAGTTGGCCTCGCGGTCCGCGGCCACGGTGCTCAGCGCGCCGTCGAAGCTTCCGTCCGGGTTGGCGGCGCGCGGCCAGATATGGCCCTTGTCGAGATGGGTGTGCATGTCGATGAAGGCGGGCAACACCATCGCGCCGGCCATGTCCACCGCGGTGTCGCCCTCGGCGGGCTCGGCGATACGCCCTTCGGCGATGGTGAGCGATCCGCGCACCGTTTCGCCCGCTTGCCCGGCCAGACAGCCGGGCAGCGTGACGTTGTCGAGGCGCAGCCGCGCGGCGTCGGGGAGGGTGCGAAAATCCGTCATGTCTCGCGCTTGATCGCGCTCTCGTGCCACTTGCGCAGCAGCATGTGGCTGATGAAGCTGAGCACCACGAAGATCACCACCCCGGTCACCGCGATCAGGATCAGCGCGGCGAACATGCGCGGCACGTTGAGCCGGTAGCTCGCCTCGAGGATGCGAAAGGCAAGCCCCGCCCCGGAGCCGCCGGTGCCCGCGACATATTCGGCCACCACCGCCCCGATGAGCGCGAGCCCGCCCGCGATGCGCAGCCCGCCGAGGAAATAGGGCAGCGCCGAGGGCAGGCGCAGATAGCGCAGCGTCTGCCAGCGTGTCGCGCCATAGATGCGGAACATGTCCTGAAGGTTGTGATCGGCCGAGTTGAGCCCCAGCGTCGTGTTCGACAGCACCGGAAAGAACGCCACCAGCCAGGCGCAGATCAACAGCCCAGCGAGGTGGCTGTCCACATAGACGAAGATGAGCGGCGCGATGGCCACGATCGGCGTGACCTGCAGGATCACCGCGTAGGGGTAGAAGGACATCTCCACGAGCCGCGACTGCGTGAACAGCACCGCGAGCCCGACCCCCCCGATCACCGCGACGGCCAGCGCCATCATCGTGATCTGCATGGTGACCATCAGCGCGCTCGACAGCATCGGCCAGTCATTCCACAGCGTCCAGGCGACGAGGCCGGGGCGCGGCAGGATGTAATGCGGGATGTCGTTGGCCACGACGAGCATGTCCCAGCCGAGGATGAACAGCACCAGTACCGTGACCGGCAGCGCCCAGACCCCCGTGCGCTCCAGCTTGCGGCGCCGGGCCTTCGCCTCGTCCTCGGCGTCAAGGGCCACGGTCGGCGTGGCCTCGGCGGCGCGGGTGGGGTCCGAGATGGTCATGCGTGCTCTCCCATCGCCTCGTGCAGCGCGTTGCTCGCCTCGCGGCACCATGCGGCATATTCGGCCGAGGTGCGGAACTCCTCGGTGCGCGGATAGGGGGCATCGACGGCAAGCTCGCGCACCACGCGCCCCGGCCGCGCGGCCATCACCACGATGCGATCCGACAGGAACACCGATTCGAACACCGAATGCGTCACGAACACCACCGTGCAGCCGATGCGCTCCTTGAGCATCAGCAGATCGTCGTTGAGCTTGAAGCGGGTGATCTCGTCGAGCGCGGCGAAGGGCTCGTCCATCAGGATGAGCCGCGGGTTCGTCACCATCGCGCGCGCGATCGACACGCGCATCTTCATGCCGCCCGACAATTCGCGCGGATAGGCGTTCTGGAACTGGTCGAGCCCGACGAGTCGCAGCGATTCGAGCACCCTGTCGCGAACCTGGTTGTAGGACTGCCCGCGCAGGCGGAACGGCAGCCAGACATTCTGCGCCACCGTCGCCCAGGGCATCAGCGTGGGTTCCTGAAAGACCACGCCGAGATCTCCGACCTCATGGCCGCCCTCCCACACGATGCGTCCGCCACTCGGCTCCGACAGCGCCGCGATCAGACGCAGCGCGGTCGACTTGCCGCAGCCCGACGGCCCGAGCAGCGAGATGAAATCGCCCTCGTTGACGGCCAGCGACATCGCGCGCAGCGCCACGACATCGCCGCCGAAGGTCTTGTCCACGTTCTGCATCTCGAGAACGGTCCGCCGGTGTCCGGCGGGCCGTCTGACAGCCGATTGCACCATTATGGCCCGTCCCTCATCGCTTTGCGCCGTGCCGATCAGTCCGGGCGCAGTTCCATGCCCAGCCCGTCGCCGACAAATTCCGTCGTGAAGGAGGCCCGCCAGTCGACATCCGCGTTGACGACACCGGCATCGACCATGGTGTTGAAGAAGTCCTCGATGGCTTCCTCGGTGATCACGCCGACGCCGTATTCGAGCGCGTCGCCCGAATCGATGATGCCTTCCTCGATCATCATCTCGATGGCGAAGTCGATGCGGTCCTGCGTCATCTCCTCGTTGTCGGCCATGATCATCTCGTTGGCGGCCGTGTTGTCGCCGTAAAGGTAGTTGTACCAGCCGAGGATGGAGCCGTTGACAAAGCATTCGACGACCTCGGGACGCTCCTCGACAGTCTCGACCATGGTTTCGATGGTGGTGGCGTAGCCGCCGAAGCCGTACTCGTCGAGCAGGAAGATGTTGGGCTCGAAGCCGGCCTCCTGCTGGATCGCGTAGGGCTCGGAGGACAGGAAGCCCTGCATCGCGACGTCCTCGTCGGCGAGGAACGGGGCGATCGAGAAGGTGTAGGGGGCGCGCTGCTCCTCGGTGAAGTCGAACACGTCCATCATCCACTGGTAGTAGGAGACATAGCCGCCATCGCCGATGAGCAGCGTGTCGAGCTCCTGCAACTCCTCCCAGGTATCGGCCACGCCGGGATGCGAGATGATCACCTGCGGCGATTTCTGGAACGCGGTGCCCACCACGATGAGCGGGATGTCCTCCTCGATCGCGTCGAATGCCTGCAGCATGTTGCCGCCCATGTGGAAATCCATCCGCCCGGCCAGCATCTGCGCGCGGTTGTTCACCTGCGGCCCGCCCGGCACGATCGTCACGTCGAGGCCGCATTCCTCGTAGGTGCCGTCCGCGACGGACTGGTAGAAGCCGCCATGCTCGGCCTGCGCTTCCCAGTTCGTGCCGAAGGATACCGATTCGAGCGCGAGGGCGGCGCTGGCCGAGGCCCCCAGCGCGGCGGTCGCGGTTGCGCAGAGTCGAAGCATGGCGGAAGTCTCCCTGTGGTGGTTCGTCGCGTTATGCGAGCCTGTCGCGCCCGTGAGAAGCGCGCGGGTCCTGCGCGCCCGGATATTGCGCCGATGTTGCAGAATTATTGTGCATAATGGAATGGTCTTGTTCATGTCCTGAGCATCCGGCCTTGCGCCGGGGCGGGCGTGTTGCCGGGCCCGGCGTCAGCCGGCATCAGGGCGCGGCGTGCGGCGCAAACGCGGGAGAGCAGCATGACCCCGATCACTCCGCCCGGTATCCGGGCCCCTTTCGGCGCCTATTCCCACGGCATCCATTTGAAGGGGGCGTCCGAGCTGCTCGTGATGTCCGGCCAGCTCGGTGCGGCGGCCGATGACAGCGTGCCAGACGGCGTCGCGGCGCAGGCCGAGATCGCGTTTGCCAATCTCGATGCCATCCTGGCCGAGGCCGGGCTCGGGCGCGGCGACGTGCTGCGCCTTAACGCCTATGTCACCGAGCGCGCCGACATGGCCGGCTACATGCGCGCGCGCGATGCATGGCTTGGGGGGCTCGCGGTGCGCCCGGCCTCGACGCTCATGATCGTGTCGGGATTCACCCGTCCGGAGTTCCGTGTCGAGATCGAAGCGCTGGCGGCGCGCTGACCGGTGCCGCCTTTCCATGCACCTGCCGCATGCGCTGGCGCGAAACCGGGCGCTGCGCCGACGCGGCGGCATCGGGCCCGGCGGCGGAGTGGAGGCTTGCGCGGCAGGGCGCTATCGCCAAGATGATCGCGCCGCCGCCTGCGGCGCCGGCCAGCAAGGGAAGGACCGCCGATGAGTGCCAATGCCGATGCCGCCCGCGCCGCGCTCGCCCATCTCGACATCGAGGCGAGCGCCGCCGCCATCCGCTCCAAGAGCCGGGATTTCTTCTGGTATTCGCCGGTTCTAAAGGACCGGCTCGATCATGTGCAGGGCGATTTCGTGGTCGCACCGCGCTCGGAGGCCGAGGTCATCGAGGTGCTCAAGGTCTGCTATGCGCATGACGTGCCGGTCACCACGCGCGGCGCGGGCACGGGCAATTACGGCCAGGCGATGCCGCTCGCCGGCGGCTGCGTGCTGCACATGAAGCATCTCGACAAGGTCCGCGAGGTCCATCCCGGCCGCGTCATCGTCGAGCCGGGCTGCCTTCTGAAGGATCTCGACGCGGCCACGATCGCCGATTCGGGGCAGG
>LFIK01002689.1_pt1 | contig 14397 bp, 19 predicted proteins | sample 643401 | NCBI WGS metagenome assembly LFIK01 (sample SAMN03777447, study PRJNA286221) | soda lake metagenome | biome: soda lake; feature: Kulunda steppe; material: water; isolation source: sample T5-Br brine of Lake Tanatar-5 | place: Russia: Kulunda steppe | collected 2010-07 | reverse complement strand
GGGGGGAGCAGGGATGACTTAAATGGGGGGGGCAGCATTGGGGCAGCCAGTGTGGCCAGCAGTGGCGCAGGCGGGGGGGAGCATCCGGACCGCGTGTGCGGCAGCCAAGATCAGCGCCGCAAGGGCAACGAGGAGGAGAAAAAGGAGGAGGAGGAGGAGTTATTGGAAGGTGGGGCGTGTGTTTCTAGGTCGGGTGTGTGCCCCTCTGGTGCCTTTGAGCCCTGCACGTTCCTCCAAGTACACGCTGCCTTTTGACACAACTGTGGCTTGCATGGGCCTTATATGGGTGTGACTGTATGATGCGTAGTGCGTCTGTTATGCACAGTGGTGGGCATGCCCAATCATGCCTTATCAGGCTTGCAGCAGTGGGGAGGGGTTGAGGGTGCACTTTGGCTTTGCGCAGGTACACAGCTATGAGGGTGAGTGCAAAGAAGATTGAGAAGGAAAGGAAACTAAGCAGGCAGCAAAAAAATCCCTGCTCTAATTAAGGAAAAGGAGACACATTGGCTCAAAGAGCCGTGAGTCTCCTACACCAGATTGCAAGGTGCAGATAAATTCAGGTACCCGATCAAAGTTCGCACTTGGCCACTGCTGAATTTTTGCTCACACCATAGTGCGCGTGCAATTTGGCAGCAGCTGCCTGCCAATGGCCAACCCTACTCATTCCATAGCACCATTCCGGGACTTACCAAGAGCCTTTTGCTATGTGAAGTGCCAGTATTTATGGCTCATCTCTGACCGATTACATTGATCTTGTGACCCTAGACTGCCTCTTGCGTCTCAAGGGGGGGGCAGCCGGCCTCCCACTGAACCCTTGCCACTTTTTGACTCTACGATAGGGGCGTCACCAAATCCAAGGGACAAGCAAGTGCGCAAGCAAGCAGGCAAGCAAGCAGGCAAGCAAAAGAAAGAAAGGAGAGGTAATGGATAAACAATGAGAAACATGCATTCCTGCTTGCAGACGACCCGGATGTGGCAGCAGAGGCTGCGCAAGCCCGTGCCATCTGTGCTCGCTTCCTGGAGGCCCACCTACACCCGCATGCACCTCGCGCCCACCCCTACCTCCCTCAGCCCGCTGCCTCCATTGTCCCACCCACTGGCGCCGCTAACATCCCCTTCCGCGACGGCAACACGCCCACAGCCTCGGCTGCAGCAGCCTCTGCAGCCGCAACGAGTGCAGCAGACCTGCAGCCCGCAGGTAGCAGGAGCCGCACACCCTCCCACGTCTCCGGCAGCAGCGACAGCAGCAGCACTGTGGCAAGGCCAAAAAGCATTGCCTCTGCACCGCTGGTGCTGCCCGCAGGTGCGCAGCTAATGGCGGCCCCTGCCGCGTCAGTTGCTCACTGTGATGCAGCTGCTTCTGTGGCTCACTGCGCTCACTGTGATGCTCACTGTGCTCACTGTGATGCTCACTGTGATGTTCACTGTAATGCTCACTGTTCCCACTGTGATGTAGCTGCTTCTGTGGCTCACTGCGCTCACTGTGATGCTCACTGTGCTCACTGTGATGCTCACTGCGCTCACTGTTATGCTCACTGTGCTCACTGTGCTCACTGCGATGCTCACTGTGCTCACTGTGATGCAGCTGCTTCTGTGGCTCATTGTGCTCACTTTGCTCACTGTTATGCTCACTGTGATGCTCACTGTGCTCACTGTGATGCTCACGTGGCCCAATGCACTCACTGCGCTCACTACAATGCAGCTGCTTCTGTGGCAGGGGCGCACAGGGTCGGCGGCTGTGTGCAGGGGCCCCTCAGCAGCCTTGACTCCAACCGCACCGTGGCTGGCAGCGTGGCAAGCAGCAGCAGAGCAGGAGACGTGCAGGGCTGCCATCAGGTCCCAAGCAGCCTTGACTCCAACCGCACCGTGGCTGGCAGTGTGGCCAGCAGCAGCGGCAGCACATCGGGGGCGGGCACATTTACGCTGCGTGCCATGGCAGGTAGCGCACCTGGCAACCTTGCAGGCTCTGGATTTGGCTGGGGTAGCGAGACGGAGGACCAAGCAGATGGAGTGTGGGAAGGAAGGGGCAGCCGTGCGGCCGTCACCAGCGCGCACACGCCCCCTTGCCGCCCAGCCCACCCAGCCGGTCACAGGGCCAGTAACAGCAGCCGCCGCAGCAGCAGCAAGAGCGGAAGCGCCTGCAACATGGGCCTGCAGGCTACCCAGGGAGCGGCCATTCTTCTGCCAGAGGCTACCAAGGGAGCGGCCATTCTTCTGCCAGAGGGCCCCTTGCAGCAACATCCTCATGAGGCTACCAAGGGAGCGGCCATTCTTCTGCCAGAGGGCCCCTTGCAGCAACATCCTCATGAGCTTCTCCCCTTGGTAGCCTGCAGGCCTACCACGCCACGCCACCCTGAGGACTCCACGCGGGTGTGGAGCCCCCCAAGCGTGGTGCCAGTACAGCACACCAGTGTACACTACTGTGCCGCCTGCACTTTGCGTCTGCCCACGCATGGCTGAAAGTGTACAGGTTCCCATGCAAGCTGCACCGCCAGCACTTACCATATTGCTGGTTTATACTGGGCTACGCATGCGCCTCCATTCTGCGCCTTTCTGCCGCACTGGTTGGGTGGGCATGCGCTCCACAGCTTTTTCCACTGCAGTACTGTACTGTACTGTTGCTTGGCTCCACTGCCGCTCTTCTCAGGATGGGGCAAGCGCCCACCAGCCACACTCTCTGGGGCTGTGGCACAGGCTGCCTCAGTGGCCATGCATCACAGCATTTGTTTCATGTTATGGCTTGTCCCACAGGGGCCAACACATGCGACACCAGGCCTGCTACGCGCCATATCACAAGCTGAATGCGCTGCACAAAGCATGCGCTGCCTGCCGTTCCCGGGCCTTCATGGCCACTCTCTCCCAGGGGGCCCTCATTTTCCGTGTGAACACCACAGCAAAGAGATGCCTGTGTGTGCCTCTGTATGTGTGTGTGCATCCTGCTCCATGCCACATATGGTAGCCCACGGCCCATGGACTTGCATGGCCCCTCTGGAAGGGGCTGCCATTAAAAGCACTTGGTCTCTGCCCATGTCCTGCTGCACCCGCTCCCCCAAAACCTGTGCCCAGCAGCGTCTCCCTCAAGCCTTGCACTGCAACCCCTCTGCTGCCTAAGTTGTCAACCTGCCCACCGCCTTGTAGTTCCACTTACCGGCTGCCCCACGGCGCCCTCTCTCTGGATGCTATGCTGGGGGAATCGGTTTCCATGCCCATACCCTGCACTTCCACTTGCTTGCGGCTCAGTGCCAACCTCTCTTTAACATCCTGGCATACCACTTGCCTGCCCGTCTTCTTTAACACAAGTGCCTTGCAGCAACATCCTCATGAGCTGCAGTGCCTTCTTTGCCCTCATGATCCGTTGATGGCCTACTGTGCCCCGCCATGCTCTTTGTCCATCCTCTTACCCACAAGGGTCCTGCAGCCGTCCTCATCAGCCGCAGTGCTCACTTGTCTGTTGGCCTGCAGTGGCCCCCGTGCTGCACCCACCTCACACCCTCGAGCCAACGGACGACATGTGACAGGCTCAGCGCAGCATCAGATGATCTGAGGCCCTATGGCTTACCCCACTTGCCGTCATCGCTGGGCCGCGGCAGCCTGTGCAGCAGTGCAGGTGCGGACACCAGGCTCAGCTTGCGCAGCAACATAGGTGCAGGCATAAGGTTCAGCTTGTGTGGCAACAAATTTGCAGGCACGGGGTTCAGCTTGTATGGCAATATAGGTGCAGGCACGGGGTTCAGATTGTGTAGCAACACAGGTCCAGGCACAAGGCTGCGTTGGCTGTTGCTGATACATCAAGCTAAGGGGGAAATGGATTTCTGTCTGGTGGTGCATGTGTGTTGCAAGAAACAAATATGTGCATCAGCCTCAAGCCATGTAGCTGTGCTTCTCAATGTGCAGGCAAGTAAAACAGTGGCTCATCAATAAGGTGCAAGCAAGGAGCGGGCTCCTGTTGAGTGTGTTAGGGGGCCAATCAGAGCAGCAGCCCCAAAATTGTTTGTGCCGTACGTTCTGCAGCAAGAACTTGTGTTATTGCAAGCTTTAAAGGTCCATCCTTTTTGATATGCTGTACCAGAGGCTTATTTAGATCCTTAGTTAAGGCATTCAATGTACCTAGTCATACAGTAGGTCAAGTATTGATGCTTGATCAGGTGTGAGGAAAGACTCAATGATTGAAGGCGCACAATACACCTAGTCAGGTGGTAGGTTAAGACCCAATAATTGATGTGTTGAACACCATATGAGCAGGAACCACAACCCAAGCACTCTCCCAGGCCACTCAGACAACTGAAATATGTGCAGGTCCGCCAGAGAGCAGCCATGGCTCCATTACCTCCTGCACTGCTCAGTCTAAACCAGGCCTGCACCAGCCGCCCCAGCCACCCGCAACCCCTTCCTCCGTGGGACAAGGCAGCAGCCTTGCCATAGCAGACGGGGGGCACACCAGCGGCATGCACAACAGGAGCAGCAGCGCAGGGTCCCTGCTCGTGCATGTGGGCACGGGCACGCACTTGGGAGATGGCCCTGCACACACCACACCGGGCTGCACAGGTGCGTGACCTAGTGCGTGTTTTGCGGTTGAAGAAGTTGTGCGGTGTTGGGAATGCTGGCCAGTCCATGAGTGGGCGGACACAAGCAGAGGGTGCACGCCGGATAGTGGGGTTGACAGGAAAAAGCACCCAGCATACAGCAGCAGCGTGATCCCAACCCAGGGTAAGTCACTGATCAGGGTGGCTGGCGCGCAGTATCCTTTGCAATCAGCAGGGCTTGGTGACAGACAATCCAGCCTGGGGCCTGTTTATTTGTGGAAACAAGCATGGGTTGAACACAACTTTCAAGGGATTTCCAGCGATTGTGCTTGCTTGGCTGTATGCTGTTACAGACCAGTGCCATTGTTTGGGCTCACTGCTAGGCATTTCCTGCTGGCTGCAGCAGTAATATTTGAGAAACAACAGTTGATATCTTTTTTTAAGCCACGTTGACACAAGCCCCTGCTGCTTAGTGCCCCGTTCATCCCTAACTTTCTTGCTTGCCCTCTGCCAACTAGCACAGCCCATAACAACTTGAGCACGTGCAGGCACCTATCCCAATGAAGACCAGCAGACCAATCCTATTCAGGCAGAAACAGCAGCAGCAGTGGCGGCGTCAGCAGCAGAATTGCCTGGAGAGTGTAAAAAGCTTAATGCACTGGAGTGGCCTACAAGCATTCTAGATGGTGCACCTGAAGGCAGCAGAGGTGCAGGCAAAGACAGGATGGCTGTGGCTGCGTCGGGTGGTGACGCCAAATGGCTAATGCAGCTGGAGCGTAGGGGCAATGACCCTCATGGGGTTCTGCCTCCAGGCGTGCACCTGTTTGGGCTGCGTAAGGTCTTCCTGCGCTCAAAGTGGTGGATGCCCCAGTTCTGGTTGGCCAAGGGCGCGGCTGGGGAGGCGCGGGCTGCAGGCACGCGACAAAAGCCCTCCCTGCTGTCCAGGTAAACCTCGCGTGAATGCGTGAATGTGGGTTCACGCAAGTGTGATTGTGGGCTTATGCGTGTGCAGGTGGAGATGTGTAGTACACAAAGGAGCCTATGCATGCAGACATGCAGAAGTACTATGGACACATTATTCAGGGGCGTTCAGATTGATGACAAGGGAATTGTCTCCTATAAAGGGACACAAATAGCAACACCTGCTTAGAAATAGATGCGCATATGTGTTTAATGATACAACTTGTGCCCAGCGCGCACAGTAAGTTGCCCAGTGCGCAGTACGCAGTGCCCAGTGCGCACGTGCCCAGTGCCCAGTGCCCAGTGCGCAGTGCACACAGCAAGGATGCAGGGCCAAGATGCATGCACGCCAACTTGCATGCTTCCCCTGCTTGGGCTGAAGGATTTGGTAGGTGAGTTAGAAAGTCTGGCTAATATGATTCTCAATGCATGCTAGAATTTCACCACCTAAGGGTTTGTGTCACCCAAAGGGGGTGTGCAGAGAAGGGAGACAGGTGCAGGATAGCACACACCCGCAACTGACATGCTGTGTTCTCCCTCACCTACATTGGTGATCCTTATTGCAACCAGCCAGATTTCCGGTTTGCAGAGACTGGAATTTCTCAATTTCTTGGTCTGTGTGCTCCCAGGCTTGCATGCCTGTGCTGGCCTTTCAGCACATGGAGGTGGCTCAAAACCTGGTGGGCAGACCTGCTGCAAGCCAACACCTTGGTAAGGTGCCTTTTGCACTCTTTTGATTCTTGTACCAGACATAAAGAAGGAAGTGGATGCCAACAAAGGACACCACTTTTCCATGTAGTACCCTTCCAATTTGCAACCAGCATTCAACATGGGAGCTTGTGTCTTGGAATTGCCAGTGAGCAGCAGTTGGGCCCCCTTGCAGGTCTTTTCTCTTATTTTTGTTTCTTTTATTGCCAGTGAGGAGCCTTTGTGTCCCCTTGCAGGATATGAGACTGCAGAGTCTTCATCATGCCAAAGAACTGAGACTCTCCAGGCTAGGGTACCTCCCCAACTCTCTGGCACACTTTGCATCAGTGTCACTGTGACCATACAAAGCATTGCCAGGCACCTTCATACAGCACTGAATTTAAGATCCTTGATGCCACTGATTGAGCACCTGGTTATCTATATAGCAAGGCCTGTCACGGAATCTCTAAATGCTCGGCAAGCATTTGCAGCTGTTCATACATTGCTATGCGTACAAGAAACATTGCACAACGCAACTTTCCTGCTAGATGCAGGGCAGTAGTAAGATTGCTCACATGGTGCAGGCATATGCAAGGCATTGATCCTGCTTGTGCTATGTGCTTTCTTTAAGTCAATGACTATGCAACCTCTTTTTCTATGGCTTGTGTTCCGTCCTGCACTGGAGTGACTTAAACCCAGGCAATTGCATTTGCTTGCAGGTTGCTGTCAAGCCAACATGGCTGAGCTTCACACCAGGCAACTGCTTCTGCTTGCTGGGACCTAACGGTGCCGGAAAGACCACCATTATCAAGTGCTTGACAGGGGTGGGTGGGTGGTGCGCACCATGGCCAGGACCGGCAAGACCCCGTTATCTTGTGTCATCTTGCCCCCTGTGGGCATCTTGTCTTTGCAGCAAGCAACCGTGGATCTGGTCCTGTTGTATTTTTTTTAATGCAGCCTTAACAAGGCTTCCATTTTGCTGCAGCTCCAATCATGCTGAAACCGCAAGATGGAAGTTGCAGCAAACTCCTCACGTTTGTGTTGTATACACCTACTGCATCATTGGAAGCCTGTATCCCTTCTCACGCATATCTGAAACTTCTACTCTCTGAACTGATGGGGCCTGCCAACAGTGGAAATCATAAAAAGTTCGAGCTTACAAAGCCATTGCAATTTCCATAATGGCTTGCATCCAAAAATAGAAGTGCATGGCTTTACACTTGCTCATGGCCTATCTTCTGTGTGTGCATGCAAGCTTGCAGCATGCTGTAGCTCTTGTATGCCACGGCTCATAGAACCACCCCAGCCCTCCCAGCCCTCAGCTGCAGCTCCTGGCTCACCAATTGCCTCATTCACTGCTGTGCAAGCACAAGCACCCACTAACCTTTCCGGCCACTGGCTTCATGCGCTGCTGGGCAAGCGTAGGCTGCCCAGGCTTCGGGAGGGGATGCGCTTGTGTGGGGCCACAGCGTGCGGGGCCCCTCAGGCTTGTCAGCCGCCAGAGCAGTCACTGGAGTGTGCCCCCAATTTGATGTGCTCTGGCCCCAGGTGCGCATGCATGTATGCAGCAAATACAGCAAGTCTCCATCTGGAGATTCGGGGAAATCATGCACCCTGCCCCTCGCAGCCATGGCTTTCTTCAGCCATGCCCTTAGCCATATCTCCAGGCATTTCCTAACCTGACCTCATCCATGTCATTAGCCTGCCTCCAGCTTTCCTGAAAGCTTGTCCATGGCTGTGCCTGTTACAGCCTCATTTACAGCCATGTTCGTGATAATGGCCTGGCTCGCTAGGTAAACACCTGCTGCAGTTTGGCACACTTTGTAAAACCGCTTGCTTAATTTAAAGCTTCCTTAAGATGCATGGCATTCCATATTCTACTTCTGACTACGACCACTTGCAAGGAAGCCGTAATCATCCTGTCCAAAGTCACGCTCGCTGAGCCTACAGTTGTGTACTAGCTGGACCATTTACCAGTACATCTAACAATTTGTCTATGACTATCACAGCCTTGTATCTATGCGCAAAGAGGCACACGTGGTAAAATTTAAGTTTGTACATATTGAGCAACCTGGAAGCATGGTCGAGGGATGAGTCCACTACTCAAGCTTGTAAACTATACCTGCACCAATGAATACATCATCTAGCATACCCCTGAGCCCCTCCAAGCACACAGGGATCCCGTGCACATTTGCACAATATGTTATTCACATCCCACGCACAGAGGCAAAGTGCCTTTGAAAGCAGAGCGCCAGACTAATCTAGCCTGTGTCCTGACAGGGGTGTCGAGCAATACACTCTTGGCTATTGCTGTTACCTGCTCATGTGTCTGCAGCTTACAGGGACAGAGCACCTCATCCTGTTTTCTCACATCAAGGGCTTGTCTACCGGTACAGCAATGATACAGGAGTCCCAATCCTTGCTGAAACAGGTGATGCGCGCTCTTTCATCTGCAAAGGTCAGCAGACTTTCTTGGCTCCTGCACATTATTTGTGGATGTGGCATCTGAGCATCAATTGCGGGTATGGCTCAGGCAAAGGAGGAGGAATTGCTTGGCAAAACTTGCATTGCGTCTGATAAGCGTTACAGGCACGCTCGACCCACTGCTTTCATCAAAGTAATTACCTTTATTTCTTGTTAATACATGACATGTCACTGAAAGTTCAAAATCAGGGCCTTGAAGTCTCAAGGCTATGCATGTACTGATTTATGCAGCTGATTAACCAACCTGCCAGAGCAATGGCATGCCATCAGCCCAATATAGTTACACATAGTAACATAGTACAGTATAAGCTTATCCACAAGCGTGCGCGTTGCATCCTCTCTCTCATCCACCATCATGTCACTCCACCTGCTATCTCCCTTGCATAGTCAAGCATTCATCTGTTTACCTTTCAGAGATCGCATAGACTCGTGCCCCCGTTTTGATTGATTTGGGATCCTAAGTGTTTGCTAGCGGCATGCGTTGACTCTACTTAACCCTGGATTTATATCATACTACACGCTGCCAGCCCGACGCAGACCCTGGACCTGAAATTCACCTTCTCCTACACCTGCTGCTATCAGCTCTGCGTAGACTCTGGACCTGCAATCTTCCTGCACCCCCTCAATGGCAGGTCGGCCTGGCCAAGGCTGGCGGCGTGCGCTCCGGTGCATACAGTGGCGGCATGCGGCGGCGCCTCAGCCTGGCCATAGCGCTGCTGGGCAACCCCGCGCTCCTGGTGCTGGATGAGCCAACCACTGGCCTGGACCCAGTCTCCAGGTGTGAGGGAGGGGGACCCTGCCTGCAGGTATGGAGCAAAGGATGTGCAAACAAGGAAGAGGGCCTGGTCTCTCCAGGTGTGAGGGAGGGAACGAGTGCCCTGGTGCGAGAGTGGGTTGTCACACCAGATAAGTGCATTACCAGATTTATGCTTCCTGCTAGTCATGGTTATGCTACTTCTTTTTGTTGCAGCAGTATCTCAGCGCAGCGTAACAGGGAAGGCGCAGAGTCTCCAGGTCTAAGAGAGGGGACACATGCAGTCTCCAGGTGTCTGACAGGGACATGAGAGGGGGGAGCCGTCTTCCAGTGTAAAAACAATTGGAGAATGGGGCGGGGGAAGAGCTGAGAATGCTGAAACACTTGTAGAGACGAAGGGAAATAGGGGGGGGAAGGGGAGGGCAAGGAATAATTGATGCGGCAGGGCAACTGGACATACAGGATTGGCGGTAACACTCTGAAAAAAGGGACAGGAGCTACGATACTTCAATTCGGACTTGTGTTCAGGTCTCGTAGGCTATCTAATGCGCATGTATGCCTCCTCTTGCAGGCGAGGAGTGTGGAATTTGCTGGCAGAGGCAAAGCATGGCCGCGTGATGCTGCTGACCACACACAGCATGGAGGAAGCAGATGTGCTTGGGGACAGGTACAAATAAAAGCGCAAACAAAACCACCAAACCTTCCTGCTTTTCCTATTTTGCTACATTCATAGGTATGTGTACTTAGCAAAGAACATGAACCAAGTCAGTATTAACTCTAAAATGCAGCCAAGTCTGACTTGACTACAGTTTTGCTCTGTGCACTTTGCATAGTGCAGCCGAGTGCTTTGATGTTAAAGGTCCTTAGTGCAACAGTTCGTGCACAAGGTCAGGCACTCTATTCTTGTGTGTCTTTGACAAGGATTCTGATCAAGGAGATTAAAAAAGTTGACAATGTAAGCACCTAGAGATCTCAACGTGCAAAATCCTTGAGCTTAGCAGGCACTATAGTGCTGCCGGTATGCTCTGGAGGCCTGTTCACATCGTCTATTGTGGGGCTTCTTGGCCCAATTACTTGCATTCCCTCCTGCAGGATTGGCATCATTGCTGCTGGCATGCTGCGCTGCCTGGGTAGCGGCCTGAGGCTGAAGGCACGGTTTGGAGATGGGATCCGTGTCAGCGTGGCCCTTGCCGCAGATCTGGTGCGCTCTGCCCTAGCTTCCCAGGGTTGTGTATGTGCAGTGCCATGCCCTGAGACAATGCGATGTTGCTACTGCCTCAGGTGCAAACACGCCCCGCTCTCATTCAGGCCACAGCTCTTCACTTCACCACCATCCACCAGATGGATACCATCAATTGGTGTACCATAGTTGTTTGGTCCACCAGACAGGGCGCCATATGCCATTCAGCTGTCCATCGGCAAAAGTCCACCCCACTGATGTGCCCGAACACTCCACACATGCAATCAATGCCAGCCCTGTTTGCAAGCTGACCTGGACAGGGACCCCACATGAGCTGACCAGATTTGGATGGCAAATACTCCAGTTGTTGACCTGTGGGCTGCGCGAGCCTAGGCACAATCGTGCTTGGGGCTGAGGCCTTACGCTTGAGCCTCATAGGTGGCCTGGGGAGGAGTGCTTGGGCCCATCTCCGGCAGGGACTCCGACCCTACTTTCAAACTCAGGCTGATCTTGTAGTTTGTGTGGGTTTGTTCTCAAGTCTCCTATGGTTGGGCCTTCGAGTTTTCCATGGGCAAGTCCACAAATTTTCCTTTTGCCAGTCCTTATGGCTCCCGCATGCCCCGTTCACGAGTTGTCCATTGCACCCCTTCTGGGAAACAGCTTGCATAATGGGGCTTTGAATACCTTCATTGGTGTTGAGGAGCTACAAGAAGAGGGTGCGGCGCACATATGCACCCACAGCATGCACCCACTCACACACACACGTACACACACACACACGCACACACACACACACACACACACACACACACAAACACACACATACAAACACACACACGCCCACATGCACTTCCCCAGGCAGAAGACGCGGCTGGGCAAAATGCTCGGCGTGAGGCTGTGCGCCGCGCGGTGGCGCAGCAGTTGGAGCGGCCCAACCTGTATCCAGGCCACCCCAAGCTCGCGCCCCAGCAGCACAGTGTGCGGTGGAGCACGGGTGTGGGTGTGGAGCAGCAAGGGCGTGGGTGTAGGGCTGAGGCCGGGTTTGGGGAAGAGGCAGAGGCAGAGCTGCAGGAAGATAGAAAGGCGGAAGGGGCTTGGACTGCTGGGCAGCAAGATCTGTCCACGGGCGCGACATCGGCCACCATTCCCAGATCAGGTGACCACAGCCAAGAGGCGGGTGAGGAGTTTGAGGATGCGCACAGCTACTTCCGCGACACCAGCAGCGAGCGCAGTGGGGGCAGCATCCAAGGCGACCAGTCAGCCGTGTGCAATCAGTCAGCCGTGTGCAATCAGGCTGTGCGGGTTGTCAACTCGCAGCTGGGCGGGCAGCTCAGCAACACGGGCAGTGGGACTGAGGGGGCATGCCAGCCTAGGGAGCAAGGAGGATACTCATACGGGTGTGAGGAGGGAGGGCCGGGCCTGCAGGCTGCTGTCAGCAGCAGCAGCAGCAGCTACGAACACTTCCTGGTGCCCAAGGAGCAGGAGGATGCGCTGCCAGAGCTTTTCTTGTGCTTGGAGGTGTGGGATTCTTTGTTTGTGTGTGTATGCGTGCGTACGCACACGCTTGCATGCCTGTCTGTGCTGTAATATGTGGACACACATCTGGTGCCACAAGCTCTGGGTGGATGCACTGGCAGAACTGCTCCTGTGCTTCAGAGGTGCATGTATGTGTGTGTGCCTGCTCATGTGCCTTTCTGCACTGTGTTGAGTGGGCACGTCCTGGTGCTCAAGTTAAAGGGAGACGCGCTGCTGGAACTTTTCCTGTGCTCAAAGGTACCTCCGGTGCATGCCTGGTACGCTTATAAATGTTGTGTTGTAGATGCATCATTCTGGCATGAGTGCGTGAACAAGAAGTGGTTGTGTGTGAGGGTAAGTGGGCGTATGCGCATGAGAAAGTGGTAAAAGGAGCACATGCGTAGGGGAGATGCCAGTGCCCATGATGATGAGCCCTGAAGGACAATGTATGGGAGGGATGCACGTCCATGACATCTGGATTATGTCTTGGGATGGTCTGGGCGGTGGTGCTGCCCATGCATAAATGGGCTCATTTGTTTTATCTCATCATTATTTCAGCACGATGGTCCTTCAGAGACCAGCCCTGCAAAGGCATGCGATTTGGAAATGCCCCCTTGAGAGCAATTGTTTCAATGCATGCGTGGCATGGACTGATGATGCAATGTTTTCACCACTTTGCAGGAGCTGTCGGAGTCACTGGGTATCGTGGACATTCAGGTGGGCCACGTGCCACGTGCGTTTTTATGTTTCTTATATGGAACTTTTTCATTGCAAGGTCTGCAGGTTGCAAAACACCAGCATTACTGGCAAGAGCTGCTTGCAGCTCATGCTCGTTTACTGGCTCTTATCTTTTGAAACTTTGGCACCTCTACGCAATAGGCATACCATGTGTACACAAAATCATTTACTCAAAAATTATTGGATGCTTATCATGACAGTAGGCAAGTGTAAAGCCCCATTCAGTAGCACTCTCCACAGTCCACTGCCCTCCATCTGCATTCACACCAGTATCCACATCCAGCCACAGTAAGATGTAAGTGCGTCTGACCTCCTTTTCCTGAGTCATATCAAAGTTTGACTATCCAGTACGATCAAAACCTTGCCTGTGTGCGCTTGCAGGTTGGGCTCACTCCATTGGAAGATGTCTTCCTCAAGGTTGTTTCTGGTTTATCTGCATCTCGGTGATGCTGCAGATGTCACCCTCCTCAAAAAACCTCAAGATACATCAGAGATATATCCTGGTTAACTGCTGCAGGCTGCCGCACATTAGCTTATCAGGAAGGTCTGTGAGCCAACCAGTCCATGGCCTGCCTGATCTGAGTATATGCTGCATACATCAAACCCAACACCCCCCCACAGGGGCTGCTGATTGTAGAATTTGCTAGCAATCACACAAGCTGCATGTTGCTTGAGGTCCCTTGCTATACCTGAATGAGGCTATACAAAAGAAGTTTAGATACAGGTGTCATGCTAATTAAGCATAATTGGTAAATGCGACTTATCTAGGTTGCTCAGCTAAAAGACTTTGTGTTCAGATCTTTGATAAACATGCAGGGCTGCTGTACCAATACATACTGTACAGATCAATACAACCCATTTACATGTCTCTTCTTCTGCAAAGTTGTTTTGGTCGGGCCGCCCACGTGAGTCAAGAAATATTTTGTCTGCGGGAACAGACAATGTGCAGCCTGCATTTGATCCAGGCCTGGAAGGTTCCTCGCGTGTGGCAAAATGACTATTAAGACCGTATAGCAGTTGAGATTCAAGCTGCATTTCGAATTGCAATTGAAATTTAAAGCAGGGGGTGCGCCTGGCACCTTGTGTGCCAGTGGTGTCTTGGTTGCAAATAAATTTCCGACATCATCAGCTGCTGTGAAGAACAAGCTAAGGAATGTTTAAGTATAAAAATAGAGAGAGACAGAGAGAGAGAGAGAGAGAGAGGGAGAGAGAGAGGGAGAGAGAGAGAGAGAGATCTCTGGAGAGAGATGAGGGGAGAAACATCTTCTACTATCAGCGAACGTCGGGACCACTGGTCTCAGGACCGCAACTCGCCGCCCGCGGCAACCCAGGCACAGCCAAGCGTGCCGAAAACACAAGTAAGTCGCATACATGCGCGTATCGATGAATGGAAAAGGGGGAAGAGAGGGGCTGACCCAAGGGGTTAAGGCCTCGACATCGATTTCGATTGCACCTGCACCTTGCTCACACCCAGCCGGGCTGGTACAACGCCGTCCGTGCCTGTGCACTTGGGAATCTGCTGTGCTCATCATGCTCTGCTTTGGGGCACCTATGCG
>LFIK01002688.1_pt1 | contig 14398 bp, 14 predicted proteins | sample 643401 | NCBI WGS metagenome assembly LFIK01 (sample SAMN03777447, study PRJNA286221) | soda lake metagenome | biome: soda lake; feature: Kulunda steppe; material: water; isolation source: sample T5-Br brine of Lake Tanatar-5 | place: Russia: Kulunda steppe | collected 2010-07 | reverse complement strand
TGAAAGCGCCCTCGGGCCGTGCGGGTGGGTGGGTGGGCACGGCCCGAGGGCGCTTGTCGGCGATCTGCGCGAAACCTGTGGACCGGCCAGAGCCCGTCTCAGAGCAGATCCAGCAGCATCACCGCACCCGTCGCGAAGGCCAGCAGCGCCAGCGTCTCGAGCACCACGATGGCCAGATGCCCGCCCCCGACCGTGCTGAGGGCGCGCAGCGAGGTCTTGACCCCGAGCGCGGCAATCGCCGTGATCAGGCAGGCGCGCGAGAAGGTGTCGATCTGCGTCACCAGCGGGCCGGGCAGATCCGCGACGCTGCCGAGCAGCACCAGCGCGATAAACAGCAGCATGAACCACGGCAGCAGCGGAATGCGCCCCGCGCCCCGCCCCGCGCCGGTCAGGCGCAGCGTCAGCACCACGGCGATCAGCACCACCGGCAGCATGGCCACACGAAACAGCTTGGTGACGGTCGCGACCTCGCCCGCGCTGTCCGAGACGGAGAACCCGGCGCCCACCACCTGCGCGACATCATGGATCGTCGCCCCGATCAGAAAGCCCTGCTGCGTCTCCGAGAAATCCAGCATCTGAAACAGCAGCGGGTAGAGCACCATCGCGATGGTCGACAGCGCCGTGACGGCAATCACGGTGAAAAGAGTGTTGCGCTCGGTCTTGTCGTTATGCGGGATGACAGCGGCAATCGCCAGCGCGGCCGAGGCCCCGCAGATCGCCACCGCCCCGCCCGTGAGCAGGGCAAAGCGCCACTGGCGGCGAAACAGCGGCGCGGCGAGAAAGCCTGTGGCGATGGTCGCGCCGATCAGCCCGACCAGAAGGCCCGCGCCCGACAGCCCGATCTGCGCCAGATCCTCCAGCGCGATGCGGATCCCCAACAGCCCGACCCCCAGCCGCAGCACGAATTTCGCGGCAAAGTCGATGCCCGCGCGGCAGGGTCCGTCTTCGTGCAGGAAATTGAACGCCATCCCCAGCAGCAGCGCGAACAGCATCACGGGTGCGTCGTATTGCGCGCCCAGAAACCCCGCCGCGGCGGCGATGGTCGCGGCGAGCAACAGCCCCGGCGCCAGCGGGGCAAGGGCAGTGCGTGCGCGTGTGATCATGTGTGCGGCCTTGTCACGACCGGACGGGCAGGCCAGGCGGCCCGCCCGTCCAGGTGCGATCTCCTGCGGCGGTTACGCCGAGCGGTAGAGCTTGGTCATCGAGAATTCGCGATGCCCCAGCGCCTCGGCCGCCGTCAACCGGCCATTGGCGGTGCGCCGGATCATCTCGATCAGCGCGTCGCCCGCCTGGTCGATGGTCATGTCGCGGCGCAGCACGCCGGTCACATCGACATCGATATGCTCCGACATGGTGCGCAGCGTGCGCGGGTTGCCCGAAATCTTGATCACCGGCACGATCGGGTTGCCGACCACATTGCCCTGCCCGGTGGGGAAGGTGTGGATCACATAGCCCGCCGCCGCCATCAGCGTCACGCATTCCGCTGCCGCCGACGAGGTGTCCATGAAATACAGCCCCCTGCCCTTTTCGGGCGCCTCGGCCGGTTCCAGCACATCGATATAGCTGCTGGTGCGCCCGATCTTTTCGAGGTTGCCCAGCGCCTTTTCCTCGATCGTGGTCAGCCCGCCCAGGATATTGCCCTTCGTGGGCTGACTGTCGGACAGGTCCGAGGTCTTGTGCGCCTCGATCACGTCATCGGTATAGGCCTGCCATGTCTTGCGGAACTTCGCCGCGGCCTCGGGGTTGGCAGCGCGCTTTTCGCAGATATGCTCGGCCCCGGTGATCTCGGACGTCTCGCCGAACACACCGTAAAGGCCATGGGGCAGCAGCTTGTCATACATGTTGCCCACAGTCGGGCACGAGGAGAGCCCCGTCGTGGTGTCGGACTCGCCGCATTTGGTCGAAACCCACAGATCGGTCAGCGGGCAGTCTTCCTTCTGAAGCTCGGTCGCCCAATGGACGAATTCCTTGGCCTTCCAGCTTGCCCGGCGGATCGTCTCGAAATCGCCGTTCTGCTCGATCCAGAAGCCTTCGACGGGTTTGCCGGTTGCGGCGATGCCGTCGACCACCGTCTTGGTCCATTCGGGCTCGATCCCGATCACGACCACGGCCGCAACATTCGGGTTGGCGCCCGTGCCGATGATGGTGCGGAAATGCAGGTCCAGATCCGCGCCGAACTGCAACCGCCCGTAAGCATGCGGGATCGCCATGGTGCCCTTGACGTTGTTGGCCACAGCCTCACAAGCGGCGTTGGAGATATCGTCCACCGGCAGGATCAGCACATGGTTGCGCACGCCGACGCGGCCATTCTCGCGGCGCCATGCCTTGACGGTCTCTTGCGTGAAATCGAATGCCATCGGTTGCGCCCCCTTACCAGCGTTTGGTTTTCAGATTGTGGGTGTGGACATGGCCGCCAACCTCTGCGGCGCCCACCATCTTGCCGATATCCTCGCCATATTTGATGACGGTATCGCCTTGCTGCAGCGCGGTCAGCGCGACCTTGTGGCCGATGGGAATGTCGGCCTTGGCGGTCAGGCGGAAATCGCTGTTGTCCTCGGTGCAGACACACAGCATGTCGGTGCCGGCGCTCAGCCCCTCGACCACGACGACACCGACATTGTCGGCCTTGTCGTGGACAAGCAGTTGCGGATGGGTGTTTGCGGTCATGGTCGTCCCCCTCTGGATTAACCGGATACGCCCCGGGCCAAGCCCGTCAGCGTGTCGTGAAGCGGTTGCGGAATCTCGATGGTGTCGGCGCGCGCGGCGCGCTCGGCAAAGCGGCGCGCCCCGGGCAGGCGCGCGCCATCCTGCGCCTCGATGGCGGCGAAGATCGCCTCGGCGCGGTCCGTGAAGCCGGGGGCAAAGCGCGCCGGGTCCAGCACCAGGATGACATGCGCCAGATCGGGCGGCGGCCCATTGTCGTCGAAGAGCGAACTGGCCTGAAAGGCGAAACTCGCCCCGGCCAGCCCGGCGGTCAGCAATTCGACCATCAGCGCCAGCGCCGCGCCCTTGGCCCCGCCCGAGGGGAGCATCGTGCCCGCCATCGCGGCATCGGCGTCGGTGGTCGGATTGCCCTGCGCATCAAGCGCCCAGCCTTCGGGGATGGGCTGACCCGCCTTTTGCGCCAGCATCACCTTGCCGCGCGCGACATGGCTGAGCGAGAGGTCGATCAGCAGCGGAGCGCCTTGCGCACGCGGGCAGGCAAAGGCGATGGGGTTGGTGCCATAGAGAGCGCGCTTGCCGCCCCACGGCGCGATGGCCGCAGGCGCATTGGCCATCGCGAGTGCGATCAGCCCTGCGCGCGCAAAAGGTTCGACCGCCTGCCCGGCGACCCCGAAATGATGCGAATGGGTGATGCTGACCACCGCCACGCCCAGGTCGCGCGCCACATCGCGCGCGGCCTCTGCCCCGGCAGCGATGGCGGCAAAGGCCAGCCCGAAACCGGCATTGACCCGGATCACCGCCCCGTCGCGTGTGAGCTCCGGGACAGCCTCCGCGCGCACCTTGCCCGCGCGCATCTGGGCGGCATAGAACGGCACCCGCGCCAGCCCGTGCGAGGGCAGCCCCTCACGCTCGGCCATGACCAGCGCGCGCGCAGCGGGGCGCGCCAGCTCAGCCGTCATACCCGCAGCGACGAAGGCCTGTGCGGCCAGTTCCTCTGCCTGCAACGGGGTAAGCGCGACGCTGGACATGCAGATGATTCCCTTCCCTTCGCTTACAAAACTATATAGTTTATATAATAGAGCACCGTCAAGTTGGATTGTCCCGCCATGATTTCTGTTTCAAATTGCCATGCAAATGACTGACCGCCCTGTTTCTCAGCCGCTGCACCGGCAATTGCGCGACCTGATGATGGCGCGCATCGAGGGGGGCGAGTGGCCGCCCGGCACCTATCTGCCGCCCGAGACGCGTTTGGCGCAGGATTATGGCGTCGCGGTGGGCACGCTGCGCAAGGCGTTGCTGGATCTCGCCGCCGAAGGGGTGGTGCAGCGCCGCCAGGGCAAGGGCACGGTCGTGGCCAGCCATGACAGCGATGCGGTTCTGTTCCGCTTCTTCAATCTGCGCCACCGCGATGGCAGCGTCATGCGCCCCGAAAGCCGCGTGCTGTCCCGCACGGTCGAGGCCGCGGCACCGGACGATGCGGCGCGGCTGGGCCTTGCCGCCGGAGCTGCGCTGATCCGCATCACGCGGGTGCGCGAAGTGGATGGGGTGCCGATCCTGCATGAGCATATCCTGCTTGACGCCACGCGTTTCGCGCGGCTGGAACACGCCCCCGAAATCCTGCCCAACACGCTCTATCAGCTCTATCAGACCGAGTTCGGCGCCACCGTCCACCGCGCGCAGGAGACGTTGCGCGCCATTGCCGCCGATCCGGTCTGCGCGCACGAACTGGGCGTGACGCCGGGCACACCGCTTCTGGAGATCACGCGCCTGGCGCTGGATTACAACGCCGCCCCGATCGAGCTGCGCCTGTCGCGCGTCCGCACGGACAGCCTGTATTACAAGGCGGATGTGTAGGCCCAAACGCATGCGGTGACGCGGAACCTCAAGCGCCCTCGGGCCGTGCGGGTGGGTGGGTGGGCACGGCCCGAGGGCGCTTTTCGCGGGCGCGCCCGGCGGCAGACCGGCGCTACCCCTCCGGTCCCAGCGACAGGACGATCTTGGCGGCAGAGACATTGCCGGCATCCAGATCGGCGAAAGCCTGCGGGCCGTCCTCCAGCGGGCGGGTGCTGACCCAGCCAAGCGCCCCCAGCGCCCCCTTCTCGAGCGCGTCGAGAGCGGCGGCAAAATCCGCGGGCGTGTAGCAATAGCTGCCGGTGATGGTGATCTCCTGCAGCGTGACGCGGCGGATGTCGTACCCCTCATGGCCCGGCAGCAGCCCCACATGCACGATCACGCCGCCCGGGCGCACCAGTCGTGACGCCGCCTGCCGGGTGGCAACCGCGCCCACTGCATCGACGATCAGATCATAGGCGTTCTCGCCCGGGTCATGCGCCTGCGGGTCGAAGCCGGTGATCCCCGGCTCCGCGTCCAGAAGCGCGCGGCGGCCGGAATGGGGCTCGGCCACGTCGATGCGCGCGGCGCCCATATGCCGCGCGACCAGCGCCGCGCCCAGCCCGATGGCCCCGCCCCCCTGCACCAGCACACGCGGGCGCGCCTCGCCCAACCGCTCCAGCCCGATACGCATGGCGTGCCAGGCGACGGCCACCGGCTCGCTTAGCGCCGCGTCGCGCAGCCGCATCCCCTCGGGCACGGGCAGCAGGTTGCGCGCGGGGATGGTGACATATTCGGCGAAGGCCCCGGGGCGCGGCGGCATCGAGATGATCGCGCGCGTGGGCGAGAGATGCGGGCGCCCGGCGCGCGCCACCGGGCAGTCCGGGTCCACCACCAGCGGGTTGATCGCCACGCGCTCGCCCGTGCGCGGGCCTGCGGCGATGACCCCCGCCGCCTCGTGGCCCAGCACCAACGGCGGCGGGCGGCGCTCGTCATGGCCGTGATAGGCGTGCATGTCCGAGCCGCAGATGCCCACATCCGCGACGCGCACCAGAACCTCGCCCGCCGCCGGCACCGGCACGGGCTGGTCGCGCAGCACCATCTTGTTCGGCCCGGTATAGACAAGTGCGCGCATCACCCCCTCCATCATTTCGCCGTGAAGCCCCCATCGACATGCAGGGTCTGCCCGGTGACATAGCCCGCCGCATCCGAGCACAGGAAGATCGTCGCGCCATAAAGATCCTCCAGCACCCCGTTGCGCCCGATGGCCGTGCGCGCGGCGTTGGCGGCGGCCAGGTCTGCATCGGCAAAGACCGGGGCGGTCAGCGGCGTGGGAAAGAAGCCCGGCGCGATGGCGTTGCAGGTGATCCCCTGCCCCGAGAATTCCTGCGCCATCGCACGGGTCAGCTGCACGATCCCGCCCTTTGCAGCGCCGTAGGGCGCGGAATTGGGAAAGGCGCGGCTCGATTGCAGCGAGGCGAGGTTGAGCACCCGCCCCCAGCCCCGCGCCGCCATGCCGGGCGCCAGATGCTGGAGCAGCAGAAAGGGCGCGCGCAGATGCAGCGCCATGTGCAGATCGAAGTTTTCGGGCGTCACAGCCAGATAGGGCTCGCGCAGATTGACCCCGGCGGCATTGACGAGGATATCGACCGCGCCCGCCGCCCCGGCCAGCGCGCGCAGCGCGTCGGGGTCGGTCAGGTCGGTCGGATGCAGCGTGGCCTCCAGCCCGTCGCCCGCCAGATCGTCGCGCGCCGCCTCCAGCCGCGCCCGGTCGCGCGCGGCCAGATGCAACTGCGCGCCCTGCGCCCCCAGCGCCCGCGCCATGGCCAGCCCGATCCCCGAATTGCCGCCCGTGATCAGCGCCCGGCGGCCGCCCAGATCAAACAGCGCGTCAAGCCTTTGCATGGCGCACCTGTTCGCCGTTGGTCGCCTCTGCCGCCGCGATCAGCGCGGCGGCGATGCCGTCGCAGTCCTGCTGGCTGACCCCCGCGGGCAGCCGGATATCGCACAGCGTCGCCTGAATCTCGCAGGCGCGCGGCACCTCGGCGGCGCGGGCACCGGGCCATTGCGCGGGGTTCGAGCTGTAGCCCTCGGGCGACGCGCGGCCGAACCACTTGACCCAGACACCGCGTGCGCGGGCCGCCTCGATGAAGGCCGCCATGGCGGCGGCGTCGCGCCCGGGCAGGCGGAACTGCAGCGAGGATTGCGCATAGGCCTCGGCCTGCGGCCGGTGCGGCAGCGCGAAGCCCGGCGCGGCCTGCAAGGCCTGCGCAATCCGGTCATGGGTGGCGTTCCAGTCGGCGACGCGGGCGGGCAGAAGCGGCAGTTGCGGCAGCGCCAGCGCCGCCACCAGCGCCGACATGCGCAGCGAATAATTCCCGCAGTGCTCGGCCCATTCGGCCATCACCTCCTCGGGCGGGCAGGTGCCGTGCTGCCGGTACAGCCGGTAGCTGCCCGAATGCAGGATCGCCCGGGCGGCGAGCACATGGTCATCGGTCACCAGCATACCGCCCTCGCCCGTGTTCACATGCTTGCCGGACTGAAAGCTGAAACAGCCTGCGACCCCGAAGCTGCCCGCCTGCCGCCCCGCCCAGGCGGCGCCCAGCGTATGCGCGCAATCCTCGATCAGGGTGATCCCCTCGGCGCGGCACAACTCGGCCAGCGCATCGAGGTCGCACAGATGCCCGCGCATATGCGACATGAGCAGCACCCGCGCCCCCGAATCGCGCGCCTTGGCCCGCAGGTCATCGAAATCGATGACCAGATCCTCGGTGATCTCGACCAGCACGGGCTGCGCGCCGACATGCTGCAACGCGCCGGGCACCGGCCCCAGCGTGAAAGCATTCAGGAGCACCTTGTCGCCCGGCCCGACCCCCGCGCCCTTGAGCGCCAGAAACAACGCCGAGCCGCAGGAGTTCAGCGCCACAGCGTAGCGTCGGCCCATCAGCCGCGCAAAGTCGCGTTCCAGCACCGCCGCGGTCCCCCCGTCGCCGCCCGCCTCGGCGTAGCGGTGCAGCCGCCCGGTCTCCAGCAGCGCCGTGGCCATGGTGATGGCTTTCGGCGGGATATCGGGCGGGCGGCCCAGATCGGGCGGGGCAGACATGGCTCAGACCGATTCGACCGGCGTGCCAAGGTCGAAATTATGGCCGGGATGGTATTTGGCCAGCCGCACATCGGCGGTGCGGGCATGCGCCTCCATCCCTTCCAGCCGCGAGATGCGCGCGGTGCGGATGGCAAGCTCCTTGCTGGCCTCGCGATCGGCCTGCTGCCAGGTCAGCGGCTTGAGGAACTTGTGCACCGACAGCCCGGCGGAATAGCGCGCGGCGAATTTCGTGGGCAGGATGTGATTGGGGCCAGAGCATTTGTCACCGTAAGCCACGGTCGTTTCCTCGCCCACGAAGAGCGAGCCGTAATTGGTCAGATTCGCCATCCACCAGTCGAGATCGGCGCAGTGAACCTCCAGATGCTCGGAGGCATACTCGTCCGAGACCTGAACCAGCTCCTCGCGGCTGTCGCAGAGGATCACCTCGCCATAGTCGCGCCAGGCGGCGTCGGCGGCCTCGCGGGCGGGTTCGGGCAGCGTGGCGATCAGCTCGGGCACGCGGGCCATGACCGTTTCGGCCAGCGCCCGGTCATCGGTGAACAGCCAGGCGGGCGATTCATGGCCATGCTCGGCCTGGCCCACCAGATCGACGGCAACAATCTCGGGGTCGGCGCGACTATCGGCGAGGATGCCGATCTCGGAGGGGCCGGCGAAGACGTCGATGCCGACCTTGCCGAAGAGCGTGCGCTTGGCCTCGGCCACGAACTTGTTGCCGGGCCCGACGATCACATCCGCAGGCTTGCCGGTGAACAGCCCGTAGGCCATGGTGGCGATGGCCTGAACCCCGCCGAGTGTCATGATGATATCGGCCCCCGCGGCGCGCATCGCATACAGCACATAGGGGTGCATCGCGCCGCCGCGAAAGGGCGTGGAACAGGCGATCACCGTGCCCACGCCCGCGGCCTTGGCCGTGGCGACCGACATCACCGCCGAGGCGATATGCGCATAGCGCCCCGTCGGCACATAGCACCCGGCGACATTGCAGGGCACCCATTTCTGCCCGGTCACCAGCCCCGAGGGCATGGTCATCTGAAAGTCACGCACCGAGTCGCGCTGCGCCTCGGCGAAAGTGCGGACCTGCTCGACGGCAAAGGCGATATCCTCCTTGACCTGATCGGGGACTTCGGCCGCGCGCGCGTCGATCTCGTCACCGGGCACGAGGATCGGCCCCTGCCACTTGTCGAGCGTGTGGGCATACTCCCTGACCGCCGCCTCGCCCCCGCTCTCGATCCGGGCCAGCATCTCGGACACGACCTGCCGGGCATGCGCGGATTCAGTCTCGGGGGTTTTCGAGGCTTTCTTGAGATAGGTGATGGCCATCTTGCTCTGTTCTCGTTCTGCTGAAGAAGGACGCCCTGCCGCCCGTAGGCGGCAGGGCCGGGATCGGGTTACTCGTTATTGGCGAAGGCGCGCAGCTCGGGGTCGTCCATGACCATCTGCATGAAGCGACCATCGATGTAATCCGCCGCATCGGGGGTGGATTCGGTCGTGCCCACCGAGGTCATGAAATCGCCGATGGCGGTCAGCCACTGGTCGACATCGCTATGCCCGTCGGAACGATCCATGATCGCGATTTGCTCTTCGAGCGAGAAGGTCGGGCGCAGATCGAATTCGGCATTCACGGCCGCGTCCGAAATCTCGACCCCGCCATCCGAATAGAAATCAACCAGGTGACGGCGCGCCTCTTCGGGGTTTTCGCGCGCCCACACGACACCGCGCAGGAAGGCCGCGAGCACGCGGGCGACAAGCTCGGGGCTCTCTTCGGCGAAGCCGGGACGCACGACCAGCGCACCGGGCACGATGGCACCGGCATCCGCGCCCGAGCACAGATAGTCACTCTCGGCGCGCTCTTGCAGGGTGTAGGTGTTGGGCGCCCAGACCCCGGCGAGGCTCGCCTGCCCGGCGATCATGCCGGTGATCACCTGCGCCTGGCCAAGATTGACGAACTCGACCGAATCGAGCGGCACGCCCATCATCTCGAGGCATTGCTGCGTGGCGAAATCCACCGTCGAGTTGGTGGTCAGCAGGATACGCTCGCCCTGAATGCTGGAGGGGTCGTCGCGGAAGCCGTCAATGGCGTCATTGCTGGCCATCAGCGCGTTGCCCGCACTCTCGTCATTGGTGATGCCGATGGTCATCAGGCCGTAGCGCGCCGCGCCCAGCACGGCCGGGACCGACCCGGTGCCACCCACATCCCAGTCATTCGCCTGCGCGGCGGCGATCTGCGGCGCGCCTGCCGGGAAGGTGGTGAAGCTCGGGTCAAGGCCCACTTCCGCCCACCAGCCGAATTCGGTCGCCAGATAGAAGGGCAACGCCCAGTAGAGCGCGGGCTGATAGCTGAGATTGATGGGCGTCAGGTCCTCTGCCTGTGCCGGTGCCATCGTCGTGAAGCTTGCCGCAGTGGCCAGCGCCACGGCCTTGAAGGTGAGTTTCATTTTGGTCGTCCTCCCAGTGGTTATTGATGGGGTATCAGGCGTGCTGTGCCGCCTTTTCCTCGCGCAAGCTGCGCCAGATATGCGTGCGCAGATGCACGAAGCTCTCGAGGTCCATCACATCCTCGATCTTCTCGTGGCTGTCCCAGTCCTCGGCATTGCGGATCGAGGCGACATCCAGCACTTCCTTGATCCGCCCCGGCGCGCGGGTCATGATCGCCACGCGGTCGGCCAGATAGACGGCCTCTTCCACCGCATGGGTGATGAACAGCACCGTGCGCGGGTTCTTGCGCGCCAGCCGCACCAGTTCCTCCTGCATCACCACGCGGGTCTGCGCGTCGAGCGCGCCGAAGGGCTCGTCCATCAGCAGCACATCGGGGTCCAGCACATAGGCGCGCGCGATCGCCACGCGCTGCTGCATGCCGCCCGAAAGCTGGTGCGGAAAGTGCTTTGCGTAATGCGTGAGGTTCATCAGCTCGAGGATCGCCGCGATGCGCTTGCTGCGCTCGGCACTGCCGACATTGAGATTGCGCAGCCCCAGATCGATGTTGTCATAGACCGATTTCCACGGAAACAGCGCGAATTGCTGGAACACCACGGCGCGGTCGGGGCCGGGCCGCTTGATCGGCGTGCCATCGACCGAGACAGTGCCGTCGGTCGCATCCTCGAACCCCGCAACCATGCGCAGGCAGGTGGTCTTGCCGCAGCCCGAGGGGCCGACGATGGCGACGAATTCCTTGTCGCGAATCTCGAGATTGATGTCCTTGAGCGCCTCGAAGCCCGACGCGCGCGACCCGAATATCTTGCCGACATTCTCGAACTGGATCACACCCATATCCGCTCCTCCCCCTCTCTCTGCCTCAGTTTTCCAGCCCGCGGCGTTTCTGGATGACGCGCTCGACCCCGCGCAGCGCCGTGTCGAGCGCCAGCCCCACCAGCCCGATCGCCACCATCCCCGCCATCACGGTATGCGTCTGCACATTCGCCTGCCCCTGCACCATCATGTAACCGACGCCCGCCGAGGCCACGATCAGCTCGGCGCCGACAAGGCTTTGCCAGCCCAGCCCCGCCGAGACCCGCAGCCCCGAGATGATCGAGGGTACGGACGAGGGCAGCAGCACTTCCATGATCACCCGCCGCGAGGGCGTGCCGAGCATGTTGGCGGCCTCGATCAGACGCGGATCGACGAATTTCGCGCCGCGATAGGCGTTGATCACGCAAGGCGGGAAAGCGCCCGCGAAGATGATCATGATCGGCCCGCCGATCCCGGTGCCGAACCACAGCGCCGCGAAGGGCACCCAGGCGATGGGGGCCACGAAACGCAGCGCGTCGAAAAGCGGCGAGACGATCTCGTCGAGCAGCTGGTACCAGCCCATCAGCAGCCCCAGCGGAATGCCGATGGCCGCCGCCAGCAGGAACCCATAGGCAAAGCGCATGAAGCTCGCGCCCAGATGCCCCGGCAGGGTCGCACCAGCGAAACGGCGGTCGATCAGCGCCGTGAAACGCTCATAGACCTCGAATGGCGACGGCAGAAAGATGTTCGAGACAAGCCCGCTCATCGACATGCCCTGCCAGAACCCGAGGAAGCAGGCGAGGCCCAGAAAACCAAGGCCGATGGATTGAAGGAGGCTGATCTGACGGTTCATCGCGTCACCCTTTCGCGGCCAGAGCGGCGGTGTTCCAGCGCAGCGCGCGCGCCTCGGCCAGCCCGAGGATCCGCGTCGTCCCCCAGCCGAGGATCGCCACCGCGATCATGCCGACCAGGATCATGCCGGGATACAGGTCCTGCTGCGCCACATTCAGCACCCGGCCGATCCCGTAGAAGGCGCCGACCAGCTCGGCGGCGACCAGCGTGGTCCAGGACGCCTGCAGCGACAGGCGCAGCCCGGTGAAGATCATCGGGCTGGCGCCGGGAACCAGCACCTCGGTCACGAAGCGGAATTTCGGCATGCCGAGCATGTAGGCGGCCTCCAGCACGGGGCGGTCGATATTGCGCACGCCGGCGAAGGTGTTGATGACCGAGGGCACGAAGGCCGAGAACCAGATCACCATGATCTTGGCGGCATCGCCCAGCCCCAGCCACAGGATCGCCAGCGGAATCCAGGCCAGCGGCGGGATCGGACGGATGATCAGGAAAATCGGGTTGATGAAGGCTTCGGCCCGGCGGCTCCAGCCCATCAGCAGACCCAGTGGCACGCCGGTTGCGATGGCAAACAGAAAGCCCATGACCACAAGGCGCAACGAGTTATAGACATGCAGCGCCAGATCGCCGCCGCCATAGCCGCGCCCCGACACATGGACCAGCGCGGACCAGGTTTCGGCAGGCGATGGAAAGCGCCCCGACGGGATCAGCCCCAGCACTGTCGTGGCCATCAGCCACAGGAAGCAGACAACCAGAATTGTCGCGAATCCTATCGAAACTCTGCGTGGCACCCCAACGCCTCCCCGCCCTGGACCCTCCGTGATGTAAACGCTTTCATATCGATCAGCGATCTGTCAAGAATTTTTGTCGCACCCATTGTTTTTTTGCGCTCTCGCTTTAATGAAAAGATATGATCCGATGTAAATTTTCATGGGGAAATGAAAAATGCCGCGCCATCAAAAGCCGACCCTGAATGACGTCGCGCGCGAATCGGGCAGTTCCATCGCGACCGTGTCGCGCGCCATGTCGCAGCCGGAACTGGTGCAGCCCCAAACGCTGGAGCGGATCAGGGAGGTTGCCGCGCGGCTGGGCTATGTCCCCAATCGCCGGGCGCGGGCGCTGGCCTCGGGCCAGTCCGAAACCATCGGCGTTGTCGTGCCCACGCTGAACTCGCCCATCTTCTCGTCAACGCTGCAGGAAATGCAGCGCAGCTTTGCCGCCAACGGGTTTCAGTTGCTCATCGCCTCGCATGAATATGACGCGGCCAGCGAAACTGCGGCGCTGGCGCAGCTTGTGTCGCATGGTGTGGACGGGCTGATCGTCGTGGGTGCAAAGCGCGCGCCATCAGCGCTGGCGGTGCTGAAAGCGGCCCGGGTACCGATCGTGCAGCTATGGGAAGGCAGCGCCGATCATGACCGCGTGACCGTGGACAATCATCAGGCGGGCTATCTGGCCGCGCGCCATCTGGTCGATATCGGGCATCGCAATATCGGCGTGATCTGCGGGCATCTGCTGAACAATGACCGCCAGAGCGCGCGGGTCGAAGGCATACGCGCCGCACTGGAAAAGGACGGGCTGACGCTTGCGCGCACCAAGATCAGCGAACAGCCCCTGACCATCAGCGCGGGCCGCGCCGGATGCATGACCCTGTTGCAGATGCTGCCCCGCCCCACGGCGATCATCGGCACGGCGGATCTGCTGGCCATCGGGGCCCTGTTCGAAGCGCAAGGGCGCGGCATCGCGGTGCCGGATGCGCTGTCGATTGCGGGGATCGACAATGTCGATGTGGCCGCGCATCTGTCGCCCTCGCTGACCACGGTCGATATCCCGGCGGCAAATATCGGGACCGAGGCGGCCGCCCTCTTGCTGCAACGCCTGCGCGGTGAAAACACTGGCCCGGCGGCGCGCATTGCCTTGCCGGTCACGATGGTTGTGCGCCATTCGACCGCGCGCGCGCCCGGGTAGCGTGTCGCCACAGTATCCGCGGCGTGACGACCTGCGCTCAGCCGCGGGCGCGGCGGCCTCCGCGGCGCCCGCCTGTGCGCGCGCCCGCCTCATGTGCGGCGCGCGAGGCATCGGCAAAGCTTGCGCCGCTGGTCTTCATCCCCTCAAGGACCTTGGCCAGCCCGATCCATGCCCCGCCATTGGGGTCGTGATTCATCAACAGGTTGGCGGCGCGAATGGCCTCCATCTCGACCGCGCGGACCGGGTTCATGATCGCACTGGTCATGCCTGCGCCGATGGCCATGGGCAGAAAGGCCGCGTTCACGCCGTGCCGGTTGGGCAGGCCGAAACTGATATTCGACGCCCCGCAGGTCGTGTTCACGCCCAACTCATCCCGCAGGCGGCGGACCAGCGTGAACACCTGATGCCCCGCCGTCGCCATTGCCCCGATGGGCATGACCAGCGGGTCCACCACGATGTCATGCGCCGGGATGCCATGATCCGCCGCGCGCTCGACAATCTTTTTCGCCACGGCAAAGCGCACATCCGGATCCTCGGAAATGCCGGTATCGTCATTCGAGATCGCCACCACCGGCACATTGTATTTCCTGACCAGCGGCAGGATCGCCTCCAGCCGCTCTTCCTCGCCCGTCACCGAGTTCAGAAGCGGGCGGCCTGATGTCGCCTCCAGCCCCGCCTTCAGCGCTTCGGGCACCGAGCTGTCGATGCAGAGCGGCACATCCACCAGCGCCTGCACCCGCGCGCACAGCTCGCGCATCAGGG
>LFIK01002687.1_pt1 | contig 14399 bp, 10 predicted proteins | sample 643401 | NCBI WGS metagenome assembly LFIK01 (sample SAMN03777447, study PRJNA286221) | soda lake metagenome | biome: soda lake; feature: Kulunda steppe; material: water; isolation source: sample T5-Br brine of Lake Tanatar-5 | place: Russia: Kulunda steppe | collected 2010-07 | reverse complement strand
GAGCATTCACAATTTTCCTAACTTCCTTGACGTCTGGCGCGCCACGGAACATCAAGCTCGGGGCATGTGAGACGTCCAAGGCGCTCCTCTCATTATTTGGGCCGAATGCCCTCGTCGTTCGTTCCGTCCGGTGGATCCGCATGCACGTTCTCCACGTGCTTCCCACGTCTTTCTTACTCTCGTACATGTACGAACTTTTCCACCAACGAATGGAAAGCCACGACGAAGTTCGGAGCTGGTCTCGACTTATCCTCGTCGCACATGCCCTATGCTTCCACGTTCATCGATCCTAACCCCCTTCTGTTTTTACCCTCTTTGCCACTGCTCGTTGAGGAAGACCGCCCCCTCGGATTCCCTTCGTTGTGACGTTCACAACTGTGTGTGCCTGACGAATCCTTGTTTCGGACGTGGTGTCGTGGCGCGAATCCATCTCAGGTCTTCTACACGTGTTTGCACGTCGTTCGCGACGTTGCGTGTTTGCGAGGCGATAGGAGGAGCGTAGGTGGGAGGTGTGGAGCGCAGGAACACGCCATGGGTGCACCACTCCGTGGAAAACGACATGCAGACGAGACCCGAGCGAAGCTGGGCAAGGAAAGGGTCAGCAAGAAGCCCAAACACGAAGACTTGTGCGTGGACGAAGTGATGTTGGACGTCGTGGAAGAAGAAAAGGCGAGGCGAGAAATGTATAAAAGAGGGACGATATCGAGCCACGACTATGCGCCACCGGAGAAAAAGCTGCGTCTCGAAACGTGGGAGAACCAATGCGACGGAACGCACCTACGTTGGCCGTTGGATGGGAAAAAGCGCGTCGGAAACCACGTACTTCACTTGGAACGACAAGTCGTGGATCTGCAATCGCAGCTCGAGTGCGAGAAGGTGGCCTGCAATTCGTTGCGAGAACAACTGGATCTCCGTGTCGTGGCTGAAATGGAGCTCCGTGAAAGGGCGGGAATGGCCGAAGCCTGTGCCATGGAAACGGAACGGGCCCTGAACGGCCTCAAACAGGAACACCAGAAGCTCCAGATGGAAGTAGACCGGTTAAATAGCGAGTGTGAGACGGAGAAGGAAAAGACCCTGTGCTGCATATGCTACGAGAAGAACAAAAACATTTTGATGCTGCCGTGCCAGCACCTGATTGCCTGCAGGGATTGTGCCCTGCGTATCCAGGCCGAAAGCAATCGTTGCCCGACCTGCCGCGAGCCTATCGAAATGATCATGGAATGCTTTTGGTAATTTATGGTGGTTTCGGAGCATGTCTTCTTTTTCTTTTGTCTTCTGGGAAGGCGGGATGTTTGCTATGGAATGGAGCTCACGCACATTCTTGAGGTCAAGGATGACCATCTTGATGGATGGTTCCAGTGAACCCAGCAGATAAGATACTTTCTCCTGCCCTAGAAGGCTTTGCGCGTCCTGCATGTGCTCACCAGAGAGCGATTTGTCGCCTGGGGTGTGTCCTTGATTCGCCCAAGGGTGTGCCTGGACGTCCGTCCTGGGATTTGCAGGATCTAGAAGGCATTCATTCTGCTCCCACCGAGGGAATGCCCATGTGCATGTGCAGGGTGGTTCACAAGCGCATTCGCCTTCACGAATCGGCTAGAATTCGCTCGTCCATCTGGGAAGTTGCGCGCGTTCGACCACCTCTCCCATTGCCATGCAGGCCGCACCACCGTCTTTCCCTGCCACCAGGCTGGCACGGATCTCATCCTGTCCATTCTTCCTTGTCCATGCAAGCATTCCATGGGTGGGACGGATCTTCTTTTCCTGTTGTGGGGATCTCTTGTGGATTCTTCCTTGCCTGGTCCATGCCATTCGTTGTGACGCATCCGTCCCCTTCACAACGCGAGAGGATCGGTCGCGCACGACGAAATGGACGAAGCGGTGCGCGACTTCTGGATCAAAGTGGCCGTGGTTCCTGCACATGGCGTGTCTGAGACGTGGTACGAAGAGTCTCTCTTCGCCATGCGCATGCAAGACACGCTGCATCTGCGGAAAGTCTACCACGCCTTCTCCGAACGAGCCAGGACGTTCCTGGGCGAAGGTGCACAAGGCGACGTGCTTCATCGAAGAGTGCGCTTCAATTTCGTGCGAGGGAACGAAGAAAAATACACGGAGAGCAGCTCCCTCAAAGACAACGTGTTTGGAGTCATCCTCGTCGCCGACTCCGATGCCAATCTGGACATGGAAAGCCTGGAAACGTCCTTTCGAAACGTCAAAGAAACGTTCCCGCATTCCATCGTCGAACAGTACTTGGTGGTCCACGATGACGAGACCGTGAAACAATGTTGGCTGCAAGACGGTGCCTTGTTCTCTTCGCCCAGTCACGTGCCTATGGTCACGGCCATAGAAAGCATTGCTACGCTGCTCGTCCAGGAAATTGCACAGCAAATGGCCCAAGCGGCACCCGGAGATCTCCTATTCGACAATGTAGTCAGCGAACACGTGCTGGATGTCTCGTCTGTAGCGGAACGGGAATCCGCTGAAGAATCCTGGAAAGAAGTGCAGAAGAAGTTGTTCCATGGAGAAGCGCAGCTGCTCGTCAACAACGGGGTGGCTTCCCTGAACCATTTCGATTCTGCCGAAGAAATATGTCATACACTGGCTGTTGAATCTCTGCTCCCGTTCATTGCAAAAAGGCGGTTGGTAGCAAAAATGGTGACGATTCTAGACAGAGGATCCCTCCAGTTTGAAAGCAGAGAAATCTACGACTTGCAAGTCCTGTTTCAGGAGTGCATTGGTATCCACCTCAGAATGAACGAACCTACTGAAGCTGTTCGACTCAACCTAATCTTCTGCAAGGTTCTCATCAGGGGGGATCAAGACAACAGGGAGCAAGCAGTTAGTTTCTTAAACGAGACACAGCACACGCTGCGAATGATGCCAAGAGCAAAGGGACACCTTTGGATTCAGTCTGAAGTCTGCCTGCTTTTCATGGAACTTGGCGCTTGGCGAAAGGCCTGTTATCTCCTGGCTCAAATCCTAAAATCCATACCACAGACAACTGACGACGAAAAATACGGTCAATCTACATGCAAAAACATTGCCAAGCTGTGGGAAAATCTAATTAATCGCGGAGAGGGCCTCTCACTCTTTCGGTGGCCCAATGTGGCTCTTGGTTTTTTGCGGCAGTTGTGTACCTACTCTGCTGAGAACCACAGCAGAGGGTTGCAGTGGAGAACGTTCTCGCATGTATTGAGAAATCAGCACACATTCTTGGACCGAAGCTCCCAGCTGTTGGTGTGGAAGTTTTTGCAGAATTTGTGCAACCGCAACCCGGAATTGAGCTGCCAGCGAACTATGTTACTTGGGATGACTGAGCCCATGAGGCTCGATTATCACGACCCGTGTGCCCCCCAGATCCCTGACAAATCTGGCTCCAAGCTCTTCATCGTCAACTCCATGGACAAGCTGAAGCAGCAGGACTCGCTCCGTCCACAGCTTGTAGTTGGTGATACATTTACGTTGATCGTCCGAGTTAAGAATCCACTACGGGTGAAAACCACCATTCGGCGTTTGGGGGTCATATTTAAAGGGGTTCCTGTTGTCTGCTCTGCAGTTTCTCTTTCGGTTGGGCCACTGGAGGATACACAAGCCTATTTCAATGCACGTGCCGTTGAAAGTGGAAGCATGGATATCGTGGGTTGTTCCGTCGATGCGGATGGAATTTGTTGGGATGAAATATGGGCTGATGCTTGCTCCGAAGGTAGAAGAGCCGCACTGGAACGAATGCACGAAATACCTGTCCGGGAAGAGGAACCCAGCATTTCTGTATCAATAGCCTTACCGAGTATTTTTCACGCACTTGACCTATATGCGGGACAGGAACTGGCAGTAAATGTGTTAATAGTTAACACAGGACACTTGCCTGCAGCGTTGAGGCAAATTTCTGCTCGGATGGACACGTCAACTCGTACAGGTTCCCTACGAGTAAGTCAAGGGAGCTTGCCAGAATGCTTGCATCCAGGTCAAGAAGCTGTGGTTGCTATTAAAATTAGCACAGATTCGAAAGACACCTGCTTAGGGAAAAACAACATACAAGTGAACGTCGATTTTGTGCGATCGAGGAGCAAATCGAATGAATGTTACCGCAGAGCCACGACAAACTTCAAAATCAATGTCAAGCCAGCCATGATTCTGACAAATCAGTTCCCGATAAAGGCTCGAGCATCTGCATCGTCTGAAACCTGCAGCGATTGGGGTAGAGTGGTACAAGTAGAAAATGAGACAAAGCGTGACTTGGAAGTCTCTGTGCTTGAGCCTGTGCAGGCCAGATCGGGTGAAGCTCAATTCGTACTGTCTCCAAGAGCTCAAAAGTGCATCTTGATTGAGAGACAGCGGTTTCCTCCTGTCGAAGCGCAGCAACCCACTACTGAGAGACATGGTTCTTCATCGGTGCAGACAAAAGCTAGGAGGCAGAAGAAATTGGTGTGGAGCTTCCTTGGAGCTGATAACAGGGGGTTCTTGGATATTCCCGCAAATCAAACCTTGCAGGAAAAGCCGCCGATTCCAAGTAGTGAACCACCCTTGAAAGTACTGCTGTCCCAGGTCCCATGGCATGGTTCCGACGTGGACACTGCAAGCGGGCACCCGCCAACCTTGAAGACCATGGATCCAATCGGCTTTTGTATCAAAGCAGTGAACAACAGCTCCAATAATGATAGATTACGAGTCACTTTGTTACCACATTCAGCACCTGAGCATGAGAACCCACCCTCTTCTCAGCCCGACGATGGAAGTTTTCCAGCTGCCATGTGGCACGGTCTCAAGGACAATCAACCCATCCTCGTTGCAAGTGGAACGGAAATCGAGCATGCCTTTGGCATGGTTTTTTTGAAACCAGGGACATACTGCGTGTCATGTATGCTGGGGGAAACCAGCGACAGGGAGGATGACAGTAGCAGGCACATTGCACGTAGTTTATGTACGGTACACGTGGTACACTAGCAGCATAATGCGGAGAAGACAATTCAATTGCTGATGCTTTATTGTGCACGATGGTGTTGTGTTTTTTGGTTACCTCTTTGGTAGAGAGAAACGAAAAGAGAAGATGCAGCAGCTTGCCTTTTCTCCATCCCAATCCGTGGTGTTCATGAGCACCCTTGGTGGACGATGCTTCGCATGGGCTCACGCTACGGACGGTACAGAGCATCGGGCAGATGGGTACCTTCTCCGCCCAAAGTTGCATCTGAAGCGGAACCTTCTGGGCTGGATTCGCTCGCGTCAGAATTGCCTTCCAGGCCGTTTTCTGGTTCTATGCACATTTCATCTTCCGACCATTCTTCTTCCACCTCCATTTGTGCAGACGCTTCCAAGAGTTGATGCCTGGTGATGGGATCGTGCCTGAGATTGTATTGGAAGATGACTTTGGTCACATCGTCTGCTCTCTTCCTCCCTTTCCCTGCTTTTTCGATCGGTTCGAGTTTGGCTCGGACCACTTGTCCATCCTTCCACACCAGCTCGTGCACCACGAATCGCACCAGTGCTTCTTTCGCTTTGTTTCGCCTCGACCTGCCTGTTCGTTCTCCTGCGTCCATTGCTTCGTCACGCACACGTTCTGGGCCCCATTTCGACGGTTCGTCCACCACCGCCAGCACGTTGCTTTGCATTCCATCGGCACGTACGTTTCCTTCCTCGTCCACACGCAGCACCACCACGCAGGCTTCGGCCTCCATCCCATCTGCATCCGTGTCTTTCGCATATGGACTGCATCCTTCGTCCTTCCAACGCAGCACGAGCGGCGTGCGCATCCCTGGTTCGTACCTCGAATCCACGTGCACGAACACCAGTCCGTCTTGCGCGCGTTCCAGCGCCAGCTGAACGCCGGACGCGTCGGCGTGCGTCCACGGCAACGTGGCGAGCTGCAGCTCTGCTTTGCCGTCTTCGCAGGAAGACGACGACGCGTACAACGCACGTGTTGCCTTGTCGTCCAGACGGCGTTCTTCCATGCGACTTTCCAACCAGTAGTGACGCAACGAAGCGGTGCAGTCCAGCAGCACGCGTCCATGCCAACACAGCACGTCGCACAACCATGCACGTGCGCCTTTGGATCCTTCTGCAGCGTCCTGGTCGGCTTGTTCGGCGCAGAACACCACGTCCAACACCGTGCGCTCCGGCAGGCGCGCACGGAACGTGCCGAGGTGTCGCTCGCGCACGTCGTAGAGGTCGACGTGGTGCGCACGACGCGACACCAGCACGCAGCGCGGACCGATGGGACGCGGCGCCACCTTCCATCGATGCGCCATGGATGCTGGCAAGCTCACCATCCACTCGTGCAAGCACAGCTGGCGCGACCAACGCGTGCGTCGACGTGTCGGACGACGTGAGGAAGGTCCCGCGCTCGTGCCACGTTGCGCTTCCGCACGCTGCGCGTCTACTTCGATGGCTTGAGCACGCGCTTGTCGCCTCGCTTCCCATCCACGCCAGACTTGCATCTGCCTCGCACGCCATCGACGTCGCGACTGCGCCGCATCCAAGGACGCGCGGACGTCGCGTGGCGCAGGCATCGCCGCCGCCGACCACGTTCGTTTTGGACGTGGTGGTCGTCCGCCTCCGACGCGCGAGCGGATGCCACGTGGCATCCACGTGTCCCGCACGTGCCCGCTCCCGATCACGTGCGTCCTTGGACACCCGTCCCTCCGCCCTTGGGGAGAAGATTCTCCGGTCGGGGGGAGGGGTGGGGAACGATCCACGGTGGACGATGACAAGGCGGTGTGCTTGGCAACGTTGCACGCTCGTGTGTAGGACGATGCGTCGTCGCACCGTCGGCTCGTCGGGATGCGAAACAGGACACCAAGCGCGGAGATTGGCGGGGAAAAGTGAGGGAAAAAAGGAGAATCGTGATCCATTGGTGGAATGGAAAGCAGATGACGAAACACTCCGCCCGAAGCGAGACGACGGAAAGCACGTCTTCCAAAAATTCGAAAAGCGAAAGCATGAGCACACCATTTGAGGAAAAGAGAGACGTAGAACAAGGTACGTCCTTGATCTCGACACTGTGCATGTTTCAAACGGAGTCGGAGGGAACGTACGTTCGAGGTGTGACATGAAGGTAGGAATATGCACGTTGATATGTCCACCTTCCTCGATCTAGTGGACCAAAATGCGTAGGAAAAACAAGGGATTGAGTTGCACGCCTTACCCGAATATAAAACGCACAATTCGCTTGTCTGTCAACAAAGAAGAGAATGTTTCAAAGCAGGAAACCACAAGGGATAGATGTGTGCCTCATACCGAACACTCCATCCAAAACGACGACAACTAACATTCGAACTTGATCGTGACGCTATGGTCAAAGGGGAAACTCCAATCCCACGATCGACGGCGTTGCACGACGTACCATTGGGAAGAGAGTGGGAGAGATCCAATGGGAGAATTGAATTAACTCGAAAGAATGTTTGTTCGTGCGAACTTGGAGTTGATATTGGCGCTAGGAAGAGCGAACAAAGGCCACTCCAAGGATTGGAAGGAGCTGAACCCGGCCAAAACACAGATACAAATGCAGGAGCTGTCTAGAAGTTCGAACACCACCCTACCCTCCTGCCATCAAGTCCACAAGTTTCGATATCTGCTCGTACGAAGTCCAAAGTACCACATTGAAAGATCCCACACGAGCGAAGTTTGGCCAGAAACCCTTATAAAAAGAACGTATACCTTCCTGCTGAAGCATCTGAACCACCACAGATCCAATTGATGCTCCGTAACGGACGTCAGAGTTGACCATCATCTTGGTACCCACCACGTCCATCGGCGAACCAAGGCAGGTGGCGCTCAGCCCGGCGATGAAACCACACCCTAAATGAAGACCGACCTGGTCCGGGAGCCCACGTGCCAAGAGCAATTGTTTGGTCTGATCGTACACTGTGATTTCGGTTGCACTGATGATCATATTCCGGGCCAAATTGGCACTGTACCCCCTGTACAATCCCTTCCAGAGACCTTCCTTTCGGATAATCTCCCGATAAGCCTGGTATACAGAGCTGTACTCCTTGCCTGCATGAGAAGCTCCCTGAAAGGCTTGGTACCTAACCTTGACCACGTCGGATGGGTTGGCCAACGTGATTCCCAGCCCGGACGTTCCCAAAGACACGGCGATCTTCTTGCCGATGGACAGTTGTGCTTTGGCTTCTGGATCATTGCTTCCTGCCAGCATTGCCTTTCCTTTCTCGTACAAACCGAGCCTCACACCAGTGAAGATCACTTGCCTGTGTATTCCAGGTGTCCATCCTTTGAAAGGCGCTGCCAATCCTTCTTCTTTGGCGATGGTCAGGACGGTCTGCAAGGGACCTCTGTACTTCCGGATCTCAGAGGTGCTGGCCACTTTTCCCAGCGATTGCAGCTGCAACCTCACCTGCAATTGTGCGAGATCGAGTTTCCCACGAAGTAACGTCAATCTTTCGGTTCTTTCGATCCGTCTTTCTCGCGTTTGCTGGACGTGTTGGAGTTGTTGCAACCATCGTTCGTCCTTCCTTTCCACCGATGGTACGGTGCGCCTCACCTTGGCGGTGTCCAGCGGGAGCGTGGTCGTTTCGGCTATGGAAGCAGCCAGTCCCGATTGAGCGAACAGGACGGCCAATCGAGCTGGATTCGTCGTGCCTTGTTCGTCCGCCATCGCGTTCGCATTCGGTTGCGAATGAACGGTGGCATGGCGGAGGCGCATCGTCCTCGTCGGCACCTGTCCATTCGTGGCCCTCCCGATCGAAGTGCCACCGACCCTCCTCCTGTCCACACCGATGATTCCTCCCGAACCGAGGGATGGCCCATCTCGTTTTGGGTGGAACTGGGCCATGGATCGACGAGGCAGTGGACATGGTTGGCAATGACCCTGTGGATTCTCTCTCCCTCAGCAATCACCAACCATGAACCAACAAGCACACGTGCAGGATCTGCAGGGTGAAGAACTGGTAAAGCAGCACAGAACATCAACTGAAACGTGATGGAATGGCAAGCAACGCAAGAGAGATACATCCGCATCCTGGGACTGGTTGCTGCCTCCCTGAAGAAACAAACATGGACCCATGTGGAGGATGAACGGTTGCCCGTGTGAGGATCCAGTGCGTGACAACACCACTACTCAGGAAACGCTCCGTTTCGTCAAAAAGCAGCAACGTATCCTAAAAGCTTGTCTCACTGGATCCTGCGTGCAAATGACAAGGAAGCATCCGTAAATGCCAGGTTGGAGCAGGAATTCACGCTTTGTCAAAACTGTGGTGTCCTCCTTTCCAAAACGCTTTGAATCAAGCGAATTCGATTACTCCACGCAGAAGGTAGCATGGGGCGGTGCGGAAGATACACTCTTTCAGAAGTAGATAGTGTTGTTGATATTGGGGTCGACCACGCAGATGATACGATGGTCGGCAACCGCGAGAATTTGCATTGCTAGAACAACAGCGTGTTACAGGGCTACAAGGAACCCAAGGTCTGCTACAGCAAACCACCAATCAACGTCTGTCTGCCAAAAATTTCTGCGCAGGAGCTGGCACTTCGGCATCCCGCGTGCTTCTAGAAGATGGTCAGTGCCACGAAAGCACAAAGTAATATTGTCCAGCTTCCTACCATTCCTCGTCGTAGCATTGTTCTCTGTGCTTCCTAGGTGACTAAATAGCATATGATGTGTCCAGAAATGTTGCATTGACCATGCATTCAGTCATTATCTGATCCTAACAGGGTGCGCGTTTCCATTTCACCAAGCTCCTGCATAGAAGAAACATGCCCATTTGACTGGGATGCCTTTGAGCGTTCATGGATCGCACGAATATCTGAGAATACAAGGCCTGTTAAGAGAACTGCAGCTGTAAAGGCAGACAAATACAGCATAAGGAAGACTGCCTCCCAGCTGTATTCAGCCAAATACCCAGTTAAGCTTGGACCTACGCATGCTCCTAATGACCCCATGCCATCGATGATTGCTGTGACAGTGGCCAATGCCCGTGCACTCCCATGCACGCTCTCGTGAGTACCAAGGTCTGCAGACACTGCAGTCGTTATCAATGCATATGGGCCATTTACAAAGGCACCACTTATTGCCATGAGGACTATGTTCACCGTTAAGCTTATTGTACCAAAAGACTTGTACATGTAGAGCATGAGAATGCTCGAGTACAAAAAAATAGCGCTGACAAGACCCCTTGCCTGGAACTGGTCAGAGAGGTGACCAGCCATAATTCCTCCTACCACCCCTCCAATGTCAAACATAACTGACACCTGAGCACTCTCTGTAGGACTCAGATGACGCCCTCCAATGGACTCCTGGTTTATGTAGTATGGCAACCAGTACAGAAAGGTATAGGCAACAAGCTTGCAGAAGAAAAGGCAAAATGCGTACGCCAGGACTCCGGGAATCCTCAAAGCCATACCGATACCCACTGGCTTTTGCTTCTCAGAAGGTTTCTTTAGGATACTACCCCTCGCATCATCATTTTCACGATAGTCTGGAGTGTCAAGCCGAGCAGCCGAACGCAGGTGGACCAGCTGGATGCGGTCATGATCTTCCTCACGTTCCGGAGTAGGGACCAGGAAACCATACACAAGGACGGCGCCCATGATCATCATCCACCCTGGTAGAACAAATGACCATCCCCATCCCCACGGTGGTGAGAGTACAGCTGCTGCAACAACTGCACCCAAAATATTTCCCGTGGATGTGTGCGCATTCCAGACCCCCATGATAAGCCCCCTTTTGCCCGTGAACCAATTGCCCATGACAGCTACAACGCTTGGCCAACCAGTCGATTGGAAAAGTCCTGCCATTATCTGCATGATAATAAAATAGGAGTAGCTGTGTATGTTCCAGAAGTACGCCATGCCCACCAGGACCGTGAAAATCCCAGTGCCCATCATTCCAATGGTGAGGAAGACACGGAGGTTGGCCGCATCTGCAATTCTTCCTGCAAAAAACATTCCCACAGCGTATGTCAAGAGAAACGCCGAGTCCACATTACCTAAAAGCACGTCTCCTCTGTCCCCATTGAAGGGTGCCCAACCTGCCGATGTTCCACCTCCGGAGAGTTCTTTGCCACCTTTGAGGACAGATTTGACGACGCTGGGCGGTTTCCTGGTGGCATGGAAGAGGGTGTAGCTCATGAAGGTCAAGAGCAGCACCTTTTGCATGTGTCAGTCTGGGAGAACCTTCACTTTCGTCATTGGGAAGGTATTTTTCGCGCGATGCAGTGATCCGTGCTTCCCATCGGATTCCTTGTTGTGGGTACGCGTCGATGCGCAATTTCTCCTGCGGTCCAGTTTCGTGTCCCTTGTTTTATCCCTCTCGCATCGGGACGATCGAACCCGTCCGTTTCGTTTTCGTTCGTTGGTCGTTCCACGTTGCATCGTCGGAACGGATGGATTGCTGTGTCGATGCGGATGACTTCCGAATGGTGTGTGTGCGTGTGTTCCCTACGTCGTCGTTCTTCCTCTCCATGGCATGGTATGGATCGCAGTTGGTCTTCGCATCGTTTGGTTCCTCACCATGAGTTTCATCTTCCCTTCCGACATGCTTTTGTTCTTTCGCAGTGCGTGTACGCTCCGTGACAGCAGTGGTGGTGTCCACACTCGTTCCATGTCGAGGTTTGCTGTTTCACCCATCCTTTCTTGGGAACCCACTCGGTCCATCGCACAGCCACCAGTGGGAGAGATCCACCCAACGTTCGAGGGAGGAGAAAGGGACACCACCACCACCGGAGGAGGGGGAGCTTGTCGCTCCATTCGATACCAAAGGGGGAATCATCGATACCTTGGAGGAAAAGATCGCGATCCCTCACCCGCACACGGTGGATCCGGTGTGGAAGGGGACGCGGGGGGGGATGAGATCTGTGAAGATCCAGAAGTGACCATGGAAAGATGGACACAGGGGAGACAAAACATGGACGATATAGGATGGATGGTTTGCGAAGGAAGAAGACATCCATCCAACGTTCGCATCTCCCACCGAACAGAGAAGAAACCTGTCCCAAAGAAGAATGGAAACCCATCCTATACTTGAGAGATACACACCCGTGGTGCAAACGCTCCTGAACCATGACTCCCACAGTTGCTAGCAAACTGGGTGGTCCAGGGGTCCCCCTCTGATGCCAAAAACGTGCAATGCAAAACGGGATGTGGGATCAACGCGTCTCCCAAATCGAATGGCAAAACAGGGGTACAGTGTATACGACTAGCACAAAAATCTATTCAAAAGGGCACCTCGCAAATGCAACGTAAGGAGATCGGAATCTCCAGCCAAAATGAAGGCCTCACGCACACTGCAAAAACACTGACTTAGTCCACCTCCTCAACAGTTGGACCCTGACCTGCACCTGGAGCATCACCCCCCATGCCACCCATGTCAGGTGCCCCACCAGGAGCAGCACCACCAGGCGCAGCGCCACCGGCAGCATACAGCTTCTGGATGATAGGATTGCAAATGCCCTCCAATTCCTTCATCTTGTCCTCAAACTCATCCTTCTCAGCAAGCTGATTGCCATCCAACCAAGAGATCGTTTCCTCGATTGCCTTTTCGATGGTAGCCTTGTCCTCGGCAGAGATCTTCTGTGCAACGGCCTCCTCGCCTAAGGTGTTCTTCATGTTGTACGCATAGTTCTCCAACTGGTTCTTTGCCTCAATGCGAGCCCTGTGCTCTTCGTCTTCTGCCTTGTACTTCTCTGCGTCCTGGACCATGCGCTCAATCTCCTCCTTTGACAGGCGGCCCTTGTCGTTAGTGATGGTGATCTTGTTCTTCTTTCCAGTGGTCTTGTCCTCGGCAGACACATTCAGAATGCCGTTGGCATCAATGTCGAAAATGACATTGATTTGGGGCACACCACGTGGTGCAGGAGGAATGCCAGTAAGTTCAAACTTGCCCAGCAGGTTGTTGTCCTTGGTTCTAGAGCGCTCACCTTCAAAAACTTGGATAAGCACACCAGGTTGATTGTCTGCGTACGTACTAAACACCTGCTCCTTCTTCGTCGGCACTGTCGTATTCCTTGGAATCAGCACGGTCATCACACCGCCAGCTGTTTCCAGACCGAGAGAAAGAGGAGTGACGTCGAGAAGCAGGAGATCCTGAACCTTCTCATGCGTTTCGCCACTCAGGATAGCAGCCTGGACAGCTGCTCCATAGGCAACAGCCTCATCAGGGTTGATGCTCTTGTTCAACTCCTTCCCGTTGAAGAAGTCTGTCAACAGCTGCTGGATCTTTGGGATACGAGTGGAACCACCTACCAAGACGATCTCATCAACTTGGCCCTTATCGATCTTGGCATCCTTCAGGCACTTCTCCACCGGATCCATGCACTTCCTAAACAAGTCCATGTTCAGCTCCTCGAACCTTGCCCTTGTGATAGAAGTGTAGAAGTCAATGCCTTCAAAAAGGGAGTCAATCTCCACAGATGTTTGCGCGGTGGAAGAAAGCGTCCTCTTTGCTCGCTCACAGGCAGTACGAAGCCTTCGGATGGCACGAGCATTGTTGGATTCCAAGATGTCTTTCTTGTGCTTTCTCTTGAACTCAGCACAGAAGTGTTGCACAAGGCGGTGATCAAAATCCTCACCTCCCAAGTGTGTATCACCTGCAGTAGATTTCACTTCGAAGATCCCCTCCTCGATGGTCAGAAGTGACACATCAAATGTGCCACCTCCCAAATCGAAAATGAGGACGTTCTTCTCAGACTTTCCAGCAGACGCCTTCTTGTCAAGACCGTATGCAATGGCTGCAGCAGTGGGCTCATTGATGATACGCAACACATTAAGGCCGGCAATGGCTCCGGCATCTTTCGTGGCTTGACGCTGAGAGTCGTTGAAGTAGGCAGGGACTGTGACAACAGCATTCTTCACGTCCTTGCCCAGGTATGCTTCAGCGGTCTCCTTCATCTTCACCAGGATCATGGAGGAGATCTCCTCTGCTGAGAACTCCTTTTCCTCTCCCTTGTACTGCACATGAATCATGGGCTTGTCTGCGGGTCCAGGCTTAACGGTGAAAGGCCACATCTTGACATCTGACTGCACGGTTGGATCATCGAACTTGCGGCCAATCAAACGCTTGGCATCAAACACGGTGTTGGAAGGGTTCATGGCGACCTGGTTCTTCGCTGCATCTCCAATGAGACGCTCGGTGTCGGTGAAGCCCACGTACGAAGGGGTAGTTCGGTTACCCTGCAGGTATGCGAATCGTCGTCGTCGCGGTCAGCCAATGTCCTTGGTTCGCACGATCGCACACCACCCTGGCCCCGAAGTTTCGTTCCGTTTTAACCTTCGAGAAGGCGCCAGGACCGACGGTCGTCTTCCAAGCGTCCAGGGAGGTGGCTTTGGCGTCCGTCTGCGTGGCTACGGTTCTCTTGCGTTTTCGTGCCTTGGTTCGTTTTGCACGCACCTGGTCGTTGGCAATGATCTCGACTCGATCGTGCTGCCAGACACCCACGCAGCTGTAGGTGGTGCCG
>LFIK01002686.1_pt1 | contig 14399 bp, 16 predicted proteins | sample 643401 | NCBI WGS metagenome assembly LFIK01 (sample SAMN03777447, study PRJNA286221) | soda lake metagenome | biome: soda lake; feature: Kulunda steppe; material: water; isolation source: sample T5-Br brine of Lake Tanatar-5 | place: Russia: Kulunda steppe | collected 2010-07 | reverse complement strand
TTACTGCACAGCTGCTCCTGCCCCCTGCTGAGGCTATTTCTGCAATCCTGGATGCCTGCTTAGACTAGGTGTGCGGACGCAGCGCAAGCTTGGTCTCCGACTGCGCGGTCACCATCTGTGGTTATGACACTACACCCTGCTCTGCGCCGCGCGTTGCAGCGACCGCGACTTCACGGCGGATGACTACGAGGCTCTGTGCCGCCTGGACGAGGGCGTGGAGAACCGCACAGGCGCGACAATTGAAGAAATCAATGCGCTCCCCACGGAGGTCTGTCGGGCATTGGCATGGACAAGAGGGCCTGTCATTCTTTTTTCAGGGTGGGATGCAGCGCGCTGTGGGGTGCCGCCTGCGCTGGTTTCCCTACATCCAGCTGTGTACAACCAGGGCTTGGTCAAGGCCCTTGATCACGCTTGGCACACGCTTGGTCCTGCGCAGCCTGCCTGGTCAGGGCTATGTGCGCTCAAGCGCTGTTGCCTTGTGCTCTCAGGCTGTAGCTGCATGCGATGTGAGCTGCAGCCTCATGGGGACCCAGTCTGCCGCTTTTGTGCTGAGGGCGCATGCACCAGTGCTCCGAAAGCTGCATCAGCGTGGGTGCTCCCAGAGCCGGCGCGCGCATGTCTGAGCGTGTGGGCCTTGAGCCACCTGCGCTCAAGCCGGTGCCTGCGAGGACCTGGGAACATGGCTGACCTGGGGGGACATGGCTGATCTGGGGGGACATGGCTGACTCAAGGGGCATGTTTTATGATCTCAGCAGGAAGATGCTGCATGAGATCACCTTCAACCTGATTTCCGCGTGTACAGCTTACTTAGCCCCCCATTCCCACTCATGCTCCTCCTCCTCCTCCTCCTCCCCTTCCTCCTCCTTGGGCACAGTTCATGCACTCCTGCTCACGCATAATCACCCGAGGCTGGGAGCGGAGGAAGTAGAACACACACAAGTGGACATTGAACTGCGCATGCGCGAGTGCAGGTGGTGCGGCGGCCGAAGTCGCATGGCAGGGGCATAGGAGGTGGTGAGCCCCCAGAGGCCCAAGAATGTGCAATCTGCCTGGAGGATGTGCAGCCCGGCGAGGTGCTGCGTACTACCCCTTGCCTACATAAGTTCCACAAGGTGCGTACAGTCGTCTCGTGAGGGGGCAGGCTGCATACACTCCAGCTACTCAGGCCCTGTTGTAGCTAGGCCTGTATCGTGGGTAACTCTTTGTGTGCCTCAGAAGCTCGGGTTGTCCAAAAGCTGAAAGTCTAGTTTTTGCTGTCCAGTTCCTTACCCGGTCTTCTCCTGCACCTGGCCTGCACGCAGAAATGCTTGGACCAGTGGCTCTTGCACAAGGCCCGCTGCCCTGTGTGCCAGGCCTCATGTAAGATATGAAGCATGTGCAGCAGAGGTACTGGATGCTGCAAAGTTTCTAGATGTTGGCTTCCCAAGAAGCAAGGATTTATGCCTCTCCTGTAATTCATGGCACCAGGACTGTTCCTGAGGGGTAGCTATTCTACCTGGTAACCTAAACTTGATAGTAGCTTGAAGCCACCGTGCAGCACATCCTAGCAGGATGTCCAAGTCCAAATTGGTGTCTACATGTCTGACACGAATTTTTGCCCAGCTAGCGGCCCCATTCATGCACTTTCGTTGCCTGGACTGGGTGTAAGATAGAAGTAAATGAACTAGGTAGAGACAAACGAGTATTTGGGTGGAGGCCCGGAGTTGCACAGGGATCAAAATATACCTTAATCTTAATCATATCAACCATTATCTAATTTTGACTACTCAACATATTTAGTTTACTTGTTTTCTTTCTTTTGGACCTGCTAAGGGAAGACAAGCCCTTGCGCCCCGAAACATCCCTTGTTTTTCCTTATTAATTTTCTTATTTAAAAGTGATTGAAGCTTATGGTTAACAGCCAGCCTGCTCGTAAGGCTGATTGGTTTGTAGCTGGTCATCGCCAGCCCAAAAGTAGTCAATCATTGATGATGCCTAAAGTGGAACGGCAATTTTAGGTGTGCCACTGTAAATGGAAATCGAAGGCAGTCTGATCATGGTTTGGTTAAAAGTCAAGGCTATATCTGCCAAACGAGGGCAGCTTAGCCGGTCTAAAGCCTCCATCGAGGTTCAAACCTCGAACCAACAGGTTGTGAGGGCGGACAGTCCCTCGCAGGACCCAGAGTTCCCATCGCAGGTGCCCCACCACCTGCTCAAGTGTCCGGAGCACTGTGGCTTCGACTTCCTATGAGGACACAAAACGTGCGTAGAAGGCAGTCTGATTAGGCAACGCTTGCAAAAGAAAGGGGCCTCGACAAGAAAGCTAATCAGAATGGCATAAAAAGGAATGAGTGGTTCTTTCCGAGAAATCAAACAAACAAGCTTTGACAGTGAGCTTTGACAGTGATAAAAAACAAACATATCATTTTCCACAGCAGCACACGAGCATGTGTCACAATGTCTATTGCTTGCCTAAGAGAGGATTTAATTCCACGGTGTGCATGCAGACGAAACCTGCTCACGTTTTACATAATATCTCAGACGGTCAAGGTACAACAAGCAAAGTGGATGCAGAGGAGCACCCCTGCTCCGCACACAATCATGTGAGACGGCCTGAAGATCGAGAAGGGGAATCAAGACTGATAAGCTGCAAGATTGTTGTTGCAATTTTGAGGGTCCAGGTCAGCATTGTCCCTCCACAGTGTAAGGAGTCCACGTGGAGTCTGTGTGCTCATTTGCATGTGCCTTCACAAGCCCCGCGTGCGAGATATGTACACGCAAGCGCACCGGCACAGCGCTGGCTGCACTGCTGCACATGGCCACACTCTCCTTATCCTTAACCTCAGCGGCAACATCTGGATAACAAGTATGGTTCCCCTGTAAGAAGGCTCGTGTACATGTATCACAGCCCAGCAGTCCCAAAAAGGCGTGCAAGATGTCTAAGGCCAACATGTCGCAGCCCAGGCTGAAGCTTCTAGAATTATTTGGCGCATCTAGTTTACAAATACACAAGAATGAAATAGCCATAGGAGTAAGTAATATATAAAAGTATATATATGTATTGGTCCGAACACTGAAACATGCCAAATATTTCGTGACTGTCTAACAAGGGACTAATGACTGTTTTGTTCACTTTCCCGGGCCTGATCCTGTTGTTCCTAGCATACAAGATTTTAAAGCGCGTTGATGCAAACTTTTGCTTACTAGCTAAACGTGATGTGACACCCGGTAGCTGGCAAGGGAAAACAGTATGGGTTGTTGGCGCAAGCCAAGGCGTGGGAAAGCTCCTGGCAGATTACTTTGCCAGGAACGGCGCCAGGGTTATACTGAGCTCTAGGAACGAGGCCAAGCTGAAGGTAAGGCAGCGCCTTCAACCTTACTCATGCGCTTGCGCGCTAATGCACCTGCACAAAGCTCATGTTTTGGATGTTGCACAGACATGCATACGGATAAAAGTAAACGTATTTTGTAGTAATTGGCATGCAGCTGCTGTTGTCAGATCCTGACTGCAGCATTTCTTGTCCATTTGCCAGATGATGCAGATCTCATCAGACAAGCTCATTTCACTTGTCCTGCTCTCTTCACGCAGGAAGTAAAATCTGGTTTGCCCTGCACTCCATCTGAGGCTGTTGTCCTCCCTATTGACCTCTGTGCGCCATTTGAGCAGCTGCAAAAGGCTGCCCAAGTAGCAGAGGAGGCGTTTGGGGGGCTGGACTACGTGGTACAGTGCGTAGGTATGCCAAAGAAGCTTGCTATTGCCAGCAAGTGAGAGAGGTTATGTGTGCGAGCACAGCCGAGTGCGTGGAGAGACTCAGTGTGCCACATGAAAGCGTACTGTTCCAGGTGTTCCTTATCCACTTGTCCAGGCTATTTCTACCCCACATGCAACAGGGTGTTTGACACCATTTGAGCAGCTACACACTCCTTAATTTGCTCATTTGGTACCTTCTGCTAAGCTCAATGCTTGGTGGAGCTAAAGTAAGCTGTAGCATTCCTATCACTCACTGTTCTTTGGAAGGCATGCTAGGAACATAAAGAACACATACTTGGGGGGGACGTGTGTTGACGAGCAACTGAAAGGGTCAAAGATCACTGACTCCATCCATGTGTGCACTTGAGGCTTCATATACATACGTACCTCCACATGCCCTTATGCGCACGCTCTCTGTAAATACCTGCATTTCATCTCTCTCTCTTTCTCTGTCTGTTTCACATGCAGACACGCACATGCACACGCACACACCCGCATGCACTCATGCGCATGAATATACACATGTATGCATAACGGACGCAGGTGCCAGTATGAATGCCTTGGCTGCTGAGGTGACACCTGAGGTCACTGGTGGGTGCCACGACATTGTATGCATACCTGAGGTCACTGTTGGGTTCTTAGACATCTGAATACGTGCCACTGGCCACTGGTGGGTGCCACGACATTGTATGAATACCTGAGGTCACTGTTGGGTCCAAAGACAGCATATGAATGCGTTCCACTGGCCACTGGTGGGTGCCACGACATTGTATGAATACCTGAGGTCACTGTTGGGTCCATAGACAGCATATGAATGCGTGCCACTGGCCACTGGTGGGTGCCATGAGACCCACTTTAAATGCCTGGTGGTTGTGGACGTTAGAAAGTCTATAATTGGCTTGGTAGATGCAGCAAGCGCTTAACTGACTAATAACCACATAGTTTGGCACCTATGTGAAGGGTTTCAAAAGTTTAAGGGAGGTGACTGTAAGAGGGATCAATAGCAAGAGACTTGAAACCAGGAAAAGCTGGCGACAGAGTCGGAGTGGGAAGTGGGAACAATAAATGCCAGCAATTTATTGTCATTGAAAGTGCTGTTGCTGAAAAATGAAAATGCGAGCGGGCGAGCTGCTCAAGCAGCTGCATTTGTGAGCTTACTCGTGTGATCTGCATCTGTGAGCTGACAAATTCTGCACCATGGGCCCCAACCTGCACAAGAGGGCTTGCACTGTAGATGACAGTTGCAAGCCCCTTCTCCACCCTTGCGCCTTTGCCTGCAGACGCCCTGCTGGCGGTGAACACACTGGGGCCCGTCAAGCTTACCCGAGCCCTTCTGCCCAGGCTGCTGCAGCAGAACAGGAAAACACGCTTTGTTGTGGTCACTTCAATGGCTGCAAAAGTGCCGAGTCCGGGGCAGTCCGTGTACTCAGGTGAGAGGTGTGCGCGCATTTCAGGCCGTGGGAGGCCAAAGGAGGTCTACTGGCACAGGTGTGCTTTAATGGTGATTGGTGTCTCCCACCTACAGCTGGCCCCTCTGTAAAAGGAGAGTTACAGGTGGAAATGAGCATATGCCTTAGCCAAGACTGCCATCCTGGTGCAGCACAATTTCAAGACGATTAACCAACCTGTTTCCCCATGTCGCATTGCTGCGGAATTGTACCGATATCGCCAGGTTGCCACATGATGCAGCGGGCTTACCCTGATGCATGGCACTTCTAGATAGCTTACCTTGACGCATGGCACTTCTGGATAGCTTACCCTGACGCATGGCACTTCTAGATAGCTTACCCTGACGCATGGCACTTCTAGACAGCTTTACCTGACGCATGGCACTTCTAGACAGCTTTACCTGACGCATGGCACTTCTAGATAGCTTTACCTGACGCATGGCACTTCTAGATAGCGTTACCTGACGCATGGCACTTCTAGACAGCTTTACCTGAGGCATGGCACTTCTAGATAGCCACAAAGCACAAAAGCAGGCTGGATCACTACATCTCAAGGCTGTTGCAAAGTTGCAATGCTTGGATGCGCACCAAGCGCCTGGTCTTGGTGCAGCACCTGTCCGACACCTATAGGTCCTACTGCGGCACCTATAGGTCCTACTGTGGCACATACATCCTACTGCGGCACCTATAGGTCTTACTGTGGCACATAGGGCCTACTGCGGCACCTATAGATCCTACTGCGGCACCTATAGGTCCCACTGTGGCACCTGAAGTTCTACCACAATGCAACACCTGTCCGAGGTGGTCCTCATGCACCACTCGCCTAAGTTGGCAGCTTTGATGAAGGCATCGCTGGTTTGCATGCCTGTCAGGTCACTTTGCCTGAAACTGCTCAACGCTGTGTATCCAGGCATCACCTTGCTGGCTTTGCTTGCTTGCCAAACCTGCTGGCCATGGAGCTCTTCAGCCCTTTTGTTTGCTCGAGTTTGCACCATGCAAGAGGGTTCTTTTGAGTGCTCAAATATCAGCAGTACCAGAACCAGAAGCTGTAAGGGCCATCCGGCGTTGTTTGATTGGCTTCATAAGCTATGCAGAACGCTTCTGATCCATGACTCACTGCAGCAATTGCGGCAATATGTGTCTGATTGCTCGGCCTCTTACCTCTTAATTCTAAAAAAATGATAAAACACTGTTTGCTGCACTCTTCTGCGCAGCATGCAAGATGGGGCTGTATGGTTACTTTGCCAGCTTGGCTGTGGAACTTGCAGACACCAATGTAGGTGTAACCATTATTTGCCCAGGTGAGCGTCATGGTGATGGAATGTGATGATGACAGTATCATGGAAATGAAATTCATAAGCTTGAGCAAACCTGCAGCCGTGAGTTGTCCTCAGCATTCTTTCCGATGTAGATTTCCAGAGCTCTAGCAACAGACATCGGCCTATCAGGCTAGGCCTGATTATGGGTGTTGGACGATTATCTGCGATGTCCATCATGCCATTTAAGCATGCATGAGCGTGCCCATGTGCACAAGCACAGAAGAGCAAGCTTCTAGACCTATTGAACGTTGATCAGATCTTGGACATGAGCTACAAGTCTTCAAATTCTCGCATGCGTGCCACCTGGCTTGCATGCATGGGCCTGTCCATCTTCACAGGACCTGTTGGCAGTACGCATGGCCCTGGGGCAGAGAGGGCAGTGTACGGGCCAACCGGGCTGATCAGCAGCCAGGTAGCTGAGAAAGACGACAGAGCTCGGATGAACCCTGCAAGGTACACCTCTTGTTTCCTTGCACTGTGCATGTCCATAATAAGTAAAATATGGTATGGATGCTTCAGACACGTAGATTCAACAGCTCTGGACTGGTATGCACTAACATTTGATTTGGCAAGGAGGAGCTGGGGTTGCATACTACAATCCCAATCGTAAGCACTCAAAGGCCTAACCAGGTGCGGCATGTTCAAAGTATTTACGATCATGAATATCACCCTGCAGCTGTTGGCTTCTTTGCCTGTGTCTGGTGCGATTGGTTGGTGTATTGGCTTGCAAACATGACCTTACTGCTGCATGCTACTTGCTTCTAGGTGTGTGGAGCTTATTGCAAAAGCAGCCTACCATGAAGTGGACGAAGCTTGGATTTCTAAAAATCCTGTTCTTGCCTTAGGTACGTGCTTGGTCTGACTCATGTGTGCGCATGAGCAAGTACAGGCGGTCGAGCCGTTGTGATGAGTTGATGTGCGCGCCACTGATTGTCTATAGCATAATACACAAGGCCCTCTTTAAGGCTGATTCCACCAATGCAGCCTCGTGCATTGGCTTGAGCGTAATTTTGGTCTAGCAGCCAGAGTGTGCTTTGGGGGAGAGTGCTGACAGGCTATTGACCTCAACATAAGCATTTGATGCAGCCTCGGCCTTTGCAAGCGCTCTCCTGCTTGATTGCTAGATTTTGCAGTTCAAAATCACCAGCCAAGTTCCCAGATTTCCTGGTTGAGCTTACCTTCTAAGTCTAACTTTTCGAGTCTTAAGGCCCATCCCATGCCTCCCTGCTCGTCTTGTTTGACGCCTTCGTGCTTGCAGCATATGTATTCCAGCTGGTACCGGCCCTTGGGTGGTACGCCTTAAAACATGTCGGCCCCAAGCGGGCCAGGGCCATGAAGGAAGGGCGAAGCGGGTACGATTTGCGCAGCATGGGGAAATAACAACCAATCGTGGCTCGACAACCTGTGGTCGCATGTATCCAGGATGGAGCAAAGCGCTTAGTCCAAGCGCCCAGCACACTCCCACAATTGCGGAAGGAAAACTGTGGATTGTGAACTGTCTTTTCTTCTTCCGGCAAGCCAGCTTTGTGCTTGGCATAAACATACATGCTTTGAGCACATTCAAGCGCCTGCACATGCAAACTGGACAAAGACGGACTTGCCAGTGGTCAAAGCCAGTGGTGCATGGGACTTGTTTGGAAAGGTCACCTGGCAGAGGCCGATGGCTCTCTGCATTTCATCAGAGCAGCAGCACAACAAGGACTGAGCAAGTGTTCAGGTCATCAGGCATGGTGCTTGTGAGCTCCAGGTGTGGCAAATCTGGTATTTTATAAGGACTGTGATGTACAAAAGTAAGCCTGCGCTGGACAGTCAGGCCTTAAAGGCCTTAAGATTATTTGTATGATTTTGATAATCCAATAACAGTGGTTTTGGCAAGACAGCGGGCAGCGTAAGTACGGAGGCTCTGGGGGGAAAGGGGGACGGCGTGGCAGCCGAGCCGTGTGTGTGCGTGACGGGGGGCAAAAGGGTAAAGTTTGAAGACATAGCACAGCGTAAGCAATGATGCGGCTCATGGTCGATCGACGTCTATGTAGTTGTGTGCCCCCTGTCGCATGGCTTTTGCGCTTAGGGCGACCTGGGGTAGGTAAGGTCCCACGCTCAACCTCGCTCCTCAGCTTCGCTGGTATAACGTCTCTGAAGGCAGCAAAAGAAAGTTATCCCGAGAAAATATTGTCTCTATTCACGATGTGGCGCGTGATCTATAACGCCAACACATTTTTAAAAATTATCATTAACTTGGATGACGATGGCGAGCCGAGTCGTCATCGCAGCTTGCTTGTGCATGGTCCTGTGTCTATCAGGTATGGGCCTCATGCCAATGGCTACACGTCCAGGGGAGCCATCTACTTGAGCTCATTCTTCATGCTCTTGCACTCTGGCTTACACTGTATCCACATTGGCTGCACAGGCACTGGCACAGCTGAACTGGCCTTGCCACGCAAGTTGTTGCAGGTGCGAGAGATTTATAGAGGCTTATAGAATGAGCTACAAAACACAGAATAAGCCGCATATCCTTGTCAACAGTGATGTCAACAGGAATGCATTTTATGAGCCATTCTTGATCTCTTTTAGCAATCACATTGTGCTCAGATCATGTCTTAAAATTTGAGCGGCGAGGTAAGCTGAACCAGGTCCAAGTGCAGGAATTGCAGCTCATCAACAAGCCTTATACCTCTGTTCGTTTGTGCAGGCCCCACTTCAAGGTGAGCCTTGGGGCCAGCCTGCTTGGCCATGTTAACTTAAATGCAACTGGCCATCAATTCATTGTGTCAGTACAAAAATGCCACATGGATGCCAATTCATGTACTGTCCCTTGTCTCTTGATAACACCCTCTCCCTCACATTGCCTGTAGGTGATGGCGGTGTCAGAGCTGCAGCAACACAGGTGAGCTTGCTCAACAAGCTTGTGTGAAGATCAAACAGGTACTGAGGAGGTCATGGGCTACCTAGCATAAAAAAATGAGACTCAACTCTACCAAGACACACACAGACACATGGAGTGTCAGCATGTGCGGACATACTTGTTGCACTGCGCAGCTTATCTCATCCCAGCTGGAGTGCCAGTCGGAATGCCAATCTCTAAAGGATGCATTTCAAACGTAAGTTGCAAGCTTTTAAAAAATGAATTATCTGCTAGTCAATTTCTCCTAAAAAGTAGATGAATTCATAATATCTTAACTCCTGTGCTCACAAGGCTTAAGCACACTGTAGAACATTTTTTCAAGCAGATTCTTATTCTTGTCCTTCCACTGTAGAACATTTTTCCAAGCAGATTCTTATTCTTGTCCTTCTTGCAGGTTTGATGTTGTTGTGAATGGGCAAGGCACACAAGCTGGATAAATGCATAAAGCTGGATAAATAGTTTGTGTATGCATTACCTTTTTGATGCACGCATTTAAGAATTACAATTTGAGTCGGCTCACCGGATTATTCTCAAAACAAAAGCAAGCTTCTCTGTGGCCTTGCTGCTTGGTAATTATTTAACATTAATATACTTATAATGCTGAAACAGACACAACAAGGTCCCTAGTGCACGCTTACAGGAATACATTCACTCTGAATCAGTTGATTGGTAAGGTTCGCTACGAAACAGTATAGGGTTACTGATTACTGCATAAATATATTGTTCTTTCGGGCAGATTGGCACACAGATTGGCGGATCTACTGAGTATATATAACTGTTGTGAGCAACCCTGTGTACCGCCTTGTGCGTTGAGTAGGCAAATCATGCACACCCTACACTCTGCACTACTTTATGGGCACAGGAGCATGGATAAGGTGCACTGTAGTATTTACTCCAAGTTCCAGGGCCAATGGTTGCCCTTGTGCACAGATCTGGACTTTCTAGTGTGAGAACCATGCTTTTGCATCGTGCACCAGCTCAAGCATCCCATACACCATATGTCACATAATGTGACTCACATTGCATCCTCCCAAGTCACATCATATTGGGGAGATTGAATTGGTGGTAAAACCTCATCATATTGGGGAGATTGAATTGGTGGTTAAGCCTCAAAATTTTCATGATCATTGAAGGAGAGAGAAGGAGAAAGTACCCCCTGGTTTGCACACAAATTTTGGGGTATGACAAGGATCTGATTCCAAGCTTCAGATACTCCATCCACACTGACAAAAGAGTCCACAATTGGAATGCAAACTGTGGTTGGAAGTGTGCCAGCAATTGCTTATACATTCTAAAGAAGCCTTCCAGCACGTTGTATGAGCTGACGCCAGCACTATCATAGATGATTAACACATGCCATGCATATGCCAGTTGTATGGCATGCCATGACGCTTGTTTCTATGTGACGTTGATTTCACCTGACATGCCACACATGGACACACATACACATGTGCACGTGTACTCACACATACACACTATGCAGGAGACCAAGCTTCTTACAAACAAATCAAAAGGAAGTAGAATTCAAACCTCCATATGGTTTCTTTGTCAGGCACACAAAAAGTAATCAAAGCATGTTCAACCCTCTCCCCCACCAAGTATGGGGAGTGGTTTGAGGGCACAGGCTGCTCGAGGGTGTCATTGCATGAATCCATAGACGTGCTTAGCCACAAACATGTGCCATCATGATCACCTGGTGCATGGCAACCCTGAATGTTCTTCTGCTTAGAGCAGCATCCTGTTGCAGGATGTGGCAGTTGTGCATGTAATCTTGAAGGCGTTCCACACGCCACGGCCCAGCTTACCTTAAAACTCCTTCAGAATCTCAAGGCCTGTCACATGAAACCAGCAGAACATTTTGAGCAACTTGATTTGACTCGTGCATTTTCGATATCCTCCTATGGTTTTCAAATGTTCCTGGGTAGCTCGTGCATTTTCGACATCCTCCTATGGTTTTCAAATGTTCCTGGGTAGCTCGTGCATTTTCGACATCCTCCTATGGTTTTCAAATGTTCCTGGGTAGCTCGGCCATATTTGGCACCCATTGATCTTACCACCAGCATGTTGCCCAAAGTCCAATTGAGAGGGGACCATGGCATGAAACTACTACTTTTGAACCCTACTCTACACCAGATCACCCATTAAGTGACTGCACCAAGCTGCATAATTTTTTTGTACCATGGTCTTTTTGTTATACATACATATATCATGGCAAGAAAGTGGAGTGAAAAATATGGCGGCCAGTAAAATGTGTACCTAAAAAAGGCAGTGTCTCAGTGCCAAAATGGATCAATAATGAACCCCTTTGACTTATTGCTCTACTTAAATCACACTTTACTGCATAACACTGTCATTTTAAAACGTGATAAAGTTGCAAACGAGAATCCTCAACCGGGTTCCATTGGCTTAGTTTCCAGAACTGCAGAGGTCTGTTTGAAGATGGGAACAGCCATGCAGGCATCTCTCTTTTGGCACGTCTGGAAAATTGCAGAGGGGGGCGACTAAGAAAAAGTGCAGGCCTTTTTTGATGCGAACTAAACTTTTACCATACATAGTCTGCTGGCCAAACTTGGGGTGAAGGAGACGACCCTGGTGGCCTGGGTGGGTGCTCAACCTCTGTTTTTGGCTTATTTTGGCATAGATAGCACATACGCGCCCTCACTATGAGCCCACCAGAGCTCTTTTTATCCCCCAAACCCCACCAGTATGCTCCTATTATGTTTGTTTTGTTTTTTTTCAACGTGAAACCTTGAAACAGGTATGGATTCCAGCTGGCTGCATCTGGTCGCACTGTTTGATCACTCAGAGCGAACAAACAGTGCGACCAGCAGTAGCCAGCAAGAAGCTCAGTCTTCGGAGAGAAAGATTGCAGCCAATACCAGGTACAGAGGGGGTTAGTGCTAGTGCTTTCGGCAGCAGCCAGGGCATCCGATACGTAGAGTTCACACGCTAGTGCGGGCATCTGAGAGCCAGTTTTTTGCAGCCGTGTTAGCTGCTCACACAAAATACGTAGATGACTGGTATAGTACTATGGTCTGCTCTCAAGTATTGCTGCAAATTCCAGTGTTTTGGTTGTGCCCTTGAAGCAAGCTGATTGAGTAAAACAAAATAAATCGCTGCAATATACAGATGCCACACCTGGACTTTCCGTAGAGCAGCTACCAACCAAGTGTATCTGTTAAGCATGCCGCATGGTCCTTAGTGAAGCAACCTTGAAAGTAACATTAGACACTGTCACCCTCATTGATGTACAATCTTAAAGGCTGACTTTTGCAATGGTAGGGAGGCCTCCAATCCATACTAACACACCCTTGCTTTGGAATCATACCCCAGGAAAAGCATGATGATGTCTCTGAAACTGCTGCCATACTTGCTGCTGCTGCTGCTGCTGCTGCTGCCGCTGCTGCAAAGGGTGAGGGGGGTGTTGTGAATGGTGCTGAAGGGGTGCCAAGTCAGCAGGTTGAGGGATGGCTTGCTGGTGCTGGTGATAATGTTGTACTGCATGCATGGGGGGCTGATGCACTGGTGGCTGGGCCGAGGTGGAAAGATGATGGGAGTCACTTTTTGAGGGTTGTGGTCCTGCAGTGGACCCGGGTGATGCACTGAACATGGCATGCCGCCGCTCATACACCTCGCAGAGGCCTTCATGCACCTGAATGCATACAAAGAGTGACCACAATCTAAACATCAAAGCCCGTGCTTTTGGTGTGCTCAATCATCGACTGTAATCAAATTGTGATTTAGAACACAGCTGCTGCAGCAGCATGTAAGCAGCTTACATAAGCAACAGGATCATCAACCTGGCAAGCGGGCAGGCAGGCAGGCAGGAACGTACCACATGTACGCGCATCGCCTGCTTGAGGGCATAAGGATGGATCAAGGATGGATAGCTGCCCACAGCATTGCTCTACAAGAGAGTTTCCTTCCCTTGCTGTTCTTATCATTGTCAACATTTCAAGCCATGCAGCACCAAAGCACTCAGGACAATCTGCGAGGGCAGGAACATGATACATCAAGGGCAGGCATTTTGCTCATGCTTAAGGATCAGAAGCTCATACCCGAGTCTCAATCAGCTTTGATGTGTGGCTATCTGTGTCATTCATCATAGACCATAAAGTAGCAGATGCCTTGGTCATCAACTTCTCCCTGCTCATGCAAGCATACATTCATGCGGCAAGACCCTAGCATGTTTAAAGTCATTTGCCCAGTAAACAACAAGGAAGCTCAAATCAGCTGCTTTTTGCTGACCGTGAACAAAAAGCAAGAACGGTCCCTACATCCATCGGGGAAAAGGGGACACGTAGGGCCTTGGCACCATATGACCCCCTCAGCCAGTGCTGGCCCTGAAAAAAACGAGGCTGAAGGCTGCTGCAACACTCACTCAAGTTCTTTCTTCAAATCATCGAATGTCTTCTTGTTCTTGGTGTTTTCCCACTGTACGTCCTCCTGCTCCAAATGATCACAACAGGACTTTGGTATGCACGCCCTCTACTAGTACAATCTTTTTTGGGAACACTGCTCTGGCCACAATCTTGGTATCACCCACGAGGAGTAGCATGCACATTGACAAACACAAGGGCAATATTTCAGGTGTACCAGTGTTTTGCTGCCGTCAAGGAGCTCCAAGCAATAGTGCTTCAGGTCCTCCTGCTCAGAAACAGGTGTGCAAACATGTGTCGTTATTCAAACAAGTTAAAATCTCTGGCACCGAGCTTGGAGATGACACTTGACTACTTCCATTCAACGACCAGGTCAAACTTACATCATTGCGCAGCTGGTCCAGCAGCAGCTTTCTGAGTTCATCAAACGAGCCACTGTCCATAGCCTGTGAAGTTGAGTGCATGCACGAGCAGTAATGGTCGAATTGCAAGCTGATATGAACTGCCCCAAGCTCCAGTCTTGCATGAAAAGTACAAAAAGCACACACATAAACACACACGAGCGCACACGCACGCGCGCACACACACACGCACACGAGCACATACAAGCACATGCGCACA
>LFIK01002685.1_pt1 | contig 14400 bp, 13 predicted proteins | sample 643401 | NCBI WGS metagenome assembly LFIK01 (sample SAMN03777447, study PRJNA286221) | soda lake metagenome | biome: soda lake; feature: Kulunda steppe; material: water; isolation source: sample T5-Br brine of Lake Tanatar-5 | place: Russia: Kulunda steppe | collected 2010-07 | reverse complement strand
GCAACCTCACCGTCATCTCCGATGCGGAGCGCCACATCGCCGCCAACCGCGGCGTGCAGGTCGACCTCGACGACGCCGAACTCCTCGGCGAGATGGACGATCCCGAGACCTTCGCGATGCTCGGGACCGGCTACACCCTCGGGGTGTTCCAGCTCGACTCCACCGGCATGCAGGCGTTGGTGCGCAAGCTCAAGCCCACTCGGTTCGAGGACATCTCCGCGCTGCTGGCCCTGTACCGCCCGGGCCCGCTGGGCATGGACATGCACATCGCCTTCGCGGACCGAAAGAACGGTCTCGAGCAGGCGGTGTTCGACCACCCGGACCTCGAGCCGATCCTCGGTGAGACCCACGGCGTGATCGTCTACCAGGAACAGGTGATGCGCATCGCCACGGACCTCTCGGGGTTCTCGATGGCGGAGGCCGACGCGCTGCGTAAGGCCGTGGGCAAGAAGAAGCGCGACCTGATGGAGGCGCAGAAGGACCAGATGATCTCCGGGGGCGTGGCCAACGGCTACGACAAGGCCTTCATGGTCAACCTCTGGGGATTGATCGAGAAGTTCGCCGAGTACGGCTTCAACAAGGCCCACACCGTCGCCTACGGCGTGGTCAGCTACCAGACCGCCTGGCTGAAGACCCACTACCCGGTGGAGTACATGGCGGCGCTGCTGACCAGCGTGAAGAACCACAAGGACAACAAGCCGCTCTACCTCAACGAGTGCCGGCGCATGGGCATCCCGGTCCTGCCCCCGGACGTCAACGAGTCAGGCAGCGACTTCACCCCACGGGGGGAGGAGATCCTGTTCGGACTGTCCGCCGTGCGCGGGGTGGGTGAGGGCATCGTCGCTTCCATCGTCGAGGCCCGCACCGCCGAGGGCCGGTTCGAGGACTTCGCCGACTTCTGCGCGAAGGTCGACGGGAGCGTGCTGAACAAGAAGACCCTGGAGAGCCTGATCCTCTCCGGTGCCTTCGCCCGCATGGGCCACTCCCGCAAGGGGTTGCTCGCGGTGTACGAGGGCATCGTCGACGCGGCGCTCACCCGCAAGAAGGCGGAGGCGGCCGGGCAGTTCTCCCTGTTCGACGGACTGGGCGGCGGTGGTGACCAGGCCGAGGAGCTGGGGCTGGAGACGGCACCGGAGATCCCCGCCGCGGAGTACGACAAGGCGCAGATGCTGCGCTTCGAGCGGGAGATGCTGGGCCTCTACGTCTCCGATCATCCGCTGTTCGGCACCGAGAAGGTGCTCGAGGGCTACACCGACGCCACCTGCGCGAGCCTGCGCGAGCGTGAGGACGGCGCGTCGGTGGTGGTCGGTGGGGTGCTCACCGGTCTGACCAAGAAGTTCACCCGCAAGGGCGACACCTACCTCGTGGCAACGCTGGAGGATCTCACCGGACAGGTCGAGGTGGTGTTCTGGCCCGGTACCTACCGGGCGGCGCACGAGGTGCTGGCCGAGGACGCGGTCCTGGTGGTCACCGGCCGCCTGGAGGTCCGCGACGAGGCGGTGAAGATGACCGCGAACAAGGTCTCCGTTCCCGACCTCTCCGAGGCGCTCGGCGCCCCTGTGGTGGTCTCCTTCGCCGCCGAGCAGTGCACCCTGGACGCCGTCCAGCGGCTCAAGGACGTGCTTGCCAACCACAGCGGCGTCGTCCCGGTCCACCTCGAGGTGGTGGCCCCGGACGGTGGACGGCGGATCTTCCGGCTCGGGGACGATCTGCGGGTGGAGCGCCGGCCGGGGCTGTTCGGTGAGCTCAAGTCGGCCTTCGGGCCGGACGCGGTGGACGCCGAGGTGGGGGACCGGACCTACGCCGACGAGCGTGAGGAGGCACCCTGGCGTCGTCGTCGCCAGGAGTCGGAGCTGGCGGGCAGCCGGTAGTCCCGGTACGGGGAGGGTCCGTTCCTGGCTGTCAGCTCGCCCCGTGCTCGGCCCGGTACGCCGCGATCCGGTCGAGGTCCTCGCCTGTGAGGACGGGCTGTCCGTCCACCTCGGCGTCGGCGAGGTGGTGCACGATGTCGTCGATGGTGGCCAGGGCGACGGTCTCCAGGGTGAACTCCTCGGCCAACTCGTCCAGCGCCGACCGGGAGGAGGTGCCGCGTTCCCGGCGGTCCACACCGACCACCAGCCCCACCACCTCGATGTCCGCCTGCGCACGCAGCATCGGCACGGCGGCCCGGATGGAGGTCCCCGCGGTGGTCACGTCCTCGACGATCACCACACGGTCGCCGTCACGCAGCTGGTGGCCGATGAGCCGCCCGCCCTCGCCGTGGTCCTTGACCTCCTTGCGGTCGAAGCACACCCCGACCTCGCGGCCGTGGTGCTCGGCCAGCGCGATACCCGTGCTGACCGCCAGGGGGATCCCCTTGTAGGCGGGCCCGAACACCACGTCGAACCCGGCACCGAAGGTGTCCTCGATCGTGGCGGCGTAGTAGCCGCCGAGGTGTGCCAGCTGCTGACCGGATCGGTACCGGCCGGCGTCGATGAAGTAGGGCATGCGGCGCCCTGACTTGCCCACGAAGTCGCCGAAGCGCAACACCCCGCAGGACACCATGAAGCGCAGGAACCCGGCGGTGCGTGCGGCGGTCGTGGTCGTCTCCGACATCGCTCAGCGCTCCTGGTGGGTGGTGACGTTGCCGGCACGGTCCGCATCGCCCTCGGACAGCGGCAGCGGGAGCTGCCGGTCCCGAGAGGCGAGCTCCTCCTGGACCCGACGCACCACATCGTCCCAGGCGTGCGCCCGCGGCCCCGGCAGGTGCCGGTTGTAGGGCTGGTCGAACACGATCGCGGTCCGCCCGGCGGCCCGCAGTGACAGGATGTTGGTGGGGGAGTCATCGACGTACAGGTCGGCGCCGACGTTGGGTTTGTCACCGATGAAGCACAGGTCCCGGTAGGGGATCTGGTGGGCGTCCAGCCACGCGGCGGTGTCGGCGGCGGAGGCCTCGTGCGCCCAGTTGAAGATCAGCCGGTGAGTGATGATGCGGATCCACACACCTGCGTCCGACAGCTGCCACAGCGCCTCGGAGACCCCCGGCAGCGGCTCCATCCGCCGGAACATACGGTCCTCGACCACCGCGCGGCGGTGCGCCTCCTCGAACTCCTCGAAGCTCAACCCCCACTGGGAGTAGGCGTCGAGGATCGTCTGGGGCGGCAGCGTCGCGGGATCGAGGCCCCGCTGGCGCGCCACCGACGCACGGAAGGCGCCCTCGTAGTCCGCGCACACACCGTCCAGATCGACGCCGAGGACGATCGGTGTGGTGGTCGTCATGCGCGCTCCTGACCCGGCTGCGTGGGGTCCGACACCCTGACGCTAACGCGCCGACACGCGGTGCGTGCGCAGGTGCGGGCCACGCTGCGTTCCCGGGTGACGGCGCACCACCAACTAGGCTGATGGTTCTGCCCCGTCCAGGCGGGCACCCCAGAGCCACCGGAGTGCAGATGTCCCTGCCCGAACTCGACCCGGAGCAACGGCGCGCGGCACTCGCCAAGGCAGCGGATGCGCGGCGCGAACGGGCGGAGGTCAAGCAGCAGCTCAAGGCCGGTGCGATCAGCCTCGACGCGGTCATCGCCGCGGCTGACGACTCCGAGGCGTTGGCCAAGATGCGCGTCAGCGAGGTCCTGGCGTCGATGCCGGCGGTCGGGCCGATCAAGGCCGAACGGATGATGGAGCAGCTGCGCATCGCAGCCAGCCGTCGCATCCGCGGCCTCGGTCCACGCCAACGGCAGGCCCTGTTGGACGCCTTCTCCTCGCGTTCATGACGGTCCGCCCCGCACGGCGTGGCCTGCTCGTGGTGATCGCCGGACCTTCAGGCGTCGGCAAGGGCACCGTCCACGCGCGGGTGCGTTCCCTGCTCCCCGACGCGGTGTTGTCCGTCTCCGCGACCACCCGGGCGCCCCGTGACGGCGAGGTCGACGGCGTCCACTACCACTTCGTCAGCCCCGAGCGGTTCCAACAGCTGATCGAGGACCACGCGCTCCTCGAGTGGGCGGAGTACGCCGGCAACCGCTACGGCACCCCGGCCGAGCCGGTCGCGACCGCCGTCGCCGCCGGCCACGTCGTCGTGCTCGACATCGAGCTCCAGGGTGCGTTGCAGGTCCGGGAACAGGACCCCGGCGCGCTCCTGCTGTTCCTCGTGCCCCCGAGCTTCCAGGAGCTCGAACGCCGACTGCGCGCCCGCGGAACGGAGGAACCTGCGGCCCTCGAGCGGCGGCTCGCCCGCGCGCGCGAGGAGCTCGATCAGGCCCACCGTTTCGATGTCACCGTCGTCAACGACGACCTCGACCGGTGCGTCGCCGAGGTGGTGGCGATCATCGAGCAGGCCCGGCACGAGCCCGTGTGAGCTCAGGGCGCGACGTGGGGTGCGTGCTCCGCGGCCGCGTCGCGGATCTCGAACATCCGCTGCGGCGGGAAGCCGGCGGTGCTGGCGACGAGGTTGGACGGCACGGCACGCCGACGTCGCTCGTAGGCAGCGACCTCGAGGTTGTACAGCCGCCGTGCCGCGGCGATGCGGTCCTCGGTCTCCACCAACTGGCGCTGGAGGTCGCGGAACAGGACGTCGCTGCGCAGCTCGGGGTAGGACTCGGTGACCGCGAGCAGGCTCGTCAGACCCTGGGTGAGGGCGTCCTCGGCCCGGGCCTGCTGTTCGATGGGCACATCGCGCGGCACCGCGGCGATCGCCCGGGCGCGCGCGTCGGTGACCTGATCGAACACGCCGCGCTCGTGGACCGCGTAGCCCTGGACCGTTCCCACGAGGTTCGGGACGAGGTCGTGGCGGCGCTGGAGTTCACCCTCGATGTTCGCCCAGGTGGCGTCGATCGACGCCCGTTGGGCCACGAACCGGTTGTAGGACACCACGGCCAGGACCAGCAGGATGAGCACCGGTGTGACGGTGATGAGCAGCGGTTCCATCTACCGGTCCCATCCTGTGGGTGGCGGTTCCGACCGGTCGGCCTCGTTCGGTCGGAGCGCACGCCAGAAGCTGTGGGGGATCCCACGCAGCAGACGCCTGAGGTCCTGTACCAGGGCAGGGTAGGTCCGTACCACCCCCGCGAGGCTCGTGTCCTGGTGGTCCGGCGTACCGGACAGCGCCAGCAGGTCGTCGCTGAACTCGATGCTCCGCCCGGTGAAGGAGGTCACCAGCACCTCCTGCAGCTGCGCGCTGAGCAGGCGCACCACCAGTTCACGGTCCCGGCCCTCCACCCGGAAACGCCGGTTGAAGGCGTCCGACTCCAGCTGCGCGCCACCCCGGGTCAGTCCGATCCGTCCGAGGATCGACTCCGGTCCGATCGACACCGATCGGTGCGTGTGCACGGGCAGTTGGCAGAGGACGACGAGTTCGCGCTGACGCTCGTAGGAGGTGGTGGACATGCCGCGGCTGTTGCGACTCCGGCGCCGTCGCTCGTGGAACCACCGGAAGCAGGCCACCTCGCACACCACCGCCTGGCCGTCCACCTCGAGCTCGAGCGGACCGCCCACCGCCTGCTCTACCCCGTAGCGACGGTCGCCGCGGGGCATGGCGGCGAAGCGGCCCACGAGCATGTCCGGCCGTACCCCACAGGGCCAGGCCTGACGGTGCCACCCCGCGTGCCGCCCGAGGAAACGGGCCAGGGCGGCCTTCTCCTGCCGTCGCTGCCGTTCCTGCACCGCCCAGGCGGCGAGCAGGACGACGGCTCCGAGCACCAGGATGACCCAGAAACCCGGGCTCGACGCGGTCGCGGTCGTGGGCACGTGGCAGCGGCCTCCAGCATCGGCACGTGCCCAACGCTAGTGAACGAGGCCAGGCTTGAGCGGGAACGACGCACAGGGGTACGCTTCCGGGCGTCACCGGTCGGGGTCATCGTCGCCCTGGCGCCCTCCGGGAGCCGCGCGTTCGTCGTGCTGCGGGCGGGCAGCACCCGCACCGCAGTAGCCGCGCACCCCGTCACCGACGCCGCAACGAGCCACAAGTACACCGTGAGCCTTCGGGCCCAGCGACGCAGGGAAGGCACCGTCATCGCACGCATCGACGACCTCATGGACAAGGTGGAGTCACGGTTCCACCTCGTGCACCTGTCCGCGAAACGGGCCCGGGAGATCAACGGCTACTACGCCCAGCTCGGTGAGGGCATGGGGGCCTTCGTGCCGCCGCTGTTGACCACCGACACCAACAAGCCGCTCTCGATCGCGCTCGAGGAGATCGCCCAGCGCAAGATCGAGGTGGCTGCGACGCCCGAACCGGCGCCGGAGGACGACGGCCTCACCGTGATCGAGACCGTGGAGTCCGACGACCAGGACGAGCCGGCCTGAACGTGTCGACGCCCCCGGACGGCGCCCGCCTGCACGGCGCCCGCGTCCTGCTGGGGGTCACGGGCGGTATCGCCGCGTACAAGGCGGCCCCGCTCGCACGTCTGCTGGTCCAGGCAGGCGCCGAGGTGGATGTCGTCCTCACGCGTGGAGCTGCGCGCTTCGTCGGCGCGGCGACCTTCGAGGGCATCACCGGCCGTACCGTGGGCGCAGAGGTGTGGGAGGACGTCGCCGGCGGTACCCACGTCGCGCTGGGTCGGGCCGCTGACGTGGCCGTGGTGTACCCGGCCACCGCCCACACCCTGGCCAGGCTCGCCGGCGGGCTGGCTGACGACCTGCTCACCACCACGCTCCTGGCGGCGACCTGCCCGGTGGTGATGGCCCCCGCGATGCACACCGAGATGTGGCAGCATCCGGCTACCCAGGACAACGCCGAGCTGCTGCGCCGACGGGGCGTGCGGCTGATCGGCCCCGCTGACGGCGCGCTGATGGGTGGCGATGCGGGTCCCGGGCGGGTCGTGGAGCCCGAGGTGGCCTTCGCGGAGCTGGTCGAGGTGCTCGCCGCCGCGACCACGCCGGGCGACCTCGTCGGCCGGCGGGTGCTGGTCACGGCGGGCGGGACCCGCGAGCCCCTCGACCCGGTCCGCTACCTCGGCAACCGCTCCAGCGGCCGCATGGGCTTCGCCCTGGCGGCAGCGGCAGCCGAACGCGGGGCCGAGGTGGAGCTGATCGCCGCGCCCACGGAGCTGCCCACACCGGCGGGCGTCCGGCGCACCGACGTGGTCACCGCGCGTGACATGCACGCGGTGGTGGTCGCGCGACGCGCCGCGGCGGACGTGATCATCAAGGCGGCGGCGGTCGCCGACTTCCGGCCCGATCAGGCGGCACCGAGCAAGCTGAAGAAGGACCGGGGTGCCCCGTCGATCACCCTCGTTCCGAACCCCGACATCCTCGCCGAGCTCGGCGCCGCCCGCGGCGGCGCGGACCGGCCGGTGCTGGTCGGTTTCGCCGCGGAGACCGACACCGCGGAGGACAACGGTCGGGCCAAGCTCGCCGCCAAGGGCGCGGACCTGCTCGTGGTCAACGACGTGTCGGCCACCGACGCCGGCTTCGAGGTGGACGACAACCGCGTGGTGCTCCTCGACCGCCGCGGTGGGCGGGTGGAGGTCGCGCTGGCCACCAAGCGGGTGGTGGCCGACCACATCCTCGACGCCGTCGTGGCCTGGCTCGCAGGTTCCGACCGCAGCTGACACCGGGGGTGTCACCGCGCCGCGGATAGGCTGCGCGCGCCCCTCCCCGCCCGACCCGAGCCCGCCCCAGGAGTGCCCCGTGCCCGGACGCAGCCTGTTCACCTCCGAGTCCGTGACCGAGGGTCACCCGGACAAGATGGCCGACCAGATCTCCGACGCCATCCTCGACGCGATCCTCGCGGAGGACCCCTTCGGCCGGGTGGCGTGCGAGACGCTGGTCACCACCGGCCAGGTGATGGTGGTGGGCGAGATCACCACCGAGTGCTACGTGGACATCCCGCGGGTGGTCCGGGACACGGTGCTGTCCATCGGCTACGACTCCGCGGATGTGGGTTTCGACGGCAACACCTGCGGGGTGTCGGTGGCGATCGACGAGCAGTCACCCGACATCGCCCAGGGTGTCGACCGTGCCTACGACTCCGCCGAGTCCGACCCCTACGGCCTCCAGGGTGCGGGCGACCAGGGGATGATGTTCGGGTACGCCACCGACGAGACGCCGGTCCTGATGCCGCTGCCGATCCACCTCGCCCACCGCATGGCGCAGCGGCTGACCGAGGTCCGCAAGACCGGGCAGCTGCCCTACCTGCGCCCCGACGGCAAGACCCAGATCACCGTGGCCTACGAGGGGGGACGCCCCCGCGCGGTCACCGCCGTGGTGCTCTCCACCCAGCACCGCGCCGCCATCGACCTCGGCTACCTGCGGCCCGACGTCGAGGAGCACGTGATCCGTCCGCTGCTGCCCGACGACATCGACACCGACGACCTCGAGGTGTTCGTCAACCCCACCGGCCGTTTCGAGCTGGGCGGGCCCGTCGCCGATGCGGGCCTGACGGGGCGCAAGATCATCGTCGACACCTACGGCGGGATGGCCCGTCACGGCGGCGGTGCCTTCTCCGGCAAGGACCCCTCGAAGGTGGACCGGTCGGCGGCCTACGCCACCCGGTGGGTGGCCAAGAACATCGTCGCCGCGGGGCTGGCTTCCAAGGTGGAGCTCCAGGTGGCCTACGCCATCGGGGTCGCCAACCCCGTCAGCCTCAACATCGACACCTTCGGCACCGAGCAGGTGGATCCGGCTGCGATCCTGGCCGCCGTGCGCGAGGTGTTCGACCTGCGCCCGGCCGCGATCGTCGACGCCCTCGACCTGCGTACCCCCGGCTACCGCCAGACCGCCGCCTACGGCCACTTCGGTCGCAAGGGTGAGCGCTTCACCTGGGAACGCACCGACCGCGCCGACGATCTGCGCGCCGCCGTGGGCAGCTAGGCGCGGTGCCCCGCCTCGCACGCGTCGCCGTCGAGGTCGCACCCTTCCACCTCGACCGCCCCTTCGACTACCTCGTCCCCGACGACGTCGAGGTGGCGGTGGGCCAGCGCGTGCAGGTGGTCTTCGGTGGCCGGCGGGTCCGGGGGCTGGTGGTCGGGCACGCCGACGACACCGAGGTGGCGGCGCACCGGTTACGGCCGATCGCCCGGGTGCTCGGCGAGCACCGGTGGGTGGAGGAGGAGGAGCTGGAGGTCCTGCGGTGGGCGGCCGCGCGCTTCGGTGCGCCGCTGGCCGATGTGATCCGCCACGCCCTGCCGGACCGCACCGTGGACGTGGAGCGGCGGGCGGCGGCGGCCGGGTGGTACCCGCAGGCCCCGCGGCCGAGCTCCGATCCCGCCCCCGATCCGGACCAGCTGACGGCGGCCTGGGGGGTGTACGGGGACGGCGGGGCGCAGCTGCTCGCCGCTGCCCGCGCCGGTGCCGGCTCGTACCTGTGGCGTCCGCTGCCGGGCGAGGACGTCGCGGCACGGCTCGCCGAGCTCACCCAGCTGACCCTGGCGCATGACCGGGACGTGCTCGTGCTGGTGCCGGATCCGGCCTCGCCCACCGCCGACGCGGTGGTGTCGGCTGCCGGCGATCTGGCGGTGGACCTGCGGGGTGGGCCTGCCCGGCGTGCCCTGTACCGGCGGTGGTTGGAGGCGCGCACCGGCAACGCCCGGGTCGTGGTCGGCGAGCGCGGCGCCGCCTTCATGCCCCTGGCACGGCTCGGTCTGGCGGTCCTGCTCGACGAGGCGAACCCGGCCTACAAGGAGCGGCGCAGCCCCCGCCACCACGCCCGCGAGGTGGTCCTGGAACGGGCCCGGCGGGCCGGTGGGGTGGGTCTCGCGGTGGGCACGGTCCCCTCGGCGGTGGCGTGGCGGCTGCTGCGTGAGCGGCGCGTGACACCGGTGGTGGCCGACCGCGCGGCGGAACGTCGGGCACGGCCCCGGGTGCAGGTGGTCACGGGCGAGGACCAGCCCCGCGCCCGCCTGACCCGGGAGGCGAGCCAGGCGCTGCGCACCGCGACCCGGGCGGGGCGGTACGGGGTGCTGCTGGCCAGCCGGCGGGGGGAGGGCCGGGTCCTGGTGTGCGCCGGGTGCGGGGACCGTGCCGTGTGCGTGCGATGCGGCGCCTCGCTCGGCTTCGACGGCCACGGCGGGGTGGTCTGCGAGGGGTGCGGGGCACGCACCGCGCGGGTGCCGGCCTGTCGCGGGTGCGCTCGGCGGGAGCTCGTCCCGCTGGCTGCGGGGGCGGTCCGGCTCGGCCGTGAGCTGGAGCGCGGTGCGCAGGTCCCCGTGGCGGTGCTCGAGGGGTACGGCCGCGCTGCGCCGCCACCTCCGGCGATCCTGGTGCTGACCCGCGGCTCGGTGCTTGACCGCCCGCCCGGTGAGGTCGGTGCCGTGGTCCTGCCCGACCTCGACGGGTCGTTGCGTCGCCCCAGCCTGGACGCCGCGGAGGATGTGCTCCGGCTGGCCTGCCAGGTGGCGGCGTGGACGGTCCATGGGGGGTGCGACCCGGCGGACAGCCAGGTCGTGGTGCAGACCCGCGAGCCCGACCACCCGGCGATCGCGGCCCTGGCCGCGTGGGACCCCGGCGGGTTCTGGCGCCAGGAGGTGGCCACGCGCGCCGTGCTGCGCTTCCCCCCAGCCGCCCACGCGATCCGGCTGACCGCACCGCACGGTGCGGTCCTCGAGGGCGACCCGCTCGCCCACGGGCTGTCGGCGGCGCTGCCGGCGGGCGACGAGCTGCTCGGCCCGGTGCCCGCCGACGGCCGGGACGGGTACCTGCTGAAGTGCGACGATCGTTCGGCGACCCTGGCCGCCCTGGCGCCGCTGCGCGCGGCGGCGAGCCGGGCCGGGGTGGACCTGCGGGTCGACGTCGACCCCGTGGACGCCCTGTGACCACGGCGGTCCGCGGCCGGGCCGGATCCGGGCCGTGCGCTGGTCTTCGGGTGGCCGGCACGTACCATCGGCGCATGTCCGCGTCGTCGCATCCGTGAGGGAGCCGCGTGTCCACGATGGAGATCCGCATCTTCGGCGACCCCGTGCTGCGCCAACGCGCCCACGAGGTCACCGACTTCGACGGCCGGTTGGCGACGCTGGCCGAGGACATGCTGGAGACGATGCGGGCCGCCGGCGGCGTCGGTCTGGCCGCCAACCAGGTGGGGGTCCTGAAGCGGCTGTTCACCTGGGAGGTCGAGCTGGAGGCAGCCGACGGTGGCCGTGCACGACGGGGCGGCGCGGTGGTCAACCCGACGGTCACCGACGCCAGCGAGGAGCTGCAGGACGGCGACGAGGGCTGCCTGTCCTTCCCCGGGCTGTTCTACCCGGTGGACCGTCCGCTGCGGGTGGAGGTCGCCTACCAGGACCTGCTGGGTGATGACCACACGGTGCAGCTCGAGGGCCACTACGCCCGCATCTGGCTGCACGAGATGGACCACCTCAACGGGATCCTGTTCGTGGACCACCTCGCCGCGCACGATCGCAAGGCGGCCCTGAGGCAGATGCGGGAGTACCGCCTCGAGCAGGGGCTCGATGACCCCGAGCCGCCACGGCCCGGTGGCCTGCTGCTCGGCCGTCGCCGTTGACAGCGGGCCCCTGCCCCGCGTGACCACCGAAGGATCCACCGTGCGTATCGCGTTCCTCGGCACCCCCGAGGTGGCCGTCCCCGCCCTCGAAGCGCTGGTCGCCGCTGACGACATCGAGGTGGTCGCGGTGCTGTGCAACCCCGACCGCCCGCGCGGGCGTCGCGGGACGCCGCAACCGCCTCCGGTCAAGGTCGCCGCCGCGGCCCACGGCCTCGAGGTGTGGCAGCCCACCAAGCCGCGCGAGGTCCTCGACGAGCTGCGGGCGCTCCACCTCGACGCCTGCGCGGTGGTGGCCTACGGGGCGCTCCTGCCCGCCGACGTGCTCGCCGCGGGTGGCCGGGGGTTCGTCAACCTCCACTTCTCGCTGCTGCCCCGGTGGCGCGGTGCCGCCCCGGTCCAGCACACCCTGCGTGCCGGTGACGAGGTCACCGGCGTCACCACCTTCGTGCTGGACGAGGGCATGGACACCGGGCCCGTCCTGCGGCGCGTGGAGGTACCGGTGGCGCCGCGCGAGCGCATGGGCGAGCTGCTCGCACGGCTCGCGGACCTCGGCGCGCTCGTGCTGGTGGAGTCGCTGCGCGCGCTGCACGCCGGCGAGGAGCCCGAGCCGCAACCCGCCACCGGCGCGACGCTGGCCCCGAAGATCTCCCCCGATGACGTGCGTCTCGACCTCGCGCGGCCGGCCGTGGAGATCGACCGGCTGGTCCGCAGCGCCGACCCGGCTCCCGGGGCGCACACCACCTTCCGCGGTGACCGCCTGAAGGTGTTCGACGCCGCGCCGGTGGACCGGGCCGCCGCGGCCGTGGCAGCCAACGACCTGGCCGCGGTTCCGGCTCCCGGCACGGTCCTGGCCGTGGACCGCGAGGGTGTGGTGGTCGCCTGTGGCGAGGGCGCGGTCCGTCTCACCGAGGTCCAACCCGCGGGCAAGCCGAGGATGGCGGCGGCGGACTTCGCCAACGGCGCGCGCATCGAGGTGGGGGAGCAGCTCGGCGCCGACAGCCACGCCACGTGAGCCCCGCTGCCACCGGTGGCAGCGCCGGGGTACGCGGCCGGGTGGCAGCTGACACACCGGCCGGCCTCGCAGCCCGGCAGGCTGCCCTGCAGGCGCTGACCCGGGTGGAGGAGGGCGGGGCCTGGTCGAACCTCGCCGTACCGGAGGCGATCAGCGACCTCGGTGATCCACGCGACCGGGCCTTCGCCGCGCACCTCGCCTACGAGACGCTGCGCTGGGAGGGCACCCTCGACGCCGCCCTGGACCTGGTGCTCTCCCGACCGCTGACGGCGGTGGAGCCGGCGCTGCGGCGGGTGCTCAGGCTCGGGGCGCTCCAGCTGCTGGTCAGCGATGTGCCCGCCCGCGCCGCGGTCGACACCTCGGTGCAGCTGGCCCGACGGGCGGTGCCCGGGCGCCGCAGTGGCGGGGCCGGTGGGTTCGTCAACGGCGTGCTGCGTGCCCTCGCCCGGCGCGAGGGCGACCTCGACTGGCCGGACCCTGGGCAGGACCCGGTCGGCCATCTGGCGCTGAGCACCGCCCACCCGCGGTGGATCGTCGAGGACCTCCTGCCCCGCTACGGGGTGGAGCGCACCGGCGCGATCCTGGCCGCCGACGACGTCGCTCCCGGGGTGACGTTGCGGGTGATGGGCGATCGTGACGAGCTCATCGCCGAGCTGACCGCGGCCGGGATCGACGCCCGTGCCGGTGCCGCGCCGGTGTCGGTGCGGGCACCCGGTGCGGACCCGCGGACCCTGCCCGCGGTCGCCGAGGGCCGGGCGGTGGTCCAGGACGAGGCGTCGATGCGGGTGGCGCTGGCCACCGGCGCCAGCCAGGGGGACCGGATCCTGGACCTGTGCGCCGGCCCCGGAGGCAAGGCGACCCACCTCGCGCAGTTGGTGGGCGAGCGTGGGCAGGTCACCGCCGTGGAGCTGCACCCGCACCGGGCGCGGCTGATCACCGAGGCCGCGGCACGCCAGGGGGTCAGCATCGACGTCGCGGTGGGCGACGCCCGCACGCCGCCCGTGGCCGACGACGCACGCTACGAGGTGGTGCTCCTGGATGCGCCCTGCACGGGGCTCGGGACCGGACGCCGGCGTCCGGAGGTGCGGTGGCGTCGCACCCCCGAGGACGCGGCGGAGCTGGCCCGTCTCCAGGACGAGCTGCTGCGCACGGCAGCGCGTCACGTCGCGCCCGGCGGGCAGCTCACCTACGCCGTGTGCACCTGGACCGCAGCGGAGACCCTCGAGGTGGTGGAGCGCTTCGCGCCCGTGGCGGCCCAGGCCGGTCTCACCGCCACGGGGTGGACCCAGCTGCTGCCCGACACCGACGACACCGACGGCATGTTCATCGCCACCTGGCAGGCTGGTTGACACCGCCGATCACCCAGCGTCCCCCTGTGACCACGCCACGGCCTGCCGACTACAGTCGACCTGACTGGCAGCGGGCGCCCGCAGCTTCCGACGGAGGAGATCCTCGGTGCAGCACCGGTCCATCGCCCCCTCGATCCTGTCCGCGGACTTCGCGCGGCTCGGTGCGGAGGTGGCCGAGGTCGCCGAGGTCGTCCCCACGATCCACGTCGATGTCATGGACGGGCACTACGTGCCCAACATCACCCTCGGACACCCCGTGGTCGCCTCGCTGCGGCGTGCCACCGACCGCCTCCTCGACTGCCACCTCATGATCACCGACCCGGCGACCTACGCGCCGCAGCTGGTGGAGCTCGGCGCAGATCACGTCACCTTCCACCCCGAGGTTGAGCACGATCCGCTCGCCCTCATCGAACAGCTCCACGAGCGTGGCGCCAGCGTGGGGGTGGCCATCAAGCCGGCGCATCCGCTGTCGCTGGTGACCGAGCTGCTCCCGCACGTGGAGCTGCTGCTGGTCATGACCGTCGAGCCGGGCTTCGGTGGCCAGGCCTTCATCCCCGAGGCGGTGCCGAAGGTCGCCGAGGCGGTGCGCTGGCGTGCCGACCACGACGCGGCCTTCCGCATCCAGGTGG
>LFIK01002683.1_pt1 | contig 14407 bp, 16 predicted proteins | sample 643401 | NCBI WGS metagenome assembly LFIK01 (sample SAMN03777447, study PRJNA286221) | soda lake metagenome | biome: soda lake; feature: Kulunda steppe; material: water; isolation source: sample T5-Br brine of Lake Tanatar-5 | place: Russia: Kulunda steppe | collected 2010-07 | reverse complement strand
GTATGTGCGTGCGTGCGTGTGTGTGTGCGTGTGTGTGTGTGTGTGTGTGTGTGTGTGTGTGTGTGTGTGTGTGCGTGCGCGGACATGCCCGCACTCAGGCGCCAGCCATCAGGCTTCCCAAGCCATTTTTGCAAACAAAGCATGCAATAAATGCTTCTTTTCCAGTGCAAAACAGCAAAGCCACAGATCAAAAACCCGGATGGCACAAGTGGCAACTTCGAAGCAAGTTCCAAATTTCACTTACTGGCACTGGTCGCTGCCCCCATGCAAATGTATCAATTCTATACTTTATCCCCACGAGATAACAATATCGACCACTATGCCTCGCCCGGACGCATCATCGGTCAATACGCAATACGACCCGGTCACAACTTACTGTGTAAGCATGAAGTAAAGATTTTGAATTCATTTCTTATGTTTAGATGATTCATGTGTGTAGTTGTAATTCTGTACTGTAATAGCGATTGACCATACATTATTCTATTTTTGATTTATTTTGGACTGCAACCTGTGGTACCAAACCTCTGTGAGCAGGGTGATGTGTCACTCTGCTCTCCCCACAGGGTGTGCACACCCATCCTTCACCAACAGCCAATGTGCAAGACTTCTTTGCACGCCTGCGGTTTGCAGTTTGAGGAGACCAGGCACTTACCACAATAAGTATCGCTCATTGAGAAGAAGACGCACTCTTTGTGACCCAGTCAGGGCAGATGAGGGGGATGACATGAGGGAGAGGCTGGACAATGTCGAGGTGGGTTGCTACTCAATGAACAGTTGTTTCTGGAAAGCCCTGTGTTCCTGAGCTCTAGAGCTTGACAAGCTCCCTCCGATCAGACTCAGAGCGCTATCCTTTTTTTCTGCTTTGCTGCATGTGCAGGCCTATGCAGAGGTGAGGTCCAGCCAGTCTGAAGGCGGATTAGCCTCCAGGATGAATTTTGAGGAAGTTCTGTTCTGAACTCAATGAAGCAAACTCGGTGATCACATTGCTCGTGCTCTTGCCTGCGAATAGGACACTCCCTGTAGTACTTGCACCGCCACATCTGGAAGGAGCGATTCAAACCGCAGCACTGGTATGCATGCAGGCACGAGAGATATTCCAGCAGGCTTCCACGATGGCCAGTTTGCAAACGAGGTGCGTGGAGCTAGCTTGTGATGCAGCCTCAAAAAGACGGCAGGGCACTGACAGCTGGGTTTGTGCAAAACTTGGGTGGATCCCCCCCCCCCAACAAACACTGCTGATGCAGATTCTGAGCTTGGAGGGGGGGGTGCTTGGTCAATGCACGAAGAGGCTTGCAGGGAGGATCAAGCCTGTTTGATTGGACCTGGTTGATCTCTAGGCGTGTCATAACATGGTTCCAGACGCCGATCACCAGTGGTCCTCGTCTGTGATTGTCGCTGAGATCGCTGAGGCTTTTGTTCCACCTTGTTAACATACCCTGCGTGTGTGGACTGTGCGTTGTCCCTGGCGACCTAGTCTGTGCGCAGCAGCTGCGTTTAGGTCCTCCAAACTTATATGAGACATAGCCCTCAGACAGAGCAACACCTGCGCCCATTCCTTGCTTTCAGATATGACCTGGAGGTGGCCTGGGCATCAGACCCTCAAGGAGCGGACTTGAGTGAGTTCGAGCACAACAGCATCCACGCTGTGGCAGCCTACACATTACACAGAGCACCAGTTCAATGCCCGCTAGCATGATTGGCACAGCTGTGGTTGCATGGCAAGCAAGCTGATGTCCAAGAGATATGGTTGTCGTGCTGCGGTTTCCTTGGGGAGGATTGAGGTATCAGCTGGTTGGAACGGTTGATTGCGTACGATCACAGCGCACGCAACTCCCACATGTGCAACGGCGCCAGGCGTGCAAAAGACACGGACATCAACATGGCTATCCTGTGTGGATGCCCAAAACAAGCCATGTGGTTTGTGGTGCTTGGAAGGTATCCGCGCAAGCCGAGCTGCTGATGCAGCACGTTCCCCAGCACAGGCACATCACCTTCAAGGGGCTTCCAATTGATAATGCAAAGGCAGCGTTAGGATCCGGAGTATAACAAGCGCAAAATTGCAGGCAGAGGTAGCACATCGTGTGGGCTGGGCGTGCAGCGTAGTGCGCAACTTGCATGGAGCAAAGCCAACCTGACTGCGTCTGTCCCACACAGGGCAGTTGCTGAAAAGCCCACTCGCATTCTATTCCTTGATAAAATAAGCTGAGCATAATAATTTGCTGGCGACACCGCTGAACCTCTACCACCATGTGCTTTGGTCTTGCTTCCTTGGGCATTTGCTGTGCAGCACCAGGCAAACGCCTGACGCCTGCACATTGTCTACCATGCGAGGAGAGGCCACACAGGAACAGTGGTTTGCCGTACACCTCACAGCAAGAAAGTGTGCTAAATACATCTGATCCGCCATGCGTCATTTGTGTGTGTCGTTCATGGGCTGTTCCTCCTGCGCTGTGGCTGCACAGGCGCTCCTGTAGACCCGTCCCTGCTGCCAAGCGAATCACAGGTACGGAGGTCTCTGTGTGATTGTGTGTGACCTTTCCCTGTTGCCAAGCAAGTCACAGGTGCAGGGGCCCCTGTGGCAATTTGTGTGCATGTGTGTCCCTGTGTGCACACGCATCTGCGCCCCGTGTGCTGCGTGGCCTGCTGCTAGGTGGGGCTTGTGTGCTGGGAGCCTGTGACCATTTTTAGGGGAGGAAGGGAGAGGTGCGTGCGCCGGGCTTGCATGCAGGCATTGCAGCCCACCACACCCTGTCCCGCTTGCCACGCGTGCATCTCAAGCATGTGCACACCCAAACACACACATGGCACAGGCAGCAGATGGCAGCAGCAGCGGCTGCAGCGGCGGCAGCGGTGGCAGATCCTTCATCATGCTGTCCTAGGCCGTGATGCAGAGCAGCAGCCTTGGGTAGGCTTACAACCTGCCGCACATTGTGACCGCCTGCTGCGCTGAATCACAAGCAGAGGCTCTGCATATGATGGGGGAGCTGCTGCCGCCTGTGTGTGTGTGCATCCCTCCAGACTCTGTGTTGCATCGGCCCATCCGAAGCTGCACTGAAAGCGCTGGACAGGCGTCCACGCCGCAGAGGCCGGTCAAATGCCTCAGACAGCCCCACCAGCAGTGGCACCCACACTGAAACTTGCCACTGAGCGCCTGTGCCATCCCCCGTGCTCACAGTGTGTGTGTTCATGCACACACACTGCCGTGCCAATTGCGCCCAGGTTGTGGCCTTCTTTCAAGAGCAGGGCCTCAGCCTCGCGGAGTCCAATGCGCTGTACCGGGAGTTGTACACGCAGCCCGTCCGCGGCGGGCAGCAGCAGCCACAGCAGCAGCCGCAGCAGCAGGGGAGCGGGCCGAGGCCCATGCCGCACACCCTGGAGGTGCGCCTCTGGCTGTGAATATGCGTGGGTGTACGCCCGTCCGTGCAGATGAGCCTGTGTTGTACACCAATGCCTGGTGCTGTAGGTGCAGGCACTGAAATGGGTGCATGGGTGCACGCGCTGGGAGCATCAATGTGTGAGCCAAGTGGAGTCAAGGCGCTCATGCCATGCCATTCCTTGGCATGCCACCTGTCTTTTGCCACCTTGGCCTGCGCTTAGCGGACCTGCGTGACCGCGCAACCTCAGCATGACCTGGGTGTAACCTCAGCGTGACCTGCGTGCAACCTTCGACATGCGTCGCAGTGCACGCATAAGTATTCTGCGCACAAACACACATGCGCGTACAAACTCATTGCACCTGCCTTGCCTCAACCACACGCCAGCCTACCCATGTGCTGCACAGGCTGAGTGTGCGTCCAAGCACGCCTGCCTGCCTGCAATTCAGCCAACGATGGGCGCAGGTCAGCGCCCCGGGTCGCCTGCCTTGCATGCAGCCCCTGCATGCGCACTGCCACACCTGCACACGTGCACGCGCACAGATGCTGGCCGCCAAGATGGTCCGGTGGCGGCGCGTGCTGCCGGGCATCGACGTCGCACGCGTCGTGGCCAAGGATGCCGCCGTGCTGTCCGCGGACCTGGGCTGGGCCATGCGCTGCCTCATCATGCTGGTGGAGCGCATGCCGCGCAGGTGCGCGCATTTTTGTAGGTGCATGCGTGCATGCATGTGCACGTCCATGTGTGCATGTGCATGCGCACATGTCTATGTGTGAGCATGCTTGTTTGTGTGTGTGTGTGTGTGTGTGCAGCCTGGGCGTGAGTCGCCCCCCCATGAGTGTTTGGGAAGTGGTGCATGTCAGAGGAGGGCTGCCAAGTCTAGCCTCAGCCCAGACGTTTTGGAGGACCAAGAGATGCATTCGCATCCGCGCATGCAGTGCATCATCGTGCTGGATGCATGCCTCTCCTGCACACAGTCATGTCAGTGTGCGCGCATGCTTTCCCTCACCCCCCTCACCTACACACAGGCGCACATGGTTGCATGCAGGCGCAATTTAAGCATGCATGCACGTGTGCACACACACGCACGCACGCACACACACGCGCACGCACACACACGCGCACACACACACATGCCTGCATGCATGCACTGTGCGCGCAGGGATGTAATGGGCATGATTCCCAAGCAGCCTCGCATCCTATGGTCTGCAGACCTGCCGGAGCGCTTTGACCGCTGCGTGGCGCGCCTGATGCAGCTGCACCCCAGCGGGTGAGCACCGCATGGGCGCGCATGTGCTCCATGGGGCCATAGGGGCAGGCATGACTCGCAACAGACACTCCCTCATTAGGAAGAGGCAACGATGTGAGGCTGCAGTGCGGCGCGCAGCAGACTCCTTCAGTAGGGAGAGGCAACGATGTGAGGCTGTGGTGTGGCGCACAGCAGCACAGTCAGAGAGGGCAGAGGGCCTGTCCGCTCTCGATGGCTCCATGCCCGCCCCTGGCGAGCGCGCCCCTGCCTGCACAGCCGTCCAAGCTGGCCTGCAACAACCCAGATACCGTGCTGGCTGGGTTGATGGGTCAGGACACACACACACACACACACACACACACACAGACTGCTGGCTGAGAAGTCAGGACACACCGTGGCTGAGCAGATGGGTTAGGGCATGGCCCTGGGGCCTCTTCCCTTCCCTCATGAGCTCTGTTGCGCCAAGATGTCTGTGCATACATCCTGCACCAACCCCCCTCCCCCTCCCTCTCCTCACCAACAGGGACCTGGACATCGTGCTGGACTTGCTGTCGGAGCACCCGGAGCTGCTATTCCGGCTCGACTACTACCCTAAGGTGAGCAGCGCGTGCCCACCCACAACGTGCGGGGCGTGCAGCAGACTGTCTTGGGTCACAGAGTGCACCCGCTGCCTTGAGCGGCTGTGCTGAGGGACGCATGCCCGGGCAATGTCCACTGAGCAGGGTGTGCAGGTCTCAGCTGCATCCTCGGGCCGTGGAGTGTGCCGCCACTGCCCCAGGCGGCTGTGCTACCAGCAGGCGCCTGTCCTGGTGCAAACACATCCATCTCTGTTGGACCACTTGTGCCGTAGCAGGCAACACATCAAAGCCTCCGTGCAATTTGGAGGGCAGCAGGAGCACAGGTCTTGCCTGTGACGACGCGCCATTCACACCGGTGCCTTCCTTCGTGGCCCCCTGCGTGTGCATGAGTCAAGGTGGATCAAAAGGGCAAGCGCATGTCACTGAGGCCCCCTGCGCGTGCATGAGTCAAGGTGGATCAAAAGGGCAAGCGCATGTCACTGCTGACTGGCCGCCCACGCTGCAGGCCACCATCATGGACGACCTGCCGATAGAGATCCAGAACATGATGATAGTGGCGGACCAGGTATTTGGGGTGCACGGGGCCATGCTGCTCCTGCGTGCATGGTCAAGGGTACGTGTGTAGCGCTGCGAGCAGCTGCGGCGCCCCCTCACCACATGCCCTGCAGCACGTGAGTCGAGTCACGTGCGTGTTGGGCTGCAGCCAAGAGGGGCAACCAGATACTGCAGTTCTCCTTATTTATTTGTGTGTTCCTGTGTGCTCTGCTCCTTTTCTCCGACGCCTCCATCCGCCACAGATTGATCGAGGGCATGAAGGGAAAAGTGAGCAGCCCGTCCTGTCCGTATTTTTTCCCCCATCCTCACGGCGCCCCCTCGGGGCGCTGATCCAGCCACGGAACTGCTTCTGCACTATGGAGGGGCTGCAATGCTGCTTCACAGGCAACGGCCTCTGCAGGCCCCAGGCCTCTCTGCCCTGCACCAACTTGTAGTAAGCGGGCGAGCTCGCCCACGTGCCCTGCCACTGCATCAGCACCCCCCTGCTGGCACCCACTGCCACTGCCACTGCCCCTGCCCCTGCACCAGCACCCCCTGCTGGTAAACGGCAGAGCCGCGCTCACAGCACACGCCATCGGCGGCGAGCATTGGCAGCGAGGGGCAAGGGCCAAAAGCCAAGTGGCGCGCCCTCTGCAGCAAGCAGCACGGCCTCACGCAGGACCCCGTTGCATTGAGTGCCTGCCGTGCGTTGCGCAGCCTGAAACACAGCACGCCGTAAGGGCCCTCTTTGGATGCAAGGGCCATGTTCCAGCAGCACATGCCATGCATGCCGCTGCGCAGCGCACCTCACACCGAACCCCTGCAAGGTGCCCCAACTTGCCCGCCCGCCCACCTGCCTGTAAAAGCTGGGTCGCCGCTCATGCGCCTCACCCACACACTGCGGCGCTGGCCTGCATGTGCAGTTTGAATAGGCTGCCCCTGCCCCCGAGCTGTGCGCCACCCTCAGGCGAGCGCACACGTGAGTAGTGGCCTGCGTGCAGCTGCAGCACGAGCCTGCGGCGACTAGGTCAGTGTGCGTACAAGCAAGCCTTGGGCGCGCACATGCTCCAACACATGTGCATGCATATGCACACACGCAAGCTCACATGCACACTTGCACGAAAATGCGCGGCGCCTGCACACACACACCCTGTGCCTGGTGTGCACCGTGCACCTGCCGCCACCGAGCTGTGGCCTCACTGCCACGGCCCTGCTGCTGTGCTGCTCCACGCAACCACACTGCATCAAAGCACTGTCTCCCGCTAAGATGCATGCACGCCCACTGTGGAGCTGAGCCCTGATCCGCCCCTCTGCTGCCACGCCCCCACAGGATGGCCTCAACTTTGGCTGAGCAGGTTTGCAGCAGGTGGGGGCAGGGGCAGGGGCTGGTATGTGTTTGGAGGAACTGCTGGGGATGAGCAGGGCCCCTGCAGACTTAATCAGCAAAGTGGGGATGAGCAGGGCCCTTGCAGACTTGATCAGCAAACTGGGGATGAGCAGAGCCCTCTCAGACATGATCCCATCACCAAACAGCACAGTGCGGGTGCTGCTGCTGCGTTGCTGCAACTTGGCTTGCCTGCTGAAACCCCCCCCCCTGCCTGCATATACACGCGCGCGCATACATGCACACACAGCCACCCATCCTTGTGTGGTGCACGTAGAGCATGGACGCCACGATCAGGTACTACCGCAACCGGCGCACCAACTACGGGGCAGAGATAAACGGTCAGCACCTGCCTGAAAACCGGGACTGGCAGGTTGAGCAGTGAGGGCGGGCAGGTGGGTGCGTGGGGTGGGCGGTAGCGGGCGTTGGCAGAGGCAGAGGCAGTGGTAGAGGTGCTGCTGCATGGTAGCTGCATCCGCTGGCCTGTGCTCATGCACACAGCGCACCTGCATCTACCAGGGGCGCTGGGCAATCTGGTGTCTTTGCCTCCTGACGGGCTGGTGTAGAGAGGAGGACTTGGCAGACAGGAGCCCAGGGTATAGGGTGGAGACAGGACTTGGCAGACAGGAGCCCAGGTTGGCAGACAGCTTGGCAGCAGCGGAGCCCAGGTTGGCAGACAGCTTGGCAGACAGGAGCCCAGGTTGGCAGACAGCTTGGCAGACAGGAGCCCAGGCTCTAGGCCTGCTTGCTACCCCACTCCCCAAACAGGAGGTGCTGGGCACAGCGGCATGTGTGTGCGTGTGCCAACTGGGCAAGCCGGGGCGCTGGCGGTAGAGTCAGCAGTGTTTAAGCACAAGCAAACGAGAGTGCCTCATGCCTCTTGACCCTGGCAGGGTTCGTATGATTTCTTCAGATTTCATATTTCAATGTTTGCAAAGTGTAGCCGCCCAGTGCCCCTGGTACTTAATGCCTGGTGCACGTGTATTCTCTCACCTGAAAGTGTATCCGTTGCAGTGTTAGTTTAGACAACTCAGGCATGTACAGCTGCGCTTTGTTTGGCAACAAAGCCATTATTCGTGCTCATGCGTGTCGGAGAGCCTATCAAAGCTGGGCTTGGCTTCAATCTGGTGGTCTGCGCTTATAATTGCTGTTTTCGTTATGTTAAACAGGCATTGTTGGTGTCATTCTAAACAAAGCTGTCGGTGTGCAAGAACAAGTGTGACTACAAAGGTGTGCTGTGCCTCTCATTTTGGTCAATGGTTGTGAAGCAGGAGCCTTGCAAGTACGATTGGGGAGCCTTGATGCTGCTGTGCGAGTTTGTTGAGTATGTGCCATCCTAAAGTTGCCTTCCAAGTACTGCCCTGCACACATCGTACCTATGTAGCATACATCATTACAGCTTGACCAAAAACAATTGGTCTCTGTCTTTGTACTAAGATTTGAATCGCATGCTTGAGTTCCTTATCCACATCCATGTCAAACTTGGTTGTTTACCATCATGCTGATCCCAACATGTATACACACATGCATTCACACACATGTTCGTACCAACAATTAAGCTGTAAATGTGGGCAGGAAACCAGCAAGTACTACTAAAATCAAGTAACAGTACTACTTGCTAGTATGTATAATACATTCAATGGAATTCCAGTGGACCTCGTCAAGCTGATTATTCAAAGCTATGAAACCTAACACATTTATGCTGCATGCCACAGTGCGCACGTCCATCAAGTGCTTCTGACGGTGCTACCCCTCAGTAAGCTTGGCCTAGACTGGTGTAGAGTAAGAAAACTTACTCTCGATCTAAACACTCATTCTAGTCAATACGCAACAAACATATAGATACAACTTGAAGTAGGAGGTTGAAGAACCTTAAGGAAAGAACATATGGCTCTTTTCAGAACCCTCCCGACCCATGAACTTCTTCCTAGTTTGATGGTGGAGGTTTGCCTGGTGCTTGCACCAGATGTAAATTTCTTTCTAAATTCACGCAAATAGGGGTTACCTTGTTGGCGTAGTCTTTCTTTCTTTCTTTCTTTCTTTCTTTCTTTCTTTTTTCTGACAGTCAAGAGTCAGAAACACTAGTTAAGTTAACACGAGGTTTATGACGAATCAACCGTGACAAGCCTGAGGCTTTGAAGCCAACTAGGCGGATGCCTTCCGTCTGGTCATCAAATCAAGCACCTGGAGTGCTTGAGTCTACTGGCCCAAAAGTTATAAGCCTGTGAAGTCAACCCTTTGAAGCTCCAGTGGTATCAAAGATTTGACGCCGACAAAAAGGGCAGAGGGATGGCCGGAGGCCAGGGGCAGTACCAATTTTGAATGGCTTGTTAGCTGCCAGCACCTGCTGATAATAAGCTCACATTTGCCAGGCCCCCCAATTCTGCTAGTAACTAACCCAAGTTAAGCCAGTTTACCTGGAAGCACGAAAAATCAGTTATGACCCAATTCTTAATGCCTGCCACCCAAGAACTGAAACTGGTTCCAGTAAATTTTGGAAACTTCCTCTTGATTACTGACAGAGAGGAAAAAAGACTACTTGGTATGTTTGTTTGTTTGTTTGTTACAAGACGCGAGCGGACACAGCAATGTCCTATAGTATACCAACAAGGTAACCCCTGTTTGCGTGAAATAAGGAAGAAGTCTACAACTGGTGCAAGCATTAGGCAAACCTCCACCATACCTGACACATACATTATCTCAACCACAACTGAGAAGCATTCCTCCCAACAAAATATAGCCCACACTTTGCCAAAAAGTACCTGACTGAAAGGAGCGGGCATACACTGACGGCAGCTGCCAGACTCATCAAGGAAACCAAGTGACAGGTACAGGCACATACCACCCGGGTGGTACCCACTGAAGTAGGTTGGAGGGCCTTCTACCTCTACTTCCAGCTTTTTTGAACCAAATGGTATGGGCATTACAAACTCTATCCGCAGATCTAAAATGGCTGCTTTCACAACTTGTATTATTCAGCCTCTCGTCTCTCCACCAAGTCAGGAAGCACTTGTTGTACCATGAGCTTCAGCGCCACCTCAAACAAGGAGATATTTCAAAGATGCTCCGAGTCTTGCAAGCTATCCGCAACTCACCAACCCCTGCGCAGCTATTTCCAGGGTCAAATCTCATGCTGGTATTGCTGGTAATCAGTGCGCAGATGCTGTAGCCAAGTATCAAGCAACCCAAGTCAACGCAAATATTGCAGACACAGGGATGCCGTGCGCTGGCATCGGTGATAACCCTTTTAATGACATAACCTGGCTTGCCTCTGAAAGGGATATCCCCTCTGATGCGGCAACCCCAAGGCCCTCCAACCTACCTGCCCCAAAACTTGTTTTTTTCTAGAACTCTGAGACCCCTCTATGATACTCTGAAGGCACTAGCAATTTACAAACTGGCCGCCCTTGTCAACCTATGCCAAACAGAACTTCTGTTCTTGAAGAACTCACCTCCAGTAACTTACTAAGTTCATAAGCTTTTGGCGTACAAAAGCACTGAAGCCGGCACCCTTGCCATCTACCGCAAAATTAACAATACACACGTCAGCGCTAAAGTTGACACCTATTTCAGTGTAACATTCATCATATCCACTACCTGTATTAACCTCAGAGCAGAAAACATACCAATATTTGAACCACTCAAGTGCCTCCATTACAGCCTCGCTCTGCTACCCACTACTGACATGAAGTGTCTGGACGCAATCATTGCGATATGATATCCCTCGTACTTTGAACCCTCCATCTCCATCTGCTATCAACCATGGCAATGCAGAATTGATGCATGGAGACCTCAACAACAACACACAAGCCAACCTGGAACCTTGCCCCACACGCAAGAAATTCACCCAGACCCCACAGACATTGCAGATGTTTCAACCACAACAGTCAACATACACCCCAACCAACCAAACCAGACGTAGAGCAAAATAGCAATTGAACATAAAAAAATGGACCTCCCAGCAACAAGACTCGTTCAAAATTTCAATTAAGATCTTATACCCAACGCCAGCCATCTAGATGCAATCATACCCTTGGCTCACACTTGATACAGCAGCTACTCCAAGCTGTTCCATCAATGACTCAACTGGCACATGCTGGCACCCAAGGTACGCCTGACATTGCACAACAGCATGATTAACCTCCCAGCAAAAGGACAGACTCTCAATGCTCTTCAAGATCACTTGTCCAAATAATATGCATACGCCCCCTTGCCAAATTCCTGACACACCCCCTGCGCAACAACTAGCTCTTTCTGTACCTGTCGTCCACACAACCCTGAGCTGCGGTCTGCAATCAAGTGCCTCCAAGCAAAGAAGACTCCGCTTGGTCGACACAAATCTGAAATGCCCAGGCCCCCACACCCAACGTCTAGACCCAGCATCCATGGTTCATGCGCTTTGGAACTATAAGAGGAACAAAGCTCGCTCATTTAGTGCCTGAGATGCTGTCAACACCATCTACTTCTATGACATGCAAGTAATTTCCATAGACGACTGGAGATTTGTCCCAGTCAAGCCTAGAGACAAAAGTTGGAGATAGAACTGGAAAATACAGTCACCTTGGATACCTACCATTCAAATCCAAAAATAGATGTGCCACCACTGAGCAGCCCACCCATCACACATGTGTGTACACACACACCATTCCCCCCTTATTCTCCCAGAAATCTATACATCAAGAGTAGACAGCACAGATGGTAAATGCCTGGGCATGATGGCACCTGAACGTCTAAGCATCTTTCATACAGCGCTCCAAAAAACCAAGCTTAAAGGTTTCCACAACAACAACACACCCGCAACTGGGAGATTTGCTCCAGAGCTTCTAGGATTACTTGCCAGGGAAACAAAATTAGAACGGAATGCCATGACAAGAAAATCAAAGACTCCTACTCGCGAGCATTTCCATTCCACATACATACTGCCCTCCAAAAATGGGCTCTGGTAACATAAGAGAAAATGGCCTCTCCGTTCGAGTACAACCCAAGCTAACCCCATTATTGGAGTGCAGATTCACGTGACACACTCTTTGTTGCCCAACTCCCTCTTATCCCAATTTACTGGTTTCTCTGTGTGCCATCCCATCTGTAACGACCATACCATGCACCTCAGCCTAAGGCATGCTATCTAGTCAGCCATCCTCTGCACCAAGACAACTGCCACCTTCATTTTCCTACCATCTTGGAAGGGATCCATTAATACTAACCCTTACTCATATCTCCTGACAACCTATCTTCACCTGTGTTATAAACTTGGTACGATTCCAGCTAATGAGGTCACCTACGCTACCCCTCAATCCTGGACTAGCCAGGGGACTCCTCTACCCCAGGCTTCCTGGAATCTCCATAATATAGCTAAACCTGAAAAACCACAACCCTTCATGGCTACAAAATCTTGCCCAGGACATTCCTGAAGCACACCGGCACCTTAAGAGCATTGCTTATGATCCCATACACAAAAAAAACACACACTGAGACAGCGACTGATCTCAAGAAGTTTGAGAAGCTTCACTCAGACAAATTTCACACCACCACGTGCCCCCACAGACCTGCTTCGGGTGAAGTTACCCCCTCTCTCCACCAATCCAAACCATGTCTCACACTCAATACTGCTGACTGGAAGTCCTGGACCTTTACAGATGGTAGCTGCCATATTCAAGAAGGGGGTCAAGGTATTGAGGCAGGTGTCTACCACCCCAGTACGGTCAACTCTAGTTTGGTTGAACCTTATGATGCTGGTATAACCAACAGCATTGGGAGAGCAGAACTGGCAGCCACAGCTGCTGCAATTGCACACGGTTATAATCATAGTGCCACAGACAGCCTCACCTCACTTCATCAAATAAGCAAACAATTGTTGTACCCAGAAAAGCACCGCCACCATGTCCAAGGAGATGTCCTCGAAATCCTTTCTAATACCATCTGTTACTCTCAATCCCACACATTCCTTTAGAGAGTAAAGTCTCACACTGGAATTGCTGGAAATGACTGAGCAGACGCCCTTGCCAAATACCCAGCCTGCCATGGAAATATTATACCTATCAAAACGACCAATCACAATGCAGGCCCTGGTGGAAACCCCTTCTATGGTGTTAGCTGGTTAGCGGTTGCAGAAGTTAATCAACAAGGATCTGGAGCTTAAGCTCCTCAACATAGCACGAGACTGACTTATCTTCAAAATCTCCAAGCCTCATTTATTTCCCACGTGCACTTGAACCATAGACTGGGTTATGCCAACTCAAGAACAGGAATATCCTTTTTATTATCAGAGTCTGGTTCCACACGTCTACAAAGGTATAAGCAACATATTTTGGAGCATGTTCAATCTCTCCCTCCAAATGAAACGCAATATCTTTTGCTATAGTAGGTAGCTACCGCACAGGCACCTTTTTCAATCAAAAACGTGCTGTCCTCTTTCATAAGTCGACGAGCCTTCAGCGTCCACTCTGTCAACAACCTGTTGACATACTTAAAACAGATAGTGATCTTCTTGTCTCTTTGGCTGTCAACAAAATCTCATTTCTGGAATGATTACTGAACGCCATAATATCCTGCAGCCTCGTCATGAAAGCCATCGGTAAAGGCTCTCGGGCCCAGCAAAACCTTCAAATTTTTGAGCATACTAATTATAGGATATTACCTGGCTGGCTTTTCGACGGCCATTTACCGACATTCAGAGACAGGCTTACCGTTTGTGGTGACCACGAGTTGCCCTGATGCCATTCTGATTACTTCCATACCCGTTAAACCCAAACCACCTTCCACTCATTGCTTACAACAGGTGCAGCACAATGAATCTCATGGGGAATTGCGCAGAGATCACGCTGTGTTTGTCAGCTTGAACTGAGTAGGCATGTGCTTCGTAACATTGCTCATTTTTGCAGGGGGCCCATACCCTGAGAGTTGAGACTGGCTGTTGGCAAATCAACAATAGGCTCTGTGACAAATGTGACTTGCATGACGTCCAAGATAATAAACATCATGATGTCCTTCTTTTAAGCTCTTGCTTGGAATTGTGCTTTTTGGAAAGGAAATTTGCAGAACAATTTGCTTATTTTACAATTTTACTTAAAGGTTTTGCATCGACACAGGCACTTGTTTGTGACTTTGACTCCATCAGCGTCGGAAAGTTGTGGTTCACTGAATCATCATTGAATCAAATAAATTCCATTTGATTCGCGTTTGAATCACCCGCTTGAAGTTATGCGATGTTCAGATGGGTTCAAATATGATTCAAATGGGATTCAAGCAGCTATTTTGGATGGTCGAAGCAGGAAAATCTGCACTTGAATC
>LFIK01002681.1_pt1 | contig 14410 bp, 11 predicted proteins | sample 643401 | NCBI WGS metagenome assembly LFIK01 (sample SAMN03777447, study PRJNA286221) | soda lake metagenome | biome: soda lake; feature: Kulunda steppe; material: water; isolation source: sample T5-Br brine of Lake Tanatar-5 | place: Russia: Kulunda steppe | collected 2010-07 | reverse complement strand
AGCACGTGTGCTTCGGGCTCAACATCATCCCGCGGGCCATGGACCTCGGTCCTGCCGCAGGGACGGCCGTCGCAGGGTCGGCGAGCCACTCGACCGGCGAGGCGCGAGCCCGGCGTCATCTCCCGTCCGTCCCCGACGTGACCGCGCTCCCCGACGTCATCGAACGTCTTGCGTCCCACGGGGTCGACGAGGCGACGGTCGACCTCGTCGCATTCGGCAACGTCGAGCGCGTGCTGCGGGCGGTGCTGCCGACCTCGGCCCCGGTCCGGCCTGACGCGACGCATGGCTGAGCCCGCTCGGAGGGTCCACGCCCTCACCGCGTCGCTCGCCGTCGCGGTGTTCTTCGGGTTCGGGCTCATGGTGTTCGCGATCGCGATCATGCTGCCGGAGATGATGGCGGAGCTCGGTTGGAGCAACGCCGCCGTCTCCTCGGGGCTCACCATCGGACTGCTCACCGCGGGCATCGTCGCGCCGGCGGTCGGCTCGCTCATCGACCGCTACGGCGCGCGCATGCCGATGACCGCCGGCGCCGTCGTCACGTCGCTCGGCATGGCGGCATGGTCCACGGTGTCCGCGTACCCCGTCTACGTGGCGGTCTGGCTCGTCCTCGGCGCGGGCATGTCGCTGCTGCTGTACGAGGCGGCGTTCACGGCGATGGTGCGGCACGCTCCGGCGCGCCGTCGGCAGGGGCTGCTCGTCATCAGCTTCCTCGGCGCCCTGTCGAGCACGGCGTTCCTGCCCGTGATCGAGACGCTCGTCCGCGCGCAGGGCTGGCGCGACGCACTCGTCACGCTGGCCGCGGTCAACCTCGTGGTCGTCACCCCGCTGATGGTCGTCGGCATCCCCGCCCGCGGCCGGGTGCTGGCCCCGGAGACCGACCCCGGGTCGTCACCGGCGGGAGAGGTCGCCGAGGCCGCCACGCTCGCGACCGCAGCCGGCGGTCCGTCCATGGGCAGCGCGGACGCGAGCATGCTCCGCGACGCGCAGCTGCGTCGGATCGGGGTCGCGACGCTGTTCGGCGACGCACCGGTCTACGCGGTGAGCGTCCACATCGTCGCCTACCTGATCCTCAGCGGACGCAGCACCGCGTTCGCCGCCGCGATGGGGGGCGCGGTCGGGCTCGCGAAGCTCCTCGGACGGGTCGGTGTCGGCCTGCTGGTCCGACACGTCGGCTCGTACGCCCTGCTGATGGGCGGCTACCTGCTCGTCGGCGTCGCGCTCGCGCTACCGCTGCTGCCCGGCGGCGATGGACTCGACGTGGCGATGGCGGTCGGCTTCGGGATCGGCGCCGGGGCGCAGACCGTCACGCGCCCGATGTACGTCGCGGACCTGTACGGGACGGCGGGCTTCGGACGCACGTTCGGCCGGATCTCGCGGATCGGCCGGTTCAGCATGGCGCTGGCCCCGGGACTCGTCGGCGTCGCGGTGACCGGGACCGGCGGCTACGCGCTGGCCTGGATCGCGATGGCGGTCGGGAGCGTGGCCGCGGCGGTGGTACTGCCGCGCGGTGTCGCATCGACCCGCTGAACGTCCGCTAGCCTCCGCGAACCCGTGGCGCCCGGGAGGGCGGCGCGAGGGCCGGACCTCGGGAGGGTCCGGTGGACGTGGGAGCGTCCTGTGGGGGGAACTGCTCTCCATGGGCATAGGTGGGAGAGGATGGACACATGGGATCATCGAAGACGAGACGAGCCTCCATCGCGCTCGTCGCAGCGATCGGCCTGATCGTCGCGGCCTGCGGTGGGAGCGACGATCCGGCACCGGCCGCACCCGACGCACCGTCGGCTCCGGCCGCACCGGACGCACCCGCGGGCTACGACCGCGCTGCGGTCATGGCGGCGATCGACGACGTCGCGGCGAGGGTCGCGAGCGGCGAGCTGCAGTACGACGTCACCGCGAACGAGGACGAGGCCATCCGCGCCCTGCGCGAGGTCATCCCGCAGCCGGACGGCTACCCGAGTCGGTCCGTCCAGATCCTGATCGGTTTCGGTGAGGGTGGCGGCTCCGACAACTACACGCGGAACGCCGGTCGTGATGTCGAGCGCATCATGGGTCAGCGCATCGTCTACAACAACGTCCCCGGCGGTTCGGGTGAGGTGGCCATCGGCCAGCTGCTCGCCTCCAACCCGGACGGCTACACCATCGGCAGCAGCATCACGAACCAGGTGATCATCGACGCGCTCGGGACCCAGCCCTACAGCTGGACCGAGTCCGTGGAGTACATCATCCGCCAGCAGGGTCCGACCGAGACGTACTGGGTCCGAGCGGACAGCCCCTTCCAGACGATGGAGGAGCTGCTCGAGTTCGCGAAGGACAACCCGGGCCAGATCCGCAACTCCGGCTCGGGTCTGGGTGGTGACGACGAGTTCCGACAGCTGGCCATCGAGGCCGCGCTGGACACGGAGATCATCTTCATCCCGTTCGATGGGGTCGGCGGCCGTACCACGGCGCTGCTGAGCGGCGACATCGACATGCTGCACGAGACGTTCGCCACGATGCTGGACCTGTACGAGGACGGACAGATCCGTCCGCTCGCGTACGGCGGGACCCAGCAGCTCGGGGCGGTCGGGCCCCCGGACATCCCGTCCATGGCGGACCTCGGCTACGACGTGCCGGTCGGCCGTTGGCGCTCGATGGTCGCTCCGCTCGGCACGCCGGTGGAGATCGTCGAGTACCTGCACAACCTGTTCTACGCGGCCTCCAAGCTGCCGTCGTACATCGCGTACGCAGAGGTCTTCCTCCAGGACAACCCGGACTTCTACCTGGGCCCTGAGGACTTCCGGGCGGAAGCGATCCGCGAACGGGACGCGCTGAAGGTCATCATCGAGCAGTTCGGGTACGGCCAGTGAGCGAGCAGCACACCGGTCGGACCGCGGGGCCACGTGCCCCGCGGTTCGGCCGGGCCGAGCAGGAGCTGCTGACCGGCGGGGTCGTCCTCGCCATCGCTGTCTACCTCCGTCTCAACCTGGATGCGCACGTCGTGGGTCGCCGTGGCGTCGGCTACGTGGACCCGGACTTCTGGCCGAGCTGGCTCCTCAACGTCATCATCGTGACCGCTGCGGTCTACCTGCTGCAGACGTGGCGCCGCCGTGCAGGTGCGGCGGACCCGAGCGGCATCGCGACCGTCGCGGAGCGCGTCGCCGGAGATGACGGAGCGAGCCGGGCGACCGAGATCACCGACGGCGCCCCCCTGAGCGGCGACCTCGTCCGGCTCCTGCTCGGCTTCGCGCTCCTCTGGGGCTACATCTTCGCCATGACGCGGATCGGCTTCGTGCCGAGCACGTTCCTGTTCGCGATGGTCTTCCTCGTCTTCGTCGGCGAACGACGACCGCTCGTCATCGTCACGATCCCCGTGACGATCGTGGCTGCGGTCCTCCTCGTCTTCACGCGGCTCCTCGTCGTCCCACTGCCCCGCGGCACGGGAGTCTTCCTGGAACTCAGCATCTTCTTCTACTGATCGGTCGCGGTGCTGCGCACCGCCGCTCGGGGGGTACAGAACCGATGGATGTCCTCGCAGGGATCGGGACGGTCCTCCAGCCGTTCAACTTCATGCTCATGCTCATCGGGGTCTTCATCGGGCTGGTCTTCGGCACGATCCCCGGTCTGAGCGGGGTCACGGCGGTCGCGCTGCTCGTCCCCTTCTCGTACGTGCTCGGTGCGGAGCCGGCGATCATCATGATGATCGGGGTGTACCTCGCGGCGACGACGGCCGGTTCGCTCGCAGGCGTGCTCTTCAACATGCCGGGCGATGTCATGGGAGCGGCGACGGCGCGTGACGGCCATCCGCTCACCCAGCAGGGGCAGGCGGGCAGAGCACTCTCGATCGACATCACGTCATCCGCCGTCGGTGCCTTCATCGGGACGATGCTGCTCATCGTCATCGCGCCCCAGTTCCTGCGTATCGCGCTCAACTTCGGACCCCCCGAGTTCTTCGCCCTGGCGATCCTCGGGATGACCTCGGTCGCGTCGCTCGCGATGGGTTCACTCGTCAAGGCGTTCATCGCTGGGGCCATCGGGCTCCTGCTCGCGACCGTCGGTCTCGACCCGGTCTCCGGGGCGCTCCGCTACACCTTCGGCATCCAGCAGCTCCAGGGCGGCATCGACTTCATCCCGGCCATCATCGGGTTCTTCGCCGTCGCGGAGATCTTCCACGCGCTCTACCACGGCACCGGATCCGGCGGCTACTCGAAGAAGGACATCCTGAAGGTCCCACGCTTCGCCATCCCCTCGCGCGCCGACCTCAGCACCGTGAAGTACACCATGCTCCGTTCCAGCCTCATCGGGAACTTCATCGGGATGCTCCCCGGGGCAGGCTCGACGATCGCAGCGTTCCTGGGCTATGGCACGGAGGTCCAGGTCTCGCGCGACAAGTCGAAGTTCGGACGGGGCGATATCCGTGGCGTGGCGGCGCCGGAGTCGGCGAACAACTCCGCCGCCGCCGGATCGATGGTGCCGCTGCTGACGCTCGGTATCCCCGGCGGTGCGGTCACCGCCATCATGCTCGGGGTCTTCATCCTCAACGGGCTTCGCCCCGGCCCGCTCCTGTTCCGGGATGCACCCGAGATCGCCTCGTCGATCTTCGGTGCGCTGCTGATCGCGAGCCTGGTCGTTCTCATCATCGGGCTCACGACGATCCGTCTCCTGCTGCGTCTCCTCACGATCCCGTTCGAGATCTTCAGCACGATGGTGCTCGTCTTCGCGGTCATCGGGACGTTCGCGATCTTCAACCGCCCGATCGACATGTGGATCATGCTGACCTGTGGCGTCGTGGGGTTCTTCGCGAAGCAGTTCGGTTTCCCGCTGTCGGCACTCGTGCTCGGACTCGTGCTCGGACGCATCGCGGAGGTCGGTCTCGTCAACGGGATCGGCGTGAGTCGAGGCGACTGGGTCGTGTTCTTCACGCGGCCGTTCACGGTCGGCACGCTCGTCCTCGCCGTCATCCTCGGCGCACTCCCGACCTTCTACCTGTGGCTCAACCGCCGGCGCGACCGCGCGACGATCATGGGAGAGATCCTCGGCGGCTGAGTCCCGCGCACCAGTGAGGCTTAGGGGACGAGCAGGACCTTGCCGGTCGTCGCCCGGGACTCGAGCCGACGGTGCACCTCGGCGGCGCCGTCGAGCGGATGCTCCTCCGAGACGTCGACGCGCACGGACCCTTCGGCGATCCAGCCGAACAGCGCCTCGGCACGCATCCGCAGCTCGGCCGCGTCCCCGACGTGGTCACCGAGCGTGGGGCGCGTCATGAAGACCGAGCCACCGGACTTCAGGTCCGACGGCAGGATCGGCGGCTCGATCGGTCCGGACGACTCACCGACGAGGACCAGCATCCCGCGGCGCCGCAGGCTCGCGAGCGACCCTCGGGCCGTCGCGTCACCGACCGAGTCGTAGACGACGTCGACGCCCTGGCCACCCGTGAGCTCGCGCACGCGCTCCGAGACGTCCTCACGGTCGTAGCGGATCACCTCGCTCGCGCCGGCCGCGCGTGAACGCTCGGCCTTCTCCTCGGTCGAGGTGGTCGTGATGACGCGCGCGCCGCACGCGACGGCGACCTGGGTGAGGACCAGGCCGAGCCCGCCGGCGCCTGCATGGACGAGCGCGGTGTGCGACGCATCCAGCGGGAATGTGGAGGTCGTGAGGTAGTGGGCGGTGAGGCCCTGGAGCATCGCGCCCGCTGCCGTGCGCAGCGGGACCCCATCGGGGACCTTCACGACCCGTGCGGCCTCGACGACCTGGAGCTCCGCGTAGGCCCCGGGACGGAAGGGGTGCGCGACACGGTCACCGACCGCGACGTCGTCGACACCCTCCCCCACTCGGTCGACCGTCCCGGCCGCCTCCATACCCGGGGTGAAGGGCAGCGGGAGCTTCATCCTTCCGGTCCGGTGGTAGACGTCGATGAAGTTCACGCCGGCCGCCTCGACAACGATACGGACCTCACCGGGTCCCGGCTCCGGATCGGGGACGTCCTCGACGACGAGCTGCTCCGGCCCGCCCGTCGACCGGACGACGACCGCCCTCATCCGACGATCGGGCCGACGGGCCCGAGACGCTTGCGCTCCGCGCGGAGCCTGTGGAGGATCGGCTCGGTGTAGCCGGACGGCTGCGCGACCCCCTCGACGGCGAGCGCGACGGCAGCACGGAACGCCGGACCGTCGAAGCTCGGCGCCATCGGCTCGTACAGGTCATCGCCGGCGTTCTGCCCGTCGACGACCTCCGCCATCCTGCGGAACACCGTCATCACCCCGTCGAGGTCCGTGACGCCGTGGAGCAGCCAGTTCGCGATGTGCTGCGAGGAGATGCGGCAGGTCGCACGGTCCTCCATCAGTCCGACGTCGTGGATGTCGGGCACCTTGGAGCAGCCGACCCCCTGGTCGATCCAGCGGACGACGTAGCCGAGGATCCCCTGTGCGTTGTTCTCGAGCTCGGCGATGCGCTCCTCGTCGCTCCAGTCCGTCGACGGAGCGAGCGGGATCGTGAGCAGGTCGCGGAGCGGACGCGGTTCACGCTCCGCGAGCTCCTGCTGGCGAGCGGCGACATCGACACGGTGGTAATGGGTCGCATGGAGCGTGGCCGCGGTCGGTGAGGGGACCCACGCGGTGTTCGCCCCGGCCCGGGGATGCCCGATCTTCTCCTCGAGCATCTTCGCCATGAGGTCGGGTGCGGCCCACATGCCCTTCCCGATCTGCGCGCGACCCCGCAGCCCCGCAGCGAGACCGGTGTCGACGTTTCGGTCCTCGTAGGTACCGATCCACCGCTGGCTGCGCATCTCGGCCTTGCGGACCATGGCCCCGGCATACATCGAGGTGTGCATCTCGTCACCGGTGCGGTCGAGGAAGCCCGTGTTGATGAACGCGACGCGGTCGGTCGCGGCAGCGATGCAGGCGGCGAGGTTGGCGCTCGTGCGGCGCTCCTCGTCCATGATGCCGATCTTCACGGTGAGCGGCGGGAGCCCGAGCGCCTCCTCGATCGCGGTGAAGCTGTCGCACGTGAACGCGACCTCGTCGGGACCGTGCAGCTTCGGCTTGACGACGTACACCGCCCCGGTGGTGGAGTTACGGCCCCGGCTCGGACCCGCGAGGTCGTGCATCGCGCAGGCGACGCTGATCATGCCATCGAGCAGCCCCTCCGGGACCGGCTCACCTGAGGCGTCGAGCACCGCGTCGCTGTCCATGAGCAGGCCGACGTTGCGCACGAGCATGAGGCTGCGCCCGTCGACGACGAGCTCCGAGCCGTCCGGCGCGGTGTAGGTCCGGTCCTCCTCGGCACGGCGGACGAAGGTGCGACCGCCCTTCGTGACGCTCGTCTCGAGCGTTCCCTTCTGGAGCCCGAGCCAGTTGCGCCATGCCATGACCTTGTCGTCGGCGTCGACGGTGGCGACGGAGTCCTCGAGGTCCATGATCGTCGTGATCGCCGACTCGAGGAGGACGTCCGCGATGCCGGCGGCGTCGTCCTTCCCGACCGCGTGGTCGCGGTCGATGACGATCTCGACGCCGAGCCCGTGGTGGCGCAGCAGGACCGCCGACGGTGCGGCGGCGTCGCCACGGTGCCCGGCGAACACGTCAGCGTCGGCCGGGCCGGCCGTGGTCCCGGAGGCGAGGGCGACGTGCAGCGACCCGCCCACGACCTCGAGCCCGGTCGCGTCGGACCAGGAGGCACCGTCGAGCGGCACGACGTCGTCGAGGAACGCACGCGCCCAGGCGATGACCTCAGCCCCGCGGCCCGCGTCGTAGGGTCCGACGGGCGGCAGCGAGCCGAGCGCGTCGGTGCCGTACAGCGCGTCGTAGAGCGAGCCCCAGCGCGCGTTCACCGCGTTCAGCGCGTAGCGGGCGTTCGTGATCGGGACGACGAGCTGCGGTCCCGCGATGTGGGAGATCTCCGGGTCGACCCCGGACGTGGTCGCGCGGACGTCGGTCGGCTCGTCACGGAGGTAGCCGAGCTCGCGCAGCTTCGCCTCGTACGCGTCGGCATCGACCGGGCCCGGGTTCGCACGGTGCCACTCGTCGAGCGCGGCCTGGAGCCGCTCACGCTCCGCGAGCAGCGCGCGGTTGCGCGGCGCGAACTCCGCGATGAGCCGCGAGAGGCCACCCCAGAACGCCTCGGGGGCGACGCCGGTCCCAGGCAGGACCTCGTCCTCGACGAAGCGCCGCAGCACGGTCGCGACGCTGATCCCGCCGAGCTCCTCGTACGCGTGTTTCCCTGCCATCTCGGACCCCCGTGCGTCCCACGTCCTCCGAGCGCCTCCCGGACGACCCTCACCTGCAGGCTAACCGCCGGCCGAGTACGGCTCGGGACGCCCTCGGAGCACCCGGAGGACCTCAGAACGGCGTCGCTACGCTCCGCTCGCGCGCCGTCGGGATGGCTGTGCAGCGCGGTCCGGGGGGGAAGCGATGACGGTCACGGTCGAGGAGATCCGGGCGTCGCTCGATGCCGGCGACGAGCTCGTGCTGCTCGATGCTCGCTGGCACTACACCGACCCGGACGCTCCGCGACGCATGTGGGCCGAGGCGCGCATCCCCGGGGCCGCGTTCGTCGACATGGCGACCGCGATCACCGGGCCGGTGCGCGAGGACGGCATCGGCGGCCGCAACCCGATGCCGACCCCTGCCGCGTTCCTCGCCGGACTCAACGGGGCCGGAGCGCGCCGCGGCGCGCGCATCGTCGCGTACGACCAGCGCATGGAGGGCGTCGCGGCACGGGTGTGGTGGATCGGGCGTGAGCTCGGCGTCGACGTCGAGGTGCTCGAGGGCGGACTCGACGCCTGGGTCGCGGCGGGCGGTCCCACCGAGAGCGGCGAGCCGGCGATCCGACCGGAGGTCGGCGACCTCGTGTGCCCTGAGGGCGTCGACCCCGAGGCGCCCGTGGGTTCGGACGGCCGGCGGACCGTGACGGCGGCCGACCTGCGCTCACCCGCAGCTGACGTGCTGCTGCTCGACGTCCGCGGGTCGAGCCGCTACCGCGGTGACGAGGAGCCGCTCGACCCGGTCGGCGGGCACATCCCCGGAGCCGTGAACGTCCCGAACGTCGGCGACGACGGACGACCGACCCCTCCCGACGTGATCGCCGACCTCGTCGCGCATCCCGGTGAGGTCGTCGCCTCCTGCGGTTCGGGGGTCAGCGCATGCCTGATGCTGCTGCGACTCTCGGAGGCCGGACGCGACGACGCGCGGCTCTACCCGGGCTCGTGGTCGGAGTGGCTCGCGCTCGGGCTCCCCTACGCGACCGGCGACTCGCCCCGCTGACCGGGACCTTCCTCGAGCAGACGGACCAGTCCCGCCTCGTCGAGCACGGGCACCCCGAGCTGCTCGGCCTTCGTGACCTTCGAGCCCGGTGAGGCCCCGGCGACGACGAACGTCGTCCGCCCCGACACGCTGCCCGCGACCTTCGCGCCGCGCGCCTCGAGCGCCGCGTGCGCCTCGTCGCGCGTGAAGCCCTCGAGCGTCCCGGTCACGACGACCGTCACACCTTCGAGCAGCGTCGCGTCGACGGCGTCGCCGCCCGCGCCGGTCGCCGGCGCCTGCGTCGCAGCGACAGGTCGGACGCCGAGGGCCTCGAGCTCGTCGACGAGCTCGACGTTCCGGGGGTTGTCGAACCAGGAGCGCAGCGACGCGGCGATGACCGGGCCGACGCCGTCGACCGCCTCGAGCTGCTCGATGTCGGCGGCGGCGAGCGTCCGGAGGTCACCGAACGCGCGTGCGAGCGAGCGCGCGTAGGTGGGACCGAGATGTCGGATGTTGAACGCGACGAGGAAGCGGTCGAGCGGTCGCTCGCGGGCGGCGGCGATGCCGGCGAGCAGGTTCTCGACGCGACGTTCCTTGAACCCGTCGAGTCCGAGCAGCTCCTCACGACGTACATCGAGGCGGAACAGGTCGGCGAGGTCGCTCACGAGCCCGCGGTCCACGAGCAGCTCGACGGTCTGCTCGCCGAGGCCCTCGATGTCGAGCGCACCGCGGGACGCGAGGTGCGCGATGGACTCGAGCAGGCGGTTGGGGCAGTCGACGTTCTCGCACAGGTGGTGCGCCTCACCCTCCGGCCGGACGAGCGGCTGGGCGCAGAACGGGCAGTCCGCCGGCATGCGCCAGATGCGCGTCCCCCTCGGACGCTTCGCGATGACCGGCCCGACGACCTCGGGGATCACGTCGCCGGCACGCCGGACGACGACCGTGTCACCGACCCGGACGTCCTTCGCGTGGACCTGGATCTCGTTGTGCAGCGTCGCATGGGTGATGGTCGTGCCGGCGACCAGGACGGGTTCGAGCACCGCGAACGGTGCGACCTTGCCCGTGCGACCGACGTTCACCTCGATGGCGAGCAGGCGCGTCTCCTGCTCCACGGGCGGCATCTTGTACGCGATCGCCCACCGGGGCGCACGTGAGGTCCAGCCGAGCCGCGCCTGCTGCGCGAGGTCGTCGACCTTGATGACGACCCCGTCGGTCTCGTAGGGCAGCCGGTGCCGCTCGTCGGTCGCCCGCTCGATCTCCGCCCACACCGCGTCCACGCCGTCGACCGCGACGGTCTCGTCGGGGACGGGCAGGCCGGCGCCGGCGAGCCAGCGCAGCGCCTCGCTGTGGGAGGTGAACGAGATCCCCTCGAGCACGCCGAGGCCGTGCACCCACAGCGCGAGCGGCCGTGCGGCGGTGACGCTCGGGTCCTTCTGCCGGAGCGCGCCGGAGGCGGCGTTGCGCGGGTTCATGAACGCCGCCTCGCCGGCCTCGATGCGCGCAGCGTTCATGCGCTCGAACGCCTCGAGCGGCAGGTGGACCTCGCCGCGGACCTCGACGGTCGCGGGCGGATCGTCGACGTCGAGGCGGTAGGGGACGTCCGCGATCGTGAGCACCTGGGCGGTCACGTCCTCACCGGTCGTCCCGTCGCCCCGGGTCGCGGCGAGGACGAGCACACCGTCGCGGTAGACGAGGTCGATCGCGACGCCGTCGATCTTGCGCTCGCACACGTAGCGGACCGGTGCGTCGTCGTCGCCGAGCCCGCGGCGCACGCGTGCGGCCCACGCCTCGACCTCCTCGCGGTCGAACGCGTTGTCGAGCGAGAGCATCGGCATGAGGTGCCGGACGGGCGCGAACGCGGTGTCGACGGGCGCACCGACCTGCTGCGTCGGCGAGCCGTCGTGCACGAGCTCGGGGTGCTGCCGCTCGATGTCCTCGAGCTCACGGAGCGCCGCGTCGAACGCCGCGTCGGGCATCGGCGGCTCGGAGAGCACGTAGTAGCGGTAGCGGGCGTCACGCACGACCCGTGAGAGCTCGTCGTGACGACGGCGCGCATCCGCGATCGCGCTCATCGCTGCGCCGTCCCGGTGAGCAGCGGGAGCCGCGCGGGCCGGTCCGCCGCCGTGATCCGTCCGCCGCCGAGGCACATGCGGTCGGTGGCGTCGTAGGCGACGGCGGCCTGACCGATCGCGACCCCGTGGGCGGGCTCGTCGAGCTCGAGGCGGAGCACCCCGCCCGCGAGATGGCGGACCCGACCCGGCAGCGTCGCGCCATGGGCACGCAGCTGGACGCGGACTTCCTCACCCGCCGACGGCGGAACCGCCGTCCAGGTGGGTGATGCGACCTCGACCCAGCGGCACGCGAGCGCCGAGCGCGGTCCGACGACGACGGTGGCCGTGTCCGCATCGACGTCCACGACGAATCGCCGCTCGTGATGGTCGAGCCCGAGCCCACGTCGCTGCCCGACGGTCACCCCCCACACACCGCGGTGCGTTCCGAGCTCGGTGCCGTCGAGGTCGATGACCGGCCCGGGCTGCTCCCCGAGCGTGCGGCCGAGCCAGCTCGCGGTGTCCCCGTCGGGGATGAAGCACACGTCGTAGGAGTCGGGCTTGTCCGCGACACGGAGGTGCGCGGACGCAGCACGTGCGCGGACCTCGTCCTTCGTGAGCTCGCCGACCGGGAGGAGCGTCGCAGCCAGCTGCGCGGGCGTCGCCATGTGGAGCACGTAGCTCTGGTCCTTCGCGGTGTCGCGCGCGCGAAGGAGACGCGCGCCGGGGCCAGGTTCGACGACAGGGGCACCGTCGCGCTCGAGGCGAGCGTGGTGCCCGGTGGCGATCGCGTCGAAGCCGAGCGCGAGGGCACGGTCGAGCAGCGCCGCGTACTTCACGCGCTCGTTGCACGTCACGCACGGGTTCGGTGTCGCACCTGCGGCGTAGCCGGTGGCGAACGGTGCCTGGACCTCGCCCGTGAAGATGTCCGTCATGTCCCACACGTAGAAGGGGACATCGAGGACCTGCGCGGTCCGGCGCGCGTCCTGCGCGTCGTCGAGCCCGCAGCAGCCGTGCCCGGGCACCTGCTCGGCGTCGGGCACGTCGGCGAGCCGCAGGTGCACGCCGGTCACGTCGTGCCCCTGGGCGAGCAGCAGCTCGGCGGCGACGGCGCTGTCGACCCCGCCGGACATCGCGACCAGCACGCGCGCCATCAGCGACCACCCTCCGCGCGACCCACGACGTCCAGGCCGAACACGTCACCGCCGTCACGCAGCCGCGGGACGAGCTCGCCGAGCACCGCGACCGCATGGTCGACCTCCGCCTCGGTGCTCGTCCAGCCGAGGCTCATGCGCAGCGGTGCGCCGACGAGCCGGCACGCCTCGACGACGTGCGACCCCGAGGCCGCGCCCGAGGAGCAGGCCGAGCCGCCGGACGCGGCCACTCCGGCGGCATCGAGCCCGAGCGCGAGCGCCTCGGCGTCGACGCCGTCGACCATCACGTGCACATGGGATGCGAGCCTCGCGTCCGGCGCTTCGGGACCGCTGCGGTGCACGCCGTCGATGGCTGCGAGCCCCGCCGCGAGCCGCTCGGAGAGCACCCTGAGCCGCTCCCGCAGCACGTCGCGCTCGGCGACGGCACGTTCGAGCGCCTCCCCGCAGGCGGCGATGAGCCCGACCGCGAACGTCCCCGACCGTAGGCCGCGGTCCTGACCGCCACCGTGGGAGGTCGGCTCGAGCGCGAGCCCTCGTCGGACGACGGCGACGCCGACGCCCTGCGGTCCGCCGACCTTGTGCGCGGAGACGGCGAGCGCATCGGCCGACCAGCGGTCGAGCGACACGTCGAGCGTCGCGACGCACTGGACCGCGTCGACGTGGAGCGGCACACCGATCTCGCGCAGCGCCGCACCGAGCGCAGGGATGTCGTTGATCGAGCCGAGCTCGTTGTTCGCACCCATGACGCTCACGAGCGCGGTACGGGGCCGCCCGCCCGAGCCGTCCCGCACGCGCGCGAGCACGTCCTCGATCGCGACCCGTCCGTCGGTCATCGGGGCGACGACGTCGAGCTCGACGTCACCCCTCGCGGCGAGCCAGCGGGCCGGCTCGAGGACGGCGGCATGCTCCACTGCGGTGGTCACGACGTGGGCGGGCCCGGCGGAAGGATGCTCCCGGGCGGCCCAGGCGACACCCTTCACGACGAGGTTGTCGGCCTCGGTGCCGCCGGAGGTGAAGACGACGTCGTGAGGGCTGCAACCGAGCACCGCGGCGACCTGCTCGCGGGCGTGCTCGACGGCACGGCGTGCGGCCTGTCCGGGGAGGTGGCGTGCGGAGGCGTTCCCGGCCCCGATCCAGCGCTCGAGGACCTCCAGCACCTCAGGGCGCGGAGGGGTCGTCGCCGCGTGGTCGAGGTCCGCCTGCACAGATGGCACGCTACCCCTCCCCCTCACCGACGAGCGGAGCGAACGATGCAGCCACACCTGCCCCCAGGCGTCAGCGCCCCCGAGCACCCGACCGCGGTCCGACCGCTGCTCGCCGAGGTCGGCGAGGCCGCCGGCCATCGCCTGGTGCTGCTGTCGGTCGAGGACTGGGGGCCGTGGGCCGACCTCCGGTTCGGCCGCCTGGCCACACCGGGCGCCGCACCGCTCGCGCGCCGCATCCCGCTCGCGACGGACTGGGAGGTGTGGATCGACGGTGAGCCGGCGGAGATCGTCGACGTCGCGGGACGCGGCGACCGCTCGTTCTCGAACGGCGAGGTCCGCATCCGGCCCGCCCCTGCGCCCGGTGCTCGGCTCCGCCTGCGTGCGCTGCTCGCGCCGGGCGCGGCGGTCGAGACGGAGTTGACCGTCCCCGAGGGCTGATGGTCGGGCCGGGGCCCGCCGCGCTCAGCCCTTGCGGGCGGCGATCGCCTCGATGAGCTTCGGCACGACCTGGTGCAGGTCGCCGACGACACCGAAGTCGGCGATCTGAAAGATCGGCGCTTCCGGGTCCTTGTTCACGGCGACGACGTACTGCGAGGTCTGCATGCCCGCGCGGTGCTGGATCGCACCCGACACCCCTGCGCCGAGGTAGAGCGTCGGCGAGATGGTCCGGCCGGTCTGACCGATCTGGTAGCGGTGCGGGTACCAGCCGGCGTCGGTCGCGGCGCGCGACGCACCGACACCCGCGCCGAGCAGGTCGGCCAGCTGCTCGAGCAGCTGGAACCCGGACGCGT
>LFIK01002679.1_pt1 | contig 14412 bp, 17 predicted proteins | sample 643401 | NCBI WGS metagenome assembly LFIK01 (sample SAMN03777447, study PRJNA286221) | soda lake metagenome | biome: soda lake; feature: Kulunda steppe; material: water; isolation source: sample T5-Br brine of Lake Tanatar-5 | place: Russia: Kulunda steppe | collected 2010-07 | reverse complement strand
GGGAAGGAGAAGAAGGAGATGGGGAGGGAGGGGGTCGGGCAATAGGCAGAGAGGGAGGAGGAGGAGGAGACAGGGCAGGATGGGGTCAGGCAACAGGCAGAGGGGGCTGAGGAAGAGGAGACAGGGCGGGAGGAGGTCGGGCAATAGGCAGAGGGGAAGGACGAGGAGGAAACAGGGCGGGAGGGGGTCGGGCAACAGGCAGAGGGGAAGGAGGAGGAGAAGGCATATCGAGAGGAGGTCAGGCAACAGGTAGAGGGAAAGAAGAAGGAAGAGACAGGGCGGGAGGAGGTCGGGCAACAAGTAGAGGGGAAGGAGGAGGAGGAGGAGGAGGAGGAGGCAGGGAGGGAGGAGGTCGGGCAACAGGCAGTAAGTCAGAAGGGGGTGCAAATTTTCCTTGCACTGGCCCCCTCTGGCACCCAGCACAGCTTAGTATGTGCAAGGGAAGGGGAGCAAGAGCATCTTGCATTTGAGCCTCATGCTTGATAGTTGCTTGAGCATCATGATGTTGGGAAGTGGGACACCCCCCCCTTAACCTTTGCACCAGCGCGCACGCACCTTGTGGGACAGGGTGGTGGAGGACACCAGCGGCGTGCCTGCACTGCAAAACTGCAGCATCAGCAACGAGCGCGCCACGCGCTCTGCGGTGATGGGGTCCGCGTCCGACAGCATGCCCTGGGGACAGAGCGGCAGATGGCACAGGGTGAGCAGCGGGGCTCACAGGCGGCTCTCGGCTGCCAGGCGCGGCAGTGGCAGTGGGGCTCGCAAGCAGCACAGCTGCCGGGTGCGGCAGTGGCAGTGAGGTTTGCAAGCGGCTCTCGGCCGCCAGGCGCAGCAGTGGCAGTGAGGTTTGCAAGTCGCACAGCTGCTGGGTGCGGCAGTGGCAGCAGGGCGCGCAGGGCACATTGGCTTGACAAATGTCTCACAGAAGGCGGTCATTGATCGCGGAGTGAGCACTTGAGCACCAACAGTGAGGTTTGCAAGTCGCACAGCTGCTGGGTGCGGCAGTGGCAGCAGGGCGTGCAGGGCACAATGGCTTGACAAATGTCTCACAGAAGGCGGTCGTTGATCTCGGAGTGAGCACTTGAGCACCAACAGTACAGAGGGCTCCCTGGGGCCTGACTCATGTGCACAGCACGACCACCCTCTGATGTGCGCAGTGCCACAGCGCACAGGCACCCCCCTGAGCTCACAGGCAGCCAGACCCCCTCAGCACCGGCAGGCCCCCTTTTGCTCCAACTGCACCCTGACCGGCCTTCAGGTGTTACATCGCAGGTCCTGGCTTCTCTGCAGCTTCTAAGCTCGTGGCCATCAGAAGGCTAAAAAATCAGGACCAGCGCATGGGCAGCGATGCGTCGCGGTGGCGCACCACACGTTAAACAGAGCACCAAGGGGCACGGGAAAAGGAAGGATTGTCCAGGGCGGGTACACCAGCTACAGACAAAGCACATCGCTGCAGCTCACGCATGCATCCCCGCCACCGTCATTGCCCCCAGGCACTGAGGCCATTGCACTGCGGGGCACCACAGAAGCCAGAGCACCACTGAGGCCTTGGCACAGCAGGGCACTACAGAAGCCAGAGCACCACAGAGGCCATTGCACCGCTGAGGCCATTGCACAGCAGGGCACCACAGAAGCCGGAGCACCACAGAGGCCATGCAAAGCACACTGAGAAACTCAGCCATTGCACCACAGAGGCCAGAGCATCACTGAGGCCATTGCACAGCGGGGCATTCTCGACCTGGGCCGCAGCCAATTGCAGGAGGAGGCTGTAGCAGATGCGCCAAGCGCCAGCCACTCCTTTTTGACTGGCAATGCCAAGTCTGCATCACTGCTGCATGCAACAGCGGCTGAGGCCCAAAAGCACACACCATACCTCCACATGTGTCACCGCCACACGCAGCGATGGCTGTGGGGCAGGTGTGCGCACCTCAAGCAGCATCCGGTCGCCCAAGCCAGCCATGGCATTGACACCAAATGCGGCCCGCCTGCCCGCCGACAAGCAGCCCGGCAGCGAGGGTGGGTCATCCTTCTGAGGTGCAAACAAGTCCGCGCTACCTGCACGCAAGTAGAGAATGGCACACAGGTGCGCTTCGGGACAGGTGCAGGGACACACAGGTGCAGGGACACACAGGTGTGCTTTGGGACAGGTGCAGGGACACACACGCGCATGCGCTGGGTGCTGGGCAGAAGCAAGCATGCTGGTGGCAGGCTTAGTGGTGTGTGTGAGAGTATGTGTATGCGTGTGCATGTGCAAGGGCAATCGTTACAGGTTGACCTTTGTACACAGGGGAGGTGCCATGCACACAACAAGCGGTAAGTTGGTGCGCCAGGCTGGCAGCCAGTCAGCGTGCAGAGCTGCACTCAAGACAGCAGTCACCACTGCCCCTTCCTCCCTGCTCCCCCCCCCCCATCTTTTGCACATGTGAATGCCCGTCACGCCGCCTGTGACCGGCGCTGTGGTGCTGCGCACTCATGCTGCCCAGGCGCACACCAACCTGCGATGCGCGTGGCCAGCGCGCTGAGCAGCCCGGGCTGGTTTTGGATGAGGTACGCGCGCGCATCGTTGCGGAACTGGTCGTTGAGCTGCGGAGGCACAGTTGCGGATGCAGAGGAGGTGCAGGGCGCGCATGGTGAGAAGAAAAAAATTGTGTTTGTGCGGGCGGCGCCTGGAGGGCACATGCCCGTGGAAAGGCAGGTGGATCCTTTGTGCTGCGCCCAGGCAGCATGTCGAGGTGCTGCTGGAACCGTGAAAGCATGCGTGCCTTGCCATTGCTGAGTGCATTACGCTCGGGCAGCACGCCCAGGTGCTGCTGCGACCTTAAAAACATGTACACCACATGCCAACACTGAGGGGGACCTTAAAAACATGTACACCACATGCCAACACTGAGGGGGAACCTTGAAAACATGTACACCACATGCCAACACTGAAGGGGACCTTAAAAACATGTACACCACATGCCAACACTGAGGGGGAACCTTAAAAACATGTACACCACATGCCAACACTGAGGGGGACCTTAAAAACATGTACACCACATGCCAACACTGAGGGGGAGCACAAGCCCCGATCTGACCTGCTCCAGCTTGGTGCCGACCTTCACACAGCGGCTTGGCTTGGCCAGCCCATGCAGGCAAGCGCATCAAAGGCTAGCAGATGGAGGGGGGGTGTGAAAGGGCACGCGCCACAGAGCCTGGCATGCTTGAAGCTAAGCAGTAGCATGGCGCGCACCTGCATCCACAACCCCCAGTGCGGAAAGCCGCGGACGCCGCTCCTGGGCAACAGGTTGTTGTCCCCCGGAGCTGCCACTAGCTTCAAGCCTCTGCAGCAGGCAGGCGAGCGTGCAAGCACATGAGCATGGGGCGTGCGCGGGTGCAGGCGTGTCGTGAGAGCGTATGTGTGTAGGTGAGAAGCTGTGTAGTCTGCCCATGCGCAAGCCAGCAGCTGCTGTGGCCTGCTGCAGCCTGCAGGCACGCGCGCTCAGGGAGGCAGGCAGGCGGGGATGCAAGCACAGACAGACAGACAGACAGACAGACAGACAAACTGAGCAGCAGGCAAGCAGGCAGGCAGGAATGCAAGCACAGACAGACAGACAAACAGGAAGACAGACAGAGACAGATAGACAGACAGACACAGGCATAAACAGACTGACAGACCGACAGACAGAGCAGCAGGCTGGCAAGCAGGCTTGCACAGGGAGGCGAGCAAACATGCATGCATGCATGCAGACAGGCGCGCGCAATGTTGTTCAAAGCCCATTGAAGGTGGCAGCTGGAATGCTCCATTTGTGGGGGCTGATCTGGTGTGTGCCTGGGGCTGCTTGATCTGGTGTGTGCCTAGGGCTGCTTGATCTGGTGTGTGCCTAGGGCTGCTTGATCTGGCGTGTGCCTAGGGCTGCTTGATCTGGCGTGTGCCTAGGGCTGCTTGATCTGATGTGTGCCTAGGGCTGCTTGATCTGGTGTGTGTGCCTAGGGCTGCTTGATCTGGTGTGTGCCTAGGGCAGCTTGATGCTGATGGAGCAAGTGGGGGGAAGGAGGTGCTCGCTGCTGCTGCGAGGCTGGCCAAGCAGGAGGCAGTTGTAGGGCCAGCAGCGGGACGTGTGGTGCTGCGAGAAAGCCACCTGTGCGCTCAGGTCTGCAGCGCACGACTGCATGTGTGGGCAGGGTCACCTGAGCACAGAGTCATGGCAGATGGCTTCCGCGAGCGGCGGGTTGTCAAGGACCGTGCCAAAGCGATCCTGCACGCGCAGCGGGCACGCACGCCTTTTCCTGGAGGCGGCAGGAGCACCAGCATCTACATGGAGCACATGTGCTTGCGCTCAGCCTCCGCATCCCCTCTGTCTGATAGGCCCAGTAGCGGCAGCCCTGCCGCTGGCAAGCATGGCCAGGCACAGCTCGCCGGCACTGACCCGGTCCAGATTCTGGGCCCGCCAACCGCCGGTCCAGATTCTGGGCCCGCCAACCGCACTGAGCCCGCGCAGAGGGCCTTTACCACAGACCTAATTGTCCACGTCACATCCTTGGCCCGCCACTGCATTGTTGCCAAAAAAGAAGAGGCCCACCCCATCAAACCCTTCACCCTCAACCCTTCCGCACTACCGCTGAGCCGGTGCGCCAGCCAACCAAGTTCTCTACCTGGCGCTGGCCTGCGTCAAGTTCTAAGCGTTCACGATGCAGAAGCCGTCCAGCTGCCACTAACCTGCGTCAAGTTCTCGGCATTCACGATGCAGAAGCCGTCCAGCTGGTACTCCAGCGCCCAGTGGCGCAGGCTCTCTATGACAAGCGGATGCACCGCGGGGTGGCCGGTGGCCAGCACAGCCGTGCCTCCTGGCATGGTCCTGCATGCCACAAGGCAGACCACAGCTCTGTGGGTGGCAAGCAGGTGCGCCGGCAAGGTGTGCCACAGCTCTGTGCGCGGCGAGCAGGTGCGCAGGGTTGTGGCCGGCAAGGCTGCGCCTCCAGACGTGATCGCAGCCCAGACCCGCCTTGCAGATCCCTGTTAGCAGAACCTCTGCGTCACACAAGAGCTCCCTCTGTGGCAAAACAGCAGCACACGGGCATTGACAGAGACGCGGCGGCCAACCCAGCCACCCTTGCAGCCCTCTGCCACCCTTGCAGCCCTCTGCCACCCTTGCAGCCCCAGGCACGCACCGGTACTGGTGCACAGCAGCGCCAAGGCCCAGCCCACACGCACCGGTAATAGATAGCAGCGTCCAGGCCGCGCATGCCCTGCAGGCCGCCCCTGCGTCCCGCGTCGCTGCCCTCCGCCGTTATGCAGAACTCCATGCTCATCATCACCTCCATGCCCACACTGTGCAGCGCCTTAATGACCTGCAGCAAAGGGGGGAGGGGAAGGGGGCCGCAGGCGTGATGGGTGTGCCGATTTCCACGCTCATCGTATCACATCTAGGGCTGCGCTGCGCAGCCCCCACAGCGCCTTCAAGACGTACACCAGGGGCGCAGGCGCAAGGTGCGGGGTAAACCACCCCGTCAAAACTTGCGTGTGGGAGCGGCCAATCATGGAGATAAACATGTGGGAGCGACCAAGCATGCATCTACATGAGCGCCCCTGTGAGCGCGGTCAACTTCACAATTTCACCTTCTTCGCGCAGTACACGCTGGCTTTGACAATAAAGCAAACAAGTTGCTCGTATTGCTTAGATCAACGGACCTGTTTGTCTGCAAGTTGTCAGCCTCCATTATTCCACCCCAAGACACAGGAGCATCAAAGGCGTGCACAAAGAACAAGCCAGAAAGTAAGCGCACATGCCTGGGATTCAACCAACACATGCAAACATACAAGCACATGCACACACACACATACGGGCAAGATGGATACTCCCAATGGGGAGCATGCAAACACACATGCGCCCCGCACGTAGGCTGGCCTCGATGGGAGTCAGGAAGGTCAGTATATGCTCACATGCGCACGTGCACGCGCGCAAAGCCCGTGTATGCACCCCCATGCAAACTTGCCGTCTTGAGCTCGGCCGCCGCCGACAGCGCCCCGCCCTGCGCGTACTCCGCCTCTGGTGCCATCAGCGACAAGGGGTTGCGCCCGTACGGGCCCATGCCCGCACCGCTGAGGCAGCACGGCCCCAGCAGCACGCTCGTCACGCCAGCGTCCATCAGCTCCTGTGTGTGCATGCATGTGTGTTGGATCCGCGTGCGCGCACACATGCATGCGGGTGTGTGCGTGCATGTGTGTGCGTGTTACCCTGTGTGTGCATGTGTCTTGGATCCGCGTGTGCACACACCCGCATGCGCGCGTGTGTGTTTGCACATGCGCATGTGTACGTGTTACCCTGTGTACGTGCGTGTTGGATTGGCGTGTGCACACATCCGCATGTGTGTGTATGTGCGCGCGCGTGTTACCACGTGTGTGCATGTGTGCATGTGCACCAACAGGCGTGGGCAGGCTGGCCTGCCCAACCCAGGCACATGGTGCGTCACCAGAGCAAGTGACCATATGTAAGTGCATGCATGCGCACGCCCACCCAGTGAAAACAACCATGCATGCATGTGTGTTACCAAGTTACCATGTGAGTGCATGTTACCAAGTTACCATGTGAGTGCATGTTACCAAGCTACCATGTGAGTGCATGTTACCAAGTTACCATGTGAGTGCATGTTACCAAGTTACCATGTGAGTGCATGTTACCAAGTGACCATGTGAGTGCATGTTACCAAGTTACCATGTGAGTGCATGTTACCAAGTGACCATGTGAGTGCATGCATGCGCACGCCCACCCAGTGAAAACAATGTCACCCCCCCTAACACGTACATAGGGATGGCGTGTGCCAGGTGGCTCCCCCGTGGCGCCACATGGCACACACTGCCGCCGTGCGCTCGGGCACATGGCGGCACAGCTCCCCTCACCTGCAGCCTGTCTAGGATGCCCAGGTACTTGCCCTGCCGCTCCACAGGGACCACCCTCTCCGCCTCAGGTCCCTGCAAACAAGATTGCCAGCACATAAACATGAGCCTCAAATGCGAGCTTGACGCACTGTCACAATGAGATGATGCACGCGCACGCACACGTATGCACGCACATGCACGCACATGCACACACAGTGGTAGTCAGCATGTCCAGCTCCACCCTGACACCCACACCCTGACACCCACAACCACAACATACGCGCAACCACTCACACACGCACACACACGGTGATGGAAGTCAGCACGTCCAGCTCCCTGTACACGCATGCACACACACACGCACATGCACACCTACACACACGCATGCACGCACATGCACGCACCCTCCCCACCCACACAACCACACCCCCGCGCACACACAACACACGCAAGCGCGCGCAAACGCACACGCACTACACGCACACACGCACTGTGGTGAAGGTCAGCACGTCCAGCTCCGCCCACACGGCCTGCTCCAGTGGCCGCGCCCCCCGCATGGGCTTCAGGCCTGGCACTAGCGGCACATGAGCGCCCTTCCATTTGAAATCCTGGGCATGCAGTTGCGTGAGAGCGGTCACTAAGCGTGTCTGCTTGCTGTGCCTGTGTGCACCTTGCGCCCTCCACGTCTGGGTACACATCTATGCCCTCCCGCTGTCAGTCGTGCGCACATGCGCAGTCCGCACGCGCGATTGATGATTGTTTCTGATGCCTTGCACACATGTACGTGCACCCCTCCACCCCTTTTACGCATGTCCTCTGCGTGCACAGGTGCACTTGCGCTGGCATGACTGCTGTTTCTGTCACACACACATGCTGCAAACTGAGCGATTTCATCTTAAGCCCTGTCCATGAGCAGGTGCACAGCGATGCGCTTGCATGTGCCAAGTGCTTCTTTTAATATAGCACATGAATGCACATACTGCCCGCATGATGCATGTACTTGCACAGGCAAGCAGCAATGAGAGTGTATTGTCTAAGCGTGCGTGCATGCTGGAGACTCAAAGCATGCACAAGCACAAGTGCAGACAGCGTTGATATACATGCGCACACATGCATGCACTCACACACACATGCAACACACATGCGCTTTAGCACATTTAAAGTGAGACACACACGCGCATGCGCGAACACCACGCACCTGCACAAACGCGGACAACGACGCAAGCACCACGGGGCGCGCCAGGTCGAGCTTGGGCGGCATCTTGGCCGCATTGGCGTATGCCGACTCCGGCAGGAGGACTGGCACGGCGCGCACCGCGTGCGGGTCACACAGGATGAAGCCCGGGTGGTAGCGGCCGCCGGCTGCATGCAGGCAAGGGCGCACCATATCGCACACATTCGGTCGGTGGTAGCGGCCGCCGGCTGCATGCAGGCAAGGGCGCACCACCGCACACATTCGGTCGGTGGTAGCGGCCGCCGGCTGCATGCAGGCAAGGGCGCACCATCGCACACATTCGGTCGGTGGTAGCGGCCGCCGGCTGCATGCAGGCAAGGGCGCACCACCGCACACATGCATGCAGGCAAGGGCGCACCACCGCACACATTCGGTCGGTGGTTCTGAGGTCTGAGGGCGGAGGTTGCCGGCAGCAAGCAAGCACACACGGAGAGCACCATGCACAGTCAGCACAGAGGGTGAAGCCCACCCAGGAGGCGCTTGCGGGCGCCGGCTGTGATTACAGAAGCATGCGCAAGTGGAATGATCACACCCGCCAGTGAGCGCAATGACGAGTGGCAGTGAATGAGCATGCCCATGTAGGCCACGGCCACAGCTTGAGTCTCAGTCAGGTTCTGCGCAAGCAAGTGCGTACACAATGCAAATGGAGGAGAGACACAGCCAAAGGTAGCCAGCCTGGTCAGCAGTGGGGGCCAGCCTCTTCAGTGCATGCACAAAGGGTACTTGGGGCAGAAACAGCAAGAGCACATTAAGAGTGCATGCACGCAGGCAGCCCTACGCACATGACTGACGCACGTGGCGGTGGCATGAGTGCACACGTTGCAGCGGCTGCAGCTTGAGCAGATACGCCAGAGCCATGCTTGTCCTTAAAGTGCGCCAGAGCCATGCTTGTCCTTAGCATGTGCTAAGTGCGCCAGAGCCATGCTTGTCCTCTGCCAATGCCAAGTGCGCACATGCATAGCCCTTGGGCAGCCGACGCCCATGAGCCGCCCTTTCAAACCCAAAACTCACTGCCTATACTCTCCACTGCCTCAAGTACAGGCCCCACCTGTATGCATGCCACATTTCCACCCTCCAGCGCTACGCACACACTCAACCTAAAACCACGCTACACGCTCAACCTCACACGCCGAACACCCATTCCCCCACACGCCACGCGCCCTTCCCCCATTTGCCATGCACGCACCCCTCCACACCACCTGCTTGCCCGCTCACTCTCCCACACCAAAAGCACTCACTCTCCCAAGTTGTGTCGCCGTCCGCGCGCCAGCCGTAGCACATCATGCCAATGTCGCGCAGGCCCATGACGCACACGTGCCACATGTCACCAGTTTTATTGGTCACAGGGTCCAGCGCAATCTCCAGGACGCCGCTGCCCTGCATTACCGGTGAGTGTGTCTGTGTCTGTGTGCGTGTGCGGGCATGCGTGCGTGCGTGCGTGCGTGTGTATGTGTGTGTGCGTGTGTGTGTGTGTGCTCATTTTGTGCATGTTGTGCATGTGTGCGCATGCTTGTGTTGTGTGCAGTCCCAGGGGCATGAGGGCACTGGATGTGCAGGCTGGCGGGTGATGGAGGCCAAGTGGCGTGCCAGCAGTGAGGCAATGTGCACGCTTGGGGGCGTCTGATCATTCCTGTCTCCACCACGCTTTCACACAGGGATCCAGGTGGCCGCACCTTTCAACTGAACATGATCACAGAAGATTGCGATGCTCCAACAGAGGGCACGATCACAGAAGATGGCACGGATAGCACAGGCCATGATCACAGAGGATGGCAACGGGCATGATCACAGAAGATGGCGATGCTCCAACAGAGGGCACGGTCACAGAAGATGGCACGGAGCATGATCGCAGAAGATGGCGATGCTCCAACAGAGGGCACAGTCACAGAAGATGGCACGGATGGCACAGGGCATGATCACGGAGGATGGCGACGCTCAAACAGGGCGCGGCTATCTATAGGTCCCCTTGTGGACAGCATCTATAGGTCTATAGGTCATCTACAGGTCGTCTATAGGTCATCTACAGGTCATCTATAGGTCATCTATAGGTCCCCGTGTGGACAGCATCTATAGGTCTATAGGTCATCTATAGGTCATCTATAGGTCATCTATAGGTCCCCGTGTGGACAGCAAGCCTGTGTCCTACAGGTCCCAGTGTCCAAGGCAAGGTCTGGCACGGACAAGCCACTCCAAGCTTGCTACCAACACAAGACAGCGCGTGCAGGTACACAGCAGGGTGGCAGCGTGGCGCAAGCTGTGCTCCTCCACAACACGCAGCGCTTTGCGCAGACCAGCGACCACACATCTCTTCTTGCAGTGCACGGCGGCGCACCCACTTTCAATGCCGCGGACGGGTCCTCCCCCGGCTTCACGCGCACGATGCACAAGCTGACTGCCACGGCATGGCGCGAGAACACCTGCGGCCAGGGACGAGGCGTGGGGTGGCTGCGTGTGCTCATCCGGCCAAGACAGGCGCCTGCGCGTGCAAATGCTGGCGTGTGCTCGTGCGTGTACTTGTGCTCGTGGGCACAATTCCCAGCAGCCTCCGCAGATTTCAGAAGGCGTGTCAGCCGCTGCTGCTGCTGCCGCTTGCTCATATCCGCCAACTGTGCCTGCGCGGTTGCCTGGGCTCAGGACTTCCTCACAACGCTCACGAGCCCTGGCGGCTGATCCCCCAGGATGACCCACTGTACCCACTTCATCTTGACTCATGGTTTGCTTCTGTTTGCCCTAATTTCCTTGACCATCGGCAACCTGCCTCTGATGGGCCAGAGCGCCCTGCACCTGCACCCATCACTGCTTGCTCTAACCCATTTTCAGAGTTCATAACCATGGCCATAACCATGGGTGTGCAATGCCTCAAGCGAAAAATCACCCAGGCGTGCGGCGCTAGGGCCGCACGCACGCGCCGCACTCAGCAGCATGGCGTGCACCGCCATTTGTTTGTGCATCTGTGTGCGTGCACAGCCGTCAGCCGCGCTGCCATGGGCGCACCCACCGAAAAATTGATGGCGCAGGTGGCTTGCTGGGGAGAGGAGGCGTTGCTGACGGACACGATGGAAGCCCCTGCGCACAGCGGGCACATGCAAGCAGCACGTAGGGAAGGGTGTGCAGGCCCGTGCCAGTTGCTATCATCGCAGTCTCATTTGCGTACTGCCACTTATGTACGCCCAGCAATGGTGCCTGCAGCAAGCAGGCATGCTTAGGGCACAGGGGCACTGGGAGTGGAGGGGGGCAAGGGGAGAGGCGGGCAGAAGGGCCCTGAGAGTGGAAGGGGGAAAGGGGAGAGGCAGGCAGAGGGGCCCTGAGAGTGGAGGGGTGAGGGGGGAGGCTCTACCAAATCTCAATCACATGCGCAGTTCTGCGGCACACTGGATGGCCATGGGCCGAGGGCCATACGCGCAAAACCAGCGTGCAGCAGGGCCTTGCAGCATGCAGCGTGGCGTGGTGTGCGATGCAAGTGCAAAATGCATGCACTGTGCAGAGCGTACACCCTTGCGAGAGGCAGGCGCGGGCGGGTCAGGAGGAGATGATGCACAACACAGCATGCGTTGCGAGTGTGTGCGCGGACGCGGCCGCACCGCCACCCGGGCCCACAGGGGCCATGCTTCTCGACACGGGCGGATCCTCTGCATGGCTGCCGCGCTGAGCGCAACTCGTGCGCTCATGTGCAACGCACAGTAAGCATCTGCAGCGTGTGCGGCAGAGGGCCCCCCTGCAGGGTCTGGGTTTACATATTAGCAGCAACCCGCAGTGAGCATCCGCGGCAGAGGCCCCCCCTAGGGTCTGCAAAGCCCGTGGGGCCATGCTTGACATATGGGCCCACCCCTCTGAGAGCTGTCACGCTCCACAATTTACAACCTCTATCCCCTTACCCTTGCCCTGACTCTGCGCTGCAATGCACATGACTTTGCGAGGACCTCAATTCAGAGGACTCACGTGCTCTCCTCCTTATGTGAGCACATGGGCATTGACCCAGGGTGGCATATGTGTTGGAATTGCGTGTATGTGTACCTTAATGTGTGCATGCGCACGTGAAAACACGTAGCTTTGGTACGACCCAGGGGTGTAGGGCGCTGCAGAACTGGAATCGCCAGTCGCTCAACACGGCCAGGTGCATTGCCAGGCTTGAGCACGTGAGCACATGTGACTGTTAAGGTGGTTGCTTGTGGCTTGAGAGTTGGGAAACTTCAGCGTTCCCACTGTTTGGGCCACTGCCCAGATACACTGATGACTCCAGCATGACACTTCAACGTGCTTTGCAATTGAGACCCAGAGGCTAAACTGTGGGGATTTGCTTTTTTCATCATACTCCTTCCCAGTTATTATTATTATATTATCCCAGTTATTATTATTATTATAGTTATTACTATGCACTCCGCTTCGTGCGCAGACATGCGCTCGTAAGTATCGAAGTACCCACAGCATGAACACTTAACGTACGTCAAAACGATGATTCACAAACCAATGCATCATTTAATGCCTTTAAACGCCCTGAAAAGAGAAAGCAAATCCCTGATGCGGCTACTCAATGCTGCGGGCGCCACAGGCCGCTTGACAGGGCAGGGTGCGCACCTGCTGCCAGCAGAGGCTTTGGCGCAGCAGCGCTTGAGCCGCACAGACTAGATGCCGCACTGCTCGCGCTGTGCTGCCTCAGCACAGCACCAGCCAACGTTGCAGATTGATCAAAACTTACCTGAGGGCGAAGGCTTGCCTTCAGTCATGCCTAGGGGCACAGCCATGAAGCTGCCATGCCGAGGGTTGTCGTACGTGTCAGTATCTGCAAGGCCATGCATGCGTTAAGAGTGATTGTGAGCGTGCGTGTGTATATCTGTGTGTGTGACTGTGTGTGCATGTGTGTGTGCGCGTGCGTGTGTGACTGTGTGTGTAAAGTGTGCAAGAGCAAAGAAGTGAGCCAGTGAACTAAATTTTTTCAAGGGCAGGCAGTCAAGGGCAGAGAGGGCGCGTCAGCATTGTGTGTGTATGTGTGTGTGTGTAACATGTACGAGAGCAAGGGAGGTGAGCCAGTGTACTGCCGGCAGTGGCGGGTGAGGGCGCGGTCAAGGGGGCTGCGCGCGCGTATGCAAGCACACGTATATTAGTCCGGCAATGCGCCGTGCTAGCATCCCAGAGGTGGCGCGCGCCCCTTTCCCTACTCTCTACTCCCAGCTGTTGCTGAGCTGCTCACCAGGGCCTTCTGCATCCTACAGCCCTACAATGCTTTTTGTGGAGAATGAAGGACCCTGGCAATGCAGAGTGGCAGGGACAGCAGCAGCAGCAGCAGCAGCAGCAGCAGCTGCCCCAGCAGAGGTAAAAGCAGCGCATGTGCACACATGGAAAGTGCACGACCATGGACGGCATGGCCGGGAACAGGGGCAGCCGCCGCCGCGGCAGCAGCAGCGTCAGTGCATGCGTGCACCAGCAAAGCACGAGCGCTTGGCAATAGCACACCTGGGAAGTACAGGACCATGGCCAGGGACAGGGGCAGGAGCTTGAAGGGCACAGACAGCGTGGTGGCCCAGGCCTTGGTGTCAGGCTGCCACGCCAGCGGTGTGCGCATGCCCTTTGTGTTCTGGTCCAGCGTGCTGCGTGGCTCAGCAGCAGGGCGCGAGCAAAGCACAGGCGTCAGCAGGGCGCGAGGAGCGCAGGTGTTGACGTGGCTTGAGGAGCGCAGGCGCCAGCAGGGCTTGAGGAGCGGGGCTTGAGCAGCACAGGCGCCAGCAGACACCGACGAGGAGCCCTGACACCCACGAGGAGCCCTGACACCCACTGAGCTGCTGAGTCGTTGAGCGCCTCTGAGCTCTGAGCTGGCGCCGTATGCCAGCGTTTGAGAACAATTGCCAGCGTGCGGCGCCAGGAATGACCAACGATGCACCAACAGGAAAGATGCAAATGATCGGTGCGTTTATACCATCTTTGCGGCACTGGCAAGTTCCTGGCGATGCGAACGGGCCGTGGATGGTGGCCGAGGGGGATGGTGGCCAGAGGTCAAGGAATGCAAGCGCGGGGAAACACGGCAGCTGCATACCCCTGCCCCCGCAATCACGGCGTCGTTGCAGGTGCATGTGTGTATAGATGTTGTGCATGCTTGACACCATCGCAGTGAAAAGAGGCGAGTGTGCAATCGGGCGTGTGTGCAAGCGCGAAAGTCAAACGCTGGCACGGCGATGCAACCTTTGTGCCGTGCAAGCACAACCCGCCTCCCATAAAATTTTGCCACTCTGCGCGCGCGCGCGTGTGTGTGTGTGTGTGTGTGTGTGTGTGTGTGTGCGCGCGCGCGTGCGTGTGTGTGTGTGTGTGCGCGCGTGCGTGTGTGTGT
>LFIK01002678.1_pt1 | contig 14414 bp, 14 predicted proteins | sample 643401 | NCBI WGS metagenome assembly LFIK01 (sample SAMN03777447, study PRJNA286221) | soda lake metagenome | biome: soda lake; feature: Kulunda steppe; material: water; isolation source: sample T5-Br brine of Lake Tanatar-5 | place: Russia: Kulunda steppe | collected 2010-07 | reverse complement strand
GCACGGTCAGTTCGCTGCGCGTAACCGCTGCTACCTCCACCACCTACCTCCAGACACCGGTGAGATTACACGGGTGTAGTTCCCACAAGCGAGCACCTCACTCGGGTGTGTTGCACCTGAGTGGACGATAGGTGGTCCCTCTGCCCGGCACACCTCCCCATATGGGGGGTTCTTGCCGGTCTGGTGTGCTGCACCCGACCTGGACGGGTCTGCGGTCGGCTACCGACTACCAGTCCAATACTGCCAGCGTGTGGACCGGTCCAATTCGCCGCCGGTATCCTTCCCGGCAGACGCGACACGGTTGGTCTGGTCCACGGAGCTCCTGGGCTGCCGTCTGCAGCGGCGATCAGCTGGTGTTCGGGCAGGAGCCCACCGCTAACCCTTACGTAGAGGGTGAGGTTCGGGGGTGGTGGCTGCTGCTGTGGTGCGGGGGTGGTGGGTACAAGGTGCGCCCGGTGGGACGACCACCGGGCGTTTCGTTGGTTTAGGTCCGGGCCCCGCCGATCGGCGACCTGGCAGCTTTCACCGTGCCGGCTGCCTCATCGCGGACAACTCGGGCACCTCCACGACAGTCAGCGAAGGGGGTGCACCTTCCCCCTCGACCCTGAGCGCAGCCGGAGGATCTTGTGTCACAACAGTCAGAACAGCCCGTCCGCCACCTCGCCGTCATCAAGGTCGTTGGTGTCGGTGGCGGGGGTGTGAACGCCGTTCACCGCATGATCGACGCGGGCCTGCAGGGCGCCGAGTTCATCGCGGTGAACACTGACGCACAGCAGCTCACCAGTTCAGGTGCGGACATCACCCTCGACATCGGCCGGAAGTTGACCCGTGGTCTGGGAGCTGGCGCCGACCCCAACGTGGGTCATCGCGCCGCCGAGGATCACGACGAGGAGCTTGCAGAGGCGCTTCAGGGTGCAGACATGGTGTTTGTCACCGCCGGGGAGGGCGGTGGCACGGGCACGGGGGCGGCCCCGGTCATCGCCGAGATCGCCAAGGGGCAGGGGGCGCTCACGATCGGTGTGGTCACCCGCCCCTTCGGATTCGAGGGACGTCGCCGTTCCCGGCAGGCGGAGGACGGGATCGCCGAACTCAAGGACAAGGTCGACACGCTCATCGTCGTTCCCAACGACCGTCTGCTCCAGATCGCCGAGCCTGATCTGAGCATCGAAGACGCGTTCAAGATCGCCGACGACGTACTTCTCCAGGGGGTGCAGGGGATCACGGAGCTGATCACGACCGAAGGCGCGATCAACGTCGACTTCGCAGACGTGCGGACGGTGATGAAGGACGCTGGCAGTGCGATCATGGGGATCGGGAAGGCCACCGGCGGTGACGATCGGGCGCTTGAGGCGGCCAAGCGTGCGATCTCCTCCCCGCTGCTCGAAGCATCTATCGATGGCGCTCAGGGGGTGCTGCTGGTGATCGCAGGTTCCAAGAGCCTCGGCCTGTTCGAGGTTGGGGAAGCTGCCGATGTGGTCACCTCTGCCGCCCATCCGGATGCGAACATCATCTTCGGGACGGTGTTGGATGACAGCCTTGAGGATGAGGTGCGGGTCACCGTCGTTGCCACCGGGTTCGACGAGGCGGATGAGGCGACGTTTCCAACTAGCGCCAGACAGCGCCGTCCCGCCCGGCTCGAGACAGCGCACGTGACCAAGGAGGCGCCCGACCGCCGGAAGGCCCGCCAACCTGACCCTGTCGGGCCGGCCCCAACCCAGCCGGAACAGCCCGTCCAGCCTGTGCCTGCCGCCACCGCTGCCCGGCCTGTCCGGGAAGAGCGGCAGCCCGAACCGCAGCCGGCTCTCGGTGGTTGGGGCCGTCAGCGGCAGCGTCCGGTTGATGATGGGGAAGATATGGACGTGCCGAGGTTCCTCCGGTAGGCCCGCTGACGGGACGATGCCAGCCGGGAGGCGGCTGGCATCGTCATATATCGAGGTGTCTACCGGTCAAGGTCATCCAAGGTGTCCCCGCAGTGCACACAAAGCAGTGGAAGGTCGAGCTCGCCGGGTGACACGTCACCGAGGTCACGCAACGTCCCATCTTCGACGAGTAGGTCAGCGGCCTCGTCCGGATCGCCGGGTACCCGGCTGTCGACGACTGGCAGCAGGCAGTCGTCACATACCGGCTCTCCGCCGAGTAGCCATCCTTGCGTCATCGACACTCCTGGTCGCCTCCACCGGTGACCGGGGGATGGGGCGGGGCAACCACCTGACCCCAAAACCTCACCCGTGAAGAGATGGACCGGACGCGATCTGTTCGGACTGGCGGGGGAGGGACACCTCCGCCGGCCGGCCCGCAAAACGGAGACGAACCAGCTCTTCCGACACGGCGGTAACGACCCCTTCGCCGAACAGCGGATGGTCCAACACATCACCCGGCTGCCAGACCCGGTAGGCGGATGGCACCTGCTCCGGTTCGGGGGTGGTCAGTGTCGCGGGTGACACCGGACCCAGGGAGCTGATCGAAACCCCGACCATCCGGACCGGGTGGCCGTCCCACAGCTCCCCGAGCAGGGTGCACGCCCGGCCCGCCAGCGTCCCACCAGCCGCCACCCCGTCCGGGAACGTCCGCTGCCGGGAACGTGTCCGGAACCGGGTGTCACGCAGCTGGACCTCCACCGTGCGACCCGACACCGCCGCCGCCTGGGCGCGCCGTGCGACTTTCCGGCTCAGGGCACACAGCACCGCTGCAGCCACCTCCTGCTCGGCAACGTCGCGAGGTAGGGTCTGGCGGTTACCAATCGATTTGGCGCCCACGCCGGTCACGACCGGACGGGGATCGTCATTCCGGGCAAGGCGGAACAGCGTGTCGGCTTTGTTCGCCCCCAAGTGGGTGGCGAGAAGTGACGGGTCAGCTGCAGCGAGCTCTCCGATCGTCGACACCCCCAGTTCGACAAGTGCAGCTTCTGCTTTCGGGCCGACACCCCACAGGTTGCCGACCGGCAAGTCGGCGAGGAACGGTTCTTCGTCCGGCGGGGAGATGAGCAGCATCCCGTCAGGTTTCGCGGCGGCAGATGCGAGCTTCGCAACAGTTTTGGTTCGCCCCCCACCCACAGAGCAGACCAGGCCGACCTCACGCTGCACCTCCAGCCGCAGTCCGGTGGCGAGCACACGCCAATCGGCGGGATGGTGGGTTACATCGAGGAACGCCTCGTCGAGGGAGACGGGTTCGACAAGGTCGGTGTGACGGCGCAGGATGGCGAACACCTGTGAGGACGCCGCCTCATATGCCGCGAACCGGGGTGGCCGGACGACGAGGTCGGGGCAGGCGCGTCGGGCCATGCCGACCGGTGTCGCTGACCGCACCCCGCGGCTGCGCGCTTCATACGATGCGGCGGCGATCACACCGCGGGGTCCCGGTCCGGCGACCGCAACCGGTCTGCCGGCTAGCGTGGGGTCGTCGCGCTGCTCTACCGACGCGAAGAACGCGTCAAGGTCGAGATGGATGATGCGGGGTGGGGGCATACCTGCCACCGTCCCCGCTCCGGTTCACACCTCAAGAGGTTCGGTCATCGCAGCAGAGATCGCCCGCACCCGCTCGACGCTGAGGGTCCGCCGCTGATTGCCGGTAGTACCCCCAAACACGCCCCACTGTAGTTTCCGGGACAGTGCATACTCCAAACAGGTTTCCCGCACCGGGCAGCGCCGGCAGCGGTCGAGCAGCTCACCTTGCATCCCTTCGTTCAACGGCGCATCGACCGGCATATCGAGGCAGGCAGCCTGTTCCAGCCACGCGGTATCGACCGTCAACCATTCTTCCTGCACGCCACATCCCTCCGTTCGGCAACGCCGGAAAGGTAGGTGGTTCCCTGCAGCTGTTGCGGCGGCGGGAACGCCCCGGACGCGCGCACAGTGCGCGGAGGGGGCCCGGTCAGCGCGGCTGGCGGACATCTGTGCGGAGATCTGGTGCGCGACCTCCCCCAGATAGGGGGCCGACCGGTCGGCGAGAAAACGTTCGGACGGCGGGCGCGGGTCGCACACGCCGGTTACGTTTGGTCGTGTTCGACGGTGAGGACACCTGCCACGTCGCTGAGCTCGTCTGCGGTTGCCGTGAGTTGTGCCCGGTCGGACACGTCGAGGGTCAGGGTGATGTTCGCTGTCCCGTGGGCGGTGGTAGCAGTGGAGATCGCACGTAGGTGCACGTCCAGTTCGGCCAAGCTGGTGGAGACGTCTCGGACGAGGCCGGTGCGGTCGATGGAGACGATTTCGACGGTGGCTTCCAGGGCGCGTGGCGGGCCCGCGTCTTCCCACTCGGCCGGCACGGTCCGGCCCGGGTTGGCGCTTGCGACCGCTGCGAGGTTGGGGCAGTCGGATCGGTGGAGGGTTACGCCGCGTCCGCGGGTGACATACCCGGTGACGTCATCTGGCGGGTGCGGCTGGCAGCAGTCCGCCGGGTGGGTTTCGATGCCGTCTTGCCCGTCGATCAGCACCGGTGGGGTGCGGCTGGCGGTGTCGCGGGTGCGGCTGGTGACCGGGGTTGGGGAGTTGGTGGTGAGGCGTGGGCGGAGCCGTTGGGCGACGCTGCGGGCACTCACCTCCCCGGACCCGACCGCGCGGAGCAGGTCGGAGCCAGTGGCACGTCCGAACTGTTCGCTCACCGCATCAAGGTCTGGCCGGTGGTCTGCAAGCGTCGGTGGTAGCGAGGCGCGCCGCAGTTCGCGGACGAGCTCTTCTTTGCCGCGGGCGAGGGTGCGTTGCCGGCGCTCGCGGTTGAAATACCCTCGGATCTTGGCGCGGGCGTTCTGGCTGGCGACGACGTGCAGCCACTCTTGGGATGGTCCGGCTCCATCGCGGGGGGAGGTGAGGATTTCGACCTGGTCGCCGCTGGCCAGTGGGGTGTCGAGTGCACAGAGTTTGCCATTTACTTTCGCACCGATACAGCGGTGGCCGACTTCGGTGTGGACCGAGTAGGCGAAATCGACCGGTGTGGACCCTGCCGGCAACGACTTGACCGCGCCTGCGGGGGTGAGGACATACACCTCTTCGGTGGCCACTTCGCTGTGGAGGGTGGCGAGGTACTCGTCGGGTGCATCCACGTCGTGTTGCCACCCGGCGAGATGTTCGAGCCATTCGGGGGCCAGAGGCAGCTCTCCGCCACCGTGCTTGTAGGCGTAGTGGGCGGCGACACCCCATTCGGCGGTGTGGTGCATCTCGTGGGTGCGGATCTGCACTTCGATCAGGGCGCCCTGTTCGGTGAGCACCACGGTGTGTAGTGACTGGTAGCGGTTGGGACGTGGGGTGGCGATGTAGTCTTTGAATCGGCCGGGGATGGGGGTCCAGGTGGCATGCAGCATCCCGAGGACCTGGTAACACTGCAGTTCGGTCGCCACCAGGATGCGGACGGCGAGAAGGTCCATGATCTCGTCGAACGGGACGCCTCGGTGGGTCATCTTCCGGTAGACGGACCAGGCATGTTTCGCCCGTCCCTCTACCTGTGGCTGGAGCTGCTGTCCGGACAGCAGCTGTTGCACCTCACTGGTGAACGTGTCGATGGTGGCTGTCCGGTCGGGTGCGGAGCTGGCGATAAGCGCGGTAACTTCCCGGTAGGCGTCAGGTTCGAGGATGGCGAAGCTGCGGTCTTCAAGTTCCCGTTTGTAGGTCTGCATCCCGAGCCGGTGGGCGAGGGGGGCATAGACAGCCAGGGTTTCCGCGGCTTTCTGGCGCTGCTTCGCCGTGGGTAGCGCCGCGATGGTGCGCATGTTGTGCAGCCGGTCGGCGAGTTTGATCACCAGCACCCGCAGGTCGGTCGCCATACTCAGCACGAGTTTGCGCAGGGTGGCTGCAGCTTCGCCGTCGGGGGAGCGGACGTCGTCGGGAAGGTCGAGACGGTCGATCTTGGTCACACCGTCGACGAGGTGGGCAACGTCCGCTCCGAACCGTTTCGTGAGGTCTTCGAGTGGGGTGGCAGTGTCTTCTACGACGTCATGGAGCAGGCCTGCCTGGAGGACGGGGAGCGGCATCCCGAGTTCGGCGAGCAGTTGGGTGACCGCGACGGGATGGAAGATGTAGGGCTCGCCGCTTTTGCGGCGCTGGCCGGCGTGGGCCGTGTCGGCGATCTGGTAGGCGGCGAGGAGCTCCTGTATGTCGGCGGCGGAGAGTTTCGCGACGGTCCGGGCGGTGCGGGTGAGGTGCCCGACCTCTCCAGGCAACTGCTTTGCCGGGTCGAGCATGTGCATCCGGACCAGTGCGCTGCGCACCCGCCCGCCGGCTGCGGCGTTCACCTCACTCATCGCTCACGTCCCCTCCACGCGGTAGCGGGCGAGTGGCGAAGCTGCCTGCTTGCTGCCTGCCGGCCATCGCCAGGTCCGATGTAGTGCGACAGCGAACTGGGCCCAGGGCAGCCAGGGCCTGGTGGTGGTGACGAGGTGGTCGAGGGTTTCCCGGGCGGCGGGGTGCGCTTCGAGCCGGTCGTTCTCCCACGCGTCACGTGCGGTCGTCCAACTGGTTTTCACATCCCGGAAGGCGAGCTGTTGAGCGCGGAGGTCGAGGTGCCCTTGGAGGACGACGCCGTAGGTGTGGTGTTCGACCCACAGAGAGTGGAACGTCAGGTTGTCTCCGGTGATCGCCAGACCGAGTTCTTCGTTTGCGCCGCGCACGGCGGTGCGGGTGGCGTCCAGGTGTCCATCGACCCGGTCGCCGTCGTGCGCACCTTCCATGATGGGGAGGCAGTAGTGCCGTTCGTGGGAGCGTGCGCGGGAGGACCGTTGGGCGAGCACGAAGGTGCTGTCTGCGGTTTCGACGGTGACATGGACACCGAGCGTGCCGGCGAACAGTGGTGTGAGCCCGCCGCGGGCGAGGTGGTCGAGCACAGAGGTGCGGATATGGGGCCGGGCCTGTTCCCAGTAGGTGTTCGCCGCCCGGCGAGTCAGGTAGTCGCGGCGGGACATGCCAAGGGTGAGGATCCCGCGGTCGTGGCTGAACCAGCAGGGCAGCGGACGTTGTTCGTTCCACACACCCAGCTGGCCTGTGGCGCCGCGTTTGAGGAGGGCGATCTCCTGGTTGAGTCCTTCGAGCTCTGTAGGTGACAGCAGCTGCCCGGCCTGCAGGTTCAGCTGCTCGAGGTTGTAGTCCTCCACGATCTCGCTGGCCACCGCAGCGAAACCGGCAGGTTCGTGGGCGAGAAGTGTGACCGCCACCTGGCCGGTGTCATAGCGAGCTCCTGGCTGCGGGGTGGCTGCTGGGCGGGGTGGATCATCCATGTCGGCGACGGTGCCTCACCCCGCCGTTGGCGCACACTTCCGGACCGTTGCCACCGGGGGCAGGTCCGTCACGGTTGCAACCAGCGCAGAGGAGAGGACCAGAATGCGTCGTTCGAAAGAGTCACAGCAGGCACCACACCCCGGCACCTACAGCTTCGTGCGGGCGGTGCAGGGGGAGCTGGCCACCGCCCGTGCTGCCCTTCGCCAGGAGGATGGGTTGCGGCTGTTGGTGAAGATCCATCCCGAGTTCCGCGACGAGCTCAACCGTATCGTTCGTGGTCTTGGCAGTGACGTGTTCGCCACGGATGCGACCTTCAGCGTCGAGCAGAGCACCGATCCTGCTGAGGCGGGCAACACAGCGGCGATGGTGGTGTCCTACACGGTGTTCGTCACGTTGGTCTCGCACTACCGGCTGGTGGTGCTGCGTGCAGATCGGCGGGTGTCGGTGCTCGCCCAGGATCATCCTGATGGTGTGAACCGTGCGCTGGTCCAGCTCTGGTCGGCGCCGCTGCAGGTCACCAACCGGGTTGATGTGCCGGTCGGGAACGCCGGGATGGTGTCGGTCACGACCGCGACCGCTGACCGGTCAGCGATGTTGCGTGTGGAGGCGCTCGGCGATGTGCCGATCCCGCTTGGGAGCCCGGAGATGGCTGAACGGGTGGCAGACACCATCGCCGGCCGCGAGGACGTGGTGATGCCAACACCGGCCGAGTCGGTAACCGCACCCGCAGCTGAGCCTGAGACAGAGCAGGAACGGGAGGAGCGGTTCCGGCGTGTAGGTGCGGAACTGCTCGACTCGATGAATCACGGCTACCAGGCAGCGTCATATGACGACCCGCCAACCCCTCCCGGCGGGCAGCCTCCTGTGGGCGGGCAGCCGATCCCCGGTGGTGCACCCTCGTTCCATTCTGGGTGATGGTACTGCCTGCTCCTGGTCTTCTTCGGCCAGGTAGGCACGGTGCGCGGCGATGATCCCGATACTCGCTGCCGCCGTTGCCGCCTTCCTTGTCGCCTTCGTCCTCACCCCGGCGATCCAGCGGTTCTTCTCTGGGAGGAAACTCGGTCAGGCGATCCGTGAAGACGGACCCAAAGGGCACTGGTCGAAAGCGGGCACCCCGACGATGGGTGGGCTGGCGATCGTCGTGGCGGTCGTTGTCGGCTACAGCGCGGCACGGTTCACCGGGTTGCGGCCCACACCGACAGGGCTGCTCGCCCTCAGCGTGTTCGTAGGGATGGCTGTAGTCGGCGCAGCTGATGACCTGATCAAGCTGCGGGCGAACCGGAACCTGGGCCTGTCGAAGGTGGGGAAACTGGCGGGGCTGGCAGGGGTGGCGGTGGCCTTTGGTGTGCTCGGGGTGACGTTCGCAGCGTTCCCAACGCAGGTCACGTTCCTCGGTGATGGTGTGGGGCCGTCGCTGCCGGTGGTCGCCCTGGTGGCGGTGGTGTTCGTGATGCTCATCAGCTCATCGAACGCGGTGAACCTGACCGACGGGCTCGATGGGCTGGTTGCCGGTTCTGCAGCCTTGGTGTTCGCCGCCTACACCCTCATTGCATTCTGGCAAGCACGTAACCCGGCGCTTTACGGGTTGGAGACCGCCGGGCAGCTTGACGTCGCGGTCCTTGCCGCCGCTGCTTGCGCGGCGGTAACCGGGTTCTTGTGGCACAACGCCCCGCCGGCGACGATCTTTATGGGTGACACCGGCTCGCTGGCCTTGGGTGGGCTGATGGCCGCACTGGCAACCGCGACACGCACCCAGCTGCTGCTGATCATCATCGGTGGGCTCTATGTGCTCGAGACGTTGAGCGTCATCGCCCAGGTCGCGTCGTTCAAGACAACAGGACGGCGGGTGTTGCGGATGGCGCCACTCCATCATCACCTCGAGCTGTCCGGCTGGAAGGAGCCGACCGTGATCATCCGACTATGGGTCGTTGCCGCCGTCTGCATCACCCTCGGACTAGGGGTGTTTTACGCGGACTTCCTCGCACGTGGTGGTGTTGGATGAGACTGCGCCGTCTGCCGCTGCTGTTGCGCCCGATCTGGCCCGTTTCCGCAGCGTTCAGGCGGAAAGGCGTGGGCAGAAAGCGTGACCTGCAACCAAATGTTGTGGTGGTCACGTTCGAGGCTCTCGTGGCCTCTCGCGGCAGGTCGCGTTGGTGAACCTTCCGCGTAGCCACGTCGAGTCATTGGCGATGCTCTCCGAAGACCGAGTGCGACCCCGGCTACCAGCCACGGCAGCCACCGTGCTCGCCGGAAGGGTCATGAGCCCCCGGCGGCACGGTCAGTCACCCTTCCCCTCCAGCAGCCGCGCCCGCCGGTCGAGCTCCGCACCGGTAGGTCGCCGCCCGGGACCGAAGATCAGCAGCGCCAGCCCGGCAAGCCACAGCCCGAAAGCCGCCACCCCGACGTCCGCCAACAGGATCAACGCGTTCCCCGAGGTGACGAGCAGGATCGCAACACCGATCCAGCGGCGCTGGCTGGGAGCCGGGGCACGCGACGGCCACGGCCACAACGGCGCCGAGCGGAAGGTCTCAAGCACGACCAGCATCGACAGCACAGGACTGGCCAGGGCCAACACCAGCATCCAGTCCATAGATTCCCCCACCGCAGGCATCACCCTACCCAGGGTGCTCAGACCGCGCGGACATGCAACTGCCCCCGAACCGGCAGGCACCGCAAGCAACTCACCCGGCGGGCCCGACGTGATCGCAGAAGGGCGCGCAGCGGCCACATCTTGTGGTGAGCACGCTTTCTGCCCACCCCATCAGGCGGAATCAGTGTGGTTGGACCTCGCCGTGGTGACCGGGCAGCCGAGGAGGGTTCCAAGGTGTGCGGGGTCTACCGGTTGGAGGTGGGGCTGGTAGGAGCAGGGCCTGCAGTAGGGGTGCACTTGTCGCCAGGGGTCTGAGGGCCGGTGCTGGATCGCGACCAGGGCGGCGGTGCCAGGTGTGGTTCGTTGTTCACAGCGCACACAGCGTGGGGGGAATCGGACTGACAGCAGCTGCTGGAACTGAGCGCGGTAGCCCACTGCCTGCTGTGTGGTGCCGTGTTCGACAACCCGTCCCCAGAGAGCGCAGCGTGCCGTTGGTGCATACGGTGGGGCTGGCTGTGGTGTGCGGTTCGCGTGGAAGCCGCAGCGGCCGTGGGTGCAGGGGGCGGCACCGGCTGGTTCGCACCGGCAGTGCGCCTCACTGACCGTCTCGTAGGTGTCCCCGGTGAAGTAGCTGCGGGCACGCGCACTGGTGCTGTCCGGGGCGATGACGACGGTGAGGGTTTTGGTGACTTCCAGGGGTGCGGCGATCGGTTCTGTGTCCATATCGTGGAGTGTGCACAGCATGTGTGGATGTCGAGCAGCTCCTTGAATACCTGCCGGCTGGGGCACGGTGCGCGTTGGAGGTGCTTATGGGTGTTGTCGGAGAGCAGGCTGAACCGGTTCGGCGAGTGTTGGACGTGCCAGCACCGGTAGAGGAACCCGCACCGGTGGAAGAACCGTCCAGGGAGCCGGCCACACACATGCTCGCCTGACCTGACCTGCTGGTGCACAGTGCCTGTCAGGAGGTGCGATGGACCAGCAGGGGACCCTGGGGACCGGCAGCGAGATGCAGGCCGCGCTTCGGACGACGGTGGGGATGCTGACTGCACGGTTCGAGGGGCTGGAGTCCGAGCAGCGGGCGTTGCTGCGCGAGTGGCAGCTGGCTACAGACGGGGAACGGGACCCGTCGGTGCTGTTGGCGGTGCTCTGGTCGATAACGGCAACGCTGCTGATCGACACGTCGCAAGCGTGCGGGTTCGCTACGACGAGTTTCGAGCTGCTGGCACCTGCCCCGATGCACGACGACGTCCACCTGGTGCTCCGTCACCGGTTGCAGCTGACGGTGGGCCGCCCTGCTGAAGACGGGGGTCGTGACATTTTGGAGCTGGCGAACCGCTATGGGGTGGCTCGTGTCGCCTCGCTGGTGGTGGACGATCTTGCCCGGCTGGTGGCGGTCACCGCCGCGGTCACTGGGCGGGGGGTGTCTGAGCAGCTGCAGCTGCTTGGCCAGTCCGAGCTTAGCTGACCTGGTCAGAAGCGGACCGGGGGGCCTGCCGCCAGTTCCTCAAGCCACCGATCTGCCTCGGTCCGGCGAAGTTCGAGCTGTTCGAGGGTGGCGTTTCGAACCCCGGTCAGGTGTGTGCGACGGTTCAGTTCCCGGTTGATTGTTCGGGCCGGTAGTGCAAGGGTGTCTGCCAGTTCCCGCACCAGCTCCTGGGTCGCCGACCGCAGCTGTCGGCTTCGGATGCTGCGGGTCGGTCCGTTGCCGACTTCGGTGGTGGTGGTCTGGGTGGTGAGTGTTGGTAGTTCGATCTCGATGCCGGGAGCTGCCGGTCGTGGTGACTGCAGGTGGAGGACGGCAAGTTCGGCGCTGTCTGCGGCGGTCGATCGCACCGGCTGATACTGGCCGCCTGCGGGCAGCTGCAGCTGTTCTGCGCGGCGGAGCTGCTGGGTTTCGGGGAGAGGTTCCACACCGTTCTGGTTGGGGATTTCGTGTGCGGTGAGCTGGTGGGTGACAGTGCGGTGCAGCCGGTCTGCGTGTGCGGCGAGCCGCGGGTCTGCGGGTAGGTAGACGACGGCGGGGGTGGTGTCTCCGGTCGACCGGACGACTCGGCCCACTGCTTGCCGGAAGTACAGTTCGGTGGTGGTTGTGGTGGCATAGACCGCGACCCGGAGCCGGGGGATATCGACCCCTTCGGACACCATCCGGACGGCGACGAGCCACCGGCTGGTGCTGTGGGCGAACTGTTCGATGCGGTGGTGTGCGCCCGGGTCGTCTGACAGCGCGAGGGTGGCCGGTGTTCCGCTGCGTTCCTGGAGCATTCGGGCGGTCTGGCGGGCGTGGTCCTGGTCGTGGCAGATGACCAGGCCGCCGGCGTCGTGGTGTGTGAACCGCAGCTGGTCGAGTGTGCTCGCGGCGTGGGAGAGGACGTGTGGGAGCCACTGTCCGGTGGGGGAGACGGCGGTGCGGAGACGTTGGTTCATCGCGTCGAGGGGGAGATCGTCGGTGAAGGTGGCACCCATCTGGTCGCCGCGGGCGCTGATCCACTCCATCTCTCCGTCGAACAGGGGGAACTGGACTGGACGGACGACCTGATCGGCGAGTGCGTCCTGGTAGTTGTAGATGTAGTCGGCTCGGGCTTGCCCGTTCTGGTAGGTGAGGAACGGGATGGGGTTGTCGTCGCTGCGGAACGGGGTGCCTGACAGGGCGAGTTTGTGGGGGCTGGCGGCGAATGCGGCGGCGAGGGCCTCTCCCCAGGTGAGGGTGGCGCCGGCATGGTGGAGCTCGTCGAGGATGACGAATGCGCGGGGGGCGGCGGGGGCGAACGGGTGGGGGTTGGCTGCTACCTGCTGGTAGGTAGTTACAAGGCCGTGCACGTCGGCTGGGAGCGGCCCGTCGGCGGGGCTCCACTGGTCGAGGAGGGTGATGCCGAGCCGGGCTGCGGCTACGGCCCACTGGTGCCGGAGGTGGGCGGTGGGGGCGACGACGACGAGGCGGTGGTCGGGGTTGTCGGCGAGGTGGTGAGCGGCGGTGACGAGGGCGAACGTGGTTTTCCCCGCGCCGGGGGTGGCAACCGCGAGGAATGTGTCCCCCAGGTGTGTCTGGTGCTGTTCGAAGGCTTGCTGTTGCCAGTGGCGAAGGGTGAGTGTGGCCATGAGAACCTCCAGGTGTGCGCCGATGGTGCGGCACCTCTGGGTGTGGCGACTGGTTGTGCAGTCACTGCACGCGTTGGTGTCACCGTGGGAGGACGGTGCCGGGGTGGCGGAGGGTGGCGTCCGGGCAGGGCGGGGGTGTGGTGTGCCGGCGTGTGAGGTCGTCGGCGTCTGTGGCGAGCAGCCAGTGCTGTGGGCAGGTGGGGTGCGGTTTGGTGTGGGTGAACCCGTGGTCGGTGGGGTTGGTGGCCGCGGCAAGCGCCTCCTCAGAGACGGCGCCGACGGGTGTGGGTGGCAGCCCGACCGTGGGGTGGTTGTGACCGGTGGTGGCGAGTGGCTGGCCGGCGGCGAGTTGGTGGTGGAGCACTTCCGCGATCTGGCGCTGCTGGTTGGGGGTGACATGCTGGTCGAGGAGGCTGGCGAGGATGATTAGGTCGTAGTGCCGCTGCCCTGCTGCCGCACGGGTTTGGAGCGCTTGCCTGTCGAGTGCGGCGACACGGGTGCCGGTTACGCCTGCAAGCTGTTGCAGGTTGGCATGCGGGGTGTTGTCGGGTCGGAGCTGGTGGGTCCCGGCAGGGAACAGCCCTTCATAGACCTGCAGGGTGCCGTGTGGAAGTTCAGCCGGTTGCGGCCACCAGTAAGGGGGCGTTAGCGGGTTCTCCGGGTCGGGAGGTGTGGTGAGAGCCTGTTGGTGGGTGCCGGCAGGATGGCTGGTCTGCACATCGAGTTGTGCGAGTAGGGCGGTCATCGTGCTGCCACGTTCGATGGTGACAGCGGGGCTTTCTGGGGTGATGGGCCCTGCAGCAAGCAACGCGAGCGCTTCGTCGGCGGACAGGCCGGTGGCCAGCTGGTAGGTGCCTGCCTGTACGGTGTCGGCGACACCTTGGCTGCGGGCAACGAGGCGGAACGCGAAGGCGTTGCGGATGACATCAGATGTTTCGAGCTGTTCGGCGATCGTCCGTCCGCTCGCACCTTCTGGGATGGTGACGCGGGTGGGGATGCCGCCCGGGTAGGCGGATGTCTGGTAGCTGGCCCACACCGCGGCGCCGGTTCCGCCGAGGAGGACGGCGAGCAGGAGGGTGAGCGCGACGGTTCGGCGTGTGGGGCTGGACAGCATCGGGCCTCCTTGAGATGCCTGGTGGATGGTCCCCTCCTGCGGGTGTCCGGCCACCACCCGCCGGCGACGCCGGCAGGTGGGGCGGCTGGGCGTGCCGCGGCTCCGGTTCTGCAGTGGGGTGCGCCACGTTCCTGAACGGTTTAGGGCGTGTGGACAGTTGTCAGGTGCCGCTTTGCGTGGAGATGATGTGCAGTTGCACCGCCATACCATTGCGCAGTTGCATCCGGAATTCCGCGATCCCTCATGTGTCCGTGGCTGCGGAGAGGGAGGTCGAAGTCCGCGCAACAGCGAACGCTGCCCGGGATCCGAGAGTTCGGCAAACCAGTGAGATACCGGAAGTGTCGTTGCACCTCACGCTGCCTCTATCGGCGCCACAGCAAGGCTCGCTCGCTCATCTGCATGGCGGTGCCTTGTG
>LFIK01002677.1_pt1 | contig 14416 bp, 15 predicted proteins | sample 643401 | NCBI WGS metagenome assembly LFIK01 (sample SAMN03777447, study PRJNA286221) | soda lake metagenome | biome: soda lake; feature: Kulunda steppe; material: water; isolation source: sample T5-Br brine of Lake Tanatar-5 | place: Russia: Kulunda steppe | collected 2010-07 | reverse complement strand
TCATATGATAAAGCAGTTGCACCCTGACAACCCTGGATCATATGATAAAGCAGTTGCACCCTGACAACCCTGGATCATATGATAAAGCAGTTGCACCCTGACAACCCTGGATCACATGATAAAGCAGTGATGCCCTGTTGCACCCTGACAACCCTGGATCACATGATAAATCATTGAGGTGCTCCTCAATTTTTGCAGATTGACACAATTGTGGAGATTGTGGAGACCATTGAGGATGCTGCGTAATTGTCACAACACAAGTCAACATGATCCTGCAGAGCTTAGGTGGAGTCTTAATTCAAGGCTTGAGCAGAACCGCATATGATATGCCAGAAAAACAAAAAGCTCTTTGTTGAACCTGCCTCCTTGCCTTTGGCATGATTCCTCTTCTTCAATTACACTAGCAACATAATATTTTCGCCATCATAATGTTCCCCTCTTTTTATTGCGCAATTATGCTTTTTGCCTGGCAGCTCAAAAGCTGTGTTTGAGGCTTTATTTGGGTGCCCAGGATCAGAGACATAAGCAGGAGCAGTGTCCGTTGGAGCAAGAGGTGTGAATTCAAGTTGTTTTGCTCTCTGCCTTGGGTTGCAGGCCTTGCTATCTTCATTCCTTCGTCATGCCTTCATGCCTGGATGCATGTCATAAAATGCCTCATGTTGAGTATGTGCAGGACCCACAATCATGGCTTTGGCATATATTTAGGTATTGCAAGAAGGCCTACAGTCAAATCGACTGACTGCTAGCTTTGGCATATGAGAGATAATGTTCGAGTTTACACATAAAATAGTTTGCCATCAACATTTCCCAATATGTCTGCATGTCCGTAAGCTTTGAAAGCCGCAGCATTGGAATGATCTTTTAAAGTGCCAAGCTGTGAAACTTTTTGAATACTACTTAATACTTCATTCAAGGGTTGCCGTGTTCCACGTAGATTGTGTCCATGTACGCACTTGTTTGGCCATGGTGGCTTCTGGCAACAACAATTGCCATACCTGGCATGAAGTGTTTGCACGATTTTCAACCAATAATAATCTTACATGCTATTTGCTCAGTGCGCTGCTTGATATTCACCTGTGGCTGCCACATGCTTGAGTATGTAATGTTCCTTTTTGATCAGCATATGCTTGCCAAAATAGCAGCTATGTGTTCTAGGACAGGGGCCTCTAAACACAATGCATACTGTGGTATACAGGAAAGATACTATTAAGAACATTGAGTAACATCAATATGTGAAACAGTCTGAAGCAAAAGGGCATGGTGTTCAAGTGAAACTTGTTAGCATGTGTGAAGGACTGGCTTACTAGTTCAGCTTATAATTTCCCAAGGCCCCACCAAATCTAGCCCACAGCACAGCGCTCTTTGTCAGCACCATCGACAACCTGCTGCCAAAGGTAGCCTGCTAACTATCCTCTGTGAGTGGTTGAACCCATTATCAGCCATTACATTATGGAGCCTCCCAGAAATCTTTGTCTTGATCCTCTTAAAGCTACCAAGCTTGCTATCTATGAAGCTCCACGCACGTTTGGCCCAGTGTAGGTCATAACTTAAGTCACACAGCTGAAACCTCAGCAGCAAAGGCCTGCAACCCGAACCAAATCTCGAGTGGCGCTCATATCAGTAGAAATGTAGTGTCTGAAAGCCAGAGTTTTTTGGTGAAAAGCAGAACTCGAGAGACAAACCAGGAGATGCCAACAGGGAAAAGTTCACGGAAGATTAGGTTCTTCATGCAAGGCGAGCCTACAAGTTTGCAAGGGGCAGGACGAAGGAAGAGACCTCTGCAGAGATTGCTTTGGCCCAGGATGCATATAAACTCCAAGTTGCTCTTAACAAAACTTATGTCACCTCTAGAGGTTTCATCACCAAGGCAAATGGAAAGGAGGACTGCCAGTCACCTTCTCGATTTCCATTGGAAAGGAAGGAAAGGAAAGGTTTCAAGGCTGTATCCGCCGAACGAGGGCAGCTTAGCCGGTTGTGGCCTCCAGTGAGGTACGAACCCCGAACCCACAGGTTGCGAGGGAGGATAATCGACTCTCCATCGCAGGTGCCCCGCCGCCTGCTCGACTATCCGGAGTGTCACCTTCTCAAATTCCATTGACTCGTTCTGTTTTTGTCTCATTGTCATGCCAAATCACCATCATAAAATTCATGGTGGAGGGGGCTTATGGTGCTGAGGTTCTCGTTGGCCCCTTTTTCTTCCTTGATCTAGGAAATTTTCTTCCAAATCTACTGAGTGTTGCTTAGTGGTCTGCAATGATGTGTTTTGGTGCAAATTGGCCACTTTGGTCATAAAGACCTGTTTTGTGCTCCTTGGGCCATGCATGCGTACAATAAAAGACAGCTTCCACCACTGGCAGCTTCTTAACTTTGTACCTCCGATCCCAGGGCACTTTCTGCCAAACATTTTAAGATATGTAAGCCCTGGAAAAACTTTAATAAAAGGTACAGCTGTAGGGGCCCGGGAAAGCTTCGGAAAAGGACTCTCCCCCCAAATAGTAATGTCCCCCCCCCCCTCCCTTGAATGGGCAACCATATTACACAACTTGATTCACTGCATAGAGTGAAATTATGGGAGCTATCCTATCTTTAGGAAGTCCAAAAGTGAGTTATGAAGTTGCATTGCGAATTGCCTGAGCCACCATAAAAATTGAGAGCAAGGTTCATAATGATGTACCACTGGCCCAGTGGCATGCAAACTTACCATGATAATGGTGTGGATTTCAAGCCAACTTTTACAGTTTTGATTCGGTGTCTGAAATCCAACATTTCATTATTTATCTTATTCTAGCAACTCTCTCTCCTGTAACAGCCTAAATGTCGAGGTGCTCCGGTAACAACAGTACAGAGTTCCTTGTGAGCTCAGAATCTGCACCGAATGTAACTGGCATTGTGTGCAAGATGAGAAGCATGTACTTTTACACTGCCCAAGTGCAGACTTGGCAGAATTGCGCATCAAGCACCACCACCTTTTCTGCACCCTCTTTAGCGGCCCAAGCAGGCTTAGAGACGGTGCTAGCCAAGCGGACGCCAAAGGCCTGGCCTTGTTTGTGCATGAGTGCATGGTATTGCTGTTCCTAGGTTTCAAAACACTACCATGCTTGTTTGAAGCTGGTTTTGGTTGCAGGCCTGTTTGGCTTCAGCTAATCTGCCCTCGTTCCAGAGCAGTATTCTATCTTAGGCACTATTCCTTAGGCATCAGTGACCTACCGCTGAGAATTATGGATTGGAAAAATGCAAGCACTCCAGCTCCTCAATGAGACCTTGGAATATTGTTATATGGATCAAAGAAGCACAACACATGCTGTTTAAAAGGAACCCAAGGTGGTACGAAGCCTTGACTAATGCCGTACAAAGTTATCAAAATACCTGTCAAAATACCAAGACATTTAAGAAAAACGCCATGACTCAGCTTTCACAAAGAAGCCTAGACCTACTGCTACAGCCACTAACCCCACAGCACTCACAAACACTAATCTGAGACTGAAGTGCACTCACACTGCCACAGACAGTGCCTGTTCTCTATCTCAGACGTGTCACGCCAGATTTATGCAGTGCCAGAATTATGCTGCATTGTGACCCGGAGGTCGGTTGAGTCAGTTGGAGGACTACTTGATCCCATTGTCAGTCCAGCTACAGCTGTATATGAGCACGTCAAAGACGGATTTGCAGTAATACCTTGTTTGCTCCTAGCGACCTTGTAATATGTATGCCAGGGAGTAGACCCCTCTAGCCCTGGGGGGGGGCAGCGCCCAGTCCAGTCCAGTCCAGTCCAATCCACCATCCAGTGTGAGTGCCTCCAACAGTAGCTGCATGCAGTGCTGACCTTGCCTATTTGCAGGCTGAAGCGAGAGAGAAAATGTGTAGGGAAGTATAAGGGTATCAGAGGCTCCTCAGTCTCATCGCAGACAACCTGTTGTCTGGTTGGTGTACACTGTCGCTGTCTGCAGCCAGTCCACACGCCACATTATTTATGGTCATGCCACGAGTCTATTTGGTGTGCAGCAGTCTCTCAGCGTGACAGACACATAAACAAGTCAGATATCCTGAATTACATAATAAGCACGCATATGTCAAACTCTTGGATCAAATCGTCTCCATGATCAGCGAATCGGACACTCCTTTACACTTTCTGAAGTAAACTCCACACTGGTGAGATTGGAAACGGGTTTGCAGATGCCATGGCAAGATATAATGCTCTCCATAACTAAGGGCATAACGTTGCATTCCTCCCACCCTCACCCGACGTCTATCCTTCCACCCATGTATACTGGCTCGCACAAGAAGAGAAAGAGACTTGTCACCCTACCACTAGAACCTTGCTCCGCTACAAAACATAGAAACAAAAGAAAAACTGAAAGCTCACATGAGCAAGCGTCACAGACTTGGAGATGCTAATACAGACACATTTTCTACGTTTTGGATGCTTACATCAGTGAACCTTACAACTAGCAAATCGTTTTGGAACAAAAAGAATAAATGTATCACAGAAAAGGAATGTCATGAAATCCATAACGAGCATGCTCTACACTTAGAAACTGGCCCACTTCTATGGCAGAGACACTATTTTATCTTGCCTGTTGTGTCACCAGCCAGACAGCCAAATCCATATGCTTTATGGCTGTCAGAATGCTTCAATTCAAAGCACAGTGACTGAGAGACAAAAATTGCTTCTAGGCTTATCATCAAATCCTTGAGCAAAGGTGGATTTGAAGGAAAACATTGTGTTCACAAACAGTGAAGCCCGGATGGCTCAACAAAGTCGGCCAGTGGTCTTGCCGGCACATCTAGCCAACACTACTTTACCCAAATGGCTCCTACCAAACCTTACAGCAGATGGACTTCGATCTTGCTCTAGACCAGATGCGATTTGTACACTGCCAGGTAGAAGACAGAATGGCTGTCACGCCAAATCACCGTCATTGGTGAATTACCATCTCAGATACACAAGCCAAGTGTAGGCTTTTGGCATGTCCAGAGTGCAAAATCCATGCATCAAGGGACATCAAACTGGTACGGCCACAACCATTCACTTCGCCAGAACGCTAGGGTACTGCATGATGCTGCTGCCACCCATCCATGCCCTCAGTCGCCGCACGCCTTCTGCCGACTCAGACCATCACCAGATTCGTGTTACATGGGGAAACGAAGAGGTGCACTCGCCCAGCCACAGGAAAGGCCAAACCCAGGGGCGTCAGGGGATTTAAAAGAGAGCAAAACTAAGAAAACACCTCAAACATAACCCCCACCAACTAACTCAGGCATTCTGACTTCGATTCTTCGCTGACTACAATTCATCATGACATGGCCACCAAGATGACATTCAGACTTTACACCCTCCTCGCTGGGATGTGCACCTTGTTGAAGTTAAATATTGTGATGACACGACTAGAGCAACAACTAACAAGAGCAACAGGATAGCACATTGGATTGAAACACGCCCTTGCGTGGCCATGCCACAAAGTGAGCCTACATACCATCCTCATTGGAATGATGGGGACCATCTATGAATGTCATACTGTGCTACAGCCCGTCATGCTGTGCTGCAGCTACCGGGTAGCACTACTACCCCTCAGTAAGCTTGGCCTTGACCGGTATTAACTAAAAAGCCTTACACTTTACCTGAAAATCTATTCAAAATGCGACAAAAACCAAAGTAGAAGGTTGAAAAAAAATTCAGACAGGGCACATGGCTCTTTTCAAAATCCTCCTGACCCCCACTAACGATCCTCTTCAAGAGGTTCATGAAGTTCATAATTTGATTGTTGGTTTTTGCCTGGTCCTTGCACCAGATGTTAACCTCCTCCTTAATTCACGCAAACAGGGGTTTCCCTGTTGGTGTAATGCTTCCTTTTCTTCTAATTTGCCCTCATATGGCAGGCACAGCTATGTAATCTAGCTTAACCTTATTCTAGCATAAAACAACTTTCCAAGTTCCATCACGGTACTTATGGTAAGGAGCGTGAGCCCAGTGTAGCAACAGACAGGCAGTCCAGAGAAGAACAACACTGTGTTATGGTGACCATCTTGCTACACTATGATAGTGCGGGGCAGGTAGATAATGCAAGGGAAATTTACATTTTTTACGGTGATGATCTAAGTCTTTTGTAGGACATGCTAAAAAAACGATAAAGAATAAAAGGACGATTATTCCATTACAATCCTCCAGCGCTCAAGAGTACTATAGCATACTGCCAAGGTATGAGTGGATGCCCTCTTGAGAGGTCTCCATGATAATTACAGTACACTTCATGAACACGCCATGGCCAGTGGCCAGCCTTGTCCTCTTACAAGGTGAGAAGCATACAAAGAGGTCTTTTCCGCATACAACCCTACACTCCAAGGTTACTCTCCTGTGCTCCACAAAGCTGAATACCCGCTGCCTGCATTTCCCTGTCTACCTATCCTGAAAGTCCTTTGCTAGTACAGACCAAGGAGGAGACACCACGCACAACACATGCAGGGATTTTTGCTGCACGTCAGGGAGTCGCGCATCATCGCCGAGCAAAGCTGGCGGACAGAGCTGCGAAGCAGACAAGTACACAGGATTTAAGTTTTAGCTGTGCAACTGAAGGTGCAAAGGATCAGCTAAAGCAATTCAGCCTCACGCCGCAAGCCTGTGGTCAAAAGCTTGCATGCAGGACTTTCAGATCAGAAGTGTTGCCAAGCAAGGAGCAGCTCACCCTCTCTTACCTCTCTGAGCTTTCTCTAAGCTCTCGAGAAGGGCGGCATGACAATCACTGGCATAGCTTAACTTGAAAAATTGGCATCTGATTCAGGATGCCCGCCCTCTCGCCCCCCCTCTCTGAAATAACAGTGGGGGGCTGCATCCCTCTATTTCTAGCTCAGAAGCACTAAACAAAGGGCCCCTGCATAAGTGTGGTGCTGCACCAGCGCAGGTGCTGGGCCATTGGGCCAGTAAGAGTTTAAACAGCTCTCCAATTGCCAAGTGTCCACTTTGCTCAATGTAGAAGAATGATACATATACTCATCAAACGAGTTCTTTTCACAGCCAAAGTGTGGTGGCAATGCTCAGGTGCATCGATTGGCTCGTCTGACTCCAATCCAAGCCTCAACGAGGCTCAACCCCCCTAATCCTTCAGGTCCGACTCATCCAGAGCTTCCAAACCTGTCTGCTGAGCTTTTGGTCATGCAGTGTGCGCAACAGCTCATTGGCCTGCTGCTCCACTTGCAGCCTGACCAAACACTTGGAGGAACGGCGGTGTGGTCACACTCCTCGTCTTAGTCTCTTGACCCGACCACCCCTTGCACTGCTCTCAATCCTAACAGTACCCAGGCATGCCCAGTGGGCAAGCGGATTGTTAGGGAGGCGTGCAGTGCAAGGCAAGCGCGTCACATGTCAACACGCCCAGTGAGATGCACTTGCGTTGCGCAATGTGCACTTTGAATCACCCTCTGCTGCCACCCTCCCACCTCCACAGCAGCCGCACACCCAGGCCCCCCCAGCCAGATGCATGCCGCACACAAGGCTGGCATGCCACACAAGTCACCCTGGTATGCCACACGAGTCACCCTGGCATGCCACACGAGTCACCCTCTGCGCCACTCACATCCGTAGTTCAGGTCCAGGCTCCCCCGGCCTGAGGCTGCGCCCTCCATGGGCTTTATGTACAGATCGCCGTAGCTGCCGGGTGCCAGCGCGACGCCGTCCTCGTCCAAGTACCCAGCTGCAAGTAGTGCAGCCACGTGGGGGGAAGGAGTCACGAGTGGAGGAGTCAAGAGGGCATCAAGAGGGGCGTCTGTGCTCACCCTTTTCCGACACATTGCCATTGGGGAAGGAGGGACAGGAGGGAGGGTCAGGGTGGCAGCCATGCATGCACATGCTTTGTACTGATGCCTCGTCGGGGGAGCTGATGCCTTGTGGCGGGTATTGACGCCTTATCTGAACCAGATGGACCATGCTGCCGGCTCAGCGCAGCTTGCAATGAGCTCGTCAGCCGCAAGTTTGTGTTTATCTTGAATGCCCGTTACCTTTGCCCTAGGGCAGTGCACAGTCTGCAATCATTGAATGGAAAATCATTCAGCATCGTTCTGGTGTGAACCAGGCGCGGACAATGGCCCACATCATTGTGTTCCCTTCACTGACACAGGGAGTGCTTTACTGCCTGCGTGATTCACTGACACAGGGAGTGCTTTACTGCCTGCGTAATTCACTGACACAGGGAGTGCTTTACTGCCCTGCGTGATTGTGATTGTTCACTTTATTCTCCAATGTACACCAGGTCTGGACAATGGCCCACAACGAGCTCCGTCAGCAGCAGATGCGTGCCAGGGAGGTAGCTGTGCATGCCCCAACTCTCCTCATGAGAGGCTTGGTTCTTCCGCAGCCTGGCACAGGCAAAGGCAGCAAGGCGCCTGGCGCTGCCAACCTAGCCATGCAGACCATGCACACTGGGCCAAAAGCTTGTGGCTCCAACAGGGGCGGGGCATGCACAACTGGATGAGGTGGCGCGCACAGCCAAGTAGGCGTGGCATGCACAATTGCATGGACTGAGCACAGCCAAGTAGGCATGACATGCACAATTGCATGGACTGAGCACAGCCAAGTAGGCATGGCATGCGCAGTTACATGTGGACGGAGCCTGTGCAATCTGGACATGGCATGCGCAGTTACATGTGGACTGAGCCCGTGCAATTTGGACATGGCATGCGCAGTTACATGTGGACTGAGCCCCTGCAAATCAGACATAGCATGCGCAATTGCATGTGGACTGAGCCCGTGCAAATTGGACATGGCATGCGCAGTTACATGCGGACTGAGCCCCTGCAAATCAGACATAGCATGCGCAGTTACATGTGGACTAAGCACATGCAAATTGGACATGGAATGCGCAGTTACATGTGGACTGAGCGCGTGCGAATCAGACATGGCATGCGCAGTTACATGTGGACTGAGCCTGTGCAGACTGGACATGGCATGCACAGTTACATGTGGACGGAGCCCATGCTACCCACTATCACAGCTGTCAGTGTGCGCGGTTGCGCAGGGGCTTCAGGCAGCACCCGCGAGAATGGAACCTTATGCACCTCCAGGACCATGAAACCTGGACCCTGGGCAACCTCAGGCAAAGGGTTTCCATCTTTTTTTCCTTGGGTGAACAAAAAACGTCCAATACTTACCAAGCAGGGAGGTCTTGCTATCGTGCTGCTTCTGGATGCCCGTGCCATACTTGTCCACGGTGATGACTACACGAGCACATATATCAGACGTGTGTGGTGTGTGCTTAAATATGATGCAACATTATGCTACCTCAAATCAGGGATCTTGAAGCGACTTGTCAAGGCCCAGATTGCCCTGCAACTGTGTGAGGACTGTGCAGTTCATGTCATGGATCATCCTAAGGTGAACACACATTAATGCAGGCATTGACAGAGGAGAGAGAGTTGGAGACAGGGAGAAGGGAGACAAAGAGAAAGACAGGGAGCGAAGAAAGCCACTAGCGCGGGAAAGGTTGGCAGAGGACAAGTACACTGCGCTGATACACCTTCGTAGCAGATAAGTGTGCAGCAGGGCCACCAACCAGCCTGACACAGTTGTTGGTTGAGGTCTTTCATGGAACACCAATGCATCGAATTTGAATTATTTTTAAGATGGGACCATTCGTATGAGGGATTACCTCAAAAACAGGTACATGCAGCTCTTACCTTTCTTGCCTCAGCAGCATTTATCACAAATGCTGCATGCCCACAGAGGCCACAGGTACTATTCAAGCTCCTCATTAATGTGTTGCACACACATCACACAGCGCACCTACCCTTCGCATACACAAAATGTAGCTGACCCACCCTTTGCATACACAAAATGCAGCTGACCCACCCTTTGCATACACAAAATGTAGCTGACCCACCCTTCACACAGAAGTCCTCGTGGATGCGCTGCACGCACACAATGTAGCTGCAGGGCTTGACCATGCCAGACTGCGCGACCAGGCTGACGGCGTCCTCCAGAATCTGAGGGCACAAGCACGCGTGTTTGCCATGGTCTCAGGGCACAAGCACACGTGTTCACAACGGTCTCAGGGCACAAGCACGCGTGTTTGCATTGGTCAGGGCACAAGCACGCGCCCCTCTCCAGAGCCTCAGGGCACAAGCAAGCGCATACATGAGTATGCTTGTGCCAGGCGCCGGCACACGGAGGCACAGCTCAGCACGACTCAGCACTCAATGGAGCTCAACGACTCAGCTCAGTGCAGTCAGGGCTCCTCGTCGGTGTCCGCTGGCACATGTGCGCAGGCTGCGCTTATCTACACGCACCACTCAACTGCTGCACAGAGGTGCAGCATGTGAAAGGATGCCTATGAAGCCCCCAGAGCCAGAGCACGCCACAACACACGCATCCGCAAGTGAGCACTGCCAGCCTGCCTGCCTACTTGCTTGCCTGCCAGGAGAGCCCTTCAGAAAGGCGCTCATTTGTATGCAGGAACATGAACGCACGCACAAACAAGCCCTTGCAGCAAGCTTTGTGCATCAGAGCAGTTATGCTTGTGGGGAATCGCAGTCAGCAATTGCAGAAGTACCTTGCGCAGGAGCGTCAATTGATATGCACGAGCAAGCAAACAAGAGTAGGGTAAGAGAAGTAGAATGGGTCCAGGTGTGGCTTGCAAAGAGCACATCGATGGATATGCACGAACAAGCGAAAAATAGCAGGGTAAGAGAAGTAGAATGGGTCCAGGTGTGGCTTGTACAAGAGCATGTCAATGAATATGCACGAGCAAGCAGACAAGAGTGGGGTAAGAGAAGTAGAATGGGTTTTTGTGTGGCTTGTACGAGAGCATGTCAATGAATATGCACGAGCAAGCAAACAAGAGTAGGGTAAGAGTTGCAGAATGGGTCCAGGTGCGGCTTGTACAAGAGAACACTCTTATCTACACCAGACACTTCCCCTCACATTGCGCATGCGCGCACGTACAATTGAGCTTGCCAGCACATTTAAATTTGCCTTCAAGCTCGTGCATGTGACAGCGACCTGTCGCTGGAACCGGTGTGCATCACCTGGTCGCCATGTGTGGAGGGAGCAGCTAACATGGGAAGCAGCCCGCGGACCAGGCAGCACTGGCGGGCGAATGAAAGTCCCTGCGCGTGTGTGAGGGCAAGGCGCTAGGCTCATCAAGCCTCTCCCATTTTGCAAGCACAAGACAATTGAGGCTCAGACAAAAATGGGCCGCCTCACTGTCTTCTGACGGAGCGTCAGCAGGCGGCCCTCCACCCCAGGGAAGTTTTGGCGAGGACTGTACGCCCTATTTTGCAGGCACTTCTCTGCTTGCTTCAATTTGCAGGCCCAAGGCAGTTCCAAGCCGACCCAAGCAAGCAGGCTCAGCGTGTCCAGCAGAAAGCAGAGGGCACACAAGGCTCGAAGGCAGGCAGGCGCCCGGGAACACGCCGCCTTTCGCCCAAAGACAGGGCACCGCCCTCCTCGGCATCCTAATCCTAGTGCACCCATGGAAACTGTGCGCGGGCCTGCACCAAGCGCACACCCACCCATAGGGAATCCCAATGCCAAGGAGTGCCTCGTCCATGGCGGAGCCTCGCGGCTTCAGCGCCTGCGCAGGCCCACACAATTGGGAGCACCTACACGTGCCAGGCACCACCACCAACGCACGCAGCGCAGGATGCACACCGCGCTCCATCTGCCTGCGCCTTGCTCCGCCTGCTCCTTGCGCACCCCCCTGCCCCTGCCCCTGCCCCTGCCCCATCTGCGTGCGTGCTCCTTGCCCCGCCTCTCCCTGCTCGCCCACCTGCAGCTCCCACTTCAAGCCCTTGGTGGCACACAGGTGGGGCACCACGAGCGTGACGATGGGCATGGTAGGCCGGTACTTGGCAATCATCTGGGAGGTGCCGCCCGTGTGCGTGTACACCAGCAGCATGGAGGCGCCGACCTGCGGCGCAGGGACAGAGAGCAGGTGGTGGTGCATGCAGGTGTGTGCCTGTGCCGGTGTACAGCATATGTGTACAACATCAGGGTTGCTGCAGCCACCATGGTGCATGCAGGTGTGTGCCTGTGCCGGTGTAGCATGTGTGTACAAAACATCAGGGTTGCTGCAGCCACCATGGTGCATGCAGGTGTGTGCCTGTGCAGGTGTACAGCATGTGTGTACAAAACATCAGGGTTGCTGCAGCCACCATGGTGCATGCAGGTGTGTGCCTGTGCAGGTGTACAGCATGTGTGTACAAAACATCAGGGTTGCTGCCGCCACCATAGTGCACCCCCCCCGCCCTAACTCTTGAACCAACTGCCAAGCTCTCCAGTGTCTTAAGTAGAGTCGTGGTGGGTGAAGTGTGAGAATGGGCGATCCTGACTGCCTGGCAAGTGCACCAGAGCTTGGTCGTGCTCATGATCAGCCCCGATGACCTCTGCCCTGTGCCTGACAGACACGCTGGGCAGGAGGAGCACAGACAAAGCCCCTGGAGCACACCAAAATCCTTGGGGGCACACACAAACCCGCCATGTGCATACACGCCATGTGCATACAGACAAAACCCGCCATGTGCATGCATACAAACCCGCTATGTGCACATAGACAACATCAGGTCCACCTTGGCCAGGGGCAGGCTGTGCAAGCATGTAAGGTCAGCCCCACCCTCTCATGGCGCTATGGGTGGAAAATGGAATGTCTGTGCTGAACGACTCGGATAGATATGCAACTTGCTCAGATACGCATGGAATTTGGGCACCAGTGCTTGGTTATTTCAGAGGCATCCTTGAGGCTGCACACCACGCAGCCACCCTCGCAACCTTTCTCCCTGTGCACCCACCTTGGTTCACACCTGCGTGCGTTCACACCCATCTCCCTCCCACCTTCGACCACGCTCGCCTGTGTTTACACCCACTCTCACGATTTTCTCCCAACCCAGCCTGTCAGCCACACCACTGAAGCTGCCCTTGCTGCGCAACCACTTGCGATGCTAAGTTGTGGAAAGCTCGGCATGCCCGCCATGTCAGCCGCATGTGCAGTCACCCCTGACACCACCCTCTGCAATCCATGGCCCGTCAGCCGCAGCTTCAGCTGCCTCCCACCGCATCCACCTTGTCCGCCACAGCCTCAGCTGCTCCCTACCGCACCCACCTTGTCCGCCACAGCTTCAGCTGCCCCCTACCGCACCCACCTTGTCCGCCACAGCTTCAGCTGCCCCCCACCGCATCCACCTTGTCCGCCACAGCTTCAGCTGCTCCCTACCGCACCCACCTTGTCAGCCACCCTCACGGCACCCGATGCTATGGACTCCAGCTTGGACTCCAGAGCCTGAGGCCATGCAAGCATCAACAAGGCAGCCAACTCAGGCAGACGATGAAATTAGCTTACAGACAAGGTGGGAAGAAATTACAGCACGGCATACCTGAACACATGCAAACCCCTCTTCCCCGGATCATTGTAAACACGCACGCTTGCACACATGAGCACATACAAAATCACAGCATGTTGCTGCACTTTGGGGGATTGGGAGATTGGGGGAGGCTTGCACCTCGTGCTCCCGCCTGCCACTCCTGCTGCAAGCATTGAGCTGTTGGCCAGTACTGGGCCCATGCCTCCTCTGCACCTTGTGAGTGCATGTGTGTCAGGTCTACAAGCTGAGAGAAGCAGATGATGATCTTGAGACAAACCAAACCGCGGACTTGGTCAGTGCAGGGCCCTCTCACCTCCTCTGCAGCTTGTATGTATGAACGTCAGGTCTACAAGCCAACGAATCCAATAAGTTCAGGTGATGATCTGAACTTAGCCAATTGCAGAATTGGTCAGTGTAGGGCGCTCTCACCTCCTCTGCTGTATGGTTCAGGCAGTTGGTGCTGAGGCTGGTGGTGATGGTGCTCTCCCCGGGGGGCATGTCGTACGCAAGGATTTTGTGGTACATGTCCTTGGGCTTTGGCTTCGGTGGCATCTGTGACTTGGGGTGGCTGCTCTTTGCCTGCAAACATAATGGCCCAGAAAGGAAGGATTGCTGTTGTTTGATTGTTGTTTGCAACCGATGCAGCTGCCAAGTGAGATCGGCTGCGCTTGCGCGCCTGCAGCCTGCTGGCAAGCAGCAGCACAATCCTGCTGGCGAGCGGTGTGACCACCCGCAGGCCACAGCTGTGCGCCAAGAGTATGGATGCCCACAAAGCGCATCCCCACTAGACAGGACTGGGATGCGGCATATGGATATGCTTCCAATGTCCAGATCTCCATTGGCACTTCACAACAGTGCGTCCACTGTGGACACCCCCACTTGACAACAGTGCGTCCAATGTGGACACCCCCACTTCACAACAGTGCGTCCAATGTGTACACCCCCACTTGACAACAGTGCGTCCAATGTGTACACCCCACTTCACAAAAGTGCGTCCAATGTGTACACCCCCACTTCACAAAAGTGCGTCCAATGTGTACACCCCCACTTGACAACTGTGGGCTGTGGTATGAAC
>LFIK01002676.1_pt1 | contig 14417 bp, 10 predicted proteins | sample 643401 | NCBI WGS metagenome assembly LFIK01 (sample SAMN03777447, study PRJNA286221) | soda lake metagenome | biome: soda lake; feature: Kulunda steppe; material: water; isolation source: sample T5-Br brine of Lake Tanatar-5 | place: Russia: Kulunda steppe | collected 2010-07 | reverse complement strand
GGCCCCGGCGCTTCAGTACGGCCACCCGCATACAGCCCGCAGAGCAACGCCCCCGCACCGTGTCGGTGCGAGGGCGTGCTGCAGCTGTCCAGAGCTGCTACTGTCGTGTTATCTCGATGCTTATCAGTCTACTGGGACCTGTACGGAGTCATGACCCTGCTGAGTAGATGTTCGTGTCGACGGTTTCAGGCAGTCCAGGACAGGCCTGGCGTCCCGGTCGAGCAGAACCTGCGGGACGAACCGAGCGTCGAGCGCTGGCCTCGGCCTATCAGGCGCTCGAGCGAACGAGATTGACGGGACCAGCTACCGACGGACGCCTTCTGGCCACACGACCTGCACGGGGACGCCACGTTGACGCGCGTAGGCGACGACATCCGCTGTGCCGCCCAGTCCCCTCGCAGGCTCGCCGTCCCAGACGGCCAGCAGGTGATCTGAGCGTTCCACGACTACGAGACCGGCGGCGAGGAACGCTTCCTCCGTCGGCTCGGGAAAGGGAAGGGTGCTGACGTCTCGCGCCCGGCCGATGAGCCTCTGGAAGATGGCCAGGGCCTCCTCAGAGTCGAACGATCCGGAGTAGTCCTGGGAGGGAATGACGGCATCCAGAGATCCGCCGCGACTGAGCACCAGATCGGCGACGAGCTGGTCGGCGCCAGCGGCCAGAGAGCAGCAGGCTTCCACTTCGCCACTGGACGCAAGGATGCCTTGGACAGCTTCTTGCAGTGCTTGGCGCGCGGCCGCCGGTAGCGACTGGTGGCCCGTCACCCCGAGCTTCACAGCCGACCATCCTTCGCCATGCGCCAGTAGCGCCGCCCAAGTGCGGTCAGCCGGCATGCCGTGCTGTTCACCGCTGCGTAGTACATGTGGTCCTCGTCAACCGGGTCAACGAGGCGGGCGCGGTTGCAGTCCTGCAGCTTCTTGAACACCGCCTGCTTCGCGAGGTCTTCCGGCTTGGCGTCCGGCTCATAGTCGGGAGACAGCGGGAACTCATGCTCGGCGGTCGGAAACAGTGTTGGCAGCATCCGCAGGGTGCTCTCTGGCACCAGGGGGTCGCAGTTGCGTAGCGGTTGCAGCTGGCTGACGTTCGCTCGCAGCGCGGGGCGCTGATCCCAGCCGCCGAGTCCTTCGTCAACGTAGGAGTACAGGCTGGCGAGAGTGACGTGGCCTCGAACGTCGGATGCCCCTCCCTCCAGTGCGCCGACGACGAGAGAGGAGAAGACGCCGGCGCTGTCCCGTTCCGTAGCGGGCTCGTTGCGTCGGCTGCCAACGATCATGGCGAGCCCTTCCCTGACGGTCGCGTGGGAGTCTGGCAAGAGGCCTGACGGGCCGAGACCGCCAGCGAAGCAGCAGTCGAGCAGGATGAGTGTCGGCGCCGATGTAGCGTTCGTGGTGATGTCGAGGAGGTCGCTCATCCGTAGCGTTGAGCCGTCCTGCCCGACCAAAGCTGGCTGGTTCCCGTCGTCGAATGTGCCGTGCCCCGAGTAGTGGAAGACGGCGTGCGTGACTGGATCTTGGAGGAGCGTCTCAAGGCTGTCGCGGAGAAGCGCCGCTGTGACAGGAGGGCGGCCGACCCCGGAGACGACCGGGTTGCAGTCGAAGTTCTTGCTTCCGTCCTCGTGGCGATCGAGCATGCTCGTGATCCGGGTCGCGTCGTTGACGCAGCCGTTGAGCGGAGCGGTTTCGTAGTGGTCGATTCCGATGACGAGCGCCTTCTTCATGCCTGGCCCTTCAGAGACTGTCGATGAACGCCTTGAGGTTCGCGCGAGTCCAGTCGCGGACCCGGTGGCTCGGGAAGTAGGTGGGGACGGACCGGTCGGTGTTGTAGGCGTAGATCCCGAGGAGCGGCTTCCCAAGGGCGATGGCGGATTCAACTTCCCAGCGTTGCCCGTCAGCCTGCTGGGAACTCCTGCTCAGGAGCGCGATGACACCGTGGCTTCGCTTGATGCGTTCCTTGGTCTTGGTCTTCCAGGCGCTGTCGTAGGGCTGCTTGACGGACATGTCGACGTAGTCGAATCCGGAGTTGACGTTCTTGGCCTGCCCCTTCAGTAGATCTCGCTGTCTGATGTCTTCCGATGCGAACGCGATGAACACTTGCTTGGCCATGATCTTCCCAGCTGTCGTCTCTGCAGCGCGCCCCGCAGACCCGCTGCTGTCAGTTCGACGGTCGTGCTCAGGGTCGTGAAGCAACCTACTTCCGAGCTGCGACACTTCGATGCAGGGCCCGGGCAGCCTGGAAGGCGCCTGACCTGCAGGAAGCCGTGTGGGCTTCGTTACTCGGAGGGACTGCTGGGAACGGCGCGACGCGCCGACAGGGTCGACGGCGACTTGGCCACGGCTGACCCATCACGTGATGGCCAGTCCTCGTGCCCGAGTGGGAGGCGGTACAGCTCGGCTCGGTGGGTTCGCCAGTCCGGCATGGCGGTGTCCAGGAGCTGCTCGAACCGGGCGCTGTGGGGCCGTTCGATGAGGTGGAGTAGCTCGTGCACGACGACGTAATGGAGACTCTGCGGGGCCTTCTTGGCGAGCTCGACGTTGAGCCAGATCCGGCCGGCGTCCGGGTTGCACGAGCCCCACTTGGTGCGCATCTTGCGGACCCGCCAGTCGCGAACGTCGACGTCGAGCTTCTCGGCCCACTCGCGGACGATCGGTTCGGCAGCCGTCTTCAGCTCGTGCCTGTACCACTCGGTGAGGACCCGCTCCCGTACATCGCGATTGGTGCCTGGTGGGATGGTTAGCAGCAGCCGGCTCTTGTTGGGCAGCTCGACGTTCGGGCGTACCTTCGGCCGCTCCTGGACACGGAGGCGGTAGCGGCGACCCCACACGTAGTGGGTCTCGCCATCGATCAGGTCTCGCTTGGTCTGGCGGGGCTGGCCGAGGAGGGTGCGGCGCTGCCTGTGGATCCACGCGAGCTTGTCGATGACGGCGAGCCGCACGGCTTCGTCGTCGAGGTGTTCAGGGGCGGCGACGCGGACGTGTCCGTCGGGTGGGTAGACGGCGACGTGCAGGTTCTTGATCGCCTTGCGCACCACCTGGATGTTCAGGTCGCGCACCTGCAACACCGAGTCAGTACTCATGCTGGGCCTTGACGATCTCCAGCAGCTCGTCCACGTCGTACCTGCCTGACGCTTCTGCGACCACCTGCGCCAAGCTGCGACGCACCGCGCGCTCCTTCATCGGGTGGCCGCGCCAGTCGTCCCGTTTGGAGTCGCGGATGGCCTCGTCCAGCGCCACGGCCAGCGCCTCGTCTCCGCCGACGGTGTCGTACAGGGCGCGCTTGGCGGCCGTGTTCATGGCGTCGGGATATGAGGTGTGAGTGCTGGGGTCGGCGACCTTGCCGGCCAGCTCGGCCAGCTCCTTCAGGTACTGCTTGTAGTCGAGCGCCTTCCTGCGCCGCTGCTCGAGCAGGTCGTCCAGCAGGGCCGACATCTTCTCGTAGTACTTGGGGTTCACCGGTGTCTCGTCGATGATGACCTTGCGTACGTTGTTGACGATGGTCTCGGCCGCGACGTCCTCGTTGGAGCGGATGTCGTCAGGCAGCGTGTCGATCGCCTCCGGGCCGCGCTCAACGATCAGCTGCACCAACCCCTTGTCATCGAAGTCGGACACAATCTGCGACTCGTCGGCCTCGATGTAGCTGTTGAGCAGATGGCGCATGGCCGGCTCGTAGCGCTTGAGATCGACCGCGTCACCGCTCGCCAGCTTGATCTCGCTGCGCAACTTGTCGTAGTGGGCGACCTCGGCCTTGACGGTGGCGGCCTCGTTGTCGCTGTAGCCGGCCTCCTCCATCTCGTTGGCCAGCTCTGCATAGGCGCGCGTGTAGGTGGCGGTGAGCTTGTACAGCTTCAGGCGCTTCGGCTCGTTGCCCTTCAGCGCTGCCGCGTCGCCCGGTGTGGCCGAGCAGAAGTAGCGCAAGTAGTCCTGGGTGTCGGGCTGCTTGCCGGCCGGCTCGCACAGGGCCTTGATGGCCTCCCGCGCCTCGTCGAGGCGCTGCTTAGCCCGCTCCAGACGGTTCTCCACCAGCCCGGCGACGTCGCCGTGGTCGTAGGCGTCGAAGGCGCCCGACGTGTAATCGTTCACCGCACCCTCGAGGGAGTTGAACAGGTCCTGGTAGTCGACGATGCAGCCGTAGGTCTTGTCTTCGCCGTCGAGCCGGTTGACGCGGCAGATGGCCTGAAACAGTCCGTGGTCTTGCATCTTCTTGTCGATGTACAGGTAGGTTGCCGACGGTGCGTCGAACCCGGTCAGTAGCTTGTCGACCACGATGAGTAGCTTCATCTGGCCGGGCTGGTGGATAAACTTCTCCTTGACCTTCTTCTCGAAGTCCTCGACCAGTGCGGCCGCCTCGTCCTCCTCCGCGTCGAAGTAGCCGGCCACCATCTTGCGGTAGGTGTCGTACTTCTCCAGCGCCTCGGTGCGCCCCTCGCCGCTCTCCTCTCCCTTGATCTCGTCGGCGGTGGGCCGGTAGCTGGTGATGATGGCGCACTTGCCGTCCAGGTCGGTCTTGGAGAACGCCTCGTAGTACTTGCAGGCCTCGTAGATGCTTGAGCAGACCAGCAGGGCGTTGCCGCGTCCGCTCATCAGCCGGTCGCGGGTCTCGAAGTCCAGCAGGATGTCGCTGACGATCTTGTTCAGCCGTGACGTCGAGGTGAGCACCTTCTGCAGGGTGCCCCAACGCTTCTTCAACTCGGCGCGTGCAAGGGTGGACAGGCCCTTGGTCTTGGCGTCGAACCAGCGGTCGACCTTGTCGTTGGAGGTCAGGCGCTGCTCGATGTCGCGCGCCTCATAGACCAGGTCGAGTACCACGCCGTCGCGCACGGCCTCGTCGAAGCGGTAGGTGTGGATGTACGAGCCGAACACCTCGATGCTGCGCGCCTTGTCGGCCTTGAGTAGCGGGGTGCCGGTGAAGCCGATGAACATGGCGTCGGGCAACAGGGTTCGCATTGCCTGGTTGAGCTTGCCGGACTGGGTGCGGTGGCACTCGTCGACGAACACGAACAGGTTGCCTGCTGCCTTGAAGCCCCCCGCGGCAGCCTTCTCAATCTGGTCGGCGAGCGTGTCCTCGTCGGCGCTACCGAACTTGTGCACCAGGCTGCAGACCAGCCACTCCTCCGAGGAGCGCAGGGTCGTCAGCAGACCGTCACCGGACGCGGTGCGGTGGATCTGCTCGTTGACGCCGAGGAACACCTTCTCGATCTGCTCGTCCAGCTCCTCGCGGTCGGTGACGATCAGGACCCGGGCTTCGGGCTGGTTCTCGCGAATCCACTTGGCCAGCCACACCATCGTTAGGCTCTTGCCCGAGCCCTGGGTATGCCAGATGATCCCGCCTTCGCGTTCCTCGATGCGGGCCTGAGCGGCCTTGACGCCCAAGTACTGGTTGTGCCGGGCGAGCTTCTTGGTGCCAGCGTCGAACACCACGAAGTCGTGCAGCAGCTCCAGCAGCCTCGCTGGCCGGCACAGCTGCGCCAGTCCGTCGTCCAGCAGCTGAGCGCTGTCCTCAACCGGCTCACGCCACGTCAGCCAGTACTTCTCGGGAGTCTGGATGGTCCCGTAGCGCAGCCCTTCGGTGTCGTTGCCGGCCAGCAGCAGCTGCTGGGTGGTGAAGAACGGCTCGATGAACTCCGGCTGCTGGTTGTCGAGCATCTGCCGGATGCCCTCCGACACCGATACCGTCGAACGCTTGAGCTCGAGCACGGCCACAGCGATCCCGTTGACGTAGAGCGCGACGTCGGGGCGCTTGCCGTGCTTGCCCGAGATGGCGACCTCCTCGGCGACCTCGAAGGTGTTGTTGGTCGGATTGCTCCAGTCGATGAGGGCGAGGTGTTCGGTCTGTGCGCCAGCTTCGACCTTGCCGCTGTAGCCGTAGCGCAGCAGCTGGTAGACGCCCTCGTTGGCGTCGTACAGGCCACGTCCGGCGCCGATGGCTGCCCGACGCTGCAGTTCCTCGATGGCGCGGGTGACGAGCCGTTCGTCGTGGCCTTGCCCGAGCAGCCATGCTCGCAGAACGTCGCTACGCACGTTGGAGTTGAGGTTGGCGTCGGGGAGGCGCCCGATGTACTGGTAGCCGAGCTGTTCGGCGAAGAGTCGGATGATCCGGTCCTGCACCTTGCGCTCACGCTGTCCGACGTCGCTGATCACGCTGCCACCTCCGCGACCGGCAGGCGGGTCCGTCCGGTCAGCAGCTCCCGCATCATCCCTTCACCGATCTGCAGGGTCTTCTCGAGGCGACGCTTGAGCGCCTCGATCTCACGGTCCGCACTGACGATGACCTCGGCGATGGCGTCCTGCTCCTCCCGGCTCGGCAGGTCGATCTCGATCTCGGCGAGCGCACGGGCGTAGATGTGCACGACGGCATCGCCCTGCCCAGCCCGGGACTTCTGCTTGACGACCTCCGGGGAGTTCATCAGAGCCGCCAGAAACACCGGGTTGGCGCCGTGGCCTCGCAGGACGACGATGTCGCCTCCGGCCACGGCAGGCTGCTCGCCGGTGTAGGCGACGCACATGCCGATCTCGTCCCGTGTCTCGCCGGACCCGGCGAACAGAAGGTCACCGGTCTCCAGCGGCAGCGCGGTCGCGGCGACCTCGGGCGACACGAACGACGCGGTGTGGTCGGTGTAGTCGCCGAAGGTGGTGTAGATCTCGCCGTAGCGGATGCAGGGGGCACCCGAGTCAAGGACATCGGAGCGCTTGACACCGCGGCCCTTGAGTAACGTGCCGAGGGCTCCGAGCGTCGCCCGGGTCCACTCAGCGCCGAAGCCGGGGAGCCGAGAGCAACCGGAGAGCAGTTGCTGAACGATCCCAGTGCGCACGTCCTGCTTCTTCCCGATCGCCTCCCGAAGGGACTCCGTGAGGGCATCCACATCGCGGAGTGCTGCGGCAATGGCCTGCTGCTCGTTCAGGGGCGGGAGGGCCATCCCCAGGGCAAGCAACTTCGTCTTCGCGATGTTGTAGCGGGTCGCACCTTGAGCCAGCGGCGCTACATCAGAGCGGCCGCTCGGACCACGCAGATAGTAGGCGAGGAACACGGGGTCTATCTGCGCACCAAGGCGCGGGCGCAGACCGAAGCAGAAGCTGTTGACGAAGGTGCGCTCGCCCGGATCGAAGTCGACCACGGCAGCCAGGGCCACCTCCTCGGGCGTCTCGGAGGACCCGTTGAGCAGGATGTCGCCGCGGTGGACGCCGTGCTGTCGCTCGTCGGGAGCGACGTCGACCCAGTCGAGGTCATCGCCGGTTAGGCGGATGTTGGTCACGACGTCGAGGAACGTGACGTAGCGGGCCTCCCCGGCGCCGAAGTCCTTCTTCGTCTTCCCGGTGAGCCCACCGAAGGTCGACACGAGGTCTCCGAGCCTCACTACCTGCCAGCCGGTTGGGACGTCGGAGGAGATCGTCACGTCTCCACCCCCATCTTCACCAGATGCTGCTGCAGGTTCTGTCCCAGCTCCGCGAGGCGATCTTCCGCTTCGCGGAGGGTGACGGCATACCGCTTCGCGAGCAGGCGGACCCGAGCCGGGATGCGAGCGACGAGTGTGTCGACCTCGTCTGCGACGTGGGCTCGAATCGTCGTACGCCACTTGGCGTCCAGTACCAGGTGCTGCACTTCGTCCTCGGTCAGGTTCCCGTACTTCTTCAGCGTCGCCTCGTCTAGGGCCGCCGTCGCCTCTCGGGCCGCCTTCTTCGCCGCGGCTTCGGCCTTGAGCAGGTCCATGGCTGTCTCAAGGGTGGTCACCAGTTCATTGTCGCCGCCTTCCCCGACGGCGCTCAGGGCCTCCTTGACGCCCTTTTGCGTCAGGGCGTTTTTGTCGTTGAGTGCGTCATAGATCAGGCTCTCCTCGTCAGTGCCGTGCTCCTCGATAAAGGCCGCGATCGCTTCGCTGGCCTGCTCGCTGTCCGCGGCGCGCGCCTCGGCGAGGTCACGCTCCTCGGCGAGGTAGGCGTTGACGATGACGTGTGGGGGGATCAGGTCGGTCTTGTACTTGACCGCCTTCTTGCCGCTGCCGATCTCCAGGTCGGCGGTCTCGCTGAGCTTGGTGTCGGTCTTGTTGCCCTTCTTGACGAGGATGGCCTTGCGGGCGTGCGCGGCCTTCAACCAGCCGTCGGCGACCAGCAAGAAGACGTCGTCGTTCATCACATCGCCGGAGTAGGCCATCATCTGCTCGTAGATGCCGTAGGCGTCAATCAGCGGGAGTGCCTCGAAGCGCTCAAGCAGATCCTCGCTGAGCGTGTGGATCAGCTGCTTGGGATCGGTGGTGTCGTCAATGGCCAGCAGGGACGGGCGGTGGGCCTCGAACCACTCGTCGAGCAGCGTGAACGCCTGCTGCTTGAGCTTGTCGACCTCCGGTGCGCCGGCCACCACCTCGTCGAGGTCGGTTGGGTTGACGGCCAGGTCGAGATAGCCGGGCCGGTTGTCGCAGAACAGTCGGGCGCGCAGGTCGGGGAAGACCTGCCAGAAGTCCGACATCGCGTCGATGTCGCGCTCGGGGATACCGCCCTTGAGATGGGCGTGCAGGTCCTGTAGGTCGTCGGGCTCCGACGAGTCGATGTAGCGCGGGATGTTGAGGTTGTAGTCGTTGCCGTCCGCGGCGATCTCGGACATCGGCACACGGCGCGAGTAACGGTCAATCTCGGTCTCGCTGAGGAACACGTCCACGATCTTGTGCAGGTCCCGGCTGCGCAGCCGGTTCTTGGCGCCATCCTTGATGAAGCCGCGGGAGGCGTCGATCATGAAGACGTGGTCGCGGTTGTCAGCGCCTGCCTTGTCGAGCACGACGATGCAGGCAGGGATGCCAGTGCCGTAGAACAGGTTCGGGGGCAGCCCGATGACACCCTTGATGAGTCCGCGACGCAGCAGCTGCCGGCGGATGGTGGCCTCGGTGTTGCCACGGAACAGCACGCCGTGGGGCAGCACGACCGCGCCGGTGCCGGTGCTCTTGAGTGAGCTGACGATGTGCAGCAGGAAGGCGTAGTCGCCGTTGCGGGTTGGCGGGACGCCGTACTCGAAGCGCTTGAAGGTGTCGTTGTCCGGATCGAGTCCGTTGGACCACGACTTGGTCGAGAACGGCGGGTTCGCCACGCAGTAGTCGAACGTCTTGAGCTTGTCGCCGTCCTTGAACTGGGGATCGGCCAGCGTGTTTCCGCGTCGAATCTCGGCAGTCGGCTGGTTATGCAGGAAGGCGTTCATCACGGCCAGCGCCCAGGTGGCGTTGTCCCACTCCTGGCCGTAGATGGTGATGTGGCCCCCTGCCTGGTCACCGGCCTTGAGCAGCAGCGACCCGGACCCGCACGTGGGGTCGTACACGGTGTGCTCCAGTGTGGTGCCCGGGCCGATGCCGACAACCTGGGCGAGCACGCGCGAGACCTCGGCCGGCGTGTAGAACTGGCCCTTGCTCTTGCCCGACTCGGTGGCGAAGTGGCGCATCAGGTACTCGTAGGCATCACCGAGTAGGTCGTCGCCGGCAGCCTTGTTGTCGCTGAAGTCCAGGCGCGTGTCAAAGATGCGGATGAGCTTGGACAGGCGGTCGACCATATCCTTGCCGGACCCGAGCTTGTCTGGGTCGTTGAAGTCGGCCAGGTCGATGACGCCGCGCAGGCCGTTGGCCTCGGCGAGCCGACCGATGGCCTTGTTGACCTCGTCGCCGATCTCAGGGTTGCCGTCCAGGGAACGCAGGTGGGCGAAGGACGCGTCGTGCGGGACATCAACGAGGCTGTCGGGGTCGGCTGCGTGCTTGTCGGAGACGTACTTCACGAACAGCAGCGTCAGCACGTAGTCCTTGTACTGGGACGCATCCATCCCGCCGCGAAGCTCGTCGCAGCTGGCCCACAGGGAGCGGTACAGGTCAGACTTCTTGATCGCCAAGCGGCCTCCGATTTTCGGTCCGTGACGACTGTCCGTAGCCCGGCAACGGCGCAACCATCTCGCTGAGCCTACGACCTCGCCGCCCGTCGCTGCGCCTGATTCTGGCCGTATCCATAGGCTGATCCGGAAGCCACTCGCGGGTCACCAGAACGGATCTGGATTGTCCTCTTGGCCGGCCAAGCCGACGTCGGCGAGCAGGTCTTCGGCGGTGGGGTCCTCCTCGAGCTCAGGAAGATCGTCAAGGTCCACGTCTAGATCGTCCTCCACGTGCTGGGCGCTGATCGCCTCCCAGTACGACACATAGATGCTGCCAGCCACACGTCCCCAATCCACGGCCGTGTTCGGGTGCAGGCCGAGTAGGCGGTACAGGGTGTGTGGCTGGACACTCGCTGACAGATGGAACAGCGCGGCGTTACGCATCTGCCGGGCCCGGATTCCAACGGCGGCCACCCTCCGCGCCAGCGCCCCTTCGGAGATGTGGTCGCCCGGGCGGATCCCAGGGAACAGCCACTGCCCCACTTCCGGAAGCTCGGATAGGTGCGCCTTGAGGTGCTGACCCAGCGGATCAGGCGCGTGCAGCCAGTCCTCTCCGAGCCGCATTCGGGCTGGCTCGAGCATCACGTCTGCCCGTCGAAGCTTGGCGATCCGGGAGAGGTGCTGGCCGTAGAGGACCACGAGCAGACCGGCGACGCGGAGATCGGGTGCATGACCCTCGCCGGCGAGCAGGTCGCGAGCGATGGTCACACGCTCGTCGTGGTCCGCGAACACTGCCACGTCGACCGTGATTCGCTGAGGGACGGCCTTGGCGGGGAGTGTGCAGAGCTGCTCCCGGACGGCCCAGAGGACGAAGTCACGGGCCGTGTAGCGTGATGAGCCGCCCGCGACCCACTCGTCGAGCCGGGCGCGGTTGAGCTCCTGCAGGCCGCCGATCGGCGCGAGCCACTTCAGTAGCCGCGCTGCCGCGCGCAGGCGAGCCTGTGCCCAACGGACGGTGCCCGTGGTGGCCTTGCCGGAGAGCTCGTGACGGACAACGGTCGGAAGCAGCAGCTCCCGGACGAACCGTCTCAGCAGCCAGCGGTCGCAGGGTGAGGTGACCTCAGCCAGGCTCGCGTCAGCCCAGCGAGCGAATCGAATCTGCAGCTCGGATCGCGGGGGAAGCACCTCGGCGGCTATGAGCAGCGAGCGGGCGTACTCGACGTCATGCCGCGCCGCCGTGGGTGTCTCGGGGTGCTGCTCATACAGACCGTCGAGGCCGTCGTGCGTGACCTTCCCCTCTTCAAGCAGTTGGCGAAGAGAGCGGGCTGATGCGGAACTGTCCAGCCACCGCAGCGCGGACCTCGGGTTCGATGACCGCGTGATGCGCTCGGCGACGGCCTTAGCCGCGTCCGACCCGGAGAAGCTATCCTCAGCCCGCACAGCAAGCTCGCAGCGTGGGCAGCGACCGTTGGCGTAGAGGCGGTCCTCGACTCCACAGTCGGTGCAGACGTGGCCGACATTCACGCCGAGACAGTCACCGCAGACGCCGGGGTGGAAGAACACCCGCCTGATGTCACCGCACTCGCTGCAGACGTCACGCCGTCGCAACGCCCGGTCGTAACAGGTGCTGCAGCGGGCGCCGTCAGGAAGGTAGGCCTGCAGCTTCTTCGCGCCGCAGTCTGCGCAGCAGCGCGCGCCATCAAGGAGCGCGCCGCAGTCGTCGAGAGTCAATGGGGTTCGGCAGCAGCGGACGCACCAGCCCCTGCGGCCAGCGATCCGCCGAGATGGAATCCGACGGTGCTCGCCGCAGCGGACACACTCGACGAGTGGCTGGTTGAAGCATCGGCGGCACCGCGCCCCGTCGTCGCGGCGCGCCCACACCGGGCGTGTCTCCCCACAGCCGACGCAGACATCAGCTGGCGGCTCGTAGCAGCAAACGCCGACAGGGCCGTCACCACTTACGAGGATCGGGCCGACTTCACCGCAGACGCTGCAGGGCCGCGCGGTGTCTGGATGGTCCCGGCGGCAATCCCCGCACCACGGCTGATCGTCCGAGTCGCGCCAGGCGACTGGACGCGTGCGTCCACACGCAGCGCACGGCCGCGCCGTCTCCGACCTGTAGCAGACTGTGCAGAGGCGCCCTGCAGCGGTGCTGTAGCGAAGGAGGCGCGCCTGACCGCATCGGGCGCAGCGAACCGGTTCGCAGAAGCCTTCGGTGACGAGCAGCGCACGCAGCTTCTGCACGCTGGCAGGTCCTGGATCGTCACCACTGAGCTGGCCGCCGTCGGCGATCCAGGCAGCTGCGCGGCGGCGACTCTGCTGGCCAGGGATACCTCGCCGAACGAGGTCGCTGGCGGCCGCCTCGGTGACTCCCACGCTTCGGACGGCGGCGGCGAGCGTGGCGACGTCGTTCTCATCGCGGCAGGCAACGCAGCGAGCTCCGATCTTGATGGAGTGTCTTCCAGCAGGGCAGAGCTGCTCCCCTTGCGGTCCGCAACGCTTGCACGACGCTCCTACCGGGCCGGTGTACGTCATCGGACCTGTCTCGCCGCAAGCCACGCACGCCCGAACCGGGATGTTGATACCGCGCGCCCGGAGAATCTCCTCGAGGTCGTGCACGAGCGTGCCGCCGGCCACCTCGGAGGGCCAGCCGGATACCTGCTCCAACTGCGTTGCCAACCGGCCGATGGCGATCGGCGAGCGGTCCAACGCACCGATCAGCTCAACCGCTTCGTCCGGAGCGATGTTGGTTCGCTCGGCGAGCAACGCGGCAAGCCGCTGCGTTCCGCGTATTGACGTCATCCGGCTACTCGAGGCCACGAGCACGGACGGGCTTGATCTCCTTCAGCCGCGCACGGGCCTTGGTCGCAGGCTCCGTCGCAGTGGCAACCTCGCCGCCGTCGCGCCACAGATCGTCGGAGGTGCAGTCCAGGATCCGACACAGCGCAAACTGCACGTGAACTGTGAGCCGTTCTGGTGCCTGCTTGGTCAAGCGGTTGACGTGCCCGTAGCTGAGGTCGACCCCTTCGGACTTCAGTGCCTCGTGCAGTTGCGTCGCGAACCTGAACCCGGCGTTGGCCATCAGCACCGGCAGCCGCCACACCAGGACCTGGCCCCATGGGGTGACGATCGCCAGTGGATCGTCTGGAGCAACAGCCGCGCGACGCTCGGTGTTCACGACGTCTCCTTCTCATCGGGCTTGGTGACGAGGTTCTCGATGGCAGCCGCCATCTCCCGATTCATCAGGTCCTCACCGACATGGGTGTAGATCGACGTGGTCGAGAGAAGCCTGTGGCCGGCCTGATGCTGCCGCCACAGCGCGTCCCGGCCGTTCTCCGCCATGTGGGTCTGCCAGCTGTGACGTAGGCAGTGCGGCGTCAGCTGATCGGAAAGACCAGCGTCGTTACGGCGGTCAGCGAACGCCTTCTGGTAGGTCCGGGTAGTCACCGGCTGCTGACGCCCCTGCGCATCGCGCCGCTCGGAGGGCCACAGCCACTTGCCGTCAGGCAGCAACGGACGAACGTTTTCGACGTACTGCTGCAACGCGTCGACGACCCAGTCCATCACCATCTGCACGCCACGCTGACGATAGGGACCTCCGCGGCTGCGCTTCCCGTAGCGGACACGCACGACCGCGTACCGCCCGAACTGCGGGGCGACCGGGTGCGGGAGCAGGTCGCAGAGCTGTAGCTTCACGAGCTCCCCGGGACGGACACCAGTGCCGTAGTGAACCTTGAGCATCGTCGCGTCCCGCCAAGCCACTGCCAGGCCCTTGTGGTTCTTCGCGAGCATCCGTTCGACCCGGTCGTCGGCCGCGTCGAACAGAACCCGTAGCTCGTCGCGGGTCAACTCACGCCGCTCCGGGTCTGCCTCGTACTCCTCGATGTGGCGGGTCGTGTTCCACTCGTGGCAGACCTGCTGCGGCGGGCCTCCCCACTGTGTCAGGCAGCGTTCGACCCACTCGTAGCTCGGGTTCTGCAGGTACCCGCAGAAGCGCCGCAGCACTCCCTGTCGCTGCCGGATCGTGGACTTCGCCAGATCTCGACCGACCATGTCGGCCGACCACTCGTCGACATGATGGGCCGTCCACTCCCAAGGCCACGCGTCGGAGAACACCACGAAGTTGCGCACGATCTGCAGGAGCTTGCCGACGGACTCGCGGTCACGGCCGGACGCCAACAGCATCAGCCCGTAGCCGCGCAGCATCTCGGCGAAGAACTCGGCCTGCGAGCCCTCCTCCTGGCTCTGCTGCACCAGGCGAAGCCGCGGCTGCTGCTCCACACGCACCCCTGTCGATACTCCAACACTGACTTACGTTTGAAGACATTATCTCATTTCAAAAGTGCGAGCAAGCGTCTGAGCAGGGCTTTTGCGTTCAGCAGTCGGGGCCCGACCAGAAGGTCGGGCCCCGAACTCACCGATCTGTTGACCTCGGATGACGTGTCGGGTTCACATCAGATGTCAACACTTCGCGGACTCAGCTGCAGCCGCTGGTGGTCCCGCAGGACTCGCACACGTGGCAGGCACCTGCACGCTGCATCTTGATCCCGCAGTCGAAGCACATCGGCGCGTCGTGGTCCACGGGCAGAGCCGC
>LFIK01002675.1_pt1 | contig 14423 bp, 16 predicted proteins | sample 643401 | NCBI WGS metagenome assembly LFIK01 (sample SAMN03777447, study PRJNA286221) | soda lake metagenome | biome: soda lake; feature: Kulunda steppe; material: water; isolation source: sample T5-Br brine of Lake Tanatar-5 | place: Russia: Kulunda steppe | collected 2010-07 | reverse complement strand
CTTGTCGCTGCATGTGCCTTTAGCTCTTTCCCTGCTAACTTATCAATACGTAAACCATGCAACGCCTTTCTCCTTCTTTTACAAGCCATGACTTTTGTATACCCTTTTTTCTTATTTCCTACTGTTCGTATCAGCATTAAAGTGGGTATGGCCATTGCTATTGCATTTGGGGCACGTGCTATGCAATCTACTCGAGAGCTTGTTCGCCGCAAACGGCGTCGATTATAATGATTTCTCTTCTCTTCCTCTATACAGGTGCAATTACCTTCGGGCTCGCCTATACTATGATTCCTATTATTTTTTTTTCCTGGAAAAAACCATGGATCCTTAGTCTCCTTGCTACCCTAAGAATTACTACAGGAGGTATATTGCTGTATTACCTGTTGAATTCTCCTTTTCCTCATCCTATACTAATACTAATGGTTTTTAGTGGAACATTGGTACTAACAAGCTATACCGTATGGTAATAGCAACGGTTAAGTGTAGTAACCTTATATCATAAAGCAACAAAGCTTGCCCCCTGGTTACTCCTACGCGTACCATACCATTCTTAAAGAAAAATTTTATAGCCTTACAAGGAACTCACTATGGAAGGCGCATCGCTTTTTGGTTCACATTCCTGGACACCTTTTGCTCAGTATGGTCTTACCGGGAATTTATTTACGTTTAATGCGGATACTCTCATTTTTACCTGGGTTACCTTAGCACTCTTATTGATAGGAGCTTTGGCTGCACGGTGGGCCTTGAATTATCCAGGAACACTGGTCGGACATCTCAGCCTTACTGTCGTTAAAAGTTTTGCTACCATGGTAGAACAATCTACCTACAAGATAGTAGATCGTTATGTATACTTCATAGGTGGCTTATTCCTCTTTATTTTTACCTGTAACGCTATTGTGCTTTTACCGGGTATGGAAGAGCCTACCAAAGATATCAACACAACCTTAGCACTTGGTATTATCGCTTTTTGCTATGCACAAAAAGAAGCTATTTATGCCCACGGACTCAAGGGCTATATAGAAGAATATGTGAAGATGCCGTTTTCTCTATTTCCTGAGAAAAAAATTTCGGTTATAGCTTTTTTCCAAGCAATTGCACGCTTCATCGCAAACATTGTCCTTGCTCTTTTCTCACTACCCCTAGAAATTCTTGGCAAAGCAGCCACCGTCGTTTCACTTGCACTCCGTTTATTAGGAAACATTTTTGGAGGTGCAATGATTACAGGTATGTTCAAGCAAGCAATTGCAGGATCATTCTTATTTCAAACAATCGCACTATTATCTGGCATAAATCTTATTATTGCTCTCTTTTTTGGACTCTTTGAAGCAGTCATACAAGCTTTTGTATTTGCCATTTTAAGTTTGACTTACATTACCATGGGTATTTCTTCACATGATTGATCAAACAGCATTTATTCATTACGGCTCTATTTGTTTTTCATTCGCTATTCCCGGTCTGGGCGTTGCACTTGGACAAGGAATTGTCACACAATCTATTATCCAAGCTATCAATCGCCAACCAGCTTTACGCGATACTTTTAGTCGATTTTTCTTTATTGCTATCGCTTTAACTGAAACAGCAAGTGTATTGAGCGCTCTTATTGGTATCACTATTTTTATGAATGGTGTCCCTTCATTCGAAGGTGCTCTTATTGAGCTTGGCATTGCACTTGGCATGGGTATACCAGCAGGAGCTATAGGAATTTTATCAGCACGACCAACATTTCAAGCATTCCAATCGATTGCGCGACAACCACAACTCGGACAAAAAATTCTTAATCTTTTGCTTATTTCTCAATCAATTATACAAACCCCAGTTATTTTTGCCTTAGTAGTAGGATGGATTCTCAATCAATATGTTGATACTCCCGTTACTACTATTGAAGCTTTAAAGTTATGTAGTGCCGGACTTACTCTTGCATTAGGTAGTATTGGATCTATTATCGGCCTTACAAGCTTTGCCTCAGAAGCCTGTCGAGGATGCGGACAAAATTCTCATGCATACCCGCACCTTCTTTCCTTTTCCTTCCTCAGCCAAGCAGTCATTGAAACACCAGTCCTGTTTTCCTTGGTAACTGCATTATTGATGATATTTGCTCCTATACCAACTACACAAGCTTCAATCCTTGGCATAGGATACATATGTGCTGCTTTTGCATCGGGCATGTCCTCAACATCCACGGGTATTAGTTCAGGGCATACTGCACAATCAGCAGCAGCTACTATTGCTATTTATCCACAAGAATATGCCACTATTTCTCGTATTAGTATTTTAGGACAAACACTCATTGATACGACAGCTATCTATGGCCTTATTATCGCAGTACTCATTATTTTTTCTCTTTAACGCACCCACCCAGTAGCATAATGCAACAATTTACGTATACTGAGGATTAAAGAGGACTATTAAGAACATATAAAGGAGCATGCGTGTACAACAGCCTGCTTGACACAATCGGCAATACACCTTTGGTAAAAGTTGATTTTGGAACTCCTCCTACTATCTATGCAAAACTTGAATACTTTAACCCAAGTGGCAGCATTAAAGATCGGATTGCTCGATTTATGCTTGAAGAAGCAGAAAAAAATGGGGCTCTTCAGCCAGGAGGCACCATCATTGAAGCATCATCAGGCAATCAAGGCATAGCTGTTGCATTGTTTGGTGCAATTCGTGGTTATAAAGTCATTATTACCGTTGCAAATAAAGTAAGTGCAGAAAAAAAAGCAGCACTACAGGCCTACGGTGCTCACTTAGTAGAATGTCCTACTACTACCTCTCTTGATGACCCTCGCAGTTATCACACCAAAGCACGTAACCTCCACGAACAAACCCCTAACTCCTTTTTCGTTAACCAGTACTACAACCCTAATAATTGCATTGGCCATTATCACAGCCTAGGACCTGAAATATGGCAACAAACCAATAGCGCCATAACTCATTTCTGTGGTGGAATTGGCAGTGGTGGGACTGTGGTTGGTGCAGGTCAGTATCTTAAAGAACAAAACCCTGAAATAGAAGTTTTGGGCGTTGATTCTCCTTGTTCTTATCGTTCTACAAACGGGAACCCCAAAAAATACATTTTAGAAGGGATGGGAGTAGACTTTGACACTCCTCATATAAAAAATCAAGTAATTGATAAGTACTTGACTGCCGGTGACAATGAATCAATAGAGATGCTTAAGTCTCTTGCTCATCACCATGGAATATTAGTTGGCCCTGCAAGTGGTGCTGTTGCTTGTGCTATTAAAAAATATTCCGCAACCCTTTCTTCAACTGATACAATAGTAATGATATTTGGGGATTCAGGACGTGCATACCTATCCCGTAACTTTTATCATAAAACACATACTCCGGATAATACTTAATCTTATAAACGCAGGATACTTATATGAAAAATAGATGGTGCTTGCTAACAACACTTATCATCTTAGGCACATACACTACAACATACACCTCCCCATATTCAGCCGCTCGTATAAGAGCAAAACCACATCACATTCGACAAGCAACACATCCCCCTCATACTTCCTTAAATACTCTGCCAGCTACGCAAGAAGGTAAACAACAAGCATTAGCTTGCCTAATAAGTAAGAAAGTAAAAAAAAAGAGAGCTTGTCGATTACTTCGAAAGCTCCTCAAAGACTACAACAAACCCGCTCATAGCATCATTGCTTCTTACCAAGGAAAAACTCTTCTAGAGTTGGTATCGCCTAACACCCTTTTTTGGCATATTTTGCTCAAACACTTTAAAAAACAACTTATAAAACAACAAGAAAAGTGCTTGATTACACAAGTAGAGTTTGGCTCAGATACAGAGGAAATTAGACACAAAAAAATCTACTTATTAAATTGCGGTCATGCTTACGACAAAAATTCTATCATACAATGGCTCAATCTTCCTTCCTCCACGCACCGCTGCCCCTACTGCCAGCGTGCCGTTTTACCACAATATAACCCAGCAAAAAAGGTCAATAAATGTTAGGTGTCATGGCACTACTGCTTAGTGTCTTTTGCCCAGAACCTGATTACCTACCCTCTTATCTTCCAAAAATAAAATATATAGAGAGTGGATTACTCTACAAAACATATCATCCAGATGTTCTTACAAGTATATCTATGTATTATGAAGCACTTTTATGTGATCCGAAAAAAATAAAGAAGGAAAATAATGAAAAAAAACTTATATATGCACTATCTATTATTGAACATGATCCAATAGGAAATCACCCTAACCAACTACACAGACTTCTAAAAGACACAGACCAATCAGCACATTATAAAATAGAAGGCGTAACAAGCCTATTACAAGCTACAGCGAAACATTCTAGCCCATACAAAGAACTACTCGTTACAGAACATTACATCCCCGCCTTACGTAAAACCCAAGAAGTATGTCCCATTACCTTTAATCGCTTTACCGATGAAAAAGATATAACCATTCTTCCATTATGTGGCCATGCATTTAGCGCCCAGGGACTATCAGTGTGGCTCAAAAACCATGATTCATGCCCTATATGTAGGAAGCATACTACATACTACTAATTCTTGTTTATTTACAGCATGCCGTACATAAAAAAGTATGTTAAGAATATATGCCACAAATAATAGTTAACGAGGAGTTATTTTTTTAAGTGGAGAGGTGCATACGCGAGATGATATAGAAGCCAAAACATGTCGTTTGCAAGCAATACGTTGCCCAAATTTCACAAGACGTAATGTCTTGTCTTTTACTCTATCGGATCTCTTCTTCCACCAATTTTGTATTCGCTCAATAGGCAACAGTGGATAATCTGTACCTAACGAGTAAACACCCCAATGCATCGGTACAAACTCTACCGCATTAAGGTCAAGAAATGCTTGCCCTGCTTCTTCGGGGTTTAAATGGGAATCTTTTAAAGCTTGATGAGGTTCACAAGGCCCTACCGGCATAAGAGCAGTATCAATGGTTGGAAAATGATGTGCTATTTCTTTAAAATGAGCACCATAGGCACTATCTCCTGCAAAATAAACCGTATGTACCGAAGAAGAAATCATCCAACTTCCCCATAACGATTTATTCCAATCAAATAACCCACGGCCTGACCAATGTCGAGCAGGCAAAAAAGTAATTTGTACGGGAGAAGTAGCATGAGGCAACAGATCAATAGTATCCCACCACATACATTCTTCAACACGTAAAAAGCCTCTATCCCAAAACCACTGCTTATCGCCCCACGGCACAAAAAATTTAATCGCTGGGTTTTTTTGAAACAAGGCCTTAAGAGTCATTTCATCTAAGTGATCAGGATGATTATGCGAAATAACAACTACATCAATATGAGGGATATGTTCAAAGCTAATTCCTGACTGAGTGAGTCGCGGAAAAAGTGAAGATGGATTACCAAAAATAGGATCTGTAATAATAGATAAGCCACCTACTTGAATCAAAAAAGTCGCGTGGCCAACGCACGTAATCAGTGGATCTAATCCGGCATGAGAAGAAATAAAACTTTCTGATTCTTTGATGACCCATTCTTCTTCGAGCTTATGTAATCCATGTTTTTTTTGTAAAAGTGTCAGCAAAAAAGTATGTAGTGTACTAGCAATCGTTTCCGTTTTTTCACCGGGAAAGTTAAAAAAACGATTATTATAACGGAACGGAAAAGAGCGATTTGAACGCAACACAGCCGTACTCAATATAGTTAAGGAAACCCCTATCGAGACTAAAAATAGTCAAGAATAGGGGAAATGGAGGTTATAGTTTTGAATCTTTAATAGCACCTAAGGTCTATAGTTATTATTATAAGTCCTTAGAGTCAAAAATCAAACAAGTTCCAGGAATTTTTCTAAACTTTTTTTCAATTTAGAGGTACTGGTAAACTGAGTCCCATTAATGCGATGCATTCGCGCTTTACGTACATTTTCCATCTTATCGTCAGTAAAGTAATAGCGAGCATGAGGATAATTTGCACGTAAGTACCCAGACAAGTTAACAAAATATTTAGGATGAGATTTGTTACACCAACTATTATTGGGATTAGGACAGAAATAATCTTCAACCAAATCAAACATCTGCTTTCCATGGCGCCCTTTCATCTGCCCCAGCGCCATCGGACCAATATTAGAAGCAAGAACAAAGGTCACTTTATTACCTGCTTTTTCGACACGTTTTTTAATCGATTTTAAACACTTGATCGTAGACCAAGACGGCTTAAACATATTCGCAAGCTTTACAAAATCATTCTTTCCCATAGAAAGAAACGCATCATTTGAAAAAAGGTTTTCTAAAACTGGTTTACGACAATGTTTACTTTTGTAACATATATACTTAATACCCGCATAAATTCCAGTTGGAATACCGGATACAATCGTTAACCAACCGCGTGGAGAAGCTAAGTATTTTGCGAGCTTCTTTTTATCATAAGTTACCAAAACATCATGAAAATCAAGCGCTATAACGTAATGTTTACAATCTGTTTTTTCTTGGGAAATGCTTTTTTTGTGATTCCCCTTACTTGCATGTAATGATAAATCTTCATTTTTAATCATAGTATTTTTAGTATGCTGTACCGTTTTTTTCAAATTGGTTACTCGACATGCTACGGCACAAGGAAGAGATAGTGCAACAAAACAAAAAAATATACATGTTCTAAAATATAATACACGCATAACAAACCCCCACAAAACATTATTGTATTATTTTTAAAAAAACAAACATTCATATTTTCTATTATGCCATAAACTGTTTTTTTTGCCAACTAACCTAATAGTTCTTCCAATACGAGTTCCCGATAATCATCAATAATAGTGTGTGCCTGAGTCAATCGCTCTCGTTGTTTACTGGTATTGATTCCTACGCAAAACATACCCGCTTTACGAGCTGCTGCAATACCACTTGAGGAATCTTCTATAGCAATGCATTCTTCCGGAGCTATTCCTAATTTTTCTGCCGCGTGAATATAAATAGAAGGATCTGGCTTGCATACGTGGTTTACTGCAGAAATACCATAAATATGGTCACCAAAAAATTTTCTTAAGTTTAATGCTTTATCAGTAAGATGAATAATCATATCATCTGCATTAGTTGCAATACTCGTAGGGATTGCTTGCAATTGCAACGCAGCATGGAAATTTTCAAAACCGCTGATAAATCGAATTTGTTGTTTATACAATGAATAAGCGATTGTCTGTTTTTGTAAAATAAGATCTTTTAATGAATCTTCTATTCCCAATGTTTCTTTTATCACCTGACAACACTCGGGTAAAGCCAAGCCATCCATTCGCTTATTAATTCCCCGCTTATCAAGTTCACTGCCACATATATTTTTTTGACGGAGTAATTCTTTATTAGCTGCATCCCAGATATGGCAAGTATCAACAATAGTACCATCCATATCAAAAATGATTGCTTTATATTTTGACATAATATCTATTCCTTAATGTATTCATCATATTCTTTTACACTACCAAATTTACAATGTATCCACGAACAGCCACCTACCTGAGTTATTTTTTCTGTTTATTTATAATTTTCTCTTTCTCCCTCTTTTGCTACACTACAAAATGTACGATCATAATAAACCTAATTACTCACACTTCAAGAAGGAAAATGATGCAACTTCTTAAAAAACATCTCCCAGTTGCAGTTTTATTTGCTATTGCAGCTGCCCTTTTGTCATCATTTAAAATGAGCATAATGATAGGACCTTATCCTGCGGCATTTTCTCTCACACACTGCTTCACTCCGCTCGTAGGGATGTTCGGCGGATTCAGCTCAGCATTCTTTTTTTTACTACGCACGTGCTGTAAATTTTTTACTGCTTCTACATATTCACATATCGCATTTATGCTACACATTCCAACTTTATTTGCTGCTCTTTATTGGAAATCAGTTAAAACACCGTCATATAAAAAACTTTTTGCACCATTAGTATGCAGCATATGTATCGTATTATTCTGGATACATCCTGTGGGTGCACAAGCAACTCCATATACACTATACTGGTTCATACCAATCGGGATAGCTTTGTTAAACCGCAAAAACATCTTCTTGCATGCACTAGGTAGTACCTTTACTGCACATGCAGTTGGCTCCATTATTTGGCTATATTGCGGACTTATCCCTGAACCGAACACATGGCTAACTTTAATCCCAGTAGTTGCCCTAGAACGCCTCGTGTTTGCAAGTGGAATGACACTTATCTATACCTTTATGACCAGTGTCACTGAGCATATGGAACAACTTTTCCAGCGTATAACAAAACAGGTACAAGGATAAAATATAATGACAAGCTTTTATAAGGTTCTTATCACAGTCTTGGTAATATGCCTTATTGGCTTTGTAATGTACAAAAGGAGCGCCTATAAATTACAAGCGCTCCTTCAACACGAAACAACTCTCACCTCTTCCAATAATCAATTGTTTTCCAATCACCAAGTTCAACATCTTGCTATTATTATGGATGGTAACCGAAGGTGGGCAAGATCACATAAGTTAGCCGTTTGGCAAGGCCATGAAAATGGCATAAAACCAGTCAAACAAGCCGTAAAATTTTGTTTAGAATATAATGTCCCTTACTTAACACTCTATGCCTTCTCAATGGAAAATTTTAGCCGACCAGAAGAAGAATTAACTCGCCTCTTCTCCATTATTAGCAAAGGGCTTCAAGAAGAAGAACTGCAACAACTTTTATCTAAAGACGTCAAAATAAAAATAGTAGGTAACTCTTCTACCTTTCCAAAATCTACTCGTCAAATAATAGAAAATATTCAAGAACAAACCAAAAATGGAACACAATTAACCGTTAATATTCTTTTTTGTTATGGTGGTCGACAAGAAATAACACACGTTACCAAAGTAATCGCTGAAAAAGTTAAAGCTGGTACCCTATCACCTGACAACATCAACGACAAAGTCGTTAATGAACACCTATGGACCTATCCTGCCCCAGACCCTGATCTTGTCATACGTACAGGTGGAAAATGTCGCTTAAGCAATTTTTTACCTTGGCAAATCACCTACAGTGAACTATTATTTATCGATACGTACTGGCCAGATATTACTAAAAAAGATTTAGAAGAAGCTGTAGAAAAATTCACGAAACGAACCCGTAACTTTGGGGTTTAATATTGCATTCAGGAAAGCGAGCACCTAAAAGTAACCCCATCTGCAAGCCGTATAATAGAACCTGGTAGAGGCTGGTGGCGCACAACAACCGCATTAGGATCGACTTTTGTCGATGAAGCAATACCTTCTACTTGTATGCTATACCCTCTTTCTTGTAAGGTCTCTTGAGCCTCCTCAAAAGGGCACCCGCGCAAATCTGGAACAATTATAAAGTCTTCATTTTCGCATACATATGCTATCACAACCGGATCAGCCTCTTGTATGTCAGGTTGCGGCGACTGTGCAAGAATAGTATCTACACACCCAGACATAGATAATGCAAAAAATTTATGTCGTATTTTTGCTTGTTTGAGCAATACATCTGCTTGCTCAACAGAATAACCAACAACATTAGGAATCACCTTTTTAGCTTTTTCTTGAGCAATAACCAAAAACACCGGCTGCCGTTTTTTAATATTTTGCCCCGGGTACGGATTTTGTTCCAAAACAGTGCCCGGTTCTACGTCAGACTCTTCTTTCTGATCAAGAATACGCACATTCAAATCCAACTGAGAAAATTGCAAAACAGCGTCTTTGAGTGAATTACCCAATACGTTCGGCATGGCAAAAGATGGGGTACGAACTACATACCCTAATAAAAAATAACCAACTAAAAAACTAATAAAGGGAAGTGTCCAGAGATATGACTTCATTCTATCCACCATATTATATGAATTATGCAAGGTACTCTATAAGCCGGATTCTGTCCACCTAATTGGTGTAGCAACCATCTATCTATGCGATATACCCGCGCCTTAAACTGGAACGAAAAACCATTAGCGCTGCTTTATCTTGCTCCAGAATGGGGTTTGTCCCTTGCCTGTATCACTACAAACAATCGTGTGCTCTTACCACTCGTTTTCACCCTTACCACAAACTGTGGCGGTTATTTTCTGCGACACTTTCCGTAGACTTACGTCTCCCTGGATTGCCCCAGGCATTCTTTTCGTTAGGAGTCCGGACTTTCCTCATAAACTCTTTTAACGAGCTATGCGATTGCTTTTCGTACCTTGCAAACCATATATCATTACTAATAGTACTAACATAGTAACACAAAGTGAATACCGAGTCCATTGAGTACACCAAAAGAAGATTACACTACAAACAATAAAAATGACACAACGCACCACGGGATTATCAACAAAAAAGTGATGTATCAATTGGCTGCTCCCCCACATTCCTATCAGCAAGAGCGTTACTATACCGACAGAGTAACCACGCTGAAGGCTTGCAGCAAGCATAAAATGCCCTGCAAAAAAGAGTTGATACCATGTTAATGGTGCTTGCACCATACACCACAACATAAGTGGAAATGTAATATAATAATTAACAGAAGCATGTAACACTTGAAGTGTCACTTCCAAAACATAGCTTAAAGGGATTAGACTATAAAATAATCGTAATTTATCGGCCATCTATTATCCCCATGTTATACTTAGTACTAGATAACGTAAGGGTACCAAAAAATATGTCATTTAAACATTCACTTTTTCTTGGGCTAATACTTGCTAGTGCGTTGCTCTTAGGCGGCTTTGCTGCCTGTGTATTACGCTATCCACTTGATCTTTCTTCTTTGGAACATTACAATCCAGGGAAACCCTGCATAGTACTTGATGAGACAGGTCAAGAAATTATGCGCTTTCAACATGATAAGCGCAATCCAGTATCTCTTTCTAAAATGCCCTCTTACTTACTGCAGTCTTTTATTGCCACTGAAGATCGTACGTTTTATTCTCACCATGGCATCTATTGGCGAGGAATACTCCGCTCATTGTTCGTCAATTTACGACATGGACGAGTAGTCCAGGGAGGAAGTACTATTACCCAACAACTTGTTAAATTATTATTTTGCACACAACAACGCACACTATCCCGAAAAATCAAAGAACAGCTCCTTGCTTTTGTCGTAGAGTATCAATTTACTAAAGAACAAATTATTGAAACATATCTTAACCATGTTTACTTTGGTGGCGGCATCTATGGAGTCGCAGCTGCTGCTCAACGTTTCTGGAATATGCGCGTAGAAGATCTCACCATTGACCAATGTGCCACCTTAGCAGGAATTGTTAAATCTCCTGGCCATTACTCACCTTTATACCACCCTGATCATACTTTATCTCGCCGTAACCTTGTCCTAAAACTTATGCACCTAAGCGGCTTCATAACACAACAAGAATACGAACGGTCTACTCAAACAACATTACAGTTATATGCCTTCCATGAGACCCCTTTTGCTCATCATGCAAAAGAAATGATACGTAATAAACTTGAAACACTTATCGGCCCAAACAAATTGTATACTGCAGGGTACACCATTAAGGTAACACTTAATAAACAACAACAACAAAACGCAGAAAAATCCCTCCGCCGCCATCTTGGCACTATCAGAAAAAACGTTCCCGAATGTGAAGGGGCAATAGTTTCTCTAGATGTCTCTACTGGCGCTATTCGTTCTCTCGTAGGTGGATGTGACTTTAAAAATTCTCAATTTAATCGCGCATGCCAAGCACACCGACAAATGGGATCACTCTTCAAACCCTTATCCTATGCGACTGCTTTAACAAAAGGGGCAACATTTGCTGATACCATGGTCGATGAACCATTTACCCAAGTAAATAATTGGACCCCACGTAATGTACACCGTCGCCATGAGGGGACTATTACCTTAGCCCGCGCATTATCTAGCTCTAATAACATTGTATCTATCAAAACCCTTTTGCAAGCTGGAATAGAAGATACTATCACACTTGCCAAAAAATTGCGGCTACCTGGACCACTCCCTGCGTGCCCTGCCCTTGCACTTGGCTGTACTGAGTGTACCCCTTTGCAAGCAGCTGCCATGATGAATACATTTGTTAATAAAGGCACCTATCAGCAACCTTATTTATTAGAATGGATTAAAGACCGGTGGGGCAAGAAAATATGGAAGCATACTCCTTTCTCAGAAAAGGCAATGAGTTGGGAAACAAGTAGCCAGATGGTCAAGGCATTACAAATTGTTAACACCCATCTCAAGCAACGCATGCCTAGTTTATGGATTAAAGGAGAATCAATGGGGAAAACAGGGACTACCAACAACAAACGATCTTGTTGGTTTGCAGGAGCTACTCCTTCCCTTACCACTGTTGTTTATCTCGGCTGCGACAACAATCAATCTATGAATCCTTTTGTCTACTCCGTCCGCAATGCCGTGCCTCTTTGGTTAGACGTCAACCGACCATTTGCTACAAAAAATGATCGCTTTTACCATAGCCCTCACTTACACGAAGTAACTATTCATCCAAAAACAGGGTGTGCAGTACCTGCTAATACACCAAGAGGATTATCTATCCTCATGCCTCAGCTTTGATGTTGTTTATGAAAGTATAACAAAGCATTGTAAACGCTTGCTGGATGCGCTTCAAGTTCCCGTTGACGAAACAGTTTAAAACGATGAGGCGATTTACGTACAATAGCACGAGCATTATAAAGTTGATGTGCAGTAGAAGAGATTTCTAAAGGAACTACAATCGCAGACTTCCCAAAAAAAAGAAGCTCAAACAATACACCAGCTCCTCCTCGAGTCACCACAATATCTGCTGCCGATAAACACACGTGCATATCAGGCCTATACTTAAATACTAACGACTCTATACCATATTGGTTATATACACGCTTAACATCAGCATGATGGTTACCAGTTTGATGAATAATAGCATACTTTGCTGAATCTATATTGGCAGCAGCATGATTTTTCATAAAATTATTAAAAAATGAAGATCCTTGTGATCCCCCAACAATACAAATAACTTCTTTATCTACCGATAAACCAAGTCGCTTACGCGCATCATGCTTATTTAACTTATCACGTCCAGTATAGCGTAACGGATACGGTGCATGCATACATCGAACATTCGATGATAAAAGCTGCCGAGTATCCTCAAAACAAATATACGTAGTCGTAGCAAGTTTACTCAGTAACTTAACTGCTGCTCCTGGCTCTACATTCAACTCATACATTTCAATTGGTATCCATAATAACCAAGCAGCTAAACACACTGGCACAGAAACTACTCCGCCCATACTCACAATTTTTTCTGGCCGATAACGAAGCAATGTCCAGAGTGAAATACAAAATGAAAGAGCTAAACATACTGCAAAGAAAGGATATCGCCAATATTGCCGATGTGGAACCTCTTGAATAGGTAATGGCCTATGGTCATCCACAGACGAATTTGTTGTTAATAACTGAATATCTAGCGCAGAACGGGTAGAGAAAAAAATAAGCTTATGATAAGGATTATTTTTCAAAAATCTTTGTGCATGAGTTAACGCAGGTAATATATGACCACCCGACTTACCAGCAATATAACATATATACGATGAAGACATAGCGAATTTATACCTGACAGGTTTGAAAAAGTTTTTGCAGTACGTGCTGTAACTTCTTATCTTTTATTGCGCACAATGCATTTTTGTGTCGTGATTCCATCGAACGAATAGACCGAGGAATAACGGAATGAGACGACGACTTCACCCGACGATGAGCTACTTTTTTCTTGGCACCACGTGCTAATACAAAACGGAGCTTTTTAACATACTCTCCACCAAGCTTTTGATTAATTGTTTTCATAATCATGCGAGATAGTAAGAAAAGCTCTTGCATCCAATGTGGGTCATACACCCCAATAATCAACGTTTCTCCTTTTACTTTTTCCAAACGCATTTTTGTACAAAGATCACCAACAATGTCGCGCCAGTTTTTAATGACACGCAGTCGCCAATCGTCTTCGCGTTCAAGGATTTGATTCAGCACATTGTGGAGGGTAAACATGGGAAATAACTCAAAAATTAACTCAAAAAAATTGTATGTTCTCTAGTCTAAATGATAAAACCACGAAGGTAAATAAGTTTTGAAAATCAATTTTTTATGTCTTTCATAGATACCTTTTATACGAATCTCTCACTTATCAACTAACCTCTAGTAAAAGTAAGTACAAATTTCTCCAAAAGAGCTTAGCACTACCAGGCATGGCAGGACGCTGTCCAGCATAACGCAGCCGCTGCACAAAGGCATCTGCATAGCCTGCTTGTTCCATATTATTATTCTGCAAAGCATATGTATATTGTTCAAGCCAATACTCTAATATCGTATCAAGCAAACGACGGCTTTCATGATCTGGTATTTCTACCTTCATAAGTTCTTGGGCCACTGTCTCAAGAGGTACATTACCCGGATTTTGAAAAAAATCCAGAAATCTGACATAGGCTAAACTTCCCTTTGTTTGTTCAAATCTCT